>PVBE011420314.1_pt1 | contig 22441 bp, 34 predicted proteins | sample 1631181 | NCBI WGS metagenome assembly PVBE01 (sample SAMN08397723, study PRJNA350692) | Marine metagenome, whole genome shotgun sequencing project. | isolation source: water | place: Pacific Ocean | collected 2012-04 | reverse complement strand
GGTACAGCGTCGGCCTCTGTTGCGATGGCTGCACAATCGGGCTGGCAAGTTTTGCGGCTGCCGATTGGTGCCGATTCTTGGCTCAAGAATTTCAACGAGGATGAGCTGGATGTGTCGATTCAAGCGAAAGCATTGTTGCCAATGCCGGCTTCGATCTGATCACGGGCACTATTGGCAGTCCGACCGGTATACCAAGCTGGACAAGCTCGGTCACCGTTGACAGTAGCAATTACGAATTCAGCGAAACCGACTTTTATCAGCCGAAACCAAACGCAAATGCCACGCGGCGCAGTCTCAATATCAAGGCCATGGCCGCCGCGTTGACGCAGCGGCTCGATCTTCGCAGCGGCTCGATCTTGCCAGAGACACCGTATATAGTACAGATCGCGTTCAACCGCTCTGTAGGCTCGGCTGACGGTACTTTAACGCTTGCGCTGGGTACAGCGTCGGCCTCTGTTGCGATGGCTGCACAATCGGGCTGGCAAGTTTTGCGGCTGCCGATTGGTGCCGATTCTTGGCTCAAGAATTTCAACGAGGATGAGCTGGATGTGTCGATCAGTCGGACATCGGGCACGACCGGCGAGCTTTTGATTGATGATTTGATTTGTGTGCCGATGACTTTCATTGACGAGGGCCTCGGCGGCGGCTCGTGGTGGGCGATGGTGGGCGGCGAAACGCCGTTCTTGACGGGCGATGTTTTCACGGTGACTGATACTTTTGCCAGCTCGGACAGCGTGATACAGAAGTGGCTATGGCGCGGCTATGGCACCTCGGGATACCTGCCGAGCAGCAGTACACCGACGATCTCGGATCCTTAACGCATGGCCGATATAGTAGGCATAGATCATAGCCTGCGCTGTCCTGGCCGGCTCTGCAAGGACCCGAGCAGTATTGGTACGTTTCCGCACGGCGGAACGGATCTCGGCGAAGCGCTGAGAATCGAATTTGTCGCGGAGCAATCGACGCGGCCGATCATCGGCGAGGAGTACGGCGGCGAGCCGCTCGATTACATTGTCCGGCACCAGTCGCCTTATCTGCTCTGTCTTATGCGCGGATTTCCGACAGAGATGATGCAGCTTGCTTTTCCGGGTGGATCGGGCAGCGGCTCGACGGCTACGGTTAGCTATCCAGGCGCGGCCGCGGCTGATGCTGGGTATCTGGCCTCTACGCGGTCGGTCAAATTGTTGTTTTCGCCGCAGGATACAACCAATCAATTAGCGATTGTGCTTTACGAAGCGGTGCCGCTGTTTGATGAATCCGCCCGGATGCAGATGATGATAACCGAAGAATTGGGTATGGCGGTCGTCTTTCGGGCGCTGCGTACTAGCGGTGATGCCGTCTGCCAGATAGCGCGGCTCGGAAGCATCTCACTATGAGCCTGCTACGTCGCGCCGCGCTGCTGCCCGATGGTGAGCTAGACGACGAGGGGCTCGGCCTGCTGCTTGATGCGGCGGTCGATTTCCGACGCGGCGGCGGCGGATTGCGGTTGCTCGATTGGTGCGAGCTGGACGCCGAAGAACGCGCCGCGCTGATCGAAGCAGCCGACGAATTGCGCGGCGAGGTGGCTAGCCTTATGGGGTGGGCCGCACAATCTCCGCTCCAGGCCGCGCAGGTCGCGGCACCGTGGGATGGAGGCGCCGCCGTCGTCGATGTGGTATTTGCCGAGATGCGGCAACGATTGACCGCGGGCGACGGCGCCGCGAGAAAGGCCGCAGGCTAATGGCCGAGCAGATCATTACGCGGATCGTGCCTGACCTGGCCGCGGCCCGGCAAGCGTCGGCCAAGCAGCAGCGGGCCAGCGAACAGGCCGCCCGGCGTCGGCGCGACGATACCAAGGAGGCCGCGAAGGATAAGCCGGCCACCATGCCGAAGCGGCGAGCGAAACGAACGGCCAGCGATCTACCGCGCCGTGGCCGGCTAGCGCCGGGCGTGGCAGCAAAAGGTAGCGCTCTCGGGGCGATGGCAAAAGCGAATATAATGGCGGTGATCGCAAAGGCCGGCATCGAACTCTCCACCGCCGTTGTTTTGCCGATAGCAGAAACACTCGCCGCCGATTTAGGCGGACCAGTGGGCGACGCTTTGGCCCTTGAAATAGAGAATATGCGAAAGACTATCGACGATTACAAAGTCTATTTTTCGGCGGCCTTATCTGCCATACAGGAGACACGATCAAGCGTTGACGGGTCGGCCCTAATGGGCGCACAAATAAATAGAGCGGATATTACGGGGATCTACGGCGCACGGCGCAAGGTGGCATATCTCCGCGAGGCATCTGCGGCTGCCGTACAGGATAGAATAGGGCAGGGTGCGATCCGAAAGTTTGCGGCAGAGCTGGCGGAAAATCTCAAAAAAGGGACGGCACCGATTAGAAAATGACTGCGGCTCGCGATATTACGCTCATTTACGGTAGTCGGACAGTCGGTAGTACGACTACTAACGTACCTGATGGCCTGACGCCGATCAGGATAACGTCGAGCTTCGAAGAATATACGGTCGAGTTCGACTTTATCGTCACCGACGATCTCGATACCGAGATAGCCGCGCTGGAAAACGATTTTTCTAAGCGCCGAGAATCGCTGACGCTAACTTTCGGCGGGTCTACGCGGACGTTTTCATCGGGCGCCGGGACTGGATTTGAGTCTCGCGCCGAGCTGATCAAGCGGGGCGACGATGCCGACACCGGCAATACAAGATTTTATACGGCGCGGATCACCGTTCAGCGCCCGGCCGACGATGAGGGCGGGTTGCTCGAGGCAAGCATCGAGCTAGGATATGACGAGAGCCGGCATCGGTCGGTGACAATCAGCGGGATCTATACCGCTACGCCGACCCATTCGACGGCCCGAGCTGCTTACGACGCGGATATATCATCCTATCAGTCTGGCATTCTCTCGGGATTCGGCGGGACCTGGAATATTCTCACCGAAGTCACGACGACCGACGATAAGGACACCCGCCTCGAATTTACCCGCGAGTTGCTGGAGGTCAAATACAGCGAGAGCAGCGGCGCATTAGATGTAGCGTCGATTGTCAATCAGCAATTGTCGATCACTAGCCAGGCGACCGCCGGCGAGTTTTCGCCAGGCCCATTCGGCGGTGGGACGATGCAACCACCGGTGCTTGGGACCGCGACCTATGACGCGTCCATAGATTTTACCGTGACAACGGCGCTCACCGATCTCTGGCGGGATACCATACTCCCATGGCTCGACGAGAATATTCGAGCGGTGCTGGAAATCGAAACTCTGACGATGATCGAAGTCTCGCCGACGTTTGATTTTCCAAGCAATCGGATTACTGCAACAGTGGTATTTGAGGGCCTGGTGCTTGGCGTCGAAAACGTTGTGGAATATACGCTGACAATCGGCAAGACATTACAAACGGGTAAAGTGCTTGTTCCTTTCTGGCAAGAAGGTTCGGCCTTCTCAAAATACGTTTTTCAAGGGCCGGCCCGCGAGATATTGAAGGCTACGCAGACAACAAAAACATATGGCCGAATGCCGGCCGGTGAGTATGGATTCCCGCTGATAACGACCGCGATAGACGACCCGAGCGGCGGTGGACCGGGCGAGTGGATTCTCGTAGAGGACGAGGATAATGTGACGCCTTACCGGCGGGGCATAATGACCAGTCCTGGCGATACGTCCGATTACTGGCTCGGGCAACGCACACAGACATACGAGCGGATCGGAGGCGTTGGTGGTTTGGCAATCAATAAAACAAAGTAGAGATTACATGGAAATGTTAGGGTTCCGTGGCTAAGAAAAAAGGCAAGGGCAAGGCTAAAGCTGCCAAGACGCTGGAGATAAAAGGCGTAGGCGCAGCGTTCGGCGGTATCCCATTGCTGGGGAGTTCGCCGATCCGCTGGCGGCTGGCTGATGGCGTCGATCCAGTGACGGAATCGGTTGATATACCGATTGATCTGCTGGATTTTTTCGAGGCCAAGGCCGATCAGCACGAACCGCAAGAGTTGGTCATTGAGCGGGCAGAAGTCAAGGGCGCCGGTGGTCGGATCTTGCCGGGCGATAAAGTGGTTGTCAGGAATGTCAGAATAATCACGGCCGAGCCTGGACCTAATCCCTATATCGGCCGGTTGTTGATCGGAGATATCAGGTGGCTTTTCCCATATTTCAGGATCTGGAAGCAATACAATAAGCGCTGGCGGGCCGCAGTCCGAAAGCGCGGCGCTTGGGCATTAGAGCCGAATCTGCGCCAGGATGTATCAGAGGATCAGTATGAGAACTGGTCGTTGAACCTGGTAACGGGCAAGCCATGGACGGCTCTTGAGATTATTGACGATATAGTCACTAATCCGATAGCCGGCCTGGCCCGTGGCAAGCTAGCGAATTCGCTACAGGCTCTTGAGCGCGACAACGATGTAACCGGGCTCAAGAGTGTCAGTACCGAAAACATCCTGATAGACGACGATGGCGCAGGAGCTTTGCGCCGGGCGCTGGCGCTCCTTCCGGGCGTCGGGTTTTTCATCGATTACGACGGAAAGCCACGCCTCTACAATAAGTTCAATGCACGGATGGAATTCGATCAAGTCAACGATCTAGGGCCGCCGATTGTGGACGCCGGATTGGTGACCACAATCAGCAACTCGACGACGCGACCGAGGGAAGTTCACGTTCTATTTCCGCGCAAGGTCGAGGTCAGATTTGATTATGACGCAGCTCCTCAACAGCACGGCGTGGCTCGAAGTATGATGAATGTTGTTCCAATATTAGATCCGGAATTCAAAGATGATAATGGCAATGTAATCGCTCAAGGTGAATGGCTTACCTCACAAACTTATATCGAGGGATTGACCTCACAAGCAGTAAATATCGCCAATGGTCGGATTATAAAAATTAGCCGTCATCTGATAGATATCGCTATGGTCCCGTGGATTGGCGCCTGGTCGCTTATCGAGGCCACGGGTATCGATGCGCTGGCGGAGGCCGGGATCAGAAAATATAACTGGTCATCCCGATTTAACGCGCTGAAAGGGCATTACCTGCAAACGTTCCGCCTCAATCCAGCATGGGCACGCGCCGCACGTTTAATCGAGGCGAAGCTCGTCGGCATTTTCGACGGACCTACGGGTACGCGGGCCGAGTCGCCGGTATGGATCAATCATACGGTGGTAAATTCGCAGAAAGCTATGCTAGTCGGTGCGGCCAAGGACGTGGATTTTAATTTAGCGACCGCTGTTTGGGACGGCCGGCCGGCTGACACTCCTCTCACTCGCGCCTGGCCTCCCAGTCCGTATAAGGTCGAGATCCTCGACATGGATGCCGGGCTGATACGCGTGACGCCGCGAGCCGACGTGTTCGCTAACTGGTCGACATTGCTGCCAGCGCCGATCCAGAATAGCCCTTACTACAATGCGACGGACAAGGATAAACCTACGATTGGTTTTGATTGCATATTCGAGGGCAACGAGAATAAGATTCCGTATATCGATAGCTCGGAATCTGAGATAAACGTCGTGCTAACGCTGGTCCCGGAAACGCCTAACAACATCGAGCAATTTCATCGGATCATTGTCAAGCCGAGCGACCTAAAAGCCATACTGCCGGACGGTGCGAAGCGCGGGCTCCTCAATGCGAAGGGACCGATCAAAGAGATCCTATGCAAAGACGAGGTAGCTCGCGTCCTATGGAGTGATGAGCCGCATAATGTCGATCTGATCCATCGCATGTTTGATTTACCGGTTGGTGGTATTTTCGCGGGCCTGCAATATTGGGGCGTGCATTCTAAGCCGGTGACGCGAGCCGAGGCGGCCGGAATCACGCTAAACGATCCGCTGGCAAAAGATCCGACAACAACCTTCAAAATAGGCAAGGGCGCCGACTTATGGCAGATAGCGCTAGCTATCGCCAGCCAGGTCTATTCCGGCGAGCAGGATAGACTCATGGGGAGCAAAACTGGACCGCTGCGGCCTGGCATCCGGCCGGCCGGCTTTCTGTCCGAGGTCGCGCATACAGTAGAGACAGACGGCACAATGATCACTCATATTCAGCTACCGCCGGCGGCGCCCGCGTTTTCTCTGGAGTCGTTTTTGGAGGACAAAACTCGGAAGGTACTCAATAAGGAGCTAGGCTCGTGACGGGTCCGAATACGCCGGCGATTGCGGACACTTGGCGCAGCGGATATATCCCGCTGCAAGATCAAGGTTTCCCAATTGAAGGAACGACGATCCGCACGCGCAATATGAGGCACGCTGTTAGAATCGTCAACCGACTCAATCAAGAGGATGAGCTGGGCCTCGGTCACTATGTGATCGGTAAATATTCCAACGGTCAACCCATGTTTGGCGACATTATCGGCGGAATGATCTGGCAGAATGAAACCGTCGAAATCAGCGGCGGCGACCGCGAGGCCAGTCTCCGCGAAATACCGGCATGGGCTTTTGCGTGGCCGGCGACGATCATGCAGCGGCGCGGTGGCACGATCAAGGCGCGGCCGCTGTTCGATGAAAAGATCGAGCAAGATGATCGATTCGTTCCACAAGTAGTGGTCAGTCGTTGCCCGATGGGACCAGGCCGCTCGGGCGTCGTGCTGGACTCGACGATGGAAGAAAAGCAGATCGAGCTATTCCTGCCGGCCGACGGGATCACGGTATCCCATTGGCGCGGCAAGGCACCCAATGAACTATCCTCGCTGGTGTTCGACATCGACTCAAAAGGCGAGATAGACGACGGCCGCGTAGCGCCATTTGACACGGCGTGGCGAGTCAGCCGGCCTATAGATAGCGCTACCCAGGCGCTTGCGTGGAACATCACCAGCAGTCCGAGCGATCAAGGGTTTGGTATGTTGGTGGGCCGGACGCTGGATATCGGCGTACCGGATTCGCCGCCTTCCGAGCCGATCACAAAAGAGCCTAGCGCATCGGGCAGTATCGGAGATGCTTACGACAAGATTAGTACTGGCGGCGGTACTGCCGGCGATGACTATAGCGATATACCGATCACGGCCGGCGGGCTATCGCTGGCCTATGGCGGCGTGGAGCGCGGCGGCCCGCTATATGTCGGAGCTGGCGCCGCCGATAAGCATACGCACGGCTTTAACGCCGACGGCGAGCCAGTCGGCCCGGCGCACATCCAGGCGGCCGCGCTGTTTTTTGCTACCGATACAATGGATGCGCCGCTCGAGTTCCGCCTCCAGTCCTATCCCGGCGCGTGTATCTTCCAAAAAACAACAGAAGTGCATCTGACATATGACGGCAAGGCCAGCCATCCTTACATCGGCGGCGATGGCAGCGCCAAAACCGCGCCGGGCCTCTGGCGCTGGCACAGCTTTACGCCGTGGAAACCTTCGACGCCTGGACAGCCAATACCGCCAGTTGATCAGATGTCGATGGTGATTCCGACCGAGCAATCAAGCGCAGATAGTGAGCGGCTCTTTCCGGAGCGGACCACGGCCGACCGCGAGAATCAAGCCGGCGCTGTGGTACTGTGCATTATCCCGCCGCATCTGCAAGAGGGAGCAGCGCTCGCCTTGGCTCGCATGGCAAACTATACGCGCCGCGCTAATCGGGTGGGAGCGGTCGAGAGCGATAACGAAATTGCAGCGCCGACGATAAGCTGGCGGCCGGAAAAGACATGGCTATCAGGCGGTGACCTGCGCTATTCCGATCAGAATACCGTAGATCAGCAGGATCAGCGAGAATATGCGCCGTATGCAGCTCGGGCCGAGTCATTCGCGGCCGGGTCCTTGTCGGCGGCGAATGACTGGGAATACAACGATCAACCAGATGGTGAGCAGAGTAGATATCGCGCCGGCTCGACGACGAGCGGCGGCGTTGCATTTCTGCCGGCCGAGCTGGGAATCGAGGACGTTGCAAGCATACCAGGCTGGGAGACTCACGAGGACATTTCAGCCGGCGACTGCTATTACTCTATCACGCAATCCACGCTCTCGATCTGTCAATTAATCGACTGTGAGCAGGGTCGGCCAATCCTCGGCTATGACTTCTCCGTTGAAGAATCGACTGGCGATCTGGAGATCGACGCCATCGACGCCGCCGGCGCTGCGACTCGAGCGGTGAATGTCACCGCGGCCGGCGTTGTCCGATTTGGCGCCGCAACCGAGTATCCCATAGGCAGCGATACCGGCAGCGGCCCAATCACGCTAGATATGGGCGATCATACCGTGATAATCGATAACACCGGCGGCGGAACATATACGGTAAATTTACCGGCCAGCGATGCCGACAGCGAGGGCCGGATGTATCAGATCAAGCGAATCAACGGCGGAGGCGCAACCCGGCAGATTGCGATCACTTGCGCGGGCGGCGATGCCATCGACGGCGGCGGGCCGCTGAATCTGGAGGCGCAATACGATTCAGCCGTGATCAAGGCCGACGGCGCCGGCGGCTGGTGGACTTTTTGATATGGGAGATGGCACAATGAGGCGCGGGTACAAGACGACAGAATATTGGCTAGCCGTAGCGGCGGCCGGGATATCGCTAGCCATGGCAAGCGGTGCTTTCGCGGTTGACGGCCAGATTATGCGCGGCCTGGCGCTGATCGCGGCCGCGCTGGCATCCGCGGGATATAGCTACAGTCGCGCCGCGGTCAAGGCCGGCGGCGATGATCGACGCAGAGATGGCGGCACAAATGGCGGATAACGGAACGGCCGATGGACCGCTTACCACCGGTGCCGGCGCTGCTTTCGGGCCGCGATCTGCGCCAGCGCTGGCGCAGACATCGGAAGCGGCCGATATGCCCGACGCCGAATGGTATCAGATGGCCCGCGGCAAGGTCGAGGCGCTGCTCGATGCGCTCGGCGCACAGCTCGACGCCGAGCCGGTTTATCGCCGCGATGAGTTCGGGCGGTCATATACCGTAGCGGTGCCTGTTTTGCGACGTCAACGGCCGGAACGCGGGTTATAATATACATTAAGGAGGTAGACCGATGGCAGCAGGGACAACCAGTGGGACGGTTACGACGAGCGATACCGAAATTGTGGCCGAGAATGCCGGCCGGGCCGAGCTATCAATCATCAACGACTCGGATACCGATATATACCTATCGCCGGTGCCTATCGGCGGGGCGGCGGCGGCGGCTGTGGTCGGGAGCGGCTACTTTCTGAAGGCCGAGGGCGGCGTATTCAACGTCACGCGAAAGAACGTCAACGCTCGATTATTCGTCGGCAGCGTGCGAGCAATCCACGATGGAACCGGATCAAAAAACGTGGCTATCGTCGAATTGGATCAGCGATAGATGGCTGTTCAGAATCCCGGTATACAACCGATTGCACAGCGGCCGCATATCGCGCCCGAGGTGATGATCGGCGGGAGTTCGGCCGTACCCTATGGGCCACTCATGGAAAATCTGGAATCCTGGTGGGAGCTAGACGGAAGCGATCTGGAGAACAAGGCGAATCCTGGGACGCATGATCTGACGGACATGAACACGGTCGGCTCTCGCACGGGAGTCGATGGAGTTGGAAGTGCCGCAGATTTCACCGCTGCCAACGAGGAGAGCTACCTTTTTGATCGGGTGGCATTTGCGGACCAGACCGATTGGACGGTTGCGTATTGGGTGTACCACGACATCAGCGCGGTAAGCCAATTTGACGGTGCGGATTTCTCCGACGACCAGACCAGCGGACACTACAGCTATATCTCCTGGGATGGGGCTAGCGCGGTCGGTTTGCTTCACTGGCCGACGATGTATAACTGCGACCAAAAGCGGTCTTTCCGCTTTGCGGGTTGCCAAGGTGGCGCGGCGTGGCAGCATATCGCTTGGCGCAACGTCGATGCCGAGGCTCTGAATCTGCAATTATTCGTCAACGGCGCTGGGCCGGTCGCCCAGGCCGGTGGTGATGGCAACGAATTTGCAAGTAATTCAACCCCGGCGGGTATTTCCTGTTTTGGCTTGCGGAACCTGGGCCGGAATCAAGCGCAGGCTCATTGGCTTGACGGCGGGATGCAGTGGTTCGGGATGTGGTCGAGGACGCTGACCGACGCAGAGATTGCCGACCTGTACAATAGCGGAGCAGGGCTGGGCTGGCCCTTTGGGTACTGATGAGTGTCCCTAGATGGATCTCGACACGCGGGGATACTGACCGCGATCTGCTGGTCGCCCAGCTTGCCGTCACACAACCGGATGTCCTGGCTGCCGAAGGGTTGTATCTCCAGGTGCTTTCCGGAATGACCGGCACCCCAGAGGATGAGGTCGCGCTCGCTGTAGATGACAGCGCGAAACCCACCGACCGGGCGACCAGTCCTGCCGACTGGGGAATTACGCGGCCAGTAACCAGCACGGTAGCCACGAGCATCGACATCTATCCAGGCGGGTGGGGTGTCCGACAAGCGGCCCGTGATAGCGGCTCACTCTGGCACCGGGTCGAGTGGCAACTGAACCCGAGCGGTGCGCCAGATCTGCCCTGGACAGAAGCACCACCGCCGGACGGGCCTTGATGGAATCCCTGCTCGCGGCGGCGATGCAGCTTGGAGTTGGCGGGATCTTCGGCTGTATGTGGTGGATCGAGCGCCGCGATAGGTGCGCAGCCGAATACGACCGCAAGGACAAGGAAACCCGGCTCACTAGCGTCGAGGCAGACCGCGCTGTCCTGATGAGCGTCGTCACCGAGAACACGGAAGCTATTACGGCATTGACCAGCGAGGTCCACCGCTGGCATACTCGCAGCATTCCGGCACCGACTACCGGCCGCGATAATCAATGAGGGCCGCTCGGCTTTTTTGCCCGTCCTGCCGTATCCTTTGGTCCGGTGAGCGGTCCTCATCTATCTTGTCTGTCGCCATCGCGGCGGCTATACTTTCGCTCGTCGGTGGATGCCGCGGTATTTCTCCAGCGCCACGCGCCGCGCTCAACAAGGCCGGCGAGCTGCTCGACGCAACCCATGGTAAGCAGAGCCAGGATACGGCCGCGCTGGTCGAGGATCTGCGCCAGACGCTGGACGACTGGGCCGCCGACCTGGCCGATAGCGAGCTGACCGCAGCGGCGGCCGTCGAGGGTGGCTTGACGCTCGCCGCTGCAAAGAAGGTATTGGCCGCGTACCAGGCGCGACAAAAGGCGACAGCGGGGCGCGTGGCTAGCCTCCGGTCAAAACTGGACGGTGGCGCCGCGTATCGATCCGCTCGCCAGCTTATGCGCGATGTCGGCGCGGTACTCGAGGCGCTGGAGCGGGCCAAGTCGGCCGAGGATAATCTACAGGATGCGGCGGCACGAGCCGTCGAAGAAGCCGCCAAACGCGGCAAGCGTGGAGGGATTTAAGATGGGCCGATTCGAGGACCGATTAGCGGCCATCGGTAGCGGCTTGGCCGCGGCCGTCGCCGATCTCAGCGATCGGGAACGGGCCGATATAGTTGCGCAGCTAGCCGAAGAACGGCAGCGAATCGAAGCGCACGCCGCCGAATATGCTATGCTGATCAAGATCGCCGACAAGCTGCTCGAAGCGCTCTAGATCAACCTTCTTTTTTCTTCGACCCTCCCAGTCGCAGAAAGGAGGCTCGGCCTACTCCCAGAGGTCGAGCCTCCGTCCTTTAACGGTCGGTGCGCTGATCCCGGTTTTTCTTGAAATCTTTTCCCTTTTATCCGTGACATATCGTCACGGATAGGATATAGTAGGTACAGATGAATAAACGAACCGTCAAACACTGGGAGGCAAAAACGATGCGGGAGCAAGTAATGGCAAGCGAGACAGCGGCGTACTCGGTGGACCTGGAGAATCTCACGATATCCGCAGAGCTTCACGATGGGCAGATGATCGACCTAAATGCTGAGGGCGAGCCTTGTGAAACTCTCGATGATCTGGCTGACTTCGTGCGGGAGCTTTTCTTGGCCGACGCTATCACCCCCTTGGACCTGGCCGGTATGCTGGCAGAGATCACGGAGGGGAAGTAATGGCAAGCGAGACAGCGGCGGCAACTATTTATGCGTGCGACTGCGAGCAGAATTTACGGATACCGCTAGATACGGCGATCTATCTGGTGACGAATCACGACGGCGAAGTTTCCAGGGTACGGTACTGTGATTCGTGCGCAGATTTGGCGGCGTGCGATTGGAACGGCGAAACGGCAAACATAAAACGGGAGGACAAGTAATGGCGACCGAGACGGCGGTGGCGAGGAAGCGGATAGCGCAACTGATGGCAAATGCCGGCACGGCTGGCGATCTCGAAACGGTGGAGCTATGCAGGCTAGCACTACGGCGTGAAGCGATCCGGGATGACCACTCGCGCCAAGCATGGGTCCGCTGCATTGAGATGCTTGAGGAAGCGAAGGCCGCAGATGACGATTGCGCGGAGGGCAAGTAATGGCAACCGATACGGCGGGACTACTCCAAGAGATTAGTAATACCGACTGGTCGGATATCCTGGCCGTCATGGTAACGGCGGCGAAACACGGCGACCGACGAGCTGGCGAGTTCTTGTTGCGCTGCCGTATCGAGGCCGAGCGCGACCTAAGCCACGATGACTCGACGGCCGAGGCGAGCGGCGAACCATGCAACGACCGGCGATGCAAGCGACCGCTGAATATCCGCAAGGGGATAATGTACTGTCCGCAGCACGGGATACAGTAGAGGCAGGCCCGCCATTTCCGCCCGCTGCGCTGCTCATTGGAGCGGCTCGGCGGGCTTTTTTTTTGCCGATGGAAGGCCGAAACGATGAAAAATCGACGCCGATTTGCCTGTGGTGTGCCATTGTGGTACAGTACCCCAATGGCAGCAAAAACGGGCCAATGGGAGGCCGAGATACGGGAGGCAGTCACGGCGGCGCTAGAGGGTAGTGCCGTGACATCGCTGGCGGCTCGGGCAGGGATACCGCGAGAGACACTCTCGCGTTTTTTGAATGGTCGCCGTGGACTATCGCTGGCGGCCGCCGAGGCGCTGGCAAGCTCGCTCGGGCTTTCCTTGCGGCGGGACAATGACCGATGAGTATGGACAATGGGAGATCGAAAAGCATGGAAAGCACGGATACAACGACATCCTTAGACGATGACCGGATCGCGGCGAAGGCTGCCGAGATCGACCAGAAAATGGCGCGACTGGGTAAAACGGCCAGCTATGAATCGCCGATTGAAGCGCGGATCATTGGACGGATCGACGAGGCGCTCGACGAACTGCAGCAAAAAGCCGGATACGAGGCGGTGGAGCGGGCGTTGACGTGGGCCGCAGACAAATACCTGCCGTCGAGGACTGTAGTGAGGCTCACTGAAATGGCTGAAAAATATCTCGACCAGGTAAAGGATGCCGAATAATGGCCGGCGCGATGCTGGTTATTTTCGCGCTAGGAGTCCTCGCCGCTATGACGGTCGCCGAGTTGACGCGGGCCATCGACGACGCAGAGCGCACCAGCGGCCGGTGAGCGTCGACGGCTATTTACCCGATGGCTGTACCGCCGCAGATGTAGACCGCGCTATGGCGGCTGATGACTGGCCCGAGGATGAGCCAGAGCCGAGTCGCGATGATGGCGAGCGGTACACCGACTGGCAGATCTGGATTGATCGCGCCAGGATCGCGGCCGAATGTGAGCGGGCCAGTAATATAGACGCTTGGATGGCCGGGTTTTTGGCGGCGCGATTGGTCGAGGCAGAGCAACAGCTCGACCAGGCCAGGCGCCGCGTCGATGAACTACTACCAGCGCCGGCGCCCGCCGGTGATGACGAGGTGCCCTTCTAATATGGTCGGCTATGCTTCAAGGACCGGCACAAAGCGCAACCTAGCGGCTCTAGAGGAAGCTGGGTGGAGGCTGATTATCGAGCCGGGACAATTGGGCCGGTACTCAGACCCGGTTCCGCCGCTGCCATATGCCATAGATAATGGAGCGTGGAGGTGTTACCGGGCCGGTAATATATGGGACGAAGCGGCATTTCGGTTGCTGCTCGATTTGACCGCCAAAGCGGCGGATTGGATTGTGGCGCCGGATATTGTGGCTGGAGGTGTTTCTAGTCTGCGGCTTTCGGAAAAGTGGTTGCCGGTGCTAGAGGTTCTCGGTCGCCCGATTCTGATTGCTGTGCAGGACGGGATCGCCCCAGCCGATGTATCTGGATTGATTGGCGGGCAGGTTGGGCTATTTGTCGGTGGATCCACCGAATGGAAACTTGATACCGTGCTGGAATGGGGTGAGCTTGCGTCCGAGATTCCGTGCTATCTGCATGTGGCACGGGTCAATTCTGCCCGCAGAATTCGGCTCTGCCACCACGCACGGGCTGATAGTTTCGACGGCACTTCTTGCTCAATGTACGCGACAAGCCTACCGAGGCTAGACCAAGCTCGGCGGCAAGGTGTTATTGGATGGGACTAAGATTGGCTGAAACCTTTGCTAGCATCCAGGGTGAAGCAAGCCACGCTGGACGTCCTATGTTTTTTGTGCGTTTTGCGGGTTGCTCTGTTCTTGGATGTTGGTTGCATCCGACGAACACCGGAAAATGTGATACCGACCTATCAACCCGTCATCGGCGCTCGGTTGCTGATGTCGTTAGAGGAGCTTCCGATTCTGGGCTTGAGTGGGTTTGTATTACAGGGGGTGAACCTACTGACCAGATGGAACTACTCTGCGAACTGGCAGCTGCGCTGCGGGCAGCTGGTCATCGCGTAATGATCCAAACAAGCGGAGTCAAATCAATACCGATAGATGTTGATTGGATAGTGGTCAGCCCAAAGGGCGATTGCGCGGGACCTTTCAGGATTCAGCAGGATTGGGGTCACGACCTCAAACTGATCTATCGTCCGACCATGGATGTCGGGCAACTCAGAGGATGGTCGAGTCTGACCCGATTCCACCACTACTGGATGCAACCCGAATGGAGTAGTCCGGCAGAGCTGGACGAACTCACAACTCTATTGTTGAAAGCAAATCATGCCGGTGCAGGATCGTGGCGTCTATCCATTCAAACCCACAAATTCCTAGGGATCAAATGACCGAAATTAACGAACCGTTGATCGTCGATCTGACCACCGGCGAGATTGTCGATCCTGGAACGCCTGGCGCTGTGACGATCCCGGCCGAGGAGGTACGCACGCCGCCCGATGAGCCAGACGACGCATGGCTCGGCGATTGGATGACGCGCCAGCTCGTCGAGCTTGACGCGGTAGAGGCTGCGATGGTCGCTGTATATGAGCAGCGCCGACGAGTGATCAAGGCGCGGCGGCGGTATCTCGACTGGAAGTACAGCGACCGGCTCGAGGCCGTAACGCGGGCCGCGCTGAAGGGCAAGCGGCAATCCGTAGACTATGCCTATGGTCGCGCCGGATTCTCGCGCTCTAAGCGCCGCGTCGTCGAGGATCAGGCGGCGGCCATCGAATGGGCCGAGGCCCACGATTGCGAGGACGCGATCAAACGCTGCAAGCCGACCCTGCTGAAAAGCAATCTGCCCGAGGAATGTCCGCATATGATGATCGAAGAAATCAACGCGTTCTATGTGCGCGGTCATAAGCCGCCGCGCCCTGGCTAGCCAATGCCTTTTCTGCTCTGCGGTCGCAACGGAAAGATACCGTCTCTCCGGGCCTGCGGCCGCAGGGCGCTTTTCAAATCTGGGAGGATCGGACACTATGAGCGAGATAACAGCAACGACGACGGCCGAGATAGTACCGGCCACGACCCGCGGAGCGATCCGCGCCGTAATGGCGCCCGAGGCGCTGGCGGCCAGCGTGGAAGATTACCGCCAGATCCAGGCCACGCTAGACCGCAGTAATCCCGAGTACATTGTCGATATCCGCGGCAAGGCACACAGAACGAAGGGATATTGGAATAGTGTAGCGCTCGCTTTCGGCCTCTCGGTCGAGCTAGCAAGCGAGGAGCGGATCGGCCATGAATGCGACCGGTGTGGTAAGGATTGGGGCTTTTTGGTAGTTTATCGCGCCACAGCACCTAACGGCGCAGCTCGCACCGGCGACGGCGCATGTATGGCAAGCGAAAAAGATCCTGGAAGTCGGAGTTTGCACAACGTCCGCGCCCATGCGATGACGCGGGCGGCATGCCGAGCTATCTCAAATCTGGTCGGATTTGGTGAGATCAGTGCCAGCGAAATCAACGAAACGGGAGGCTATGAGTAATGGATTTAAACTGGGATGACGTCAAAACCAAAACCGCGATTGTATCGACGCCGGGCTGGCATCTCTGCCGCGTCGATACGGTCGAGCAAACGACGACCAGCAAAAAGGGCCTCGCACAGTGGCAGATTGATTTTCTCGTAATGGACGAGTCAAGCGCTGAGGACGGCCACAGTATCCGCGATTGGCTCACGCTGACACAGGCCGCTATGTGGAGAATGAAGCAGTTATATACTGCGCTCGGGATCTCGACCACCGGCCGAGCGACGATACATCCCGACGACATCGCGGGCCGCGATTGCTGGGTCGGACTAGAGTATAAGCCTGACACCTACGGAGAGCAGAAGCTCAAGGTCGCGGCCAACGGCTACCGCAGCGTGTCACAAGGCGCTGGACCGGCACCACATCCAGCGGCCGCGCCAGAGCCAGAGAAATCAGGCCCGATCACCGAAGATGAGATTCCTTTCTAGCCGCTGCTGCTGACCATGGCCCGCAAGCCGTTGCCGCTCTCGATCACCGTGGATACACGGGAGCAGATCCCCTATACATTTTACCGCGAGGTCGAGGCCGGCCAGGTCGCGGTACTGCGGGCCAAGCTAGCCACCGGCGATTATGCGCTCAGTGATCGGCCAGTTGTCGCCGTCGTAGAACGGAAGTCTATCAGCGATCTCTGGGGCAGCGTCGGCGGTGGTCGGGAGCGGTTCGCCCGTGAACTGGTTCGAATGCGGGCGATACGCTGGCCGGCTATTGTGATCGAGGGCACGCTCGGCGCAGTCTGCCGCCACAATTCGCGGGCATGGGCCGCCGACTCGCGGCGGATGCGCCCGGCCGTCGTCGTCAATACTCTCATCGCATGGGGTCAGAGGCACGGTGTCCAGGTCCAGTATTGCGATAGTAGAGCGCTGGCCGAGCGCTGGACATTCAGATTTTTGCATCACGCTAACCGAATTTTCGAGCAGGAGCATGGCCGGGCCTGTCATCTGGCGCTGCACGAATGACACTATCGCCAGAGTATCGCCGCGCCGTATATATGCTCCAGCTTGGCATATGTTGCATCCCAGCACACGGCAAACGGGCCGCGGTCCCGTGGAAGGTCTACCAGAGCCGATTCCCGACGCCGGACGATCTGGCCGGTTGGTTCATGGGCGGGACCGAGAATTATTGTGTGATCACCGGCGCCATTAGCGGTCTGGTCGTCGTCGATGCCGACACGCCGGAGGCCGTAGAATACGTCGAGGCCAATTTGCCAGAGTCGCCGCTGGTCGTCGTCACCAGCCGCGGCCGACACTACTATTACGGCCATCCCGGCGTCGATGTCCAGTGTATCACCGACGGCATACCGGCCGGCCTCGATTTGAAGGCCGACGGCGGCTACGTCATCGGCCCAGGATCGCGTCACGAGAGCGGGATCAAGTACGAGCTGATGGGACTCGAATCGTGGCCGCTGGACTTCCGAGAACGGCTCCCCATATATGATCCGGCCTGGATATCGAAGCGGCCGCCGGCGCCGCCAGAGCCGCCGAGCGCCGGCCTATTGATCGACTGGGACGACCCGAGCAACGACCCGGAGGCCGAGTACCGATACTGTCAGAGCGCACTAGATAGCGAAGTGGCAAGCCTGCGCGGTATGCCCGAGGGCGGCCGAAATAACGCGCTGAATAAGGCGGCCTATTCGATGGGGCAGCTCGTCGGCTCGGCTGACTTCACTCCGCAAGACCTGGCCCGCGAGCTATTCGAGGCTAGCCAGGCTATGCGGCCGCCGATGTCACAGATCGAAGCGCAAAAGACCATTGAGAGCGGCATGAAATCGGGACTAGATAACCCGCGAATATTGCCGATGTTAAGCAAGATAACAGCGCCGGCGATACTAGACAACGAGCCAGCAAAGCATAATGAGGCCAGTATAGCTCCGCTTGTTTCGCCGCTATGGAATCGGGATATAGCAGACTGGGACGAGAAGCCTATCGAGTGGCTATGGCCCGGCGTAATCCCGCGAGCGATGCTCACAATGGTAGTAGGCGAAGGCGGCGTCGGTAAGTCTACGCTATTACTCGACATAGCGGCCCGCGTGACGCTGGGCTTACCGTTTCCCGATAGGATCGACCAGATAATGGCGCCGGGCCGAGTCGGGATCATGTCGGCCGAGGATGATCCCGAGCGAATGCTGAAGCCACGGTGCCGTCTGGCCGGCGCTGATCCGCGGCTGATCAATACGATTTATGGGCCGCCGGCGGGCGATGAGAGCGGGCCGCCGACGTGGCTAATGCTAGATCAACATATGCTCAAGCTGGAGCAGTATTTACGGATGCCGACACCGGCGCCGTGGCGGCTGCTGATAATCGACCCGATTACTAGCTATCTCGGCGCCGTCGATATGAACGAAAATAGCGCGGTACGGGTATTGCTCGCCAGGCTCGGCATCATCGCCAGCGTGCATAATATGGCCGTAGTCATCGTGAATCATACGAATAAGGCCATCGGTCAGAATAGCGCGGTACGGCGGGCGCTGGGATCGGTCGCATTCTCCGACGCGGCACGGGTACATCTGACCGTAGCACGGTCACCAGATGATCGAGAGGTGCGGGTAATGGCGCCGGCAAAAACGAATCTGGATCTAGCCGCGGGCATGGAATACCGGCTCGAGCGAACCCCTGGCGAGCAACATCCGTCTATCAAGTGGCTACCGGGATATACGACATGGACGGCCGACGAGCTGTTACTAGGCCGGCGGCTTGACGCTGATTTCGGATCAAAAACCACCGGCAAGCGTGACCAGCCGGCCAAACTATCGGCCGGCGAATGGCTGGATCGGATGATCGGGTCGCGAGAGATGGCTCGCGGCGATCTGATGCAGGCCAGTAAGGTCGCAGGGTATCGGCGCGTCGATATCCTCGATGCCCTGGAGGTCGCAGGCGTCACAGAAAGAGTCAGAGCAAAAAGGAAGGTTCTGCGGATCAATCGAAATGACTTAGGGCAATAAAAAGTGCGTTACTTACAGCCCCACTAGGAACCCCTTAAGGGGGTTCCTTAAAGTGGGGCGTAAGTAGCGCAGTGAAATGTGCCGTAACTGGGAGGAGCGGACGGATGAAAGATTCAAAGGGTAGGTGTCCTGATTGCTGTTGGTGGGAGCCTGACGGGATGCACGAGCAACCAAACGATGAGGGTGAACTCCCGGTCGGGTTCTGCCATCGCTATCCACCTCATTCCACCGGGTCATTACTGCAGGAGGATGGACAAGACGAGGACTGGCCGTTGACAACCCTTGAGGACTGGTGCGGTGAATTCACTCGGGCATCGGCGGAGGTTCTCGCCGAGCGAGAATTGCAGTTCAAGGAATGGCATCGCAAGGATCGCGCCAAGGTCGAGGCGCTGATGAATATGCTTTGGCCGCGAGGGCAAGAGTAGCCATGGCAAGCCAAGAGCCGACCGAGGCCACGGCATGACCGCGCCAGAACCCATGGCTACCTGCGACCGATGCTTGCAGCCTGGCCGCCGGCTGATCCCGCTGGAGTGGCGCGGCGGATGGCTGGCCTATGATCCTATTCCGATGGCTTATTGCCCGGCCTGCTATCGGGAGGCACAAGGCTGGCCGGGTGAGGTGCTGCCGGATGGCGAGTAATCTGGGACGAGCTGGGCCTGACAGAATCGCGGCAAGCGCTGCGGCAATGGCTGGCCCGCAATTACGACAGATAAAGGGAGGGTGAGATGGCTGGGAGCTATCATCGTTTTATTGACCGTAAGAGTCAAATCGGCGGCAATCATGGATTCGAGCCGAGTTGGATGCCGGATTTTCTGTTCGATTTTCAGCGGGATCTAGTCGAGTGGGCTACATGGAGAGGCCGAGCGGCGATCTTCGCGGACTGTGGATTAGGCAAGACGCCGATGCAACTTGTCTGGGCCGAGAATGTACGGCGACAGACCGGCGGCGCCGTGCTGATCCTGACGCCGCTGGCGGTCAGCTACCAGACGCAACGTGAGGCCGAGAAGTTCGGGATCGAATGCGGGCGGGCTGCTCCTGGCATCGGCGGCCTGACTGTCACCAACTACGAGCGCTTGCATAATCTCGACTGGCGCGATTATGCCGGCGTGGTCTGCGACGAGTCGAGCATACTCAAGAGTTTCAGCGGCAAGCGGCGGGCCGAGATCACCGAGTTCATGCGAAAGCTAAAGTATCGATTGCTCTGTACGGCGACGGCGGCGCCGAATGACTATCACGAGCTTGGCACAAGCTCGGAGGCGCTCGGCGAGCTGGGTCATACCGACATGCTCGGCCGGTTTTTCAAGAACGATCAAGGCACCATCGCGCAGGGCCGTCAATGGGGCGGCGTTGCTAAGTGGCGACTCAAGGGCCACGCCGAAGATCCCTTCTGGCGCTGGGTCTGCTCATGGGCGCGGGCCGTGCGTCGACCGTCCGACCTGGGCTATGATGACGGCCGCTTTACCCTTCCTCCGCTCGAGGTGCGCGAGAATCTCGTCCAGAATACGCGACCGTTACCGGGCTATCTTTTCCATGTCCCAGCTAAGGGATTGGCCGAGCAGCGCCAGGAGAACCGCGCCACGATCCGCCAGCGCTGCGAGAAAGTGGCCGAGCTGCTGAATCACGATCAGCCGGCGGTTGCGTGGTGCCACTATAACGCCGAGGGTGATCAGCTAGAAAAGATGATACCGGACGCGGAGCAAGTCAGCGGAAGCGATACGGACGAAGCCAAGGAGCGCAAACTCCTGGCGTTCGCCTCGGGTGATTGCCGCGTGCTGATCACAAAACCGAAGATCGGCGCGTTCGGCTTGAACTGGCAACATTGCGCGCATCATTCCTACTTTCCGTCGCACAGTTTTGAGCAGTGGTATCAGGCCGTGCGGCGTTCGTGGCGATTCGGCCAGAAGCGGCCGGTCACCGTGGATATCGTGACGACACCGGGCGAGGAAGGCGTGATTCAGAACCTGAACCGCAAGGCCGCAGCGGCCGATCAGATGTTTGATCGCCTTGTGCATCACATGCGGGAGACGTTGCGCATCGACAGATCGACCTACTCACCGACCCATCAAGCGGAGGTGCCGTCATGGCTCTAGCAATCGCCCAGAAGATCACCGACAACTACGCGGCCTATCATGGCGATTGCTGCGAGGTTATGCCGACGTTGCCCGATGCCAGTATTCATCTGTCAATATATTCGCCGCCGTTCGCCAGCCTGTATCACTACAGCAGCTCGGACCGCGACCTGTCGAACAATGGCGGCTACGAGGACTTTTTCGATCACTACGATTACGTCGTACAGGAGATTCACCGGCTGACGATGCCGGGCCGAATGACCGCCGTACACTGTATGGACGTTCCGCGCAGTAATACCGGCTGCGATACGGTGATAGATTTCCCAGGCGACATAATCCGACAGCACGAGCGGCTCGGGTTCGGCTACGTGGCCCGCTACTGCGTATGGAAAGAGCCGCTCGGCGTGCGAAATCGGACCATGATGAAAAGCCTGACACACAAGACGATCATCGACGATTCGAGCCGGTGTACTAATGCCAGCGCTGACTACCTGTTAGTGTTCCGCAAGAAGGGAGATAATCCGATCCCGATTGAACATCCGACCGGACTGCACGAGTACGCGGGCGCTCGCCAGATGCCCGAGGAGAATGCCGCGATGGGACCGGGATACGAGGGCGACCAGAAAAAGAATCGATTCTCACATTGGATCTGGCGGCAATACGCTAGCGCATTCTGGGACGACGTGCGGCTTGATCGGGTACTGCCCTACCGGGAGGCCCGCGGCGAGGATGACGAGAAGCATGTTCATCCGCTACAGCTCGACGTGATTGACCGCTGCTTGACTCTCTGGAGCAATCCCGCTGAGAACGTGCTAACGCCGTTTATGGGTGTCGGATCGGAGGTCTACGCCGCAGTAATGGGCGGCCGAAAGGGCATCGGGATCGAACTGAAAGAGACATACTACCGCCAGGCGTTGCGTAACCTACAGGATGCCGAGGCATCGCGGCCCGTCCAGGCGAGCTTGTTTGATGTCTGAGTTTGGATAACACGAGTCACAACGCTCCCGGTAAACCATTATCCTCGGTCGCCGGACGCGTCTGAAAACCCGGCTCGTAGTCGGGTAGTATCAGTAGTCGGCCGCCATTGGCAGAATAACCGTCGGCCCGGCGGTCGGCTGCTTTCTTTTGTACTGGGAGGGAAAAAATGCAATACGATCATATCACCGACGCCGGGCTGGCTGACATCAAGGGCTCGGACCGCATCTTGCTCAATCTGAGCTTATGCGATCAGATCACCGACGCCGCGCTGGCTGACATCAAGGGCTCGGACCGCATCTTGCTCAATCTGAGCTTATGCGATCAGATCACCGACGCCGGCCTGGTGCATCTCGAGGGTCTGACCACGCTGGAGGTGCTCTACCTGGGCGGCTGCGATCAGATC
>PVBE010246140.1_pt1 | contig 22449 bp, 33 predicted proteins | sample 1631181 | NCBI WGS metagenome assembly PVBE01 (sample SAMN08397723, study PRJNA350692) | Marine metagenome, whole genome shotgun sequencing project. | isolation source: water | place: Pacific Ocean | collected 2012-04 | reverse complement strand
TTGGAATTAAGTCTCTATATTGCTCTGAATTAGTCTACGAGTCTGACCCAGAAAGAAGACTCGACGTCTCCCTTGACGACCACGCTTTTTTAGGAAGACAATATATATCACCGACTGGATTATCTAAAGGCAAAAACATAAAAATAATTTGGGATTCTGACAATGAAAAATAAAAAAGCCGTAGCCGTACTAACCAGAGGCTATGAAAGCATATTTGAATACGACAAACTCATCAAACGAAATGAGTGCGTTAGCAATAATTTGGAAAATAAAAATGAATTTGACATTTTGATTTTTCATGAAGGTAACATCTCCACAGAACATCAAGAACTAATCAAAGGATACACAACAGAGTTAAACATATCCTTTATTGATGTTCACGAAAAAGGAATGGCTTTCAGAAAAAGCAAGGAAACCACAGAGGTTTATCCCCCCACCCAAGGCATAGGAATGGGCTATAGACACATGTGCTCTTTTTGGTTTGTTGATTTTTGGCACTATACACAAGACTATGACTATATTATGAGAATAGACGAGGACTGTGAAATCGAATGTTCCATAGACAATATTTTTTATAACCTGCCGGATTATTCTGTGATGTACGGAACATGTTTTGACGACGCAGAATGGGTCACACACGGCCTTAACAAGTTCACGCTGGATTTTTTAGGCGACGACAGAAAAAGCAAAAATCCATACGGACCATATACCAATGGAATGGCTTTCAATTTAAAAATCTTAAGAGAAAATCAAACCCTTAAAAAATACATCAAAGAGGTCGATGATTCCAATAATATATACATATACAGATGGGGAGACCTACCTTTGTGGGGAGAAGCGTTACACTACATGGTAGACCCACGGTCTATACGGGAAGACAAGTCTATTAAATATTACCACGAAAGCCACGACTGCAGGGTGAACCAATGAAAAGACCAGAACCCCACGACAGAGAAACCGAATGGTCAAAATGGCTTGCCATCAAGATGGGCGGCGAGGCGGAAGCAAGGACTTTTTGTGGGGCAAGATGCGATGTGCTGACAGACACCCACGCCTGGGAAGTTGAATGGATGAAAAAGTACAACGAAGCACCAGGGCAAGCCCTGCTTTACGCAGCCCTGTTTAACAAAAAGCCCGGAATAATCCTTCTGTCAAGAAACGACGACAGAGACAGCATATACTACCTGAGATGTGCCGTCGTTTGCCAAAGGGTGGGCATAGACCTTCAAGTGGTAGAAACCCACGATGAAGAGAAGGATAAAGTCGGGCTGGCAGACGTACTAAGACATGGGTGGAATAAAATAAAACATGGGTTTACAAAGCCTTTATAATTGATATAATACCACAGAGTATTAACATTTCCATTTTTACGGAGAATTTTTTATGGCTAGTTTTAATAGAGTTATTTTGGCTGGGAACCTCACAAGAGACATTGAGCTTCGTGAGACCCCTGGTGGGGCATCAGTCGCAGACGCAGGCCTTGCTGTAAACGACCGTCGTAAGCAAGGAGACGAATGGGTTGATGAGACCTCTTTCGTTGACCTTACCCTTTGGGGTCGCACAGCAGAAAATGCGGCTGAGTACCTGTCAAAGGGCTCCCCTATTCTTATTGAGGGTCGCCTCAAGCAAGATAGCTGGGAAAACGAGGCTGGTGAAAAACGCACCAAGCTCAAGGTTGTTGTTGATAGACTGCAGTTTTTGCAGAGCAAGAATGATAAGAACGCAGAAAGCAAGAAGGAAGCCGTACCGGCTGGAGCCAGCGGAAAAGACGGCGACATCCCCTTCTAGCGATTTGTTATACACCACGAAAGTCGGCGAGCCGGAAATACCGGCCACCGGCTTTATATTTAGTATGGATTATATAAATTTTGAATATTCTGAATTGGGCGAAATGCTTCCCCTGGAAAGGGAGAGGCTTCACTCTTGGATTAGCAAAATAAACCCCAAAAACATATTAGAGGTTGGAACAGGCACGGGAGCCTCTACATATTATATGGCTATATCACTACAAGAAGGCTCCAAAATATACTCCTGTGACGATGGAAGAGAGCCGTCCAAAAAACTTCTAAAAGATTTCAAAAACATAGAGTTTTTTAATATAAAGTCTACAGCATTAATACAGCATATAAAAAAAGCTAATATAAAAATAGATTATATTTTCTTCGACGGGCCGGAAGAAGAGTCCGTCGCTATGGAGGACATAGCTGTACTTGAGGATGGCGTTATACAGCCCGGCTGCTACTTCTCGATGCACGATTGGGAGGTTACGCCAAGAAAATACGACTCTGGATTATCAACGAAGGCCGCAAAAATTAGGCCCTATATAGAAAAATCCAACAGATGGGAAAAAATTGAGGTTCTTGATGGATTGAATAGTGACCAAACAGTTGGCCTTTGCTTGTATCGGTATAGAGAGTGAATTTTGAACAACTTCTAGACGCTGTATCGACAGACAAACCTTACGCGCCGGGAGCGGAAACAGTGGGAGGAAGCGAAATATATGAGCCGTTGGCGTGACGCTGGAATAACAGCAATAATGACGGTCTACAATAGGCCTTACTGTCTTTTAGAGCAATTTAAAGCTATAATAAATCAAACCGTTACCCCTGAAGAAATATTCATATGGATAAACAAGGGGGTGAAAAGAGAAGAAGTATGCGAGCAGTTAGATAAGATTATTGCGTTGAGTCCAGAAGTAAGGGTTATAGACTGCAATTATAACTGGAAGTTTCATGGTAGGTTTACGTTGCCCCTACTCGCTAGAACAGAGTATGTTGCGATGTTTGATGATGACACTATCCCAGGAAGAAAATGGTTTGAGAATTGTTTGGAATCAATGGAGACTGCTAGGGGCATAATGGGTACTGTGGGAATATTGCTGCAGGGTCCATCATACAGTCCTTTCATTAGACATGGGTGGCCCTCAAGGAATGAGCATATAACTAAAGTAGATTTGGTTGGGCATGCTTGGTTTTTTGCTCAAGAATGGGCAAAGTATATGTGGTATGAGGCTCCAGCTATGTGGGACAATGGAGAAGATATAATGTTTTCTTATTTGTGTCAAAAGTATGGGGGTATAAAAACATTTGTTCCTCCGCATCCAAAAAAAGACACAGAGTTTTGGGGAAGTATAAAATCAAAGTATGGCGCAGATGATGCTGCCAATTGTATAGTTGCTCCAAATCACGGACAAGAACGGGACCAAGTAGTTAGGAGCTGCTGTAATCATGGCTGGAAACTTGTTTGTGGGAGATAGGAACTTTGCCTCGGATTTCTTTAAAATTCGTGATGCTGTGTCCTTAAAGTCCAATTTCGCTATTAGTAGATATGGAGATGGTGAATATGGTATTTTAAAGAATAAAGCAATAAGTGGTGGTGCAAGCGGCTGGGATTTCGAGCCCAGCGAGCATCAGCAGGCTCATAAACTTCTAATGGATTCATTTACATTTAATCATCCATCATATTACAAAGGGATTCCTTGTACTTGTTGCATGAGTCAAGAAGATTGCGCGTGGATGAGAGAACATTCTAAGCAAAAGGACGAAGGTCTAACTTGGGCAAATATATTTGTTAACGCTAATTATAAAAATTATCAGAAGCATATGATTCCTCTGTATCAAGAGTCGGATGTGATTTTAGTTTGCAATGAACGCGCTGACATTTCTCTGTTGCCGTTTGAAGTCAAAAAAGACTTTAGAGTTTCTGATGGGGGCTGGATTAAAGATTATCCGGTAGTTGAGGAGGTTAAAAAGTATTTAAAAGAAAATAAGCTAAAAGAGCACCTCTTTTTATTTTCCGCTGGACCTCTTGCAAATATCTTAGCTCATCAGTTAATGAAAACGTCAAACAAAAACGTATATCTAGATATTGGTTCAACACTCGACCCTTATGTGGGGCTGGGGTTTACGCGAGGCTACTTGGCGGGAAGCGCAACTTTAAGCAAGAAATGTATTTGGCCATAGAATGTTATTAGTTTCATACGGAACAAGGCCCGAATGGATAAAAATAGAGCCTGTCTTGCGGCATCTAAGGTGTCCGCACAAAAAACTGTTTACTGGTCAGCACAAAGATATAGCTCCTGGGTGCGAACACTCGATTGAGATAGCAGATGGATGCAATCGTCTTGATTCTATAGTCAGCTCTATAATAGGTCGAGACGATATCTATGAGGGGGTTACTAGGGTGCTGGTTCAGGGCGATACAACTTCGGCGTTTGCTGTTGCTCTGGGGGCTTTCCATAGAAAAATAGAAATATTTCATTTAGAAGCTGGGCTTAGAACGCATAATAAGAACGAACCATACCCAGAGGAATTTAATAGGCGTTCTATAAGTGCTATGGCTGATTATCATTTCTGTCCTACAGAAGAAAATGAACTCAATCTAAAGAAAGAGGGCGTTAGGAGTTGTGTCTATGTTGTTGGAAATACAGTTTTAGACAATCTTGTTGACCTACTGCCTTATTATGGAGATTATATACTTGTAACTCTACATAGAAGAGAAAATCATAGTAAAATAGAAAGATGGTTTAAAGAGATAAACAAAATAGGCAAGACAAATAAAGTTATACTGCCTATACATCCCAACCCAAACGTTAAAAAGCATGTAGGTGTTTTAGAAAATGTAGAGGTTGTAGACCCTGTGGATTATAAAGAGTTTATAAAGCTGCTTGCTGGATGTAGATATGTGATATCAGACAGCGGAGGCATTCAAGAAGAGGCCAGCTTTCTCGGAAAAAGAGTTATTGTGTGCAGGACTTCAACGGAAAGAAATGAGGGTATAGGCAATCATCTACTGTGCTACGGCCCAGAAGAGCTGTTGGAGATGCATGCGTGTTTAAATATAAATTATGTACCTACGGAAGAAGGATGTCCATTTGGGGACGGAGCTTCTGGTCAAAGAGTGGCAAGGATAATCAATGAACGTTTCAATAATAATGACGGCTCTAGACGAGCCATATGTTAATAGAACAATAGCCAATGGGTATTGACCATGCGAATTAATTTAACCGCACCGATTAACGACTTGGGATATGGCGTCGCTGGGCTAAATCTACTAAAGGGACTACACAGGAGCGGTGTCTCCGTCTGCTACTGGCCCATCGGACAGCCACAGCTTCGAGATGAAGAGTCGGCCAATATCGTCAAACAGTGCATCAACAACGCCACGAGCTTTAACCATGAGTCTCCCAGCCTTAGAATATGGCATCAACACGATATGGCTCAACATATAGGCTCAGGCAAAAGAATCGGCTTTCCTATATTTGAGCTCAATAAGTTCTCTGACCTAGAAAAACACCACCTTTCTTCCCTGGACGATATTATTGTGTGTAGCAAATGGGCAAAAACAATAGTAGAAAAAGAAATACCTGGAATGAAGGCCAGAATAGGGGTTGTCCCCCTAGGTGTAGACACAGATATATTTAAACCACAAAAACAAGAGAACCACAAAAAAACTGTTTTTCTTAATGTGGGAAAATGGGAAATACGAAAAGGTCACGATATTCTAGTGGAATCTTTCAACAACGCGTTTTCAGACAATGACAATGTTGAATTGTGGATGATGAATCACAACCCATTTTTGAGCCCCGAACAAGAGAAGGAGTGGCATAACTTATATCTAACTTCTAAGCTGGGAGACAAAATAAAAATTTTACCCAGAGTCGAAACACACGCCGAAGTTTCTGCAATAATGTCTCAGGCAGACGTTGGCGTTTTTCCATCTCGCGCAGAGGGGTGGAACCTCGAAGCCCTAGAAATGATGGCCCTGGGGAAGCAAGTCATACTTACCAATTACTCCGCTCACACAGAGTTTGCTACAAACAAAAACTCTAAACTAATAGATATAGACGAAACAGAAGACGCCTACGATGGGATATGGTTTCACGGACAAGGAGAATGGGCCTCACTAGGCGAGGCCCAAGTTACCCAACTAACCGCACATATGAAAGAATGTCATACTTCGGAAAAGTTAATAAACAACGAGGGGGTTCTCACGGCCAATCATTTTAGCTGGCAAAATTCTGCTAAACAAATAATTAATTTCATGGTAATGATGAAGGGCTTTTGAATGAAAATTTCCTTAGAAGTAGAAACAACCGACCTAGTAACCAGAGCGGTTTATTATGAGCCACAGGGAAGCAAAGAGGGGTCCCCCAGATGGAGAACCATGCTTGCCACATTCATGGATAATGCAGAGGACAAAATAAAACACGAAGCAATAAAGCTATATGCAGACAAATTTCGTATCGACGTTCTTGTGGAAACTGGAACCTACAAGGGTGATACCATAAACGCAGTCAAAGACTGCTTTAGAAAAATTTATTCGGTAGAGCTTTCAGCCCATCTATATTCTCAATGCCAAGAAAGATTCAAAAACGAAACGAACATCGAACTAATACAAGGCGATAGCTCTGCCGAGATTTCCAATATCCTAGAAAAACTGACGGGGCCAGCAATATTTTGGCTGGACGCGCATCATTCAGGCGGGGAAACGACGCACTCAAATAAGGCGACCCCCGTAAAAGATGAGCTTGATAAAATATTCTCGTCCCCATATGACAACGTCATATTAATTGATGACGCTAGAGATTTTATACATGGCAACCAAAATTATCCAGGCTTAGAACAGCTTTGCGGATGGCTAGAGTGGCAACAAGACAACGTATTTAAAAAACAAATCAATGTAGAAATAAAGGATGACATAATAAGAATAACGCCATCATGAATACAATAAATCCAGAAGAAATCATTACATGCAAATCATACATACCATTATGCGATTACGTTTATGACGCACCCAATCTAGACGACATACCACCAACAGGCTTAGTGCATGTTCCATTAGACCAAATAGAAGAATTTTTTAGCCGAATAGACAGCAACGGCCACAGGTATGTTGTTGTTAGTTCATGCTCTGATTATGGGTTGGCCATACAGCAAGACCAACCAGCGTGGCAGGACATGCTAAAGTGGTTGCAAATGCAAATTGGCCCTCACCTGAGCTACAACGACGTACAAATGCCAGCGAGAGTAGACAAATCAAAATGCAATCCAACCGACACATTTTCTGTTAAGTGTCATTCGTGGACTCGGGCAACCTTTACATCAATTCCTCACAACGTTCACCATTGGTTTGTAGCAAATCTGATGTTTGTGCCAGACCCAGAAATATATAATTTTTTATATGAGGCCAACACCCACGAAAAGATAACGGCTATACCCTTTGGCATAGCTGAGGGAAAACAAGAGGAGCTGCATGCAGCAATGCAATTGAAAAACAACGTAGAAGACAGAGAAAATAAAATATATATTAGCTGGAATGATTATACCTATGAAAGATATAAGCTTAGGGCCGATATGGTGGAGTGGCAAAGCTATGCAGGAATAGATTCCCTTACCGTAAGATACCCCGGAGAACCAGATTCCTACGACGACTATCTAAAGCGATTGTCTTCACACAAATATTGCATATCACCCCCAGGAAATGGGGCGGACTGCTACAGAACTCTGGAGTCTATTTATATGGGATGTATCGTTTTTGTTGAAGACACGCCAACTAACCATCTAACAAAACTTCCTGTATTTAAATACAGTAATTCAGACTCCATAATAGGATGCTATAATAGAGGGGACATACTTCTTTGGACCCAGCAAGGCCCAGAAACAAAATTGTCCCACTGGAAAGGGCTAATATATTCAAAGAGAAACGAAATGTTCTAGGCACTTGTTTGGTGTATATACAGCAGAATATAACATCGCACCTCTTTTCTGAGGAGACAACATAAGTGCCGTCTAAAAAAAAGAATAACAACACCCAGCCGACACATCTTAAACAAAACCACTTAACAGCCAAGACGCCAAATCAAAAAAAGTATATTAAGTCAGTAAAAGAAAACCAAGTGGTAATTTGCTCTGGTCCAGCAGGGACCGGTAAAACTCATATTGCAACTTCAATGGCAATAATGGGTTTAGTAAGAGGGGAATATGAAAAGGTAATAATAACTAGACCTCTAGTTCAGGCGGGTGAAGATACTGGATACTTGCCTGGAACCATCAGAGAAAAAACGGCTCCATATTTGAGACCCATTTTTGACGAACTTCTTTGTTATGTAAGCAACTCTGATATCATAACAATGATGAATTCAGGGCAGATAGAGATATGTCCCCTAGCCTACATGCGGGGTAGGAATTTCCATCACTGCTTTATAGTGGCAGACGAATGCCAGAACGCGTCAGAAAAACAGCTAATGATGCTATTGACAAGAATAGGCAAAGGGAGTAAAATAGTATTGACTGGGGACGCCACTCAGTCAGACCTTAGCTACAGAAATCAGGGTGGCTTAAATGTCTGTATAAACGGACTGGAAGATGTAGATGGGATAGGAATAGTTAAACTTAATACAGAGGATATAGTCCGAGAGCCCATAGTCGAAAGAATCGTCAACGCCATGGAAAAATATCACTCAAGTTCTGATTGACAAATGACGATAACTCTGATATAATTATTAAGCGGGTAGTGGTGCTGGTTCCACTCCTGGCCTCATAAGTCAGGCTGCGCGGGTTCGATTCCCGTACCCGCAACTTTTTTCTCATTCAAATGATACCTTTAGGAGGCTGTTATGTCTGTGGTTTTAAAAGATATTGATGTAAAAAAAAGAAGCGCAAACGATTACGGAACAAATAAAATAAAAATGTACGACCTAAAAGAATATCGAGACATATCAAAAAAATGCATTGTATTGTTTTCTGGAAGCCACCTTACATCTAAAATGATAAACGATGAAGACGCAATATCACATGTGTCCGAACACGTAATGTGGGGTCATATCAGGTGGAAAGACGGCGGAGGAAAAACGCTAAGAAGCTATCTGAATCAATGCGCAATTTGGGCAATCAAGTCATGGAAGACTAAAATGTACAAACAAGACACAAAAAAGATACAATCATTAGATTGCTGCCTAGACAATCCCAATGATGCAAAAATGAGTCGCTATGACTTAATTTCTGATAAAAAATCTAAAGAACCGTTTGATATTATTTTTAACAGCCCTCAAAAAGATGTAGAAGAAATAATTTCTAAAGGATGTTTGACCAAGCTTCAAACCAGATGTGTACGAGAAAGATATATTGAAGGCAAAAAACTAAGGGAAATAGCTGAAGCAATGTCTGTTAGCAGGCAGGCTGTAAACCAACATATCAAAAAGGCCATTAAAAAGTTGAGGAAAATGCATGTCGTTTGTGAGTGATAAACTAAAGGGTGAAAAAGCGGAGGATTCTGTTGCAAAAATTCTATCGCATTATTGGGATATACATAAGGCGTCAGACTTGATAAAGGGACGCTTTTACGATTGGGATTTATCGGCGGTGCAGCCAGGAACTGGATGCGAAGTTTTTACTGTTGAAGTTAAATACGATGAGATGCAGTCAGAGACTGGAAATATAGCAATAGAAATATATAATACTAAGCTGGGAAAACCAAGTGGGCTATCTGCAACCAAGGCAGACCTTTGGTGCCATGTTTTGAAAGGCTCTACATGGATTACTAGCGTAGATAAACTAAAGAAGTTTTGCGAAGAAGTCTCGCCCTTTAAATCATTGAATTTGGCTGGAGACGAAAACGCCTCAATATTACTTTATAAAACAGAAGACATTCTTGAAATTTTTGAAAGGATTGATGGGCAGGATGTAAAGACGCCGATACAAACAATATCCGCCCTGTTGCCATAAAATGCCAGACACACCACAAACACCCCACATACCACAAAACTATTTAAACCAGTTTTCGGTTGATATAGGACTCTGTTTTTTGCAGGGCGCAGACGGCGAAGACGGCACCCCACTCCTCTCAATGGGTCTTATTGTGGTTGAACCCGACAAATTCTATGCGACACCACAAGAAAAACTAAATCATGGGCAGTCCGTAAAAGACGTCCAGCGGTCCATCCTAGACAAACATATAAAAAACAACGCCGCCCGACAAGACCACGCGTCTATATTTTGCGGACTTTTAGACAAACCGCTCAGACACAAGGAAGATAACGGCAATAGAATATCTCTTGTTTATTCTGTATATATTCCAGATTTTGCCATAACCACTGGATTGAAATGGTTCTCGGAAGAAGAAATCGTCGAATTACTCAACAAGAAACAGCTAATCAAAGACCACTCACAAATTATAGCCAAAGCAATCTTTTATGACGATTGATAAAGACGCCATAGAGCCAGAAACGGGACAAATTGGGAAGCTGATACAAGAAACCTTTGCCATTACTTTCTCTATTGACCTTTCGGGATATGTCAACATATACATAGATTGGCCCAACGAAGACAACAGGCCAGCCATGAGGCAGCCAATATCCGACCTTATATTCTCTATCGACTCCGGAGGAATGAAAGGCCTTATTGCTGAAGCCCTCACAAACACGACCACACAAAGACCCGAACTTAAAGACTATATTACATCCATTATAATTAAGTGGGCAGAAATACAAAACAAAAGCAACGAATCCCCCGTAATTAAACCCCGAAACACATTCATGAAATGACACGACATAACGACAGATTGGCGCGGAATGTTGTGGTGTATAATAATAAGGCAAATCCTATTTGGCGCCAACTCTCCTGCGACCTGATGCTGGATGTACCATACAATATCACCAGATACGATTTGCTGTTACTTCTGTTATCTATTTTTGGCTGGAGCCACAAGGACATAAGTCGTATAGGATACAAACCACAACCACCAATAAACTTGAGAGCAACGGTGTAGCCTATGACGAACATTAAATTTGTGTGGGAAAAATGGATTGACCCACTAAATAGTAATATTGATGAAGTAGAATATCCCGGACACGACTTCCCTGCCGCAAACCAAGATAGGTCTGTAGAGTTTTTGTCCTCAGACCCAAGCTTTGAAGAAAAATATGAAGACTACATGGAGGAAGGAGACGCTGGAGAAGTAAATCCACGAGCGACTTACAACCCAATGCGTATAGTTCAAACTCCGCATGGGTTTATTAGCCTCACAGAACATTCTTTCGCGTCCAAACATTTTGATTTTTGGACACTGCATTGCACTCAAGATATTACCGATAAAATCATAGATGAAGTAGAAAAATGTCCTGGCGTTGAAACCATAAACGCCCTTACGAGATATAGGATTAGGCTTGGATTTAACCGGCCTCTGATTCAGTCTGGGGCATTTAATCTGAATGACATAAGAAAACATATAGAAGAAACAATACTGTCTACACAGGTCAAAAAGCTGACCAAAAAGGACCACAGCTTGTTTTTTTTCACTGAAGACGTAAAAAAGAGTCTCAACAAAATCAAGAGCGACCTTTCGGGCGCATGGGTGATATATGTATTTCCAAACGGAAGCATGGAAACCTTTTCTGAGCCGCAAAAAAGCCGAGTGTTTACTGAAAAATTAAACCTGTTTAATGAAATTAGACGTATGATTGGTGGAGAAACGATAACTTCTCTCGAGGAATGACATGACCGCCCAGAAAAAAACAACAAGCGAGCTAATACACGACCTCCACAATTTTGGTATCAACGCAGATTTTAGGGAGATTTTTTTAAGTAGTCATATTTCTGATGAAGCGGAGGAGCCTGGAGTTGACTGGAGAATGGCAACAAAATTCAACAAAAACATCAGACTTCTTACTTCTGGCCCTAGAGCTGAGTCTCCAATCTTGATACACATGCATACCGTAGGCGGAAACTGGGAAGACGGACTGGCCATATATGATATTATAAAATCATGCACATCTACCCACATAACTATACTGGCCTATGCTCACGCGCGTTCCATGAGCAGCATTATATTTCAGGCCGCCGACACAAGGATATTTATGCCTAACACTGTATGGCTCATGCACATGGGGGATATGGGATTTGACGGTCAGGCGCAATCGTTTGAAGCGGAAGCAGAATGGGCAAAAAAAGACCACGACAGGATGTTAGACATATACACAGAATCGGCCATGGACAGCGATGTGTACTCTGGGAAAAGTAGGCGACAGGTAAAAAATCTAATAGACAAGGGCCTTAGATTAAAGCAAGAGTGGTATATGACGGCAAGAGAGGCTATCGCTCATGGATATGGCGACTCTGTGTTTGGAGATAGCGGCTATGCGGACATGGATGAAATTAAAAAGATTGGAACAAAACCTTGAAGAAAGTTAGCGACCAGCAGTTTGAAATAGCATACAAAAACCCGGACAACAAAAACATAATTAGGTCAGTAACCAAGGGATATTCCGGACAGCTATCTAAAGATGAGCAACTAATCTGCGGGATGCATGGACTATGGCGCTGCCTGCAAAACCACGACGATAAGTATGGCAGAAAATTTACAACCAGCCTTTTTATACACGTAGACTGGGAGTGCAAAAGAGAGCTAAGTCGCATAAACAAAAAGAAGATGTCTTCCCTTGGAGAACAAGCCAAAGATATAGAGTCAAGAAACGAAGACGCAGGCATGCCAGAAATTCTTGAATTTCTTCCAGAAAATCAAAAAAACATAGTTATACAACGATTTTACGAAAACAGAACGTTAGAAGAAATAGGAAAAAGTCAGGGTTATAGCAAGGAAGCGGCCAGACAGAATATCAATAAAATCATTCAAAAGCTAAAAACCCTTATTTGTGAAGGGGGTCATTTTGGTGTATAATACTTGTTAGGGATTAGGGCTTATTATGTTAGGAATTTAGGACAATATTTCGTCCATAAATATGGAGAAATATAAAATGGCAAGTACGACAACAAGTGGCGCAGGAACACGAAATAACGGCGCCACTATCGTTAACGCTGGTAATGTAGCGTCACGAGATTCCATCATGGACGCTGCCGGAACCGCAGCTAATAACAACCTTGGCCTTGGAAAAAGAAGGTGGGGCGTTGGAGGCAACAAGCCGGTTCAGCAAACAGCAACTCAAGCTGCAGTCTCCACCGTGACAGCAGATGACGTTCCGACGGCCAAAAAGCTTCGTCAGGGTCGGGCTGGCGTTATTACGGCAAAGGGCTCCGGCACTTTTGCGTATGATAACCAGTCTGGCAAAGTAGTTGGTAAAAGATTATCGACTACCCTTAATGGGGTAGCCAATACCTCCTTACAGTCTGGCGGCATTGGAAAAGGGGCTAGAACTAATAGCGCCATTGGTGGTTGCGAAGTTTATTACACGCTTCCCCAATACTACTTCAATGCAGACGGCTCTATAGAGACTGTCACCGCACAGGATGGAGCGGCAACAAATTACATCGACCCAGCCACTGCTGGTGGAGCTACCGCGTCTAACGATTCGGCTGCAAATCCAACCAGGGCAATTCCGGGTGAATTGGTTTATACGGATGCATCTCAATCCAGAAATACCAATAACAGCGGTCTTGGTGTGCCGAAGCAGGCAGATTACGAAGGTGTTCGTCCCAATGAAGGGCTTACCGCCTAATCCGGCCTGATTGTTTTAAAAATTGGGGGTGCGTTTCGGCGCGCCCCCTTTTTTTGGTTGACAAAGCCGCCTTTGGGTGTATAATATATACGTGTAAAAGGTATAGAAAAATGGCTTCATAATAAAGGAACCGCGAATATGTTTAACACATCCGGTCTAGGTGGCAGCGAAGCCTAATTAACGTTAACTACCATTGCAAATAAACCGTCATGATTCAACACCTGAATGTGATTTTGCAACCACAACTTTTAGCTGCCGCCTTTTTTTAATACAATGATTGAAGTAAAAATAATAAACACGATGAAAGTAGACAAGGCCTCTGATTCTGACCCAGAGTCTTTGGAACCCTCTATAGAAAGCATAAGCCTAAACTCTGGAATTTTGCTAAAGGCCCAACACATTCTGAACGGACCCGATGGACTTAATATAATGCTTGCCGACGGGGATGTGTTGCTGAATGTGTCTCCAGCCAATGTGCAATACAAAGAGCCCAGGCCAAGACGAGAACGGCCTAAGCGAGGGCGTCCCGCCCCAAGAAAAAAAGGTGGTTGTGGATGTGGTAAAAAAAAAGAATAGTCAAACCTCTTAAAAAACTAAAATTTATTCATATTACAAAAACCGCAGGAACCTCAATCGAAGACGTGGCAATAAAGTCTGGAATCAGATGGGGTAGATTCCACAAAGAATATGGATGGTGGCACGGTTTTCCTATAAATTTACCAAAACGTATAACAAAAAAATATGATTGGTTTATGGTAGTTAGGAACCCGTTCGACAGACTGATTTCGGAGTTCAATTATTTTAACGAAAACACAGAGATAGATAACACAGAATTCAATAGACTCCTTGTCAATAGCATTCAAAAGGAAGCAAATAACACACAGGGGCGTCACTACAGCCCGCAACACCTATACTGCAAGCGACAACGCGGACTGTGGCCAAACGCAAATGGAAACCTGCACATATTAAAATATGAAAATTTGGACCAAGAATTCTCAAAACTGATGGATTTGTATGGGATAAACGTTATCCTTAACGAAAGAAAAAATAGCGCAGAACATTGGCAAGCAAGGCGGTCGTCAAAGATATTCACGAGGCAGAACCTTATGCCAAAAACAATCGAGACAATCCTTAAATACTATCACGAAGATTTTAATGTATTCAATTATGATACAAAGGCACACTAATGAAAGACCTATACAAAAAGAACGCTGTGGTCAAAACAGCAGTCGACACACCGATAGACGGCTTTGACCCCCAAGATAAACCAATAACGATAACATTGAGGGCTGGAGCCTATTATGATTGTCACTCGCTAACATATCGTGACAACACATATGTAGACATATTGTTGGTCACCGGCGAGATTCTTCCAAACGTAAACCGAAGAAAGTTTGGTCTCACCTTCATCGGAGACCCAGAAATACACGACAATAGGACCACAGAACAAAAAATCGCCTGGAAAGAAGAGCTAAAAGCTATTGATGAAGAGGCGGACAAGAAAAATGAGAGGCAGCCGATAGCCCCCAAAACCATTCATCTGAAAAAAAAGCCTACGGAACAAAAGGAGAAAAAGAAGTCCTCTTCATGGTTTACGAAAAGCGATGACAAATGAACGCGGAAGACCAGAGACACTTGAAGTCTCTAATTCGGCACATAGATAACGTTCGTCAGTCTTGTATGATTCTTGGGGAGCGTCTAATAGAACAGGGAGGAGCGCAGCTTGGCATTAATTTAATTGCAAATGGCCAGATACATGACCGCTCAAAATTTTATGGCTCTGAATGGCTCTATCTTCGGCCTGAACTTTTCGACTCCGACCAAAAAAACCTGTTTGCCGCAACCCAGAATCACCACGTTATGACCAACCCACATCACCCGGAACATTGGGGCTCTATACACAAAATGCCTACGTTGTACGTTGCAGAGATGGTGTGTGATTGGTCTGCTCGCTCACACGAAATGGGCAATGACCTAAGAGACTGGATAAAGGAAAAGGCCACAAAAAAGTTCGACATGAAGGTTCAATCCAAAATATATAAAGAAATAAAACTGTTCGTGGACCTGCTCTTGGAACCAAAATTTAAACAGTAATATAATGAATTCACAAAACACTTTACAGTCTTTTTTAAAAGCAATAAGGGAGAACGAATCTCTACTAAAGGGGTACGCGTCACGAAAATGTACAGAGTGTCTCGGCCGAGGATATAAAGAGCTGTCAACTCCCGGAGAAGGCACAAATTTATACATGTGTAACTGTGTCGTCAAAAATGTAAAAAAAGAATTTGCCTCCTGATATAAACAGATGGAACTCTCACCAAAATCTTCAAATTACCTACAAAAAGTAAGCGGTCACATTGGAAAACTCAACAGGCCATCGTGGACTGATTATTTTATATCAATGGCAAAGTTGGCCAGCACCAGAAGCGCAGATGCTGAAACACAGCATGGGTGCGTTATAGTGGACAAACACAACAGGGTGATAGGCGTTGGCTACAACGGCTTCCCCACAAACATGCCAGACGATTCTCTCCCCAACATGAGACCACACAAATATAAATGGATGGTTCACGCAGAAAGAAACGCTCTGGCCAATTGCATCATCAGGCCGGAAAACTGTACGGCCTACATTACTGGCCCGCCATGTCTAGATTGCGCGAAAGCCCTTTACCAAGAGGGTGTCAAACATTTTGTTTGCGTTAACGGTCACGGCACCCACCTAATGGACGAAGACGACCTTTGCGTTTTTGAAATTTTAGTACAGGCAGGGGACATAAAAATAGACTTGGTATAATGACAGAGCTTAACTTTCACAATCGCCCCCCTGAAGACCCGCGCAACTTCGAAGTAACGCTTCAGATAAAGGATAAACACGGAAACCCCACTGGTAAAACCAAAACGTTCTCCTCTGCAAAAAGCGGCGAGATTTCAAATTGGTACAACAAACAACAGCCCCACAAAAAACGAAGCGACAAGAAGCGAAAAAAACAAAAACCGGAATAGCTGAATGTATGAATATGCAGACTGCCTAGAGGCATCAATACAATATTTTCATGGCGATGAGCTTGCGGCCAAAGTCTTTGTGGATAAATATGCGCTTCGAGACAACAACAAAAGCCTTTTAGAAAAGACTCCGGACGACATGCATCTCAGAATATCCGCAGAAATAGCTAGAGTAGAGCGAGCGAAATACAAAAGCACCAAGATTAAGCCGTTAACTAAAGAACAGGTATATGAATATTTAAGAGGGTTCAGCAAAATTGTTCCCCAAGGCAGTCCGATGTATGGGATAGGAAATACCAACCAGTGCGTCACCCTATCTAATTGCTATGTGCTTGATTCCCCAGAGGATAGTTATGGGGGCATTCACTGGACAGACGAGCAGATTACTCAAATATCTAAAAGAAGAGGCGGGGTAGGAATAGACATCTCTAAGCTACGCCCAAGAGGAGAATGCACAAAAAATTCATCTCGAACAACAAGTGGTATAGCAAGCTGGATGGAAAGGTTTTCTAATAGCACAAGAGAGGTTGGCCAGGATGGGCGGCGTGGCGCACAGATGCAATCTATCAGCGTTCATCATCCAGAGGTTCTGACTTTTGCCAACATTAAAAAAGACAGAACAAAGGTCACAGGCTCCAACATATCGGTCAGGCTTACCGACGAATTTCTTAGGGCTGTCTATAGCGACAACAAGTATGAACAAAGATGGCCGGTAGATTCCGACGAGCCAAAGATTAGCCGGAAGGTTTCTGCCAGAGAGGTATGGCGGCAGATAATCGCAAACGCTCACGACAACGCAGAGCCAGGGCTTTTGTTTTGGGACAACATAATTGCAAATAGTCCCGCAGACTGCTACTCAGAAGAAGGCTTTGAGACTATTTCTACCAACCCCTGCTCAGAGCTTCCTCTTTCCGCGCTAGACTCATGCCGACTTCTTTTACTAAACTTATTTGCCTATGTAAAAGAGCCCTTTACCAGCAAGGCTTATTTTGACTATCAAGAATTCTTCGAGGACTCCAAGGCTGCACAAAGGATGATGGATGACATCATAGACCTCGAAATTGAAGCCATAGAGCGCATAATTAAAAAGATAGACTCTGACCCAGAGCCAGCAGAAGTTAAAGAGAGGGAGCTTTCTATGTGGCGCAGAATAAAGAATAATTGTGTTAATGGTCGTAGAACAGGCCTTGGAATTACAGCGCTCGGAGACACAATCGCCACCCTCGGATTTAAGTATGCCAGCGAGAGAAGCATCCAAGAAACAGACCAAATTTTTAAGACCCTAAAGTTTGCCTCATACATTTCATCAGCAGAGATGGCGGAAGACCTTGGGCCATTTCCGGTATGGGATTATGAGAAAGAAGCGGGAAATAAATTCCTAAAAAGAATGTATGGCGAAAAACTTGATTTTGGCGGTCTAGACATAAAAGGCAAAGATGTTCTCGAAAAGGTCAAACAAGTAGGACGTAGAAACATATCTAATCTGACATGCGCCCCTGCTGGAAGCGTCAGCATTGAGTGTCAAACTACCAGCGGCATTGAGCCGTTGTTTATGCCGTCGTACACCAGAAAGAAGAAGGGGTATCCATCCGACACAGATTTCAGAGTAGATGAAGTAGACCAAAACGGCGACCACTGGATGCATTTCAAAGTGTACCACCCAAAGCTACAACACTGGATGAATGAGAATCCAGATAAAAAATTCGAGGAGTCTCCTTGGTTTGGTGCGTGTGCTGAAGATTTGAACTGGAAGCAAAGAGTAAAGCTGCAAGCCGCCGCACAACAGCATATCGACCACGCTATTAGCTCTACCTTAAACCTACCAGAAGACGTTTCCGTTGAACAGGTGGAAGAGATTTATGAAGAAGCCTGGGAAAGAGGCTGTAAGGGTATTACAGTATACAGAAAGAATTGTAGGACTGGCGTTCTGGTTGAAGAAGCAAAACAGAAGCAGGTGGAACTAGAGAAGGATGAGGCAGTCGAGGACCAAAAGCGCCCTCGAATTCTTCCTTGTGATGTTTACCATGTCAGCGTTCAATCGAACAAATACTTTGTTTTGGTCGGCCTGAAGGATGAAAAGCCGTATGAGGTTTTTGCTGGTAAAAACGGATTTCTCAATAAGGGCATTAAAACGGGAAAGATAATCAGAAAAAGAAAGAAAATCTATAGGGCTGAGTTTGATGATGATGATGAAACAGAGCTTTCTCCAATAACAGCGGCCTGCACAGACGGAGAAGAAACCATTACCCGTCTTATATCTGGCTATTTAAGATTGGGCGTTGACATGCACTTTATTGTTCAACAATTAGAAAAGGTTGATGGAGAGATGCATTGTTTTGCCAAGAGTGTTTCCAGGGCTTTGAAAAAGTACATACCAGACGGCGCTGAGGAGCGAGGCGAAGCATGCCCAGAATGCGGAACATCGCCTATTGTACGACAGGAGGGGTGTGTTACCTGCCTGTCATGTGGGTGGAGCAAGTGTTTATAAAGGAGAAAAAATGAAATATATTATAATGTTACTGGCAGTTTTATTCGGTTTCCAGAAGGGAGAAATATCATGACGTCAAAAGACAAACCGGACTTTTCAATGTTACGCCCAAAGAAGGGAACCCCAAGAAAGGAAATGGGTGGAATGGGACATCCTGCGCCACCAAAGCCCTCGGCCATGAGCCCCATGAGGCCTTACGCGAGCCAAAAGCAGAAAGAGGAAGAGAAAGAGGAAGAGGAAGAGGGAGATGCAGCAGAGGACGATTCTTGACAAATCAGACGGAAGAACATAACTATGCCCACATATGTATTTAAATGCCAAGAGTGCGACCACGAGATTGAAGTTGAGCACAGTATAAAACAACCCACCCCAAGCAGACAAAGGTGCCCAAACTGCAAAAAAAACAAACTGCAAAGGGTTTTGTTTGCTCCGCACGTTTACAATAAGCCTGGGGATGATAGTATAACAGTGGGTCTACTAGCAGATAGAAACGCCGATAGATTAACCGACGAACAAAAGGCGCAAATAGACGCAAAGTCTGGGGTCAAAAGAAAAGAAAAGCAGTCAAAAAGCTTTTGGGAAACATCTGACGATAACCTCAAAAAAATATCTACTATGACACCAACGCAAAAAAAGAAATATATAGAAACGGGTGAAAAATGACAGATGAACACACCATTCTTATTGATTGTTCAAATTGCCGAAAGCCTCTTGTATCCATAATGAAAGGCAAAGACGAGCCTGGACGCTCCACTAAAATTAGGGCCAGATGCCCATACTGTGGTGACCAGTCTTTTATTAAAACCATAGAGGGGAAATTTTTTCTAGGGTCAACAGACCATACTTACGTGGAGTCTACTGAAGACTCAGACTCGGATTCTGTAGATGTAATGGTCAATACAGTGGCTGCCAGCAAAAGGAACAAAAATGACTAATCCAGAAATTTTTACAAATATTAAATCAGACGAATCTCCCGTTACCAACCCTACAAAAGCTTATGGAGATATAGAAGAAACCGTTGGTTATACCGTTAGCCCAACCCCATCTAAAAACGCCGATGGACACTATGATTTTTCGAATGCGCAAACAATATCCGAAACAGACAAAAACTGTTTTGCCAAGAAGGTGTCCATCAAAAAATCAAAAGACGAAACAAAGCATAAGTATTATGCCAAGGTTGGAATAGAGGGCTTTATGTTCAATCCGTGGGGTCCCTTTTCCGAGGGAACGCAGGGAGATTATGCCAAGGGCCACGGAAAATCCGCGTGGTCTTTTAAAGAAGTTACCGAAAAGTGTTTTAACTTCTATATTAAATTTCTACAATCAAAGAATCAGGCGTGGTTAAAAAACGCAGAAAGAGAGTACAGATAATGCCAAAGACTAGAAATCTCACCGATGTTGAAAAATTTTACATAGAAAACAACTCTGAAAAAACAGACGCCCAAATTGCATCTTTGATGTCTGGCGTGGGTGTAAAAACCATATCCAAATATAGAAGCGAAGCCACGCCCCAAAAAGAAGACGACAAACAAAGCGATTCGATTACAGAAACTAGGCAAGAAAGGGTCGAGAGATTAGCCACCGGCCCAAAATCGGGAGAATTGATGTCTCAGAGAGATGGGTCGACGATTATGACACAGCAGGCGTCGGAAGTTAGTGACGCAAGAAAGATAGTAATGGGCGCCACAGTGACAAACAGACAGGTAGACAACAACAACAGAAACCAAATACACAGGCCCAAATCATAAAATGAGCCCAAATACACCTATATCGGACTATGGATTGTGTACACAACCAGATTTTTTCATTGAAGACAAGCCAATCTGGTATGTAGACTTATCTAATGGTATAAAAGTTTACCAAGACGACAACCGTGAAGGTCAAGAAGAAGCGTGTGCCTGGAAGCGATTATTCGACTACTGCTCCGAACAACAAATTAGCATAGTGTCTATGGCGCTAAGGTTTCGTTCTCATATCATACATCTTCCCAACCAAAGCGACGTAGAGGGGTATTATTTTTCCTATGGGGTTGTAAAAGAGATTACAGACACTGAAACGCAAAATCATTATATTTGTGGAATGGTCAAAGATGGACAGTTGTCCTGCGAGTGGTATTCAACCCCAGAGTTTTTAGTCACCAAAACTTCTACTCGAACAATAACATCCAACGACGTTGAGGAGAAGCGGTTGATTTTAACATAAGGGGCGGCAAAGAATTGACAAAGGCAATAACCACGCTATAATAATCTATTATGGCCGACAGAAAAACCGACAACTGCCCGTATCTTTCTAATTATGGAGGTGGGTATATTAGGGCGGACCAGTGGATTACAGAACAACTATGCTCGCTGATAGCCAAAAAGTCTGGGGCAGAACTGCCTGATAAATTTTGGAATATCCCGAAGTGGGATAAAGTTTTTCGGAGACAGGTGCAAATTGCGTCATCCCTTCTTATTTTGTATGATGCAAAAGCCCTCTACGAGACCCTAAAAGACAAAAGGCTCCGCAATTTACGCTCGTTTGCAGCGTTTTCGTCTGTCAAATTTTTCTCTTCTGTTTTAGAAGAGCATCAATCTAAATTAGACGTCGAAAAAAATACCGCAGAAATAAAGTTGGAGCCAAAATCTACCACAGCCCTTCCACAGATACCCACAAAAGATAACAAGTTATCGAGGTTAAAAAAAATAGATGGCGAAGCAAGACCCGTTCAAAGTGGCTAAAGACCTCTTGTCTAAGCACGGCGACAATATAGTAAGAAGCGGAAGCACTATGGTTTCGGACAAGCAAGCCCTGGTGTCTGTTTCTCCCCTGATTGACGTCAATATTGGCGGAGGAATACCAGAGGGCTCGGTAGTATTGCTGGCTGGAGACGAAAAGTGTGGAAAAACAGTGACCGCTCTTCAAATTTGCAAAAATGCCCAGGCAATGGGGAAGAATATATATTATCTAAATATTGAGGCAAGGCTAAAGTCTAGAGATTTAGAAGGCATCGAGGGCCTGGACCTTGAAAAGATAAACGTAGTAAGCTCATACAGGGAGGACGACAGTGAAGGAAATTTGGTTCAAAGCAAAATACTTAGCGGCGAAGAATGGCTCAGTTTCGCTGAGAATTTTATACATAATGACCCTGGATGCGTTGTGGTTCTTGATTCTATTTCTCAGCTTGTAACTGAACGTCAACTACAGGCAGACATAGGAGATGTTACAGGAGACGGTGGGTACAGATTACTGTCCCAGTTTATTGGAAGGATAGCTCCAGTGGTTGTGGTGAATAAATGTATCGTCATAGGAATACAGCATTTAATAGCAAACACCAGAGCAAGACCTGGACAAAAAGCAAAAACCCGAAGTGGGGGACGTAAGATTAGATATGCGGTTGATGTAGACCTTGAATGCACATACATAACTCCGTGGAAAGCATCGTCTGCCGACGACGCCGAACAAATAGGGCAAAAGATAAATTGGATTACTCGCTCTACAGCCAGACCAATTCCTCCTGGCAGAAAGA
>PVBE011426170.1_pt1 | contig 22453 bp, 18 predicted proteins | sample 1631181 | NCBI WGS metagenome assembly PVBE01 (sample SAMN08397723, study PRJNA350692) | Marine metagenome, whole genome shotgun sequencing project. | isolation source: water | place: Pacific Ocean | collected 2012-04 | reverse complement strand
CAGCACGATTGATGTATGTCCTGATTCCCATGCCTACTGTTCCTACGAGCAAATCCAACCAATCATCCCCGTTTAAATCCGCGAAAACAGCGCCCCGATGACGATGCCCCATTTCCTTAAGGCCTGCAGTGTGAGTCACATCATCAAAACTCCAGTCACCTTTGTTTTTGTACAGGGCTGGATTACCATCAATGGCGCAGAAGAAAACATCAGGCCAACCGTCCCTGTCATAATCCCCCACTGCTACTCCCGCGCCGTTATAAAGCACCCTGTTTTGAGATGCCTCCCACTCGTCCACTTGGCTGACAAATCTAACTCCTGTCTTGTTCGGAGGCACCCTATGAAAAGTATTTGAACTCTCTCGGTTTTGGATGTTTAAAATAGCGGTAGAGAATCCCTCACGGGAATCGTTTTCAGGATAAACAACAGAAGTTCCTAAGATGAAAAGACTGAAGCCGAAAACACGTAACGTCAGTCCAACGTTATTATTAAGCAGAAAATAATGGCAGGGCAAATAACTCATCGACTAAACCACATTTCACAACCACGGGAAGTGCCTCTTCAACGATATTTCCTTTGCGAAACATTCGAATATGCTTGGATGGGCAGGTTCAATTGCCCGAATTGCTTATGATTTGTCCTCACCGTCAATGAGGCAGTCAAGTCGGACTCAACTCGAAATCCATCGGGAAAAAATATAGCATACCTGATATACTTCCCGGGCTTCCTTTCCGTGACTTCGACGGTCGGCCCCTCAATGTTCAGGCTGTGCCCCAGAATTTCAACCGGTTCTTTTGAGTTTATTGAAAGTTTGAAGTGCTTCCTGATCGGTTTCTTTAGATCACCCGCTTTGAGGTATAGCATTGAAGGACTGAAGGTTAAAGGAGGGTTAACGTTGGCGATGGTGCTGATCTGGATGGTGGGTAATCCGCCGTAACTTGTGTTGAAGGTGATTAAACCCTTGTTGCTCCCATACTCCAGTGGCGGCACTGTGGAAACTACCAAGGTGTGTTTTTTTTTGTTTTCCCCAGAGATTAGCTTCGCGCGGAATCTCTTATCGTCGCTTCGGGCTTTGGAAAGGAATATGTCCGCGTCAGTGGTGTTGGTGATTTCCACTCTGTATTCCTCCTTTGAACCAACCGTCTTTACAACCGGAAAATAGATATAGTGAGGCTTCAGTTCCAGAGGAGACCAAACATGGCCGGTGATGTGAAGAATCTTCCTGCTTTTACCCGGGTCATTGGAGTACACCGATAGCGTTCGATCCACATCCCCGTGCAACTGCGAGGTAAGCACCTTTGCCTCAATGATGCCCTTTTCGTTTTCTCCGAGCTTATTTGGGCTCGAGAGAACAGTCGTGCAACTATTGCAGGACGCGGCAACATCATAAAGCAGCAATTTGCCTTCCCCTCTGTTTTGAATGTGAAATCGAACGGGCACTTTCGTTCCAATAATCACTTTGCCGAAATCAATTGTTTCCTTTTCCACATGGAGCGAGGGGTTGCCATCTCCCTTTGCATAAATTATTGTTTGTATTGCGAAAAAAAACGCAACCGCAGCAAGTAACCTGCGTTTAGTTTGCGAACTGTTCATGGTGTTCCCATGCTCCCGTAATTGTGCATTCGGATCGGCAGTCGAATCTGTCCCTTGCAATCTCGCGAGTCAACCACAATAAAGCCTCGCATTTTTCCGACCGCAAATTGCTATTGCCCGAAACTTGTTACCGTGGTATGGGGATGGTTATGCCATCTAAAAAAAAACTTGCTGTTATCATCGGGCTTGTACTTTCCCTTGCCATTGTGCACGCCGCCGACAAGCCGAATGTGGTGTTCATACTCGCTGATGACCTTGGCTATGGAGACTTGTCACATGCGGGCGGCCAAGCGGCTACACCGCACTGCGATCGCCTGGCGCAAGAAGGCATGCGGTTCACTGATGCGCACACGACGTCGTCGGTCTGCACGCCAACCCGCTACGGCATTCTCACCGGTCGATACAATTGGCGTAGTACCTTGAAGAAGGGGGTATTGTGGGGGATGTCCGAGCCGCTTATCTCCTCCAACCGTCTTACCGCACCAAAGTTTCTGCAGCAAAACGGATATCACACCGGTGTCGTCGGCAAGTGGCACCTTGGCCTTGGGTGGCAGATCTTGCCCAACGGCGAAAAGAGGCAAGCCGCGTCCGGCCCGACCAAGGGAGATGGCTGGCAAATTGATTACGGCAAAAAGGTCGGCGGCGGCCCGTTGGCGATCGGCTTCGACGAGTCCTTCATCATCCCCGCATCGCTCGACATGTTTCCGTATGTTTATCTAAAGAATGACAAGCCGACCGCCTGGGCGACGGTGACCAAGGCTTTCCATCGGCCAGGGCCGTGCGCAGAGGATTTCGAAGCGGTTCATTGTCTGCGTGACTTCGCCCGTGAGGCCAACGCGTTCCTCGATGCCCGGTCAAAGGAACGCGACAAGCCTTTTTTTCTCTACATGCCGCTGACCAGCCCGCACACACCGATCGTTCCGTCCGAGCGCTGGCAGGGAAAATCGCCGCTCGGTAAGTACGGTGATTTTCTGATGGAAACCGACTGGGTCGTCGGCGAGGTGCTGAGGACGCTCGACCGCCATCGCTTGGCCAAGGATACCGTCGTCATCTTCACCGCCGACAACGGCTGCTCACCCGCTGCCAAGATCCCTGATCTCTTGGCCAAGGGACACAAGCCGAACGGCAACTGGCGCGGGCACAAGGCCGATATTTTCGAGGGCGGCCATCGCACCCCCTTCCTCGTCCGCTGGCCCGGCAAGGTGAAGGCCGGATCCTCCTCCAGCCAAACCATCTGCACCGCTGATCTCTTCGCCACCGTCGCCGACCTCATTGGCAAAAACGCCGCCATCCCGGCAAACGCCGCCGAGGATTCGTTTTCATTCCTCCCTGCCTTGGTTGGGCAAGCGGCCAAAGGCAAGGCGCGGCCGTTCACCATTCACCACTCGATCAACGGCTCGTTTGCTATTCGGCGCGGCAAATGGAAACTAGCCCTCTGTCCCGGCTCCGGCGGCTGGAGCACTCCGAGACCCTCTGTCGCACAGAAAAACAAGTCGCTGCCTCTAGTTCAGTTGTACGACTTGAAAGTCGACCCTACTGAACAAAACAACCTGCAAGCCAAGCGCCCCGAACTAGTTCAAGACCTCGTCGCCACCCTGGCCAAGGCGATCAAAAACGGCCGCACCACCCCCGGCCAGATCCAATCCAACGATGGCCGCCCCAACACCTTCAGCCAAAAGTTACTCACCGCCCTCCCCACGCTTGGGCAATAGCAGAGCGCTTGACCGTGGCAGAAGGATTACTGCTGCTCGGCAAACTTATCTGGAAAGACTTCTCGATACTCGTCGCCCAAACCAGCAATCTGTTCTTTGACGACAAGATTCTCCGCACGCAACTCGGCCAGCAACTTGGCATTGAACAACAATTTGGCCTCTTCTCGCAACGACCGCCAAACCACACCAGCGTTGATCCAGTAATGGAACGCGAAAATGCCAACCAGCGGCATAGCCAACACAGAGAGGGTAGCGATTTGGGCGCCTGAGTATCGGTGCAATGCAAACCAAGCAACCACGTACCAAATCCCATAAAACGGCAGGCCAACCAAAATGCGGTAGAGCGACGTGGTTGTTTTGCCGATGCCCTCGAACCTCGGTGAAATCACTCGAACCAGGATGAACGGGATCAGGTGAAGTAGCGTCCCGATCAACGCCGGCAAAGCAAAGGCAACGCGGTAAATCTTGAATGCAAAGCGCCAAAATAAAGACGCTCCGGCATACTGAAACACCGGCGAGTTGATCCGCACTCCCGCCCGGCCAAGTGCCTCCTGGTGAGCCGCCACCTTGGCCGTAATTGCCTCGGCTCGCTCCGGATCTTTCGATTTAAAATAATTGATCGCCTCAGCTATGTTTTTGCGGCGCTGTACACGCGACACAGAAGGCACTTTGTCATCGCTAGTGTAGGCTGGGGCGAGCCATTCAAGTTCATCCAGCAGCGGTTCCCACCGCTCGTCATCCAAGTGCACGACTACTCCTTTCAACCGCTCGTCGAGGGCAATGGTTAACTGACGCATCGCCTGTTTTCCGCTTCCCTCGTGTTCGGCAAACCAATCGGTCGCGTTCACTGTTTCACCCACTGCCACCCAAACGCGACTACGGAAACACGATTTAGCCTCGTAATTGATCCCCAACGGAACCACCCAAACCGGCTCACCTCCCGCCAATTCCACCGCCTGTTGGGCAATACGTGCCGCGCCGGATTTCACCTGTTCGACATGCGTCAGATCATGGCTCTTACCTTCTGGGAAAATCCCCATCGGCTGGCCCTTGGCCAAGTTCTCCGCCGCCACACCAAGCGAGGCAACATTTTGCCGAACCAATGACTTGTCATCCGACGCGCGGTACGCTGGGACCATCCCCACAGAACGCAACAGTGTTCCCAACATCCTCCCTTTGAACAATGGCGCCTTGGCCATGAAGCGCACCGGGCGCTGGACTGTGATCCCGATCAACACCGGATCAATCAGCGAATTGGGATGATTCGCAATGTACAGAGTGGCTCCTTCGCGCGGTAGGCGCCGGGCATTCGTCACTCGAATGACCGGATAATAAAACCGGATCAGCCCGCGGATCAATCTGCGCAGCAGTGTCCCAAAGGGAGAAGATTGGTCGGTGGCCATTTTATTGCCGGGTGACACTCGTACCGGTTTATGCATATTTTTCAATTTCAAAAGTCACAATGGCAACAGCTTCTGCATTTTGCTATGCTGCACGTCACCGAACAGCACATGGGCCTTGCCCTCGATTTCGTACCCGTTGCGGCGATAGAATTCCACTGCCGATTCGCGCGCATCCAACATCAACCATTTCACACCCTGCAGCCTCGCCTCACTCTCAAGTTTGGCGAGCAGTGTCTGCCCAAGTCCTTGTCGACGCAACCGTTCCTCAACCGCCATATAACGCAGTTGCCCAAGATCGCTGTTTACCAAGTGCAGGCGCCCGACTGAAACCACACCCTTGACCTTGTCAAAGCCGGCAAAGTGTGTAGCAATAGCATCAAGTTCATCCCTTTCGCTGCCTCGCGGTTGGCCCCACGGGGCGCGAAGTGCACGCCAGCGCAAGTCGTAATAAGCATCAAACTCAGCCTTAGTTACTGGGAAACGGACCTGCATCAGAAAAAGACGTTCGCTTGGCCAGAAACGTACGCCAACTCAATTATCGATCCGTTCCTACCTAGAAACACGCTTTATTGAGTAATTATTAGCATATTAGATCGCCGTCATACTTGACAGTTGTCGAATTGTTGGTAATATTACCGCCCTTTTTGAGGAAAAAGGAGAGGGATTGAATCATACTAAAAGAGGAAGTATGAGACCGTTTATCGAGTCCTTCCCCACTAAATACAACCGGATTTATTAGATACAGATGAAACAGACATTCCAACCGTCGAATATCAAACGCAAGCGGAGGCACGGTTTTCGCGCACGCATGGCAACCAAAGCAGGTCGCAAGATTTTGGCCGGTCGCCGCGCACGTGGCCGTGCCCGCCTCACCCCAGCCTAACGCCACTCCCGGCACGCATGACGGCCTCCGGCCAACTCGCGCGATTTTCCAAATCCAGCCGAATCCAAGCCAGCGCGGATTTCCGGGCCAACCGGGAACATGGCTGTCGCCTGGCCAAGGGTTGTATTTTGGGCAACTGGCGGGCACTCCCCTCGGATACACCGTCACGCCTTGGAGTCATCACGAGTCGTCATATAGGGAAGGCACACATTCGTAACCGCGCACGGCGGTTGATGAGGGAATGTTTCCGCCTGCACCAACACGAACTGCTTCAGTCGGTAAATCTGGTACTCGTCGCCCGCCGCTCTATTGTCGGCAGAAAATTCCAGTCAGTGGAATGCCACTTTTTGGCACTGCTCAAAAAAGCTGGCCTGTTGCCGATGGATGCTGAGCCTGTTTACTCTCCCTCACTTTAGATGAATCCAACTCAACACATGCTCGTGTTTTTGATCCGGTTGTACCAACTGGTCGTTTCACCGGTGAAAAATGTCCTGTTCGGACCGGGTGGCTCTTGCCGTTTTACGCCAACCTGCTCCGATTTCACGCTTATGGCAGTACGCTCTCACGGAACGATCCGTGGCGTTTGGCTTGGGTTGCGCCGACTATTACGCTGTCACCCTTGGGGCGATTGCGGTCACGACCCCATACCGTGCAAGTCAGCTCGTTAATCACTTTTCATGGATCGCACTGCCATTATTGTTGTCACCATTTGCGTGATTCTGCTATTCACATGGCCCTCCCTGTTGCAGGAAATCTCCCCTATTCCGCCGCAAACCGCACAGTCAACAAACGCCACTCCGGCACAAGTTGGCAAGCAAAACGCGCCTGTTCCTGCTCCGCTTGCCCAAGCGGAGCCTGCCTCAACGCTCAAGGCGAACACCATCCATGCTCCAGTCGTGCTCGAGTCGGAAAAACTGATCCGTCTCGACACGGACGAATCGGTGTACACTTTTAGTTCCGCTGGCGGGTTAAAAACGGTAGGACTCGTCCAGCACAAGGCCAAGCCTTGCAACGGTAACGGATCAAAAAACCACGACGTGATCCTGATGAACCACGGCGTGGAGTTGCCGGTTTTCGCCTTGGAAGGGATTGATGATGGCGAGTTTTCCCTAACCAGCAACTTAGGCCTTATCACTATGGTCTCAACAAACCAAGCCGGCATTCGTATCACCAAGGAATTCAAGGCCGACACGAACTACCTGCTGCACTCTACCATCACACTGACAAATCCGAGCAAAGAGCCGGTCACGCTCGAACATAGAAGGTTGGTGCTGGGAACAAGTATGCCTCTACAATCGGGGGGGCAATACCCGGTCTGGGGGGCCCAATGGCATAATGGCGATGAAATGGAAGACTTAGACGAAGGTTGGTTCGCCAATCGCACATTGGGGTGTTTCCCCGGAACGCCTCGCCCTGACTTCATGTCGCTCGGCCAGCCGGTTAAATGGCTCGGTGTTCACAACCGGTTTTTCGCAATGACCACGATGCCAATGGACGGGGCGTCCGACGGTCAGGTTTACGCGACCAAGACCACACATCGCCAGCTGAACGATCCCCAGGATGAGGGCGCGCAGTACATTCACCACACCGGCATTCTGGCGAGCCTACAGTTTGACGCCAAGGTGCTTCAGGCCGGAGAGAGTCTCGTTCAGCAATTCACAACCTACGCTGGCCCTAAGGAATACCGGAAGCTCGAGGCGCACGGGCAGAGCTACAAAAACTCGATGGAATCGGTGATGGGGTTTGATGGCTTTTTTGGTTTCTTCGCCAAGGTACTTTTGCGAGCTATGAACGGCATCCACAGCTTCGGAATTGGCTACGCGCTCTGCATCATAGTAATCACCGTCATCATCAAAATCTTGTTCTGGCCTCTCACCCGTGCCAGCACTATTTCGATGAAACGCATGGCTGCCTACCAGCCTCAGATGGCGGAGATTCGGGAGAAGTACAAGGAAGACCCTCAAAAACTAAACAAGCGGATGATGGAATTCATGCGCGAACACAAGATCAACCCGATGGGAGGCTGCCTTCCTATTTTGATCCAGATTCCGGTGTTCTTCGGCTTCTTCACGATGCTACGCAGTGCCGTCGAGTTACGAGGGGCACAGTTTCTATGGGCGTGCGACCTGTCGCAATCCGACACCGTCGCACACATCGCCGACTTCCCAATCAATCCACTGCCAATGATCATGGGAGTTACCATGATCTTGCAGGCACGCATTACACCGGTCTCTCCCACGGCAGATCCCACACAGCAAAAAATCATGAAGTACATGCCGCTCATGTTCATCGTGATTCTATATAACTTTTCCGCCGGCCTAACTCTGTACTGGACCGTGCAAAACATGCTCAGCATTCTGCAAACCAAGCTCACGAAAAACATCGTCGTGGAAGCCCCGGTAAAAAGTTCCAATTCACCCTTGGCCAAGACGGTCAAAACCAAGCCTAAACAAAAGAACAAACCTCCCAATAAACCATGAGTACTACCACACACGTTCCCAAGGCATTGCTCGAGTCTATCCTGAAAAACCTCGGTTTCAGCGTAACCGTCGAGGAAATAGAAAAAGGCGCGAGCAAGGTGCTCGACATTCAGGCGCCGGTTGACTCCGGGCGACTCATAGGCAGAAATGGCCAGACTCTGCTCGATTTGCAATATCTCCTCAATCGTATTTTGTTTCAGAACGACAAGGAAGCGGCGAAGGTGCAGCTCGATGTGGCCGGATACCGGTTCAGCGAAGATGATAAACTGGTTGACCAAGCCAAAAAAGCCGCCGAACAAGTTCGTCGCTGGGGCGATATCGTCGAACTGGAACCAATGAACTCGTACAACCGTCGTATCATCCACAACACCCTGAAGGACGATCCGGATATCGAAACCCAGAGTGTCGAAGTGGACGGCACCCACGATAAGGCTATTCTTCTGCGCCCTATAAACTAGCAGTGCCTAGCTCGTGGTTGCCCTTTTTTCGGCAAACTCATAACCTATGCCCAATCTGCCCCGTGCCCAGGCGATTGACCAAATGAAGCGCGAGAAACACATGGAAGCAGCCAAACACGACGTAGAGCGGAAAACCCTCAAGCAGCGGCACCAGATGAGCGACCTCGAGCGATTGAGGCACTCGTGCGCCCACGTTCTTGCCACCGCTGTACTTCGCCTTTGGCCTAACACCAAACTCGACATCGGCCCGCCGACCGCCGAAGGGTTTTACTACGACTTTGACCTCGAACATCGCTTCTCGCCGGAGGACTTCGACGCCATCGAGGCCGAAATGAAAAAAGTGGTGAAGGAAAACCAAAAGTTCGAGCGCTCCACGAAAACCCGCGACGAAGCCAAGACCTACTACAAGGAACGCGGCCAGACCTACAAAGTCGAGCGAGTGGACGACATTCCTGATGGAGAAGAGATTTCCTTCTACCAAAACGGAGAGTTTGTTGATCTCTGCGCCGGTCCTCACGTCATGCGCACCGGTAACGTGAAGGCGTACAAGCTGCTCCGCGTGGCCGCCGCCTACTATCGCGGCAACGAAAAAAACCCGCAACTACAGCGCATCTACGGTACCGCTTTCCCGAACAAAACCCAGCTCAACGATTGGCTACAGGCTCAGGAAGAGGCCCGCAAGCGCGATCACCGCAAAATCGGACGCGAGATGCAATTGTTCACTTTCGATGACGACGTCGGCCCTGGCCTGCCACTTTGGCTACCCAAGGGCACCGTTCTAATCGAGGAACTCGAAAAACTGGCCAAGGAGACAGAGTTCGAAGCTGGATACGAACGCGTTCGCACGCCACATCTGGCCCGCGAAAGCATATACAAGACGTCCGGCCACCTCCCCTACTACGCCGAAAGCATGTTTCCCCCGATGGAACTTAAAGATGACGATCCGAACAAACCGACCGACCGCATCTATCTCAAGGCCATGAATTGCCCTCATCACCACAAGATATTCTCAGCCGTGCCGCGAAGTTACCGCGAACTGCCCCTGCGTCTGGCTGAGTACGGCACCTGTTACCGATACGAGCGATCGGGAGAATTGATGGGATTGATGCGCGTGCGCTCGATGCAAATGAATGACGCGCATATCTACTGCACACCGGAGCAATTCGCCGACGAGTTTCGCGCTGTCAATGAAATGTACCTGAAATATTTTAAGATTTTCGGCTTTAACAAATTCAGTATGCGCTTTAGCACACACAGTGCCGATCGCCTTGGCGACAAGTATGTAGATGAGTCAGATCTTTGGATCCAAACTGAGAATATGGTGCGAAACGTCCTCGCTGAGTCTGGTGTGGATTTTGAGGAAGTGCCGGATGAAGCTGCGTTTTACGGACCAAAAATTGATGTGCAGGTTTACAGCATCTCAGGCCGGGAGTTCACTATTGCCACTAACCAGGTGGACTTCGCAGTACCCAAGCGGTTCGGCCTTGAGTTTAAAACACGCGACAACACCACCGAGGTGCCTCTCTGCATTCATCGCGCTCCACTTGGCACACACGAGCGCTTCATCGGCTTTCTGATAGAACATTACGCAGGCAACTTCCCGCTCTGGCTAGCCCCCGACCAAGTCAGGTTGCTGCCGTTCGGCGACGATCAAGTTGACTATGCCAAGGCTGTCTATGCCGAGTTGCGAAAACACGGCCTCCGGGTCGGCATTGACACGACTGCTGACAAGATCGGTGCGCGCATACGCAGGGCCGAGACCGAGAAAGTGCACACCATTTTGCTCGTCGGCCAACGCGAGCAGGAAGCCGGCAACCTCGCCGTACGCGAACACGGCAAAGGCGACCTCGGAGCAAAGCCGAAAGACGAAGTCGTTACGGGCTTGCTCGAGAAAATCAGAACCCGCGAAGGCTGAACACTTGGCTAAGCACCCAAAAATCACACTAAACTGAATGAAAGTACTCGTCTGCGACCCTATCTCTCAAATGGGAATTGATTTCCTCAAGCAGCAGGAAGATCTTGAAACGATCGTGCTCGATCGTTGCCATTCAGAGGAAGAACTATTGACGCTCGTCGGCGACGTGTCGGCAATGGCAGTTCGCTCTGAGACCAAGATCACTAAGGCCGTGTTCGAGTCCGCACCAGAAATGAAAATCGTCGGTCGAGCCGGAGTCGGAGTGGACAACATCGACATTGAAGCTGCCACACAAAACGGTGTGATTGTGATGAACACCCCTAGTGGCAATACGATCGCAACCTGCGAATTGACTTTCTCGATGATGATGGCACTCGCTCGCAACATACCCCAAGCACACGGCTCAATGTGTGCCGGCGAGTGGAACCGCAAAGCGTACAAAGGCGTAGAGCTTTACGGCAAAACGCTGGGAGTGCTCGGCATGGGCCGCATTGGCGGCGAGGTGGCGAGGCGTGCGGTGGCGTTCGGGATGCGCGTGCTGGCGTTTGACCCCTACATAACGCCATCCCGTGCCAAGGCACTCCAGGTGGAACTTGCTAGCCTTGACGATATCTACACCGCTGCCGACTTCATCACCGTCCACATGCCGCTGACCGACGAGACGCGCGGCATGATCAACAAAGACACATTCGCCAAAATGAAAACGAGTGTGCGATTGCTCAACTGCGCCCGCGGCGGAATCGCCAGCGAGGTCGACTTGGTGGAGGCGCTTCAATCCGGCCGAATCGCTGGAGCGGCGCTGGACGTGTACGAAGCCGAACCGCTGCCGGACAACTCACCGATGCGCAACTGCCCGAACCTAATCCTGACACCACATTTGGGTGCAAGCACAGTGGAAGCACAGGACAATGTCGGACTGGAAGTGGCGCAAGGCATCGCCGACTACCTACTGCACGGCAGCCTGATGAACTCCATCAACATGCCAAGCCTTGACGCACAGACATCGGCCAAAGTTCAGCCCTATTTACGCTTGGGAGAGCGAATGGGTGTGCTTCTGGCACGGCTTGGTCAAGCAGGCACTGAGCGATTGATTATCACGTACGGCGGCTTGGCCACAGAGATGCCGGGTGATCCCATCGCCCGTGCCATCATAAAGGGATTTCTCGGCGCAGCCGAGGGCGAGGAAGTCAATCTCGTCAACGTACGCTCGATGGCCAAGGAACGAGGGCTGATTGTCGAGGAGATCAAATCCAGCGAGCAGGTTGACTTCAAAGAGTGGTTGCAGATTCGAGCATGGGCCGGTGAGCAGGAAGTGTCCGTTGGCGGTTCCTTTTTCGGTCTCGCTCAACACCCTCGCATCGTCCGCGTCAACAGCCAACCGGTAGAAATTGTACCTGAAGGAATCCTCTTCGTGATGACCAACAGAGATCGTCCCGGCATCGTTGGACACCTAGGCAGCGTGTTGGGCAAACATGGCGTCAACATCGCCAACATGAGCCTTGGCCGTGATTGCGAAGGTGGCGTAGCGCTGACCGCCCTTAACATTGATAGCGTGCCAAGCCCTGACTGCCTTGCGGAACTGGAGGCCGACAAAGATATCAGCCATATCCGGATAGTGCAGTTTTCGCCTAGCTAGGCGAGTACTGGTAAATAAAGGTTGCATTAAGAGACCCTGCAAGCAACAATGCCCCAACAATGAACGGCAAAGGAACAATGATAGTAGCAGTCGTAGCACTCACCGGAGGCGCTGCGCTGGTTATCTCTCTCTCCGACGCGAAAACAACCATCTCGGAACATGAGGCCACCATCACTCAAAACGAGGAGAAAATAAAGGGACTGGAAGATGAAAAAACCGCTTTGACAACCTCCAAGGCAGACCTAAATCAAAAGCTCACCACAGCCAACACAACCATTACCCAAGCTAAAACCCAACTGGCGGATTTGAACAACCAGTACAACTTAAAGGTCGCCGAATACGAAACGTTCGTGAGCAAGGCAGCGCAGGAACTTGCTGACAAGGACGAGAAAATCAGTGCTCTAAACGGCGAACTCCAAACAGCTCAAAACAAAAACCGTGACTACGACTCCCAGATCAAGAATCTCAATAGTCAAATGGCAACCAAGGATCAGGCAATTGAGGATATCGGACGGCGACTCGACTCAGCTGTCGAAGATCGAGATCATCTCCTTAGGGAGCGTGATAAACTGATTGCCGAGAAAGCCGAGTTGGAAAAACAGTTTCAAGACATTGTTGTCCTGCGCCAAAAGGTACAGCAACTACAGGTAGAGTTGATGGCTTCCAAGAAACTGGAATGGATACGTCGAGGCCTGTACGGGAATGCCCGCACTAAAGGAGGCACTCGCCTCATGGGTATGAGCAAAAGAACAAAACAGAGCAGAAACCCCGTTAATGCGGATCTAAACGTAGAAGTTCGCAGGGACGGCACGGTGAAAATAGTCCCAGTCGAGACAAAATCACCGCCAAAAGTGCCTACTCCATGACCTACGCAGGAGTCCTTAAGGACTCTTATAACCGCATTATCCGGGATCTTCGAATCAGCATCACAGATCGATGCAACTTCCATTGCGTTTACTGTCTCCCGGAAACTGAAGAAGCAGCCAATTTTTACAGACCGATCGACAAGTCCGCGGAATCTCAACCTGCCGCCACGAAGCTAAAGTATCCATGGAAACCTAGATCACAGATGCTCACCCTTGAGGAGATCGCAAAGGTAGCAAAAGCCTCTTCCTCGCTTGGCGTGACCAAAATCAGGCTGACCGGTGGAGAACCACTTCTCCGCAAAGGGGTTGATCGTTTAATTAGCCTCATCGCCGACATTGACACGGTCAAAGACCTGTCATTGACAACCAACGGATACGGTTTCCCCTCAAAAGCCATGCACCTAAAGGACGCCGGCCTTGGCCGCGTGACCATTAGTCTGGACTCTCTCGATAGAGACAATTTCACAAGAATCACCGGCAGAGACGGTTTGACGGATGCGGTCGAATCAATCCGCCTAGCAAAAGCGATCGGCCTCACTCCGGTGAAGGTTAACGCTGTTATCATCCGGGGACTCAACGACCATGAGATAGAAGCTCTGGCCAAATTTGCCCTCAAAGAAGAAATAATCATGCGATTCATCGAATTTATGCCACTTGGATCGCGGCAGACTTGGCAGAATGATCACGTTGTTTCCGGCGCCGAAATAATCGACCGCATTAATGCAATATTTAAGGTCGAACAACTTCCTGCAAATCACCCGGCCGAAACCTCCACTCGTTGGTTGATTGGCCAAGGCAGTGGCGAAATTGGCATAATTGCTCCTGTCACACAGCCTTTTTGCGGCAATTGTAATCGAATCCGCCTGACGGCAGATGGCAAAATACGCACCTGCCTTTTCAGTCTTCACGAACACGATATAAAGCCGGCACTTCGGGACGGATCTGGCCCTGATAAGCTAGCAGCTTGTCTACAACAAATAGCCTTCAAAAAAGAACCCGGTCACCGCATAGGAAAAACCGACTTTGTGCAACCTGCCCGAACGATGAGTCGTATCGGCGGGTGAGCACCAGAAAGAAAGTGACCTGAGCGTTCGCAGCGGTTACGAATTCTCTGCATGGATTTGACCTCAACATACATCAGAGCAATCAAATCATTCGATCAAATTGACATCGCGGTACTCGTCAATAATATCATCCTTGATGCAGTCAACCAGAAAGCCAGCGACATCCATATCGAGGCGTGGGAGAGCACACTCCCTGTCAGGCTGCGAATTTCAGGTACTCTGCGCGAACTCACGCACCTGCCATATGAGTTTCTTGACCGTATCGCAGGACGCCTGAAAGTCATGGCCAGCCTCATCACTTACGAGGCAGACCTGCCCCAGGAAGGCCGAGCCCCAGCCAGTCAAGAATACGGCAATGTTGAGCTGCGCATTTCCATATTCCCGACAGTTCGCGGAGAAAAGATTGTGATCCGCTTGTTTGACCCGGAAAATCGCAACTTTGATCTCGGAACCCTCGGTTTGGAACCCGATACCGTCGGGAAGTTTAAGAGGCTACTCAATCAACCGAGCGGACTCATCCTTTTAAATGGCCCAACAGGATCGGGGAAAACCACGGCAATCTACTCAGCGCTTTGCCACTTGATAGACACTCACGGTCCCACTGTCAGTATCAGTACCGTGGAGGATCCTGTTGAGTTTAATCTACCGATGATTTCCCAGTCGCAAATCAGCAACTCTCGTGGCTTCACTTACCCCGTGGCGCTTCGTTCACTCATGCGCCAGGATCCTGAGGTGATTATGATTGGAGAGATACGCGATCCCGAAACAGCCGCAATTGCCATCCAAGCCGGCCTAACCGGGCACATGGTCATCAGCACAATCCATAGCGACAGCACCGCCGGTGTTTATGCCCGTCTGATCAATATGGATATCGAACCGTTCCTGCTGGCATCAAGTATTACGGGGGTGCTTGGACTGCGTCTTTTGCGGACAATTTGCCCTCACTGCAAAATCGAAGACAGCCCAAACGCAGAATACCTCACTTTACTACCGGAGAACTTTGTGGAAGAGACTACTTTTTACACTGGTGACGGTTGTGATCACTGCTTTCAAACCGGCTACCATGGCAGAGTAGCCGTTACTGAGTTGCTCAACTCAACCGAGCCATTTAGGGAAGGAGTCATACAAAAATTGCGCACCAGTAAACTGCATGACATAGCAATTGACGACGGCACGACCACTTTTTGGCAAAATGCAATGACCAAGGTTCAACGCGGCTCCACCAGTCTGGCCGAAGTGGTTCGCACCATATCAGTCAACCAATTGTGACGGCAAGAGTTTGGCCAAGCACAAAAAAACGTCCACCTTAAGGTGAACGCCTAATTGTTGAAAAGATCGATCTACCTCTCATCCTTGGCCAAGAGCTTGTTACTGATGGCGTTATATACCTCAAACTCCTCAGGATGAATAGCCTCCTCACCGCGAAACGCTATTTTGACCAGATAACGTTTTTCCATGTCGATAAAAATGTCCTCATCCTCATTGCGCAATCTGGCTAAAACGCCGGGGTTAACGTTGACTCGAAGCTTGAAGTCCGTTTCTTCCTCACGGCGTTGTTTCAACTTGTCACGCTTCTTGATGATCTCACCCAACTTACGCTGTATCTCAACACTCATGGTCAACGGACTCTTGATCTTGCCACGTCCGCTGCAATGTTCACAATCAGAGTAGGCGGCATCTCTCACGCTCTCCGACTGGCGCTGGCGTGTCATCTCCATCAGGCCAAGGTCTGAAATTGGCAGCACATGGGTTTTGGCTTTGTCATTTCGAAGCTTATCTCGCATGCGGTTGAATACCTCCCGACGGTCGCGCGATGATTTCATATCGATGAAGTCCAGCACAATTAAACCACCTATGTTTCGCAAGCGCAATTGGCGACAGGCCTCTTCTGCTGCTTCAAGGTTCACCTGGAGCAACGTCTTATCTTTTTCCTTCTTGTTGTTGCCCTTGTACCGGTGACTGCCTGTGTTCACATCGATTGCCACCAGTGCCTCTGTTTCATCAATAATAATGTACCCGCCGCTTCGAAGCATGACTTGTCGCGTGTAAGCCGTCTCAAGTTGCCGAGTAACACCAAAACGGTCAAAAATCGGCTCCGAATATGGATAACGTTGTACCTTATCCAGTGCTCGTTTCGAAATGCGCCCGATTAGTTTTTTGACTCTCTCTGTTTCAGCCGTGTTGTCAACAATGACACGTTCAACATCTTCTGTTAAAAAATCGCGTACTGTTCGCTCGATTAAGTCCGGTTCCTCAAATACGCAGGTGCCAGATTTCTGGCTCTTTACCCGCTGGGTAATCTCCTCCCAGGATCGGAGCAAGATGGTGAGATCACGAATGAAGTACGCCTTGCGTTGCTCTTCCCCTGCCGTACGGATAATGACACCCATTCCGTCTGGAATGTCTAGTTCCCGCACGATCTTCTTCAATCGTGTACGCTCTTCCCTGTTTTCGATCTTCCGGGACACCCCAGACTGCTCAGAATTGGGGAGCAAAACTAAATAACGCCCCGGCAATAGTACATTGGTCGTAACCCTAGGCCCTTTCGTGCCAATGGGGCCCTTTGTCACTTGCACAGTCAACTCCGTGCCGGCCGGGTATTTTTTCGGTATGTCCTTGTTGGTTATTCTCGGCTTGTCCTTCTTCCTGTTACCCCGTTCGACCACGTCGTATGAGGAGTCGAGCGGACTGGGAATAATATCCCAGTAGTGCAAGAATGCGTTCTTGTCGTGGCCAATGTCTACAAATGCTGCCTTGAGTCCACTTTCAAGGTTGCGAATTTTACCCTTGTAAATGCTTCCTACCATCCTCAACGCGTCTACTCGTTCGATTGTCAGGTTTTCCAGTTGGCCCTTAACAGTCACCGCTACTCGCGTCTCGAGTGACTCAGCATTGATCAACACCTCCTTGTGAGTGTGCTTGATTGGTCGAAAAACGCCCTTCACTTTGCTGACGAATTTTTTTGCACTCCGTTGAACTTTCTCTTTGACGGACTTGGCTGGTTCGTCCGGCAGATCGACCGGTTCGAATTCGCCCTGCGTCACCGTATTCTGTGCAGGCGACTCCCTGTGATCGGCTTCCTGATCGTTCACGGTTTCGTTATTGAGTAGCCGTTGCGCCTTGGCAGACTCGAGATCGGTGTCCACCGCGAGTCCGTGTGCCTTATTCTCGGCTCGCACGATTTCATTTTCGTGTTGCCGCATGTTGTAGACCTCGTCCTGTGGCGTTTGGACCGTGTCCACATTGGCACGAGCCTTGAGGCTAGTACGGTCAGGTCTGCGATTTCGACTGTTTGACGGTTTGAACGACATGCCACGTCTTCTGCCTCGCCCAAATGCTTTTTTTTCTGCCATGATTGCTTAGTATGTTTTTCTGTGTAGTTGTATGTTTTGCAGGACAGCGATAGCGATAAGTGAACTCAACACGGATGACCCACCATAACTCAATAGTGGCAACGGTATTCCCGTCACCGGCATCAACCTCAGGTGCATTCCGATATTCACAAAAACGTGGCAAAAAATGAGAGTCACAACTCCCACTGCCAACAGTTTGCCCAGGCGATCCCTCGCCAAGGCTGCGATCTGCATCCCTTTTAAAAGAATGACGGTGTATAACGCCAGCACTGCCATGCTGCCCAAAAACCCTGTCTCCTCCGCAATCACGGAGAAGATGAAGTCGTTGTGAGCCACACCCTTGGGCAGATAGCCCAAGCGGGTTTGCGGCCCTCGTCCCCACCCTTTTCCTGTCAGCCCTCCCGAGCCGACCGAAATCTCGGCCTGCCGTATGTTGTGCGTGCGCTCTCGCTGTAATGCACGGGCGGCCTTGCGCACCGCCGGGGTGGCGTTCGGCGGAGCAAAATCCTGGTGAAAATAAACCAACAACCGTTGGCGCTGATATTCCTGCAGGGAGATTCGCCAGTCTGCGGGAAAGTAGAGTGCATTGATAATGACAAACAGCACAACCACCGTCGATGCCCCGAGGAACTTCCCCAGGAAGCGAAGCGGCACACCGGCCACGAACATCATCGCAATCCCGATCGGGAAAAATACCAGCGATGAGCCCAAATCCGGCTCTTTTAATATCAAAATAGATGGTAGTGCAGTCATCCCGAGGGCCTTTAGAAACACCCCCGGCATTAACATCTCCTCCTTGGGCCGCGTCAAAAAATCGGCCAAGGCAAAGATAAACGCTAATTTCGCAAATTCCGAGGGCTGAATGAGGGTAATCCCCAAATCGAGCCAACGCCTCGCCCCGTATCGTACCTCGCCAATGCCTGGAATCAGCACCAAAACCAGCAAGATCAGGGTCATCCAGTAGGCTGCCCGCGCCCAACCGGCCAAGCGATGATAATCCACCACCACGAAAACCGCAGCCACGCCAAGTCCAACCCCATAAAAGGCTAATTGCCGAAAAAAATAGGAATTCAGCAGAGGCTCGATCTCATACTGATCAATTGCCGCGCTAAGGACAAATGCCCCGCCAATCAGCACCAACCCGATCACGGCGCCGAACATGAGGCAATCGACCCGCAACTTCCGAATATGGAGCATTACTGTTTCCATCAGCGCTTGGCCAAGATTGACTCTCCTTTGTCCCGCTCGCGTTTCAAGTCGCGAAGAGTGCGATAAATCCTCCCGGCAATCGGCGCGCAGGTCGTGCCTCCCGACTCCCCGCTCTCCACCATCACCACCACGGCGTAGCGCGGTGACTCCACCGGCGCGAACGACACAAACCAGGTTACGTGGTCTGTGCGGAACAGACGCACACCAGTCCGGGGATGATACATCCCAGTGGGCACTTTCTTCTGCGCCGTGCCTGTCTTCCCTCCGATCGCCATGCCGGGCACACGCGCCGCTCGCCCGCTGCCGTCGCGATCGGCGACGTCGGCCAGCATCGCCTTGTGCATCAGGGCAACGGTCTCCGGCTTCAGGTGCAAGTCGTCGAGCACCACCTTCACCGGGATCATGCGGCTTTGCGCTTGCCCAAAGGCACGCTGCGAGTCAATGCGCTTGACCAAGCGCGGTTGCAACACCTTCCCGCCGTTGGCCACTGCCGACGTCATCACCGCCATTTGCAGCGGGGTCACGGTGATTTCGCCCTGGCCAATGCAGAGGTTGCCCACGTCTCCCGCCGCCCAGCCGACCTTCTCCCCGAATTGGTTTATCTTCTTTAACTTGTTGTCACGGGCAGGAAAATAACCGCCACTCTCACGAATGGGACCGGGCAAGTCGCCGGGCAAGCTGGCGAACGTCTTTTGGCCAAGTCGAAAGCGGTTCCCCCAGTCAAGAAGGATTCGCTTGCCCTGCCTCCATTGGTCGGTTTGGCCGTCGGGCTTCAACGCGTGATGAATGAAATAAGTGTTGCTCGATCGCTTGAACGCACGGATGAAATCGTAGTCGCCCGGCGGCGCGGTATCGTCCAACTCGTAGTTGGGATACAGTTTTGAATCCCGAAAATAACCCGGATTGTACACTTTTTCAGCCGGATCGATCAACCCCTCCTCAAGGTAAGCCACGGCGGAAATAAGCTTGAAAATGGAACCGGGCGGGTAAGAGACCCCGCCACTACCGGTGGCGCGGTTGAGCCAGCGATTGAGCCGACTGTCATTCAATCGGGTGATTTCTTCTCGCGAAAACCCGGAAATGAACTTATTGGAATCAAATCCAGGCATGGACACGAGTGACAACAGGTCTCCGGTGCGCGGATCCATCACCACCACGGCGCCCCGCGTCTCTGGGCCATTGGCTTGAAGCGCTGCCTCAGCCGCCAACTGGATGTCGCGGTCGATGGAAAGCACCATATTGTAGCCCGACTCCGGCCATTCCCAGACCTCCTCGCTCGTGCGGTAGCTGATGTTGTTGACGCGAATCGTCTTGGCCCCGGCCTCTCCGCGCAACAGTTCGTCGTATACACCCTCCAGCCCATCGACGCCGACATAGTCCGGCAGCCGGTAACGGAATCGGAACGGAATGTCGTCGCCGGTGTTCGGGTCGTCGTCGCGACGAAGATACCCCAGCGTGTGAAAAGCCATGTCGCCGTTGGGGTAGGTCCGAACCGGGTTGACGGACAAGTCCACCCCCGGCACCGCGTGAATCTGCTCGACGAACCTCGCCACTTGGCCCGGCGAAAGATCCTGCATTACGGCCATCGGCGTGTAACGGCGCTTGTAATAATGGGTGTGAAATTTCTCCTCGTCGAGAACCAGCGGTTGACCAAGGCGCAGACTTACCTGCATGGTCAGGTTGCTGACCACCTGGTAGCGAGCCGTCCTGCCCAATTCATCCTGCTCGGCACGCCGCAGCTTTCGCCCATTTTTCAAGCGCATATAGTGGGTGTAAAACAGCGGCCGCAACTCGTCGATGTACATGTGCACGTCGAACCGCAGCCGGTTCACGGCCAGCGGTTTCTGGTTACAATCGAGGATGCGGCCCCGTGTCGCCGGGAGGCGCACAGCTCGCACCGATTGGTTTTCCTGCTGAACCCGGTAATCCTCGCCGGAGGCCACCTGTAACCGCCAGAGGTTCACCGTCAACAGCAACATGCAGCACAGGATGAACGCCGTCATCACCCTGATCGGAATGTCCTTACTGCGTAACTGGTCAAATACAAACACGGTTTCTGTCTCGACTAATGCTTCCCTCGCACGATCTGGCGGTTCTCGTTGGGCCAACGGTTTTGGTCATCCATCGGGTGCGAAAACCATCTATCCAACAGCTTAGCCAATCTCGCAAACACCGGGACTGCCACGCCGCAAAACAGCGCGTTGATAAGCCACCAGACACCCATCTCCCACCCGAACAACGGAGCGGCACCCAGCAGCCACAACAGCCACACCTGAAGCAGCGGCACGGCAGCGCCCGCAGCGGTTCCGAGGTAAAATTGCGCCACAAGTTCACCCCTCATTATCAAGTCGCGAAAAGTGAAAACCGCCCACCCGGCGATAAACAACGGCAGCACGCTCAGCCCCAGCGGGTTGGCCGACAGGCTGTCGAGCCACAATCCGGTCAGCATGGCTGAGGTGCTCACATGCCCGGCGCCCAGCGTCAGCCCGGCGCACACCAGCAGCGCAGGGGTCAGGTCGGGCTGAAAACCCAGCCACAACCTTGGCCCCTGCCAGTGGGACTGCAAAAACACGAGCAGATACGCTCCGATGAGCAGCCCCAATGTCTTGTTGATTCTTCCCGTCACGGTGCTTGTTCAATATCGGGTCAACACCCGCACGGTCTCGAGTTGATTCAAGTTGGCGTGTAGCTTGATTCGTGCCTCCACGTAAAGGCCGTCCTTCGACAGCCATGAATCAACCACTTGGCCAACCGGGATTTCCTTTGGAAACCCTCCACCCAACCCGCTGGTGACCACGGCCTGGCCCGGTCGCAACTCGACATCGTTTGGCAGGTAGGTCAATTCCACTGTTCTCAGATCTGAGTTGAATTGCCGTGGTGAAACAATGCCCCCCTGACTTCGCGACTCCTTGATCAGCGCCGAGAATCTGCAGTTTGGATCACCTACCAAAACCACCCAAGAGGTCAAGGGTCCAACCACTGAAACTCGCCCCACCAAATCACCCTTGGCGGAGATGACCGGTTGATTAGATCGAATCCCCTTGTTGCTGCCAAGGTTGATCCTAATCCTCCGCCACCAGTTGAACGGGTCTCGCCCGACCACTCGCACCAGCTTGGTTTCCCACGGGATAAGCGGTTCCAACGCCAGCAACTTGCTCAAATGCTTGTTTACACTTCGAAGCCGGTCGACTTCTTCCTGGAGCACGGAAAGAGAAGGCGGCGCTTGGCCAAATGCTTGGTTCGTGGGTGATGGCTCGGAATTCGTGGCCCCGAGTTGGGCAATCGACTCGAACGCAACCTGACCGGTGGTGCTAATGCCGACAAGCGGAAGAAAGAGCCCCCCGATGGCTGACTTGAGTCGCGCCCGGGCGCTCTCCGGCATCACCAACAGCAGAAACACTGTCAGGAGCACCGCCCCGACCGCTGTCTGCTGCGATTTGTAAAAAAATCGTTTCATCCCGTCACCCAACGGGACGAACGCACTTTAATCTCCGCTGGAGGAAGCCACTCGCCGCAGGAACTGCAACTCCTGCAGCACCCGACCCGTCCCCTCGGCCACGGCCGTCAATGGGGAGTCAGCGATGTGAACCGGCAAGGCGGTCTCCTCGGCGATCAATTGGTCGATACCCCTGACGAGGGCACCACCACCCGCGACAACAATGCCGCGGTCGACCAAATCGGCCGAAAGCTCGGGGGGGCACCTTTCCAGCGTCAAGCGGATGGACTCAAGAATGTTGTTCAGCGGCTCCTTCAACGCATCCCGAATTTCCTCGGAACGAACTGTCATGATCCGAGGCAGGCCGGCACTCAGGTCCCTGCCCTTCACCGCCATCGAAAGTTCCTCTTCCAGCGGATACGCTGAACCGATCGTAATCTTGATT
>PVBE011402906.1_pt1 | contig 22455 bp, 19 predicted proteins | sample 1631181 | NCBI WGS metagenome assembly PVBE01 (sample SAMN08397723, study PRJNA350692) | Marine metagenome, whole genome shotgun sequencing project. | isolation source: water | place: Pacific Ocean | collected 2012-04 | reverse complement strand
TGCCGTGGCAGACCATCTCGGTCGAGTACGAGCTCGAATACGGCACCGACGAGGTCGAGATCCATGTCGACGGACTGGAGAAGGGCGACCGGGTCTTGCTGGTCGACGATCTGATCGCCACCGGCGGCACCGCTTCGGCGGCGGTGCGGCTGATCCGGGACGCCGGTGGCGAGGTGATGGGCTCCAGCTTCGTCATCGACCTGCCCGACCTCGGCGGCCGCCGCCGGCTGGAGGCGCTCGACGTTTCGGTCCGCACCCTGATGGAATTCGAGGGCGACTAAGGCGCCGGCTCGGGTGGCGAACGGCATCACCGGCTTCGATCACGTCCTGGTCGGCGTCGATGACCTGGCGGCGGCGGCGAAACTCTGGCGCCGTCTCGGCTTCACCCTGACGCCGCTCGGCCGTCATCGGGGCCGTTCCAGCGGCAACCACTGCATCATGTTCCGGAACGACTACGTCGAGTTGATCGGCGTCGTCGATTCCACGCAGCCGACGCCGCCGAACATCGAGATCCTACGACGCATGGGCGAGGGCTTGATCGCGGTGGCGCTGGCGAGCGAGGCGGCCCGGATCAGCCACGCCGGCTTTGCCGCCGCCGGCCTGGAACCTTTGCCGATCGCCGAACTCTCGCGCCGTGTCGAAACGCCCGAGGGCGTGGCCGAGATCCGCGCCCGCCTGGTCCAACTGCCGGCGGAACGAACACCCGAATGCCGCCTCTTCGTCTGCGATCACCTGACGCCGGAGCTGATCCGGCGGCCGGAATGGCTGGAACACGAGAACGGCGTCCTGGGCTTGCGTTCGGCGACCGTGCTGGCCAGCGACCCGAAGGCCCTGACCGGGACCCAGGCCGCGATCTTCGGTACCGGCGCCATCACCCTCACCGACGACCTTCTGACTGCGTTCGCGGGCCGCCACCGGCTGCTTTTCGCCGGTCTCGACGATCTCGGAATCCTCTTTCCCGATTCACCGAGCCTCGCCGATCTGCGGCCGCCGAAAGGCATCGCCGTCGGTTTCGAGGTCGACGATCTGGATCGGACGGCACGCTATCTGGAGGGCGCCGGCGTCCCCTTCGACGAGCCGATCGAGGGCCGCCTGCAGTTACCGCCGGCCGCCGCCAATGGGGTCTTGGTCGAATTCGCCGCCGTCAGCTAGCCGGGCGTCGGCCTCATTTTGCCACCGCCTGGCGGGCGATAGCGGCGAAGATGGTGTCGAGTTCCTTCGCCATGGCATCCAGCTCCACGCTGGCGTAGGGGCGGAAGACGGCGCTCGGGCTGCGATAGGTGAGCGTCGCGGTACCGTCGGCGTTCTCGGTCAGGTAGAAGCGCAAGGGCGCCTCGATACCGGCCGGCACGCTGGCTTTCAGCATGCGGACGGCGAAATCGTTGCGATAGACGCCGAAGACCGCGTTGCCCGGGATCTTCAGCTTCCGCCTGGACGCCCCGACCGAGGCGCTGGCCCGGCCGACCAGGCCCATCTGGTTGTCCTCGATCGCTTGCTCCAGCCGCTGCATGAGTTGGCCGAAGCCATGCGGCGTTGGAATCACCTTTGTTCCGGGAAAAGGATAGCCGTTGTCGGCGACGGCCGGCGGGGCGGCGAGGCAGATGGCGACGATGGCGACAACGACGGCGGCGATCAAATGACGCATGGGCTCTGGTCTCCCTCGGGTGCACGTGGTTCGCCGCCAGCATGGAACGAAGCGGCCGGCCCTGAAAGCCGACCCACCAAGATGTGACCAGGCGGCACCCGACAGGTGCCGGCGAAACCATGTGGGGGAAATCTAGCGGACCAGAAGGTAGAGGTGCTTGCGGATGCTCTGTTCCATGACGCCGTCGAGCTTCTGCGCCAGGTCCCGGGTGAACTCGTAGTAGACCTCGTCACGCCGGTTGAGCGAGATGTCCTCCGGCAGGGTCCGCCGGGCGGTGGCGCCGGCCTCGGCGAAGCCCGCCGCCAAGCCGCCTTCGCCGCCGACCTCGACCCTGAGCCTCAGTACGCCGACCAGCCGCTCCGCCTGCTCGCGCGTGAAGGCGCCTTTAAGGCCGCCCTTGGTCGCCAGCTTCTCGGTGATTACGCTGGCTTCCTCGATGGCGACCCGCGCGGTTCCGAAACGACCGACCGCGCGAAGCCTGTCCTCTGCCCAGCGCCGGGCCACGCGCGCCGGTGGAACCGGAAATAGATGCTCGACATTGGGTGCCTTCAGCGGTGGCGCGTAACGGTCCTCGATCACGATCCGGGCGACGTCGAGTTGGATCGGCGGCGCGGTGAAGCGAATATCGGGATAACTGGATCGGGGCGGTGTCGTCTGGCAGCCGGCGAGCAGGCCCGAGAGCAGGATGCCCAAGGCGGCGAAACGGGGAATGGATCCGAATAACATCATGGCCTCGCGCCGATTGACCGACAGGGCATGGATAGCGAGACGCGGGCGCGATTTCAAGCGCGGTTCCGGTCGAGGAAGGCATCGGCGTTGAAATCGTAGCTGGCGCTGCAAAATTCACAAGTCACGATGATCCGGCCGTCGACGGTCATCTCTATCAGGTCCGGCCCCGGCAGGGCCTCCAGCACCCGCTCGGCGCGCCGGCGCGAGCAACGGCAGCCGAACTCGAGGTCGATGTCCTGGAAGACCCGCACGCCGTCTTCGTGAAAGAGGCGATAGAGAAGCGTATCGGCCGGCAGCTCCGCGTCCAGCAGCTCATCGTTGCTCGCGGTGGCGAGCAGGGTCACGGCGCGATGCCAATTCTCCGCCCAAACTTCGGGGTCGATCTCGACGCCGCGCGCCAGCAGCGCCGGGTCGCCCTCGGGCAGGCGCTGCACCATCAGGGCGCCGGCCCGCCAGGTCTTTTCGCCGGCCGCGTCCTCGACCTCGGCCGCAGCCAGGCGGATCGCGGTCTGCACTTGCTCGGAATCGCGGAAATACTTGTGCGCGCACTCCGCCAGCGTTGCCCCCTCCAGCGGCACGATGCCCTGATAGCGCTCGGTCGTCTCGCCCTGGTCGACGGTGAAGGCGAGATAGCCGCCACCCATCAGGCGCGGTACCGGCGTTGCGGGCATGCGTTCGGTGTCGGCCAGTTGCGCGATCCGGCCGCCGTCATATTGCACGTAGCCGCGCAAGCCGCCGGGCGAGACGAAATCGACCACCAGCATACCTACGGCACCATCGCCCTTGGCCTGCAGCGAGAACACGCCGTCGAACTTGAGGGCGCCGGCCAGCACCGAGGTCAAGGCGATGGCCTCGCCCAGCAGCCTGGCCACCGGCCAGGGATAGGCGTGACGCCGGATGATCGTGTCGACGGTGGTGCCCAGTCGTACCAGGCGGCCGCGGACCCCGGCCTCTTCGACCTGGAAAGGGCGGATCAGGTCGTCCCGAACGGCGTCGGGCCTCACCCGAGGCACCAGGCGAGGATTCCCTTCTGCGCGTGCAGGCGGTTTTCGGCCTCGTCCCAGACCACCGAGCGCGGCCCGTCCATCACCGCGTCGGTTACTTCCTCGCCCCGGTGTGCCGGCAGGCAGTGCAGGAAGACCGCATCCGGCTCGGTCAGCGCAAGTGCCCGCTCGTCGATCTGGTAGGGGGCCAGCAGGTTGTGCCGGTCGGCCGCGTCCTTGTCGCCCATCGAGACCCAGGTGTCGGTAACGACACAGTCGGCGCCGTCGAGCGCCGCCTCCAGCCGTGACGTCACCTCGATCTTCGCACCTTCGCCTCGGGCCCAGGCCACCGCCGTTTCCGATGGACGCAGCTCGTCCGGTACCGCGAGGCGGAGGTCGTAGCCGAAGCGGGCCGCGCCCTGGATCCACGAGTTCGCCATATTGTTGCCGTCGCCAGCCCAGGCCACCACCTTGCCGGCGATATCGCCCTTGTGCTCCTCGATGGTCATCACGTCGGCCATCAACTGGCAGGGATGGGTGGCGTCGGTAAGGCCGTTGATCACCGGCACCGTGGCATGCGCCATCAGCTCGCCCAGGACCTCGTGGCTGTGGGTCCGGAGCATGATGATATCGACATAGCGCGACAGCACCCTCGCCGTATCGGCGACGCTCTCGCCGCGGCCGAGCTGCATGTCGGCGGCGTTGGCGATGATGGTCTGACCGCCGAGTTGGCGCATCGCGACGTCGAACGAGACCCGGGTTCGGGTTGACGGCTTCTCGAAGATCATGGCGAGCAGCCGGCCCTCCAACGGCCGGCCCTCGTCGACGGCGGCCTTGCCCTTGCCGGCACGCGCCGCCTTGCGGGTCTTGGCTTCTTCCAGGATGTCGCGAAGCGTCTGCCGGTCGAGCGCGTCGATATCCGAGAAGTGCCTCGGCTCGCTCACGTACCCAGCCCCTCCGCCACCTTCTCGATCGCGGCCATCGCCTCGTCGAGTTCGGCCTCGCCGACGATCAGCGGCGGCAGCAGCCGGACGATGTTGTCGCCGGCCGGCACCGTCAGCAGGCCGGCCTCGCGCAGCGCCGTGACGACATCGAGGTTGGTGGCGTGGAACTTGATGCCGATCATCAGGCCCTTGCCGCGAACCTCCTCGATCGCCGTGCTGTTGCGCTCGCGCAAGGTCTCCAGCCGGCCCAGCAGTTTCTCGCTCATCGCCTGGACATGCTCCAGGAAGCCCTTCTCCAGGATGATGTCGAGAACCGCGTTGCCGGCCGCCACGGCGAGCGGATTGCCGCCATAGGTCGAGCCGTGGGAGCCCGCCGTCATGCCGGCGGCCGCTTTCTCGGTGGCGAGGCAGGCGCCCAAGGGAAAGCCGCCGCCGATGCCCTTGCCCAGCGCCGCGACGTCGGGGGCGGCGGCGGTCCATTCATGCGCCAACAGTTTGCCCGAGCGGCCCATGCCGCTCTGTACTTCGTCGACCACCAGCAACAGGCCCCGCTCGTCGCAGAGCGCGCGGAGCTGCTCCATGATGCCGTCGGGCAACAGGTTGATGCCGCCCTCGCATTGCACCGGCTCGATCATGATGCCCGCGGTCTCGCCCGTGATCGCGGCCCGGGTCGCCTCCATGTCGCCGAAAGGCACGTGGTCGAAGCCCTCCACCTTGGGCCCGAAGCCTTCCAGGATCTTCTCCTGTCCGGTCGCCGCGATGGTCGCCAGCGTGCGGCCGTGGAAGGCGTTCTCGAAGGTGATGATGCGATAGCGCTCGGGCTTGCCTTCGCTGAACTGATAGCGGCGCACCGTCTTGATCGCGCATTCGTTGGCCTCGGCGCCCGAATTGGTGAAGAACACCGTGTCGGCGAAGGAATTGTCCACCAGGCGCTGGGCCAGGCGTTCCTGGCCCGGAATCCGAAACAGGTTCGAGCAGTGCATCAGCTCGCCGGCCTGACGGCGGATCGCCTCCACCAGATGGGGGTGCGCATGGCCGAGACAGGTGACGGCGATGCCGGTCGAGAAGTCGAGGTAACGCCCACCGTCGGCGTCGAAAATATGAGATCCCTCGCCCCGTTCGAAGGCGACGTCCACCCGCCCATAGGTCGGCATTACGGCATCGATCACGGCTTCCACTCCCTTGGAAAAACGCGGAAAAATAAAAAACGGCGCCAAGGCGCCGCATCACTCATGGAGACTTGTCAGTAAGCGACAAAGCCGCGCCTCTGTCAACGACGAAGGCTCGCGACCGCGTCGGAACTTAGTGACTCGGCGATCAGTCGATGGCCGGGACGTGGAAGCTCTCGGGCAGGCGGCCTTCGGACCAGTCTTGCCACATCGTCTGGAAGGCCTGCTCCAGATGGCGGGCCAGGCGTTCGGGCCGATAGAGCGGCGCCGTCTCCGACGCGTCGGAGAGCTTGGCCTTCAAGGTGTGCAACAGCGACTCGTTGCCGGCGATGGTGCCGGCCATGATCTCGTAGGCTTCCAACGATTCCACGACCAACTCGGTCAGGTCCACCGAAGCGAGAATCGAGGCGCCGGTCCTGGACGTGTGTGCCTCGCCGGCGAGCGTCAGTACCGGAACCCCGGCGGCCAGTGCGTCCAGCGTGGTGACGCCGCCCGCATGGGGATGGGTATCGAGCGCCAGATCGGCCAGGCGGTGGCGCGCCAGATGGGCTTCGTTCGGCAGACGCTCGGCGAAGATCAAGCGTTCGGGCGCAATGCCCCGTCTTTCGGCCTCGCGCGAGAGATTGGCCTCGGCGGCGTCGCTGCCCGCCTTCAGCCAGAGCACGCCGTCGGGAGTCTCGGCCAGCAGCCGCATCCAAGCTTCGAAAAGCCGCGGTTGGAACTTGTAGTGGGCGTTGAAGTTGGCGAAAACGAAACCCGTCTCCGGCAGACCCACTTGGTGGCGCGCCGGCGTCGGCTCGACGATCCGTGGCCTGGAGGCGGCCATGAAACTGTCCGGCAAGTAGACCATCGCCTCCGGACAGCAGTCGGCCAGCGCCGGCGGCGTATGTGCCGGGTCGGTGATCAGGTAGGGCACCCAAGGGGCGCCCAGGGTGGCGCCGTAGCCGAGATAGTGCGCCTGCACCGGCGCCGGCTTCAGGGCCAGGATGTCCAATCCGGAGTTGCGGGTGTGGCCGGCGAGGTCGACCAGAACGTCGATGCCGTCGTCGTAGATCGCCCGGGCTGCTCCGAGGATGCCGAGTTCGGTCAACTCGCGGAAACCGTCGAAGCGGCGCCGAAATTCCGCTGTCAGATCGTCGCCCGGATCCCGCGCGGTCGAGTAGCCGAACCACTCGAACCGCTCGCGGTCCAATGCCTGGACCAGGTCCGCCATGGCGAGACCGACGCTGTGGCGGCGAAAATCGGGCGAGACGAAGCCGACCCGAAGCCGCGGTCTGGCTCCGCGCGGATGGGCGAAAGCGATGCTCCGCGCGCCCTTCAATGCCTCGGCCTCGAAGCGCTTCGAATAAGCCTCGGCGGCGGCTGCCCTGAGTTTCGGCGAGGCCGCGGTCGGGGCCAGGGCGAAGGGTGGCACGGTGACCTCCTCGCCTCGGGCCAGGCGTGCCTCGAGCGACGACAGGATCCGGCGTTCCACCGTCTCCAGCCGATCCCAGGCGCATTGGTACATCAGCGATTGCATGAGAAAGGGCGCCACCGACGAATCCTCGGGATCGCGCACCAAGGCCGCATCGAAGGCGACAACCGCCTCGTCATGACGGCCCAGCGCCTGCAACGCTTGTCCCATATTGGCCCGGGCCTCCGGCAACTCCGGGTGCAGTTGGACCAGGTCGGCGAAGATCGCCAAGGCGTCGTTCCAGCGCCCCAGTTCCATTTGCAGGATACCAAGATCGTTGAGAGTGCCTTTGTGTCCGGGCGCCTTGATCAAGGCTCGGCGCAGACCGGCCTCCGCGGCCTCGTGGTCGCCCCGGCGATGGTCGAGCCGGGCCAGGCCCAGATGCGCCTCGGCGATTTCGGGACTGGCTTCGAGGATGCTCTCGTAGACCCGGCGCGCGTCCGCCTCGAGGCCGAGGTCGGCGAAAATACTGGCGAGATTGACCGCGGCGCCGCGCATCGTCGGCTCCAGCTGCCAGGCTTTCGCGTATTGCGCCGCCGCCTCCATGGGCTGGTCGAGCTTGACCAATGCGTTGCCGAGCGTGTTGTGCAGTTCGGGCACTTCCGGCTCCGCATCGAGGCCCAATTTGGCGACGTTCGCGGCACTTTGAGCCTCGCCCAACTGCAACAGCGCCGTGGCCAGATTGTTGTGGATGGCGGTAATCGTCGGCGCCAGGGCCAAGGCCCGGTTGAGGTGCAGGACCGCGACCTCCGGCTGATCCAGCCGCAGTACCAGAGTACCGAGATGGAAGGCGACCTCGGGATCCTCCGGCAGCGCCTCGGTCGCCTGGCAGAGGCCTTGATAGGCGGCGGCCAGGTCGCCTTCGGCGAGCCGCCGGAGCGCGGTTCCCTTGAGCTCCGCCGCCGCCGGATCGGAGAGGCTATTCTCGCTTCCATGCATGGTTTTGGGTTATAGGTGAAGTTCGTTAATAGAAGTTGACGTTCCGGCCGCGACCATGGCCGGGCACGGCGGGGCTCGACCGGGCAATCCGCCCTTCAGGTCGATTTGGGAAAGAGTCGAATGACGGAGCAAACGTCGCGATCGGTGACGCACGATCTGAAGGCTATGGGCCTGATCGGTCTGGCCCACAGCTGCAGCCACTACTACCAATTGGTGCTGCCGGCCCTGTTTCCTTTTCTGATCGACGAATTCCAGGTCAGCTATACCGAACTCGGGTTTTTGATGACCTTGTTCTTTATCGCCTCGGGCCTGGGCCAGCCCGTGGCCGGATTCATGGTCGATCGTTTCGGTGCCCGAAACTTGCTTTTCGGCGGTCTAGCGCTTTGTTGTCTGGGCATCGCGGTGGCCGCCATGGCGCCCAGCTTTTGGCTGTTGGTGCCGGCGATCATATTGACGGCGTTGGGAAATTGCGTCTTTCATCCAGTCGATTTCACGATCCTGAACGCCAATGTCAGCGACCATCGCCTGGGCCGTGCCTATTCGGTCCACACGTTGGGCGGCAATCTCGGCTGGGCCGCGGCACCGGTCTCGATGTTGACGGTCGCTAGCTTCGTCGGATGGCGAGCGGCGCTGTTGGTGGCTTGCGGCTTCGGGCTGTTGGCGCTGGTACTTCTGGTCCTGAACCGACACGAGCTTGGCGAGGAACGAACGGCGGCACCCGCGCCGGGGGCCGCGACACCTCGCCTTGGACTGGCCCCGCTTCTCAGCGCCCCGGTACTGCTTTGCTTCGCCTATTTCGTGCTTTTGGCGGCGGCCTTGATCGCGGTGCAGAATTTCTTGCCGCCGATGCTGGACGCGTTGCGCCAGACGCCGCTGGCGATCGCCGGCATGGCGCTGACGGGCTTCCTGTTGGGCGCTTCCGTCGGCGTTCTGATGGGTGGTGTGGTGGCTGATCGCTGGCGCAGTCACGGCCTCATCATTGCTGCCGGGCTGGCCAGCTCCGGCGTGATGTTCATCCTGGTGAGCGAGCTGCCGCTCTCCACGTTCGCCCTTATCGCGGTGATCTCGGCGGCCGGCTTGTTGCAGGGGGTGACGACGCCCTCGCGCGATCTCCTGGTGCGTTCGGCGACGTCGACCGGCGCCAGCGGCCGGGTCTTCGGTTTCGTCTATTCGGGACTCGATCTCGGCTCCGCCATGGCGCCGGCGACGGTGGGGCTGTTGCTGGACGGCGGCCAACCACGCTTGGTCTTCTGGCTGGTTGCGACGATGCTGTTCCTGGCGATCTTCACCGCCGTCTCGATCGGCCCGAGCGTCAAGCCGCGGCCTCAGCCGGCGGAATGAAGCGATATCGATAGCCAGCGAGGAAACTTCGCCATGAAACCGATTCTAGCCGCCGTTCTCGGCGCGGCACTGGGCGTGGCAATCGTCGTCTCCACGGCCTCGGTCGCGCCGCCGATGATGGCGTCGAACGGCGCCGGCATCCAAGCGGGGCTCGGACAACTTGTCGCCTCGCCGGTCGAGAAGATGCCACCCGAAATGGCACGGGCCTATCTGCGAGGCATCCAAGAGGCGTTGACCGCGCGCGGCTACCGGCCTGGCGCGGCGGACGGTACCGTTGGGTCGAGGACCCGGGCCGCAATTCGTGCCTATGAGCGCGATGCCGGCCTGCCGGTCAGCGGCGAGGCGACGGCGGAGTTGTTGGACCATCTGAAGTTCGCCCGGCGCAAGGCTGCCGCCCGGCGCGACCCGCCCTCGCTGGTGCCGGCGGTGCAGCGGGCGTTGGTGGCACGCGGCTACGAACCGGGGCCTATCGACGGCATCGTGGGCACCCGGACCCGGGCCGCGGTCAGGGCGTTTCAGGAGGATGCGGGCTTCCGGGCCACGGGCGAGGTCGATGCCGCCCTTCTCGAAGAACTGAAGGCCGCGAACTGAGAAGTTTTGGAGCAGACAACCACGTCTCTGTCCGCTCAGGCGCGGGCCGGCCGGCCGGTGACGTAGCCGTTCCGCCGATCGCTGGCGCGGTCCTCGGCGGTTCGCTCCGCCGGCTCGCCCCAGCCACCGCCGCCGCCGGAATGAATTTCGAAGACGGTGCCGGCCGGCACCTCCAGGCCCTCCTGCTTGGTCTTCAAGGGTTTTGGGCGCTTGCCGGGGGCCCGCACCAGATAGCGATGCGGCGCGCCGTCCTCGCCGCCCAGCAGGCCGCAGGCGCCGTAGCGCGCGCCGTCGCCCGCCGTGTTGGCGCGACAGGGCGTTTCGGTCTCGATCCTGAGTTCTAGATCGACCCCGGTGCCGCCGGCGAAGCGGCCGTCGCCACCGGAATTGGGCCGATACTCATGCTGCTTGAAGAACAGCGGGAAGCGCACCTCGGCGACCTCGATCGAGCCGAACTTCAGGCCACCGGCGGCCTGCCACTCGCCGGCGCCGTGCCAGCCGTCGCCGCCGGGGGAGGCACCGGCGCCGGGTCGAGCATGGAAGAGGTGCCAGATGAAGGGTTTCCGGTTGCGCGGGTCCTCGCCCTTGATGGCGATCCGAAATCGCTTGCCCCAGCCGGCCATGGCGCGGTCGGGGCAAGCCGGCGCCAGCGCCTTGATGATGGCCTCCAGCACTTCCTGGGCGCAGTGGTTGGTGGAGAGCGTCACCGGCGCGCCGGGATTGCTCCAGACCACGGTGCCGGGTTTGGCCACCCATTTCACCGGCCGCGCCGAGCCGTCGTTCTTCGGCACCTCGGCGTCGAACAAATAGGCCATCGCCATGGTCACTGCGGAGGCGGTGTTGGCATGGGCGGAATTGACGAAGCTGGTCACTTGCGGATCGGACTCGGTGAGGTCGATCTCCAACTCGTCGCCGCGCTTGGTGACGGTGGCGCGAATGGTGATGTCGTCGTTGCCGCGACCGTCGTCGTCGAGCCTTGCCTCGCCCTTGTAGACGCCATCCTTCCAGGTGGCGATGATCGCGCGGGCCTGCCGCTCCGCCGCGTCCAGAATATTGTCGACGGCCTCGTCCACGAGCTCGTCGCCGAACTCCGCCATCAGGTCGAGGAGACGACGCTCGCCGAGCCGTACCGAGCCGATCTGCGCCGCCAGGTCGCCCAGGAAGTCGCGCGGATGGCGCACGTTCACCCACAGCATCTGCTGCACGTCCTGGCGCAGCGCGCCCCGGTCGTAGAGCCGAAGCGGCGGTACCCTGAGGCCTTCGTGCCAGATCTCGGTCGCGGCGGCGTTGTAGGCGCCGTGGGTGGCGCCGCCGATGTCTGAGTGATGTGCCCGGTTGACGGTCCAGAACAACAGCCGCTCGCCGGCGAAGACCGGCACGAACGCCGTCAGGTCGGGCAGATGGCTGCCACCGAAATAGGGGTCGTTCAGCAGGAAGACGTCGTCCTCGTGGACGTCCTCGCTGAAGAATTCGACCACCGCCTTTACCGCCCAGGGCAGCGCGCCCACATGTACCGGAATATGCTCGGCCTGGGCCACCAAGCGGCCGTCCGCGCCGCAGATCGCGGTGGAGAAATCACGGCTGGAGTTCAAGATCTGGGAATAGGAGGTGCGCAGCATCGCCTCGCCCATCTCCTCGACGATGGCGAAAAGGCGGTGCTGCACCACCGAGACGGTGATCGGGTCGACGCTTGTCACGGCAAGGGTACTCCTCGAGGCTATACGATCGCCAGCCAGTCTAGGTCGGCATTCCTCGGATGGACAGCGGGGTAGCTACGAAGTTGCAGAGTGCCGGGCCTTGATGGGCTAGCGACCCCTCTGTTTTCCGTGTCTCATGGAAACGCTATAAAGGTCCTCTCGGCCGATGAAACGTTCTCGGCCAAACGACCAGGGAGGAAGCGATGAAGGCGGCACTGATCGAAAGCAGCGGCGGACCGGAGGTGCTGGTGTACGGAGAAGTGCCGGACCCCATCGCCGGCCCGGGCGAGGTCGTCGTCGAGATCCACGCCGCCAGCGTCAACGCCGCCGATTGGAAGGTCCGCTCCGGCGGCGAGGGCCCGATAGCGGCATATCCCTACATTCTGGGGCGGGACTTTTCGGGCGTCGTCGGCGCGGTCGGCCCCGGGGTCGACGATCTCGGTGTCGGGGATGCGGTCTTCGGTGTTTGCGACGTCGGCCAAGAGGGTGCGTACGCGGAAAAAATCGCGATCAAGGCCGCCATCGTCGCGAGAAAACCGGATTCGCTCCCCCATATCGAAGCTGCGGCCCTGGCCCTGATCGGCCTCACCGCTCTGGTCGCCGTCGAGGACACCTTGGCGCTCCGCTCGGGCGAGAGCATTCTGATCCAGGGCGGCGCCGGCGGCGTCGCCGGTTTCGCGATCCAGCTCGCCAAGCATATCGGCGCCCGGGTGATCACCACCGCCAGTGCCGCCAACCATGCCTATCTCGGCCAACTCGGCGCCGACGAAATCATCGACTACAACGCCCAGGATTTCACCGATGTCGTCTCGGATTGCGACGCCGTCTTCGATACCGTCGGCGACGATGTGGCCCTAAGATCGTTCGCCGTCCTGAAGCCCGGCGGCCGCGCCGCCTTCATCGCCTCCGGTGCCGAGGCGCCGGTGCCGCCGCGCGAGGATGTGCGCTCGCTGAGGCCCGCGGTCGGGCGCGACCGTCCCCATCTGGAGCGGATCGTCGAACTGGTGGCGGCGGGCGCCGTCCGGGTCCCGGAGATCACCCTTTATCCCTTGTCGGAGGCGGCGGCGGCGCACCGGGTCAGCGAGGCGCGCCATCTTCGCGGCAAATTGGTCTTTCAGGTCCGCTAGCGTCGATCGCTCGGCAGGCGGCGGCAAAGACGGAATAGTCAGTGGGAGAGAGAGTATGAAGATCCAACTCGGAGACATCGCCATTCAGAGCATCGTGGAGATGGAGGGGCCGTTCCGCACCCCCGCCCAACTCTTCGCCGAGGCCACCGACGAGGTCATGGCGGAATACAAACCGCTGTTGGAGCCGCGGCTGCTCGATCCCGCCACCGGCAAGCTGATCTTCAAGTTCCAGTCCTACCTGGTCGAAACACCGCGCCACACCGTCCTGATCGATACCTGCGTCGGCTGCGACAAGACGATCCCGCGGATGCCGGATTGGCACCAGCGCCAGGACGGCACCTGGCTCGCCAATCTCGCCGCCGCCGGTTTCGCGCCCGAGGCCATCGACTATGTCTTCTGCACGCACCTGCATGTCGATCACTGCGGCTGGAATACCCGGCTCGACGATGGCCGCTGGGTCCCGACGTTCCCCAATGCCAAGTACGTCTTCGCCACGCCCGAATACGAAGCCAGCGAGCGCGTCGGCAGCGACACTTTCAAGGAGAACGTGCTGCCGGTGATGGAGGCGGGGCAAGCGGTGCTGGTCGACACGGATCACGCCGTCGACGACCATTTGTGGCTGGAGCCGACGCCGGGCCACACCCCGGGTCACGTCGCCGTCAATATCGCCTCGAACGGCGAGACCGCCTCGATGTGCGGCGATCTGATCCACACACCCTTGCAGTGCAAGCACCATGAGTGGAGCCCGGTTTTCGATTCCGATCCCGAGCAGGCGCGGTACACCCGGAAGCGCTATCTGGAGCAGCAGTGCGAGACCGGTGGCCTGATGCTGACGGCGCACTTCCCCTCGCCCTCGGTCGGCCGAGTGGTGCCGCGCGGGGAAGCCTTCTGGTTCGAGTTCGACGATTAGACTTCCGGCCGGAGATCCAAAGCCCGAGAAGGTGTCGTTAACCAATTCTTGGCAATGGCGACCTAGGCTCGCCCGTTCGAGCGCGCGCCGCCGGAGCCCGAGCCATGACGACGAACGATTTCACGCCTCATCTGGGCGTCTTCGACGGCATCACGCCGTTCTCGGGCCATGTCGAGAAGGGTTTCATGGTCGATTTTCTCGGCCTCAAGACGGATGCCGACTTCCGTACCATCTGGGGGGTGGACCCGGCGGCGGTCGGCGGCTGCCATATGGAAACGGAATTGTCGGTACCGCAAATGGGGGAGGGTTGGTTCGAGCATTTCAACGCAGTCGCCGCGTCCAGGGAAGCGCGCGGCTCGTACGTCATGATGACGCTCGGCGCCTGCTACGGCGCCCGGGCCGTCAGCAGCTATCTGGCGCTGCAGGCGCTGAACCCGATGCCGGCGAAACTGGTCGCGGTGGATGGCGTACCGGAAAACATCGCCTGGACCAAGAAGCATTTTCGCGACAATGGCATCGACCCGGACGCGCATTGGTTGATCGAAGCGGCGATGAGCGACAGCAACGAGCCGGTGATCTTTCCCGTCGGCTCTCCCGGCTCCGGGGCGCAGAACTGCGTCTCCACCAACTCGCCCGAATTTCGCAAGCAGATCGGCGAAGAGATGATAAAGGCGGGCCATGCCAACGTGGTGCTGCAAAACCTGCTGCAGCACAACTCCACCGCGCTCAAGGTCAACCTGACGCCGGATACCGAGTATCTCTTCGAGGCCGAGCTTCGCCTGGTCTCCGCGGTGACGCTCAACGACCTGCTCGGTCCCTTCACCCGGGTCGATTATATCGAGGCCGATCTGCAGCAATCGGAGGAGATCGTCTTCCCACCGGCGATCGCTGCGCTCTCGGCCAAGGTTCGCCGGGTCCATCTCGGCACGCACGGGCAACGAGCGCACCGCCAGATGCACGATCTCTTCGCCGCGCATGGCTGGGATGTCCTCTTCAGCTTCGAGCCGAACGGCAGCTACCAGACGCCGGCGGGCTCGTTCGAGCTCAACGACGGCGTGCTAACCGCGGTCAACCCCGCCGTCGCCTATCACGGCTGAACGGCAGTGCGTTCGGTCACGCCGACCGGGACCGAGCCGCCAGTCTCGGCCCGACATAGCACCCTCCGAGAAAGAATCGAGACAATCTTGCACCGTCGACGCCGAGCGCGTTCGCGTCACGGACACGTCCCTCACGACCGATGCTGAACGCCCCGCGCCGCGGACACGCGCCGATCCAGCAACACGACGATACGGCACCGAAGCCGACTTCCGAACAGGCGACGAGGCAAGCCTTCCGCCAACGGCGCTTCTATCTAGACGCAACGTTGCGTCTAGATAAACTCTACGAATTCGTACTCACGACGAGTACTGCAATCCGAACAATGGACGGTCGGTCGTCGCCCGGCTCGTTGCGGTCACGCCACCCCGAAAGGAAATGGTACCAGGGGTCACATGGATTACGAGAAGAGACGCAACGTTGCGTCTAATTTATCTGTCTCGACCTCGACATATAGGATCGACCGACATCGCCATCGGCAGCCATGTCGCCACCGACACCCGGATCGGAACGGGTGTCGGCATTGGCGTCGGATGGCGGCGACGCCGGTCATCGGTGCCGCGGCGGACGGTTCCGGCCGCCATCTGGCGCGAATGGCTCTTGACGGCCGGGCCGGGGCCGCGCCAAGATCGGAGCGTTCCTGGGGGAGTTCCCGCGTGGGGGCTGAGATACCGAGGCCGATGGCCGAGCGGTGACCCTTCGAACCTGATCCGGGTAATGCCGGCGCAGGGAGTGGATCGAGCCGCAGTCACCGACCCCTTTGGGATTGCGCCCCCGCACCGGATCAGTGTCTACCGATCTGATAGGGAGCGCGACATGGATTCTTTACCCCTCCGCGGCCTCGGAAAGACCCTGGCCGGATTGTTGCTTGCTTCGGCGCTGCTGTTAGGCGGCCCGGCGCGGGCGGCCGAAAAGCTGGTGGTGCTTTTGGACTGGTTCGCCAACCCCGACCACGCGACCCTGTTCGTGGCCCAGCAGAAGGGCTTTTTTCGCGATGCCGGCCTAGAGGTCGAGATGATGGAGCCCGCCGACCCGAACGACCCGCCGAAGCTGGTCGCCGCGGGCAAGGCCGACATCGCCATCAGTTACCAGCCGCAACTGCACCTGCAGGCCGCCGCCGGCCTGCCCTTGGCCCGGATCGCGACCCTGGTGGCGACGCCGTTGACGACGCTGCTCGTGCTCAGGGACGGACCGATCAAAAGGATCGCCGACTTGAAGGGTGGCAAGGTCGGCTTCTCGGTCGGTGGCTTCGAGGATGCCATTCTGGGCGCGATGCTTGAAAAACACGGCCTCGGCCTTGCCGACGTGGAGCTGATCAACGTCAACTTCTCGCTCAGCCCCTCGTTGATCTCGGGCCAGGTTGACGCCGTGATCGGCGCCTACCGCAATTTCGAGCTCAATCAGATGGATATCATCGGCCGCCCGGGGCATGCCTTCTACGTCGAGGAGGAGGGGGTGCCGGCCTATGACGAGCTGATCGTCGTCGCCAATCGGGACGCCCTGAAGCGGCCGGCGTTGGCGGCCTTCGTCGGCGTCCTGGAGCGCTCGGTGCAGTATCTGATCAACCACCCGAAGGATGCCTGGAAGGCTTTCATCTCCTACAAGAAGGGGCTCGACGACGAGCTCAACAGGCGGGCTTGGCGCGACACGATACCCCGTTTCGCGCTGCGCCCGGCGGCGCTCGACGTGGCCCGCTACGAGCGCTTCGCCCGCTTCGTCGTCGCCCGCGGCCTGGCCGACAAGATGCCGCCGGTGGCGAGCTATGCGGTGGTTCTGAAGTGACGCCCGATTATCCGGAATGGGCCCGGGCGGTGCCCGAGGGCCACTTCACCGATTGGCTTCGCGAGCGGGCCGAGCCCGCCTGGTCGGCCGCCTGCGGCCACCGCTTCACCGTCGAAATCGCCGACGGCAGCCTGGACCCGGCTGTCTTCCGCCGCTACTTGGTGCAGGACTATGCTTTTATCGAGACCCTGGCGACGGTACTCGGCTTCGCGATCGCCCGCGCCCCCGGCATGGCGGCGAAGAAGCGCCTGACCGGCTTCCTGGCGGCACTGACCAGCGACGAGAACGACTACTTCATCCGTGCCTTCGATGCGGTGGGTGTCGGCGAGGTCGAGCGGACGGCGCCCGAGCTGGCGTCGGCGACGCGTGAATTCAGAGAGCTGATGCTGGCTGCGGCGGAGGCCGGCAGCTACGAAGACCTGCTCGCCGTCATCGTTCCGGCCGAGTGGATCTATCTCACCTGGGCCAGCGACCAGGCCGAGGCGGCGCCCAGTCAACTTCATTATCGGGAGTGGATCGAGCTTCATATCGATCCCGCCTTCGCCGATTTCGTCGATTGGCTCCGGGGCGAACTCGATGGAATCGGCCCGGAACTGTCGGACCAGCGCCGCCGGGACATCGAGGCCCGCTTCCGGCGCCTGGTCGAACTGGAGGTCGCCTTCTTCGAGCAGGCCTACGGGTAGTGGACCTCAAAGCCCCAATTGCCGGGCCGCCAGGTCCTTCATGATCTCGACCGAGCCGCCGCCGATGGCGAAGGGCTTGGTGTCGCGGTAGATCCGCTCGACCTTGGCGCCGCGCAAGTAACCGGCGCCGCCGAAGATCTGCATCGCCTCGTTGGCGCAGTATTCCATGGCGTCGGTGGCGAAGTTCTTCAGCATCGAGATTTGCGCCACCGGCCGCTCGCCTTCCTCCACGGCCCAGGTCAGTCGGTCCAGCCAGGCATCGCCCGCGTCGACCCGCATCGTCATGTCGACGAGCTTGTGGCGGATCACCTGGTTCTCGATCAGGGGTTTGCCGAAGGTTTGGCGTTCGCGGGCGTAGGCCGTCGCTTCGTCGATGGCGACCCGGGCCAGCGCCAGCGCCGAGGCGGCGATGCCGATGCGCTCGGCGTTGAAGTTCAACATGATGGCGATGAAGCCCTGGTTTTCCTCGCCGATCAGGTTCGCCGCCGGTACCCGGCAGTCCTCGAAATAAAGCGTCGCCGTGTCCGAGGCCCACCAGCCCATCTTGGCGAGCCGGGTCTGGCTGAAGCCGGGCATGCCTTTTTCCAGCAGTAGGAAGGAGATGCCGCCCCGGCCAGCACCGCCGGTCCTGACCGCGACCGAGTAGTAGTCGGCCCGGACCCCGGAGGAGATGAAGGTCTTGGAGCCGTTGACGACGTAGTGCTCGCCATCGCGCACCGCCCGGGTGCGTAGATTGGCGACGTCGGAGCCGCCGGAGGGCTCGGTGATCGCCAGCGCCGAGATTTTTTGGCCCGACAGGATCTCGGGCAGCACCCGGGCTTTCAGCTCGTCGCTGCCCAGCGCGGCGATCGGCGGGGTGCCGATCTCATGCGTCAACAGGCTGACCAGAACACCGGCGCAGCCGGGGCGGGCCAGCTCCTGGTGAATGACGTTTTGGTAGAAGAGGTCGCCAGGGACGCCGCCGTATTCCTCCGGGTAGCCGACCGCCATGATGCCGATCTCGGCCGCCTTTTGGTAAAGTTCTCGCGGGAAGGTGCCGGTCTCGTCCCATTCGCTCGCGTAGGGTTCGATTTCCCGTTCGACGAAACGGCGCACGCTGTCGCGAAAGGCCTCGTGCTCGTCGCTGTAGTAGGGGTTTGCTCTGCGGTTCGCCAGATCGGTCATGGCTTTGTCCGTCTCCTCTCAGTCTTCGCCCGGCTCCGCCATCGGCACCACCTCGGCCAACAGTTGGCGCGGCATCACCTGCTCGCCCTCGGCTACCCGGACCTCGGCGACGGTGCCGTCGATGCCGGCGCGGATCTCGTGTTCCATCTTCATCGCCTCCAGCACCACCAGGATATCGCCCTTGGAGACCGGCTCGCCGGGGGTGGCGCGGACGGCGACGATCCGTCCCGCCATCGGCGCCAGCAGTTGGCCGTCGCCGATCGCCTCGCGCCGGGCCTGGGCGTAGGGCGGCTCCTCGCCGAAGGTGGTCTGGCGACCGTCGAGCTCGAGATGGAGCAGCCCACCGTCGAAGGCATAGGCCGCCCGTTCCAGCAGGCCGGCGATCTCGAAGCGGACTCGGCCGTCGCCATCGCTGGCCAGGCGCAATGTCAGCTCGCTCTCGGCGGCGCCGATCCGGTAGCTTCGCCCGCCCATCGGCTGGACGGCGACGACGCTCTTCTCTTCGCCATGGCGCAGATGCAGCTCGGCCCGGGCCGGGGTGGCACTGCGCCAGTCCTCGCCGTCGGCCGAACGCTCATAGAGGAGGGCCGCCGCCAGTGCCAGGAGCCGCGGTTCGGGCGCCGCGTCGATCAATGCGTCTGTCGGAAAATGCTCGGCGATGAAGGCCGTCGTGGCCTCGCCGGCGATGAAAGCGGGATGATCCAAAACGTCCGCCAGGAAGCGCTTGTTGGTCGTGACGCCCAGGATCTCGGTCTCGGCCAGCGCCCGGACGAGGCGGCGGCGCGCCTCTTCGCGGGTCCGGCCATGGGCGACCAACTTGGCCAGCATGGGGTCGTAGAAGGGCCGAACCTCGGTACCCTCGGCGATGCCGTCGTCGATCCGGACCCCGGTGCCGGTCGCCGGACGCCAGCGCAGCACCGGCCCGGTCCGGGGCAGAAAACCGGCCGCCGGATCCTCGGCGTACAGCCTCGCCTCGATGGCATGGCCGGAGAGCGTCACCTCTTCCTGAGTCAGTGGCAATGGCTCGCCGGCGGCGATCCGAAGCTGCCAGGCGACCAGGTCCTGGCCCGTTATCAGCTCGGTCACCGGGTGCTCGACCTGCAGGCGGGTGTTCATCTCCAGGAAGTAGAACCGGTCCTCGCCGTCCAGCAGAAACTCGACCGTCCCGGCACCGACGTAGGAGACCGCCCGCGCCGCCTCGACCGTCGCCTCGCCCATGGCGGCGCGAAGGGCCGCACCGACGGCGGGCGAGGGCGCTTCCTCGATCACCTTCTGGTGGCGGCGCTGGATCGAGCAGTCGCGCTCGCCCAGATGGATGGTGTTGCCGGCGGCATCGGCGAAGACCTGGATCTCGACATGGCGGGGAGCCACGACGGCGCGCTCCAGGATCAGTTCGTCCGATCCGAAAGCACTTGCCGCCTCCGAGCGGGCGCCGGCCAGCGCCGCCGCCAAATCACCCTCGTTCTCGACCAGGCGCATGCCTCGACCGCCGCCACCGGCCGCCGCCTTGACCATCAGGGGATAGCCGATCTCGGCCGCGGCCCGGGCCAGCGCGTCATCATTTTGGTCGGCACCGCTATAGCCGGCGATGCAGGGCACGCCGGCCTCCGCCATCCGCAACTTGGCGAGACGCTTGTTGCCCATCAGGCGAATGGCGTCCGCCGGTGGGCCGATGAAAACCAGCCCGGCGGCGAGGCAGGCCTCGGCGAAATCGGCGTTCTCGGCCAGGAAGCCATAGCCCGGATGCACCGCGCCGGCGCCGGTGCGGGTCGCCGCCTCGATGATAGCCTCGATATTCAGGTACGAGGCAGCGACCTCGGCCGGGCCGATGACGACGGCCTGGTCGGCGAGCGCCAGGTGCGGTGCGTCCCGGTCCGCCTCGCTCGCCACCGCCACCGTGGCATAGCCCAACTCTCGGGCCGTGCGGGCGATGCGGACCGCGATCTCGCCCCGGTTGGCGATCAGGATCTTGTCGAAGGCCAAGGGCAGGGTCCTCACGGGTTCCAGGTGGCGCGGCGTTTCTCGATGAAGGCGCCGACGCCCTCTTTCGCCGCTTCGCCCCGGATCGCGCGGGTGAAGGATTGTGCCGCCGCTTCGATCACCTCGGCCCGCCTGGCCCGCTTGGCCAGGTGCAGCAGGCGCTTGTTCTCCGCCACCGCCTGCGGCTCGCAGCGGGCGACGTCGGCCAGGACCTCCTCGACCTTGGCCTCCAGCGCTGGCGCGTCCGACACGACATGGTGGATCAGGCCCCGTGCCAAGGCTTCCGGTGCCCGAAAGGTGGCGCCGGTGGAGGCCAGCATCCGGGTCTGGGTCAGGCCGATACGCTCGGCGACGAAGACGCAGACCTGGGCCGCCGGCAGCCCCAGCGTCGCCTCCGGCAGGCCGAAGGAGGCGCCCTCGGTGGCGATCGCGATGTCGGAGGTGCAGGTGAAGCCCATGCCGCCGCCCCGAACCGCGCCCTCGATCGCCGCGATCACCACTTGCGGCGCCTCGTTGATGGCATCCAACAGCGCGCCATAACGCCGGTTCGAGTCCAGGAACGGGTCCTCTTCGCCGGTCGCCGTCGCTTCGTCCTGGCCCTTGCCGAAGCCCTTGATGTCGTCGCCGGCGCAGAAGTTGCCGCCGGCACCCCGGATCACGACGGCGCGGATCTCGCGGTCGTCGCGGATCGCGGCGAAAGTATCGGCCAGCGCTGCCCGTAATTCGGTGCTCAAGGCGTTCCGGAGCTCCGGCCGGTTCAGCGTCAACCGTAGCGTCGAGCCGTCACGCTCGATTCGCAAGTCGTCGGTCTCGGGCAAACGGCTCATCGGTTCCGCCGGGCGGGGAGCGTCCCCATATGTTTGGCGATGATGGTCAGCATGACCTCGTCGGCGCCACCGCCGATCGAGGCCAAGCGCACGTCGCGGAAATAGCGCGAAACCCGGTTCTCCAGCGTGTAACCCATGCCGCCCCAGTATTGCAGGCAGGAATCCGCCACCTCGCGGCCCAAGCGGCCGGCCTTCAGCTTGACCATCGAGGCAAGCCGGGTCACGTCCTCGCCGCCGACGTAGAGCCCGACCGCGCGGTGCAGCAGCGAGCGCAGCATCTCGACCTCGGTCTGCAGCTCGGCCAGGCGGAAATGGACGACCTGGTTGTCCAGCACCGATTGCCCGAAGACCTGGCGTTCGCGGGTGTAGTCGATGGTCTCCTCGATGACGCATTCCATGGTCCGGATCGCCTTGGCGCCGGCATACATGCGTTCCTCCTGGAACTGCTGCATCTGGTAAATGAAGCCCAGGTTCTCCTCGCCGATGCGAAATCGTTGCGGCACTCGGACATCGTCGAAGAAGATCTGCGCGGTGTCGGAGGACCAATTGCCGACCTTCTTGATCTTGCGGGCGATCTCGACGCCGGGGCTTTGCATCGGCACGCAGATCAGCGACTTGTTCTTGTGCACTGGGCCGTCGCCGGTGTTGGCCAGCAGGCAGATCCAGTCGGCTTGGATGCCGTTGGTGGTCCACATCTTGCCGCCGTTGATGAGGTAATCCTCGCCGTCCTTGACCGCCGTGGTCTTCAGGTTGGCGACGTCCGAGCCGGCCCCGACCTCGCTGACGCCGAGACAGGCGACATAGTCGCCGGCGATCGAGGGGACGAGGAATTCGCGCCTGACCTCGTCCGAGCCGTGCCGCGCCAGGGCCGGGGTCGCCATGTCGGTCTGCACCCCGATCGCCATCGGCACGCCGGAGCAGTGGACGTTGCCCAGCTCCTCGTTGAAGGCGGTCTGGTAGGAATAGTCGAGGCCCATGCCGCCGAATGCCTCGGGCTTGTTGATGCCGAGCAGACCGGCGTCGCCCAGCTTCTTGAAGAGTTCGTGGGCCGGAAAGATGCCGGCCTCCTCCCACTCGTCGACGAAGGGGTTGATCTCGGTCTCGATGAACTTGCGCGTCGTGCGCCTCAGTTCCTCGTGCTCGGGCGTCGATTGCATGGCGTCTCTCCCTGTCGCCCGTCTCAGCCGCGGGCGACGCCGAAGGTGTTGGGGTTGAGGCGTCGGCGTTCCGCCTCCTTGGCGATGGTGAGCGTATAGCCCAGAACCCGGCGGGTGTCGCGGGGATCGATCAAGCCGTCGTCCCAAATCCGCGCGGTGGCATAGAGGGCGGTTGATTCGGCGTCGATCTGCGGGGTGATGCCGGCTTCCATCTCGACCAGCGGTTGCCGCTCGACCGG
>PVBE011187896.1_pt1 | contig 22458 bp, 20 predicted proteins | sample 1631181 | NCBI WGS metagenome assembly PVBE01 (sample SAMN08397723, study PRJNA350692) | Marine metagenome, whole genome shotgun sequencing project. | isolation source: water | place: Pacific Ocean | collected 2012-04 | reverse complement strand
GGAAATACAGGATTTCTGTATTGCGATTTACCCCACATAATTCAGCCGCAGATCGGGCAGATGCACCTGCTACGAAATGTCCAATAAGAGCATGCTGAATACTTGCTCGGAGCCTACTTTTTCGTCTCTTGCTAACCATCTGACATTCATAAAGAAAATTCCTTATCTATGTCAGCCCCTTATTTAATAATTCTATTTATAAGATTATCTGAAGCGGTTCGGACCTATTTGCGGTTGAACAAATCGCTCCTGCCTCACAGGAAAAAAATATCAAGCGCTTTACAATCACATAGACGGCCAGTGTGCGGATAACCGTTTCGGTCTAGCCGATTTCATCTTTAAGCCGGTAATTGTTGAGGAGCATGTAGATCGAACCCGCGACGATGACGGTGCCGGTCATGGGGAGGTTAAAGCGTCTGGCTCGCAAAGCCGAGCGAAGAAAGAGGAGCATGGCAGGAATATCGGCAAATCCAGAGAGCGAATAAATCCATATGTTGATTATTTTTGTGGTAAATGAAATCGAATCAATTGTTCCCTGGGGCGGTCTGACAGCGGGGAATTGGCATTTCAATAAGGGCAGATTTTCGCTAGTGTCGGGTGGTTAGTAAGATATCTGGAAAACGCTAGCTTAAATTATGTCGAAATTCTCCGATCCAATGCGAGTGTCATCTGGGTGGCCCCTAAGCGGATTTTTATGGAGTCTGCTCTGGGCGGTGTTGCTTGTCAGCGCCCTGGTCTCCAGGCCGATTTTGCCGGTGGACGAAACCCGTTATATTAGTGTCGCCTGGGAGATGTGGTTACGCGATAATTTTCTCGTCCCCCATTTGAACGGTGCCACCTATAGCCATAAACCCCCGTTGCTTTTCTGGCTGATCAACGCCGGTTGGGGAATATTCGGACTCAACGACATTACGCCCCGTATCGTGGCGCCGCTGTTCGGTTTGGGTAGCCTGGTTATGACGTCATTGTTGAGCAGGCGGCTTTGGCCGGAATCATCTGCCTATTCTCTGGCGCCTTTCCTGCTACTCGGGTGCTTCTATTGGGGGCTCTATACGACACTGACCATGTTCGATCTTATCCTAGCATTTTGGACTTTGGTGGGTCTTTACGGATTGACCGGTGTCTGGAGGGGATTGGCCTGGCGCGGCTGGATTTTGTTCGGTTGTGCGGTCGGAGTTGGCGTCCTTAGTAAGGGACCAGTCATTCTGGTTTATCTGTTGCCCAGCGCATTGTTGGCGCCGTATTGGGCGATCGGCGGGCGACGGCCATCCTGGGTGAAGTGGTATGGCGGATTGTTCGGCGGAACGATTTTGGGGGCGGGGTTGGCCTTGGCCTGGGTGCTACCTGCGGGGGAAGCCGGCGGCGAAGCGTACAAGAACGCCATCCTTTGGGGACAGTCGGCCGGAAGAATGGTCAAATCATTTGCCCACCAGAAACCGTTCTGGTGGTATTTGTCGATTCTCCCCGGTCTTTTGCTGCCGTGGCTGATCTGGCCGAGTTTTTTGAAAAATATTTGTTGCGTTGTTGTCGATTGGCGCCTGTCCAGAAAAGAAAATTTATCACGAAAAGCGGACGCCGGGTTGCGGCTAATCCTGGTCTGGGCCTTGGCAGCTTTGGTTATATTTTCCTTTATCAGTGGTAAACGACCGCATTATCTGCTGCCAATGTTTCCGGCCTTGGCGCTCGGCGGCGCTATGCTGCTGACAAAACTATCCGCCGATCAGTGGGTACGAGGCCGGTGGGATCTGGCGCCCTTTGCCGGTATCACCATCCTATTCGGTGCTGCAATTTTGCTCAGCCCTTTGATTGCCGCCGGTATCGGCAAACTGGAATATGTCCAAGGCGTGTCCTTAATGTGGTCGCTGCCGTTGTTCGCCGTTGGTATATTGTTTCTGATCAGGCCGCCACCCGGTGGCTTCAGCCGGATTTTATCAATTAGTGCCGCCAGCACTTTGGTTGTAATAACCGTTCACGGCATTGCCCAACCCAGATTGGAACTGGCTTATAACCTGCAGCCTCTGGCCAATCACTTGGCGGCGGCGCAAGGTGAGGGCTATGTGATCGCCAATAAGGATAAGTATCACGGACAATATAATTTTCTCGGCAGGTTGAAGAATCCCGTTGTGTTTACCGATTCCAAATTATTGCCTAGCTGGCTAAAGAAAAACCCCAAATCCAAAGTCGTTTCCTATCACTACCAGTCGCCCGCAAAATTTAACCCGGAGTTCTTTCAGGAATTTCGGGGGCGGTTTATCGCTGTTTGGGATGGTGAGATGCTGAGCGGAAATCCGGCAATGGCGAACCGGAAGTATGATTAATTTTAATGCCATGAGGCACCGGGTGCCAGTGTTAAAACGGCTCATACCGAGTGCCAAGAAGGCTTATTGCCGGATTTTCTGGAAGAATGGTACCGGAACCGTGCGGTCGAATGGCGCGCTCTTTCGCCTTAACTATAATAATTTTGTCGATCGTCAAATCGCTTTTTACGGCGACTACGAAGACCGGCAACTAGCTTTTTTAACGAGCGAGATGCAGAGAATTAAGGCCGATATTTTTTTTGATATTGGTGCAAATATCGGATTCTACACTGTTATTCTGGTGAAATCCGAGGTCATAAATAAGGTGGTGGCTTTCGAGCCCGATGCACGCAATGTCGAGTGCCTAAAAACTAATGCTTCGCTGAATGGACTATCCGATCAAATAGAGGTTCATCAGCTTGCGGTCAGTTCCCAGTCAGGTAATGTCAATTTTCAGCCGGGACCTAAAAATTCGACCGGACAATCCAAGATTACCGATGATGCCGTCGATACCATTGATATACCCGCCACGACGCTCGATGATTTTCTAACTTTGGCAGGCCGTAATATCGGCGTAAAAATAGATGTTGAGGGGCATGAGCTCGACGTGCTGAAGGGTATGAGGCGGGCTTTGCAGGATAATAATTGCCTGCTCCAAATCGAAGTGTATCGGGACAACATACCCCTAGTGGAGGATTATCTAGCGGTGCTCGGCTACACCTTGAAACAACAATTGGATCACGACCATTTTTACGGTCGTTGAATCGCTCATCCAAGGTTCAGCTGAAATTACCGACGTACACTAAGATGCAGGAATCGCCGTCTTTGCCCGTGTGGCCGGCCAAGCGGCCGATATCACGCAACGTCGATTTTACAATGGCCATTAGAACTTCATTGTCAAAACCGCGGGTGTCATCCGCCTTCACCAAAAGGCTGTCAGCCAAGTGCAATTGCCCAGAAATGTAGTGCGCCAATCGAATTTACGTGTTTTAGCCCTCGCTGCTTTTGACAGGTGCACAACATGTTATACGCCAAAGCATTTGCTTGAATCACTAGCGCATACCGTAGTTTTCGAATCTTCTCACAAAAGTATTGCTCTAAATTTTAGCGACTTTGCATTGCAAAGCGCGTAGCTGGTATGTGCCCATAGCAGGGTCATAGGGTGGCAGATTGCTTGTTAATACATTGGCATTTGAATCCCAAACACCGTATTCCGGTGCTTTTCCTTCGGGAAACCACCACCCGTGCTCGGCGTGAATCACTCGCGGGTCAATGCCAAAAGTTAGTTTAGCTTTTTGTTTTATCTTGCCGCGGCTGGTTTCGATTGACATCCACTCGCCGTCTTCAATACCTAGATCGGCGGCCGTTTCCGGATGAATTTCGGCGACCGGTTCCGGATGGGCTTTGCGAAGTTGGCGGAGCTGACGGTGCTCTGAGTTGAAGAAGAAAGGAATGCGGCCGCCAGTGGTCAGAACTAATGGAAATTTCTCTGCCAGTTCAGGTGTTGCGACGGGGCTTTCTGGCGGTTCTTCATAATAGGGCAAAGGGTCGTATCCCATGGCCTCAAGCCGAGTCGAATAAAGTTCGATTTTGCCAGTCGGGGTTTTAAAGCCATCGGTTTCATATTTTCGGTATTTGAACGGGACCTGAACAAAACCTTCTCCCCGTAATTCATCGAAAGTGATGCCGAGACCATCGCCCACCATTTGATCCAAAACGTCCTGAACCGATTCAGTACAGCTATCCAAATTCATGCGTCGGGCCAGTTCGACGAATATTTCCTCATCGGATTTGCACTCACCGATCTGGACCGCTTTCTGCTGCGCCAAAACAACATTGGCGGCGATTGTGGGCATGCCGGCAACCTGATCAATCTCGGGCCAGGATGCCGCCGGCAACACGATATCAGACAATTCCGCCGTCGGTGTCATAAAAAGATCAGCACACACCATAAAATCTAGATTCATTAAAGATTCGTAGACCAGTGAAGTATTGGCATAAGTGGTCAAGGTGTTGTTGCCGAATACCAGGAACGCTTTCACTGGATATGGTTTGCCCTCGCGCATGGCCTGTAAGAGGGTCGGAATATGGGCTGCCGGTAGGTCGGCGCCTTCGCCGCACAACATTTTAAAGCGGTCGGCGCCTAGGCGCTTGGCGTTCATCTCTTCAGATAAATTTTCGATCAAGCTGGGGAAACGCCCCAGACCATGCATGCCGAAGACCCACCCGCCCGGTACGTCGATATTTCCGGTCAGGACCGGCAACATGGAAATGGCTCTGATCGTCTGGATGCAGGCAGGCGTGTGTTCAATGGCACATCCCCATTCCATCATTGAAGGATTGGTGCGGGCATAAAGACGGGCGGCTTCTCTGATTTTATCAGCCGGCACCCAGGTTATATCCTGCGCCCACTCAGGGGGCATATCCTTGACGCGCTCGGCGAGTTCGGTAAATCCGTGCGTCCACTTCGTGACGAATTCTTCGTCATATAATTTTTCAAAAATCACCACATTAAGCATGGCCAGCGCCAGGGCATCGTCGGTACCCGGTCTTAACTGCAGCCACAGATCAGCCTTTTTGGCCAGATAGGTTTCGCGTGGATCGATAACGATAATTTTCGGCTTGTAGGCGAGCGAGTCTCTGACGTTAAACCTGGTTTCACCGTCAGGACCTGAATTGACCGGATTATGTCCCCAGTAGATTATGCACTCTGGTCCGACATCGCCGGTGAAATCGCAAACCGGAAAATCACCCATGGTCTGGATACTGGTGTTGACCCTGGGATGAAAACACTGGGCAAAGCCGGGCTCGCACCAGTTGGGTGTTCCAAGGGCATGCCCGAATCGCGAGACCCATCTAATATGGTGCCGGCCAGTGCCCGTTCCCATTGCGATAGATTCAGCGCCGAATTCTTCTTTTATCGACTGAAGTCGTTCAGCTATTTCACCGAGGGCATCGTCCCAACTGATCCGTTCCCATTCACCCGATCCGCGCGGGGGCTTTCTTTTCATTGGATATTTCAAGCGATCGGGATGATAGACAAGATCCATCGTGGCAGCGCCAATGGGGCACAACCTTCCTTTGTTGAGTGGAGAATCGGGGTCACCCGTCACATTGACCAGTAGACCGTCTTTAACGTGTAGATGCGCGCCACATCCGCCATGACAGGAGCGGCAAACGCTTTTTAAGGTAGTCTCGCTTTGTAGATGATTGTCTGAATCACCGCTGTTAACGATTTGGTCCATTTTCTTCTCTCTTTGGTTCCCCGAAACGCCAACCGTTGTTATAATAACAATATTTATATATCGTTATGATCATAACGAATTTTGACATAAAAGTCAATATGACGAAAGGATGCTGAATTTGACCAAAAATAAAAAAAACGCCTTATTAATTGAGAACTTTTCTATTGATAACCAAGTAGGTTATTTGCTGCGGTGTGCCCATCAAAAGGCCGGTGGTTTGACCACCGAGAAAATTCGCAATTACGATCTGACCAACGTTCAATTTTCGACTTTAGCGCGATTGCTGGAATATGGCCCAATGTCGCAAAACCAACTCGGACGCGTGGTGGCCATGCCGCCGGCAAACATTCACTCCCTGGTTGCCCGCCTTAAGAAAAGAGGTTTAGTGAGAACCGACCGCGATCCTGAGGACAAACGTCTGATACTTGTTTCACTGTCGGCAAAGGGCCGCACCTTGGTAAAAAAATTGATCCCCCTGGATATCGAATCCTCGGCGAACGCTCTGGCCGAACTTAACCGCAAGGAGCAAAAAACGTTCCTCAAGCTTCTGAGGCGGCTGGTCTGAAAATTTACGGCACTCAATCCGATGTTGAAGACACCTAAAAACCTATGGCGCAGCCATCCTTCCGCGGATCTGATCCTCCCCGCAGCACGCCTTCTTCCCAATCAATCCAGATAGCCTGGGCACCGCCTATGGGGCGATCAGGCACGTAGGTGGCGTGTCCCAAGGCCTCTAACTCTTTTCGTACAGTGTCCGCCATGCCGTCTTCCACCTGCACCGTATTTGCACCATCGGAAAAATCGGGAAATACCCGCGTATCTTCGATGGCTTCCTGGAGATCCATTTCATAGTCCAGCAAATTGACCAGCAGGTGCGCATGGCCGGCTGCCTGGTAATGCCCGCCCATGACACCAAAAGGCATCTGGGCGCGTCCATCCTTCATCAACATGCCCGGGATAATCGTATGAAGTGGTCGTTTGCCGGGGGCAATACAATTTGGATGATCAGGATCAAGAACAAATCCCTGGCCCCGATTGTGCAGAACGACCCCTGACTTCGGTGCGACCAGCCCCGACCCGAAGGGATAGAACAGTGTATTGATAAAGCTGACGGCATTCCGCTCGCCGTCGACCACCGTCAGATAGACGGTGTCGTTATGTATAGCCGCCGCAAGGGGCGAGGGCGGCAGGTCGGCCAAGCGTTTTGACCGGTCGATCAGATCCCGGTTCCTGGCGGCATGATTTTCAGATAGCCACGCTTCGACGGGGACATCAACGAAAGCCGGGTCGGCTATTACACCTTCACGGTCCCGGTAGGCAAGCCGAGCCGCTTCGATTTAAATATGCCTGCGTTCGGCTGAATTGGGGTAAATGTTTTTCATGTCCAGCCCCGCCAAAATATTTAACAAAGCCAGGGCGACAACACCCTGGCCATTGGGTGGACATTCATAGACTTCATATCCCCAGTAATCGGTTTTGATCGGCGTGACATATTCACCACGCGCATTGGCGAAGTCTTCTTGTGTGTGAAGACCGCCTTGGCCCCTAAGAAAAGTAACAATGTCCTCCGCGACCCAACCGTCATAAAATCCTTCACGGCCCTGCTCCGCGATGTGGGAAAGAGTTTCCGCCAAAAGCGGCAATTTGACGATGCTGCCGATCGGTGGTGCTTTACCGTCCGACAAATAATATTTCGCGCCCGCCGGGTCGTTACTCAGTAGATCAAGACATAGTTGCCAATCAAAATTGACACGATGATTGACGGGAAAGCCTTCATTGGCATACCGAATGGCCGGCTGCAGTAAATCTTTAAGCTGCATGGTGCTGTAATCGGCCGAGAGCTGCTCCCAGGCGTCAATAACGCCCGGTACGGTAACCGCGTGCGGGGACTGGCGTTCGATCTGATCTATGCTGTTATCGCAATACCATTGGACATTTGCCGCTGCCGGTGCCCTGCCAGAACCATTAAAGCCTACCAGTTCGCCATCGTGTGGTTTGTAAAGGCAGAAACAGTCACCACCGATTCCCGTGGACTGTGGCTCGACCACACATTGCACGGCAACGGCCGCAATGGCCGCATCCATGGCATTGCCGCCCTGCTGCAATATCTGAATAGCCGTAAAGGTGGATAGCGGTTGTGACGTGGCCGCCATGCCGTTAGTGGCATGAACGGTCGAACGGCCCGGCATATAAAGTGATCTCATAAGAGTTCCCGATTTTATTTTTTTGATAAAGTTCCCACTGAACCTTATACAGTTTCAATAGTCCACCGTCATCGTTGCGGTGGCTGGTTTAACAAAGCGATAACTAATTTAACAGGGAAGATTTTTATGGAACTAGGAATTAAGGGTAAAAAGGCCTTGGTGTTGGGCGCCTCTCAAGGTATGGGGAAAGCTATAGCGCGGACCTTGGCTGCGGAAGGCTGCGACCTGATCGTGGGCTCCCGAAACGAAGAGGCTCTCAACAAGTTGGCGTCTGATATTAAAAAAGATTTCAATGTCGATGTCATCAGCCATGTGATCGATATGACAGATTTTGCCGGAGTCGATGCAGTTTGCGAAAAAACCCGAACAGAATGGCAGCCGGATATTCTCTTGAACAATACCGGAGGACCGCCAGGCTCAAAAGCCACCGGCGTTTCCGATGAGATTTGGCGCGATGCCATTCAAAGCCTATTGATTGGTGTTATCCGCATTTCCGAAGCAGCCCTGGAAGCGATGAAAAGTCGCGGTTGGGGACGTATCCTGACGATTGCCTCATCCGGGGTGATCCAGCCCATCCCGGCCTTGCCCATTTCCAATACGGTACGATCGGGGATCGTCGGCTTTAGCAAGTCTCTTTCCAATGAAGTGGCTGGGGATGGCATTACGGCTAATATAATTCTGCCCGGGCGTATTGATACCGATCGGACCAAATGGCTGGATAAGAGCAATGCGGAAAAATCCGGAAAAACGGTCGCGGAGATACAAGCTGTTTCGAAAGCTACAATTCCGGCGGGGCGCTACGGTACGGTTGAGGAATTTGCCGACGTGGCAGTGTTTCTGCTGAGCGAACGCGCTAGCTACGTTACCGGCTCAATGATTCGTGTCGATGGCGGGGCTATAAAAAGCGTCTAGAATTTTGCTTAAAGGTATAAGAAATGACTGATACGGAATCCTTAGAGCGGCGTTTCCAGGAATTGGAAATGCATATGGCAAATCAAGAAGGCGTGGTTCAGGATCTAAGTGATGCGGTGGCAGGTCAATGGGATATTATCGACAAGCTTTCGCAGTCGGTAGCGCATCTCAAAGATCGCCTGGCAAGCGTAGAGGATGCCGTTCCAAATATTCCCGGAGAAGAACCGCCCCCACCGCACTATTGAAGAAATCAGCCTGATCGCGACTATTTTTTTATATGGGTATCAAATACTATACCGCCTTCATCGCACGACACGTATATGCTGCCGACCGGATCTTCAGCCCCTGTCTCTAAATTGAATATTGTGTCCAGTCTTTCCTGGTGCCGTTTCGGTTTGCCAGTCCAAGTAAATCTTGGGCTGGTATATTAGGTTTTTTAATATAGATAGCTTTCTCTGAAAAATTCAGAAAAACAATATCAGAGAGATAAAATGGGATGCGGTGGTGATGTTCAAGGCGATCGTGCTCTGTGCACTTTACAATTTGTCAGATGATCAGCAGTAATACTAAATTCGCGACCGGCTTTCTTTTGTTCGTTTTTTGGGATTAGTCCTTGAGGACAAAGTTCCTGATGCCAAGACGGTATGGCTGTGTCGGGAGCAGTTGGCGCAGGCCGGTATGATCACGACGGTGTTTGAGAACTTCGACAGCTTTTTGAAAGATCGGAAAGGAGGCGATTGATCAGTCAAATTCGAAGCCAGTCAATAGGAAAGCTTCTATTTTGCTTATAACGCCCGGTGAAGGGCGCCTGCCACCGTCGGAAATTTCATCCTGCGTCCGTTTGCGGACAACGAGTTCTATGCCGCATTCGCCGACCGGCGTCAGCGTCTGATCAAACCGCGGCAAGGTGTAACGAAAACCCTCATCTAGTTTTTGTAATTTGACGATTTCCGCGCTGCCACCAAGCGCGTCAACCAGATCGAGCAAATTTATAGACTTCGGGCTCCAAGATCTTGTTTTGAAAATAGTGAAGGTGTGTTTGTGGTCGCCGTTCCAGGTGCTGGGAAAGTGGCCCTGCTCATACATGTCCTCGTCAGGCACGGTAACGATAAGATATCCGCCTTCTTTCACAGCGCGGAACCAGCTTTTGATTCCATCCATCGGGATTTCAAGATGCTCAAGGCAATGACTGGAGTGAACGAAATCGAAACTAGCTTCTTCTATCCCCTCCAAAGACTGGGCATCGCCGTCATCCTTGTCCCATACCCGAACGCCTTTCAGACGTGGGAACAGTTCAACGTATAGACCCAATGGATCGGAGCCGCCGCCGATATCCAAGCCACTGCCGGAAAAATAACGATTGCTGAAGTTCGGTTCATGCAATCGTCGCATGATCGATTTGCTGCATTCCTTCATCCGGGCTTCTCCTAAAAGAAAACTTCGGTTCTATTCATCCGGTTCCTTAGCCGTGACGGTGGCACCGTTCAAGGTGCAGGATGGCAACGCAAGATCAATCAACTGTCTGGCGGTAAATTTAGGCGTTTTCAAGGTCATCGGATCTTCGCCCGGATAGGCTTCCGCCCGCATACTTGTTCTTGTTTTACCTGGGTTAAACAGATTGGCTTTGATATTTGTTTTTTTTATTTCCTCTGAGTAGGTACCGACCATCATTTCCAGGGCCGCCTTGCTGACCGCATAAACACCCCAATATGCCCGATAGGTATGCGCCGCCGCCGAAGTTAGAAAGATGGCTCTTCCAGCTTCAGATTCACACAATAGGGGGGACAAACTGCGGATAAGGCGCCAATTTGCCGTGACGTTTACCGCCATGACCTGATCCCAGATTTGCGGGTCGACATGGTTGATCGGCCCCATTGTGCCGAGCAGCCCGGCATTGGCAACAAGGATATCAAGATGACCAAAGCGTTCAAATAAAGCCGCCCCCATTTGGTCAATTTTTTCGAAATCTGTCAGATCCAAGGGCGTTAAGGTTGCCGTGCCGCCTGCTGCCTTAATTTCATCATCGACTTCTTCCAGGCCACCCTGCGTGCGCGCCACCAAAACAACATGGGCGCCTTCGGCGGCAAAGCATTTTGCCGCTTCGCGGCCGATACCGCGGGACGCACCGGTAATCAACGCAATTTTTCCAGCCAGCAAATCCCCGGGCATAACTATTCCTGTTCCGCCAGCAATGACAACTGCGCCGGAACGTCGCCGTCTTCCTGGTCGGTCAGTTCGATGGGGTAGTCGCCGGAGAAACAAGCGTCACAATATTGCGGCTCTTCGGTGACCCGCGCCGACTCGCCGACGGCGCGATAGAGACCGTCCATGGTGATAAAGGAAAGGGTATCGGCGCCGATATGTTTTGCCATTTCCTCGATGCTGAGGTTGGCGGCCAGTAGCTTTTCCCGTTCCGGCGTGTCAATGCCGTAGTAGCAAGAATTCGTGGTCGGTGGACTGGAAATCCGCATATGAACTTCCGATGCGCCGACATCGCGTACCATGGTGACTATTTTCTCCGACGTCGTGCCCCGAACGATCGAATCATCAACCAAAATTACTTTTTTTCCTTTGATGTCACCCTGGTTGGCGTTGTGCTTCAGCTTAACGCCCAGATGGCGGATCTGATCGCTTGGTTCGATGAAGGTACGCCCGACATAGTGATTTCGAATGATGCCAAGCTCGAATGGAATATTGGCCTGGCTGGCATAACCAATGGCGGCAGGTACGCCTGAATCCGGCACCGGCACGACGATATCGGCGTCGACGTGGCTTTCACGGGCGAGTTCAGCACCGATTTCTTTGCGTACTTGATAGACGTTGCAGCCCTCGACCATGCTGTCCGGACGAGCGAAATAAATATATTCAAATATACAAAATTTCTGTTCTCGTTTGGTGAAGGGTTTGATGCTGCGAACGCCATCGTCGGAGATGATGACAATTTCTCCCGGGTCGATATCCCGAACGAATTCCGCGCCGATAATATCTAAAGCGCAGGTCTCGGAACAAATTATATATGCGCCATCTATATGGCCCAGAACCAAAGGGCGGACGCCGATAGGGTCACGAACGCCGATCAACGAGTTTTCCGTCAGAGCGACCAGGGAATAAGCGCCTTTGACATGGCGAAGGGCATCTATCATACGGTCAACAACGGTGGAAAATTGGCTGATGGCAATCAAATGGACAATAATTTCCGTGTCCATGGTCGACTGAAAAATACAGCCCCGCTCGACAAGTTTTTTCCGTAGTTGATAGGCATTGGTCAAGTTGCCGTTGTGAGCGATAGCAAGGCCACCAAATGCAAAGTCGGCAAACAATGGCTGAACATTGCGCAGCATGGTTTCCCCGGCCGTTGAATAACGGTTGTGGCCGATCGCTTTGGAACCGGAGAGCCGGCCAATGATTTCTTCGGTATTGAAGTTGTCGCCAACCAAGCCCAGTGACCGGTGGGTGTGGAAATGTTTGCCGTCCGTGGACACCACGCCCGCAGCCTCTTGACCGCGGTGTTGCAAAGCATGCAGACCCAGGGCGGTATGGGCGGCGGCATCTTGATGGCCGAATACGCCGAACACGCCGCATTCTTCATGAAAATGATCGTCGTCGAAAGGGGAGGGGATACGGTTCATGTTTTGCTACTTCGATTGCCCGCCCTGGGATTGATTACCAGGGGATTAACGACCCTGGAGCAAACGCTCCATCGCCTTGCGCTCTTTACTATCATATCCTTCACGGTCTTGAATGTCGGATTTTTTGTTGCGTGGATTAAGCAACTCTTCATATGCCTTTTTTTCAAGGTTCTCGCGGGTTTCGCCGGTTATTTTGTCCAAGGATTTCAATCCTTCAACTTTAAAAGTCTGCGGGAGTAATTGGTTCAAAAGGCCGGCGCTCGTGCGAATCAAGGGCAAGGTTCTGGCCTTGGTCATCCAAACCGGCAGTTTGTCCGTCCACATATTCTCGGCGATCACGTAACCGCCCGTAATCAGCAAGGCCGCAGTTGCCAGTCCGGCCAGCATGCCAAGGGACCGGTCGAGTGCATTGAGACGGCTTTTTCTCACCCAACCGCCGATAAATGAACTGAGCAGAAATAAAAGAATCAGCGTAATCAGGAATACCGCACCACCGGCGGCAAGATCGGCAAAAAAATTATTTTCTATATACTGACGGCCATAAGGCTGGGCGTAGGAAAATCCGAAAATGGTCGCGATACCCGATCCCAGCCAGGACAGAATAAATAGTCCGCCACGGACAAAGCCTAGCAATAGTCCGAACAGGGCTCCCAGCGCAAACAAGGCGATTACGCCCATATCCAGAATGCTCATGGGAGGGTCTTCCATTATCTTCCCTTCAACCTTTAGCCACGGCGATCGAATTGGCCGCTGCATTTTGAACGGGGTTTGATTCCAAAAGGTTCAATAGCTTATCCAAATGATCGATTTTTATCACTTCTAATTTAGAACTGCCCTGGCTAACATTTTTTTTACTATTTTTACCACGGCGGATTTCTGGTGTAAAAGCTCTGGTGAATCCGAGCTTTGAGGCTTCTTTTAGCCTAACGTTCGCCTGACTGACAGGCCGGACTTCCCCGGACAGGCCGATTTCACCAAACACGGTGGTATCGGGTGGTACCGGCACGCCTGTCACCGATGACACGAGAGCCGCCGCGACAGCTAGGTCGGCAGCCGGTTCGCTTATCCTCATGCCACCCGCCACATTCAGGTAGACGTCCTGATTGCTGATTATCAGTCCACATCTTGCTTCGAGTACTGCCAGGATCATGGAAAGCCGCCCGGTATCCCAGCCGACAACCGCACGGCGCGGTGTACCAAAAGAGGTCGGGGCCGTCAGGGCTTGAATTTCCACTAGTATAGGACGGCTACCTTCAATGCCGGCAAAAACACTGGCGCCGCTGACCCGGCCTTCATGATCGGCGAGGAATATAGCGGACGGATTAGGCACTTGGGCCAGACCGACATCGGTCATTTCGAAGACGCCAATTTCATCGGCGGGGCCGAAGCGGTTCTTGACGGTGCGGATGATGCGAAACTGGTGGCCTCTTTCACCCTCAAAATACAAAACCGTATCGACCATGTGTTCCAGCATTTTGGGCCCAGCAATCATACCTTCTTTGGTTACATGGCCGACCAGAAAGAGTGCGAACCCTTTCCGCTTGGCCAGGCGGATCAGTTCCTGTGCAGAAGCACGTACCTGGGATACCGTGCCAGGTGCTGAATCGATGCTGTCGACAAACAATGTCTGCACGGAATCGGCCACCACAACGGCAGGCGAATCCGACACGTCCAGGGAGGCGACAATATCGCGGACACTGGTCGCGCTGGCCAGTTCGACCGGTGCGTCCGCTAGGCCAAGGCGTTCCGCCCGCATACGAACCTGGGCGGTGGCCTCCTCACCCGAGATATAGACGCAGCGGATGTTCTTATTGGAAGTTGCCAGTGCTGCCGTTACCTGTAGCAGCAACGTAGATTTTCCGATGCCGGGGTCGCCGCCGACCAAAAGAGCGGATCCCGCCACCAGCCCTCCGCCGCAAACCCGATCAAATTCTTCAATACCCGTGCACAGGCGGGGTAGGTTTTTTTCTTCTCCCTTGAGATCGACGAATTCGATATTGCGGCCTTTTTTATTGCCAAGACCTTTGGGGGCGCTTTCGTTGGAGGCTTCCTCCAAGATGGAATTCCAGGCACCGCAGGCGTCACATCGGCCGCTCCATTTAGCGTAATTGGTGCCACATTCCTGGCAGATATAAGTTTTCGTCGAACGAGCCATATAAGAATAAATTACAGTAAGCGTTAGTTGCGGGCCCCAATTTGAATCGGACCCTCGGAACCGTCGTGGATGAACTGTTCGATAAATGGATTATCGGATTGGCCAAGCGTCTGCCGTAAGTTCATGTTATTGACACGCTCCCTCATGTTCAATGCCGGTATAGATCCGATGATAGCGTTTGCCCAAGTTGGTGAGAATTTCGTAATCGATGGTGCCGGACTGTTTTGCCAGTTGATCGATAGAATTATGGGGGCCGATGAGGTCGACCATGACACCTGGGCGGGCTATGTCATCCGGGATATCCGAGATGTCGAAGGTCGTTAAGTCCATTGAAACCCGGCCCACAATTGGCACCTCATAATCACCGATAAAGGCCGTTCCCGAATTACTAAGAGACCGGGGATAACCATCAGCGTAGCCTACTGCGACGGTAGCGATATTTCCGGGTCCGGCGATCGTGTGGGTGGCACCATAGCCAACGGTCTGTGGGGTGTCAACGGAACGCACCTGCATGATTTTTCCTTGTAAACGAACGACTTGCGCCATGGGGTTGGGCTTGTCGGAGACCGGCAGGGCGCCGAACAATGCGATGCCGGCCCGGACGACTTGGAAATGAAATTCAGGCGGTAGAAAAAAACCACAGCTGGCCGCGAGGCTGGCACGGCGCCCACCAAATTTACCGACATAGGTGACGAATTTTTCCAACTGCTGCCCGTTTTTGGGATGTTCGGATTCATCAGAACAGGCTAGATGGCTGATAACAATATCCAGTGCTAAATCCTCTAAAAGGGAAGGCGTGGTTTCGAGGTGCCGGCGTTCCCGATCATCCATGCCTAGGCGCGACATGCCGGTGTCAACGTGGAGGTCAGCCTTAAGTTTTTCTTCTTGTATACGGCAATGGCCGTTCCATTCCTCAATCTGATTGATGCTGTTCAGGACTGGTACCAACTTATGATCGGTGAAGGCGGCAGATTGCCCGGGCAGGGGGCCGTTTAAAACATGAACGTCCCCGGTATCTAGTATCCCACGTAACTCAATTCCTTCCTCAAGTGTGGCGACGAAGAAACAGCGGCAGCCAACATCGGATAGGACCGGGGCGACCATTTCAACCCCGAGACCGTAAGCATCGGCCTTTACAACGGCGGCAATTTCCACCCCTTGGGAGCGGTCCCTTAGCAGGCGGTAATTGTCGGCGATAGCATCAAGATCAATCGTTAGTATGGAGCTGTGTGATTTCATCAGGCCATAGTATCAAAAGAATTGTAAAAAGAATGTGTCCCGGAAAAAGTCGCGTATTTCCGCTACGCGGAAGCCATGAAACTAATATTTTTCGGTATGTTGCGTATCCAAGTCGCCGAATCGGGTAAACATGCCGTCGAAATACAGCTTGGCCGCCCCCGTCGGACCGTGCCGCTGCTTGGCAATAATCAGCTCAGAAAGATGGCGTACGGCCTGGATTCGTTCCTCCCAGCGGGTCAGGCGTTCGGCAAATTTATCAGGACCTTCATCCTGGCGCTGAGCCGGTTCGGCGCGCTCGAGATAATAGGATTCCCGGTAAATAAACGTCACGACGTCGGCATCCTGTTCGATGGTGCCTGATTCCCTAAGGTCCGAAAGTTGTGGCCGCTTATCTTCCCTTTGTTCGACGGCCCGGGATAACTGGGAGAGCGCAATAACCGGGACGTTTAGTTCTTTGGCCAACGTTTTCAGACCCCGTGTGATTTCACCGATTTCCTGAACCCGGTTGTCGGTCCGTTGCGATCCCTCCATGAGCTGCAAATAATCCACGACGATCAATCCCAGGCCTCCATTTCTTTTCAGCCTGCGGGCGCGGGTTCGCAGCATGCTGACCGACATGGCGGGCGTGTCATCGATGAAAATCGGCAGACGGTATAACTGTTGGGACGCCACCACAAGTTTGTCGAATTCCTCGTTGGAGAGGGTTCCCCGCCGCATTTTGTCCGAGGCGATTTCGGTCTGTTCCGACAAGATACGCGCCGCCAGTTGTTCCGCCGACATTTCCAACGAAAAGAATCCAACGACGGCGCCGTCGGTAACTTTCTCAGATCCGTCAGGTTGGGTTTCGACCTTGTAGTCATAAGCCGCGTTGAAGGCGATATTGGTTGCTAGCGCCGTTTTACCCATGGAAGGTCGACCCGCTAGGATGACCAAGTCGGAAGGATGCAGGCCGCCCAGCAATCCGTCGATATCGCGCAAGCCAGTTGATACACCGCTCAGCTTGCCGTCCTTCTTATGGGCGGCTTCGGCCATTTCAATGGCGGTGATAATAGACGTTTTAAATTCCTGAAAACCGCCCTCTATTTCACCGGTTGTTGCCAAATCGTACAATTTCTGTTCGGCATTTCCAATCTGATGCATGGCATCGTCTTCGACTTCCGGCGTAAAGGCCCGGTTGACTATCTGCTCACCCAACTCGATAAGTTGCCGTTTCAAGTGAAGATCATAAATAGTGCGACCATATTCGCCGGCATTGATAACGTTGACCATAGAACCGGCAATTTCGGCGAGGTATCGGGTGCCGCCGACATCGGCAATTGAACCGTCTTGTTCGAAAAAGGTTCTCAGGGTGATGGGATCGGCGATCTGTCCCCGTTCGATAAGTTTTGATGTAGCATCATATATCCGACCATGCACCGGATCAGCGAATTGTTCAGGCCTTAGATAGCCCGACACTCTGTCATAGGCATTATTATTGGCGAAAATTGCCCCCAGCAGAGCCTTCTCCGCTTCGAAATTATGAGGCGGCGACCGAAAGGAAGAAAGATTTTGTTCGCTATCTTCCAAAGGTTGCACGTTGGTTGGATTTTGAATTGCTGTCGCCATGGCCAGGAAAGTACTCTCCCCCATCCGCCATGAGAAGCCAGAAAGGATTCACACCCCTGTTTAACCTGGGGATAACTCTAATTTTTATTTTTCCTATGCCGCTCGGTTGTCGTTAATGCCGGTCTTTTTAGTATTTTCTCCATTCAACAACAGGTAATCCCTGGTAATCGGAACAATCTCTCGTTTTTTTGCCATCTGAATTTGGAAAACGGTCAAGTCCAAATGCCGAAAGGCCACTTCGCTGGCGGCTAGATAATATTCCCACATGCGGCAAAACTTTTCGTCATACAAATCCTTGACTTTGACGCGGTTGGCTTGAAACCGGATTTGCCAATGTTTCAATGTCTCAGCGTAATGCAGCCCGAGAAACTCGATATCAGTGATCATTAGACCTGAATTTTCGACAGCCGGAACAATTTCCGACAGCGACGGAATGTAGCCGCCGGGAAATATATACTTTCTGATCCAGGCATCGGTTTCCATAGGTTCTCCGTTGCGGCCGATAGTATGCAAAAGTGCCATACCGTCGTCGGCCAGGCAATCTCCGAACTTTGCGAAGTAATCTTTGAAATGCTTCAATCCGACGTGCTCGAACATGCCGACCGAGACGATACGATCGAAAATACCGGTTTGCAGGCGGTAGTCTCGTAAATGAAATTGAGAAATCTGATCCAATTTTTTCCTTTTGGCCCGATCATTAGAAACTTTCAGTTGCTCTTTCGATAGGGTAATGCCGGTAACCTCAGCGCCGAAATTTTCGGCAAGATAGAGCCCCATGCCGCCCCAACCCGATCCAATATCCAGCACGCGCTGGCCAGGTTTTAACAACAATTTAGAAGCAATGTGGGCTTTCTTGTTTTCCTGCGCCTGTTCCAGGCTTTCCCCTAAAGATTTGAAATAAGCGCATGAATATTGCCGATCCTTATCGAGAAATAATTTGTAGAGTTCGCCCGAAAGATCGTAATGATGGCCGACATTTTGACGGGATTTTTGGATGGGATTGTAATGCTCAAACCGGCGAAACAAGGTTTTTGACTTGTTCAGAATTTTGTGAAATTTCGTTTCACCGATAATCTCGATATTGCGGGCGAGAATCTCCAAGAAATCGTAGATCGTACCGTTTTTTATTTCGTAACGGCCGCTCATGTAGCCCTTGCCTAATGCCATGCTTGGCGACAGGGCAAGCCAAGTCGAAAATTTCTGATCATTAAATTTTACGGTGACGGTTGGTCCGTCCATACCTTTAAACCAATAAGACGCTCCGTTCGCGTCTATAACCTCAAGGGTGCCGTGTTTTATCACCTGGCGAAGAAGAGACTGCAATAAATACATTGTTCCTCCTCAGCGGCTGATGAAATACCACTTTTCCCATGCCGCTAATATTTGGAAGTGGTGATTTACTTCTGTTTAAATTTTCTAATGTGCTGAACAATCTATACCATATTGCGCCTAAAACGTGAAGACTAGCGTTAGTTTTCAACAGCTAACAAATTGGGCAAAAAAAACGCGCCAAAACGGCGCGTCTTTAAAAAACTAATGTAACTCCTCTAACGGCTATGCGTCTTTTTCTTTGCCGTCGATATCTGCGTCACCGGTTTCTTTAGCTTCTGTTTCAACTTCAGCGTCAGTTCCGGCCTCAACCCCAGCTTCAACTTCGTCAGATGATTCCAACGAGGCATCCTCAGAATTTTCGTCAAACATTTCTTCCGCTGTTGCCATGACTTCAGCATCCGGCGCAGCATCAACGGCTTCACCGGTGCGTTCCTGAATTTTCGCCTCTTCATCGGATCGCGCAACATTTGCCGTGACCGTTACCGCGACTTCCGGATGAAGAGAGATTTTAACCTCATGCAGTCCGACGGTTTTGATTGGTTTATTCAAACTGACTTGGCTGCGGGTGATGGAAAATCCGGCTTCAGTAATTCCGGCGGAAATATCACGTGCGTTGACCGAACCATAAAGTTGCCCGGTGTCACCGGCCTGGCGAGCCATACTAACGAACAGACCTTCCAGTTTAGCGCCTACCGCTTCGGCGTCTTTTTTCTGTTCCAGATTTTGCGCCTCCAGTTGGTTGCGCTGGCCTTCGAAATACTCTTTATTGGCTTTGGTCGCCGTTACGGCTTTTTTATGTGGCAGCAGAAAGTTTCGGGCATAACCGGGTTTGACGCTGACGACGTCGCCCATCTGTCCCAATTTCTCAATGCGCTCTAAAAGAATAATTTCCATTTAACTAACACCTTCTCTTTGCGTCTTGGTCCGGCCGTCTAAAATCCGGTGATCAGCGCTGGACCAGCCTATTTATTCAAATACATTCCTCAGCAGAGACGCCCACCCACCGTATCTCCAGCAGTCCATGAGGTCTTTTGCCAGGAACGTGAAAATTCTTATTCGACACCCAATCCACCGCGAACGAATTCCTGAGCGTTCGAGGGACCGGAAACTACTATTATTTAGTGTCCGGAGCAACCCGAAAGACTGACAGTATATTATTCGGCAGGCCATTCCCTAATCGTCATCATCCGGACCAAGCGCAGGGTTAATAAACTTCTTTCTCAATTCGACCCAAGGTTCGATAAAGCCAAGTCCGGCAACGATGAGCGCCGGCCATCCGAGGATGAGTAACATGAAATAAAAGATAGCCAGCGCCATACCGGGCCGGGTCAGCCGGCCCGCCAGAACATGAACCGTACCCAAACCAATCATAAAAAACGGAATGGCTAATATCACGGTCACATTTCGACCAACATATTTGATGTCGCCCGAGCCCAACAGGGCGACGGCAGCAGTAGCAATCGCTACCCAATACAGCCATTCGGGTAGTGTCATATGGCGATATGCCGGTATAGAGCGCAAACTATTGCTGGTCTGGTTCAAAATGGCTTGGGCGATGGTGGTATTTATAGTTACCATCAATAACCAGGAACCGATGGTTAATGCGGGGAAGAGGGATAGTATATTCTCGACCAGTAGAGCTTTGTTGCTAGGTGCGCTGAATTGAAAACGCAAGGTTAAGATGGTTTCGAGATAACCATTTATGGCGCCAGTAAAGCCTTCTTCGTGATTAATATGGACGATTGCTGCAATCAGAACCATGGCGGCGCCAAGGGATGCTAGCATCGCCAGAATGTGACCGGCAGGGTAGTAAATTATGCTGCCGTCACCGACCTGTCGTTGCTGAAGGGCGAAATGCGCTATCATCCAGGAAGGCAGAGCAATGGAAACGCCGTAAAGGGCTCCTTGGAGAAAGCTGGTGAACAAGGTAATCGCCACCAAGCCGCACAGGCAACCCACGCCGGCGCTTTTGGGACCGGTGCTCAATCCAATGATCAGAATTGGCAGCAGGGCGAAATAGGCGAGCAGGAAACCGCCGAATCCGGCGCCGAACAGAATCGATGCGGAAAGAATGGCGCTGGCAAAGCCAGCGCCCGCTGCAATAAGAATTTCCCTAATCATCCAACAATACTCTCTCGGCTGCTGCCGTTTCGTTGAGATTCTGTAGGACCGGGTAATTGGAAGATATTGTCGGCCCGGCGGCACCTTGAGGCAATTGCCTATCGAGACACGTACGGCAGCAACGCCAGAAAACGCGCTCTTTTAATGGCCCGCGCCAATTCGCGCTGTTTTTTTGACGAAACAGCTGTGATGCGGCTGGGGACGATCTTGCCGCGTTCGGATATATACCGGGACAGGGTTTTGATGTCCTTGTAGTCTATCTTCGGCGCGTTGATACCGGAAAATGGACAGGTTTTGCGACGCCGAAAAAAGGGTCGTTTGCCGTTGGCACCGCCACCGGAACGTGGGCGGTCGGAGCCTTGACGGTTATCAGAATAGCTCATTTGTCTTCTCCTTCCTGCTCAACCTCGGTTTCGGCAGTTTCGTCAGCGTTTTCCTCGGTCGGTTCCTCGGCCGGTTCTTCAGCGTTTTCTTCAGCCGGTTTTTCGGCCTTTTCTTCACTGGCAGTTTCTGCGGGCTCAGGGGCTCCGCTATTTCGATCGAAAGAAGCACCTTCCTCGCGGCGCGGACGACGTTCGTCCCGGCTCGACCGATTTTGCATTTGAACGGATTCGCCTTCCTCCAAATCATCGACCTTAATAGTCATATAGCGGAGGATGTCCTCATTTAATCTCATATGGCGTTCCATTTCGGAGACCGCGCCAGATGGCCCGTCAATGTTGAATAGGACGTAATGTCCTTTCCTGTTTTTCTTGATTTTATAGGCTAGGCCTTTGATGCCCCAATTTTCCTGTTTGGTGACTTTGCCGCCATTGTCGCTGACAACAGACTGTAAGTTTTCAGCGAGAGATTCAACTTGTTGCGCGGAAATATCCTGACGCGCAACGAAAACGCTTTCGTAGTAAGGCATAATCGGTTCCTTTCGGCTTTTCTCAACCCTCAGGAAATCGCGTTAATTTCCAGGGAGCATAGCCAGACAAACACCAACGTACTTACTGGCAAGGATGTATAAGGCGCGCAATATACACACAATAAATGTCAGCGCAAGCAGGATAAATGCCAGAGCAATCCAAGCGACCGCCGATACCTTCTTCGCTTACTCAGTCATCCGGATAATGTTTAAACGTGTTTATGGTGGACCGGAAATAGTTGAGGCCTAATTGATCCTTGATATCCTTCATTGCTTTAAAACCATGAGACCCACGGATATTCCGCAACCATTTGCAATGGGGTCGGTTTTCAAGAAATTGGCGGCCATCGCGGCGGCGCTAGAAACGGTGGCTGGGCCTAATTTATCGGCGAGCGTGGTCCGCGCGTCGTCCAGCATTTTACGGTCGTTGCTGATTATCGCTTCAGAATATGTCAGCAGTTGAGCGCCGCCGGGAACACCGTTGTCGACTTCAGGTTGAACCAGGGCATCGAGGCTGAAGTTAAGATCACTAACCCGTCCACTTTCACGGAGGAACCTTGCATGACCGGCAGTTCAGAAAAAGCACTCGTCGAGCGCCGATACTCTGCCGGCGATGACCTCCGCCTGGGCTCGAGTCAGGCCTTCGTGATGTTGATAGTCAGGGATCATTATATGTTGTAGAGGCAGGTGCTGAACTTCCTCTAACTCAAATTGATCTGATAGAATCACGATATTACGCCGTTGAGATTATGGGGACAAAATATGCGCCAGCTTGGATTTTTTGATGTTGCTAATCACTATGCTGGTTT
>PVBE012403839.1_pt1 | contig 22459 bp, 21 predicted proteins | sample 1631181 | NCBI WGS metagenome assembly PVBE01 (sample SAMN08397723, study PRJNA350692) | Marine metagenome, whole genome shotgun sequencing project. | isolation source: water | place: Pacific Ocean | collected 2012-04 | reverse complement strand
GCAGTGGGTGCATTTGGGCTCATCGACTATAGCGAGCAATCCTTCCAGTACTAGCGCGTTCACAGGACATAAGGCGATGCAGGCGGCACATCCGAAGCAACGATCTTCGTCTACCACGAAGACTGTCCCATCCTGCCTAGCCATATTATTGGGCAGAGACACCCACATCTCAAAGTTACCCCCGAACCCCTTGATTTCCATTGGAAGGACTTTTTCCCGCAAAAAGAAGAGTTTTCTCTTTATTTTTTATTGGTTTTAACAGCCATCTGAAGTTCTTCAGCCTGCATACTATAATTGTTACATAGATCAAAGATAAAATTCAATTTTGATTCTATCAGTGTCCACAGGAAACATAGGGGTGGGGGGTGTGGTTCATATCCCGGCTACCTTTGACCATTGAATAGTGGTACTGTACACAGCTGGGTCCTCCTCGTCATACCCGAGCCATGCACCAGATGGAATAAGGCTGCACTTCCTGGGAGGAGCACGTGAAGTAGGCAACGTCGGCTGCATAATCGAGGACAAATCCGGAACGAGGGTCCTAATCGACTATGGCCTGGCCCCAACAAAACCACCAAAATATCCCTCGGAAGCCCCGCCAGTGAAGCACGCCATCATGACTCATGCACACATAGATCACATCGGCATGGCTCCATGGCTCACGAACCATGGGACAACCCTACATGGTACCGATCTCACTGCAGCGGTTTCGGAAATAATGTGGGCTGACACCTACAAAGTCTCAGACATTGAGGGATACCCTCTCGCATGGGACAAGAGAGACATGGAGGCCGCCCTGGACTCGTGGGTGCCCCACCAGTTCAACACGTGGTTCAATGTCGGCGATTGGAAATGCCGTTTGCATCCGGCAGGCCACATCCCCGGAGCTGCGATGATTGAGATTCGGACGCCAGAGGCCACGATCCTTTGGACGGGCGACATCGACACAAGGGACAGCCCCAACGCACCCAAGGCGATACCAGTGGACTGCGACATACTATGCCTAGAGGGGACATATGGGGGCAGGACCCACCCTAATAGAGCGGAGGAGGAGGAGCGTTTCGTCGCCCGAGTGCTCGAAGTCGTCTCTCGTGGGGGCCTAGCGCTAGTCCCGGCCTTCGCTTCGGGTAGGGGGCAGGACATCCTAAGAATCCTACACAGAGAGGCACCGGGTCTGGACGTCCACTACGATGGGATGGGGACCCGGGTCACCAGGGAATGGCTCGGGTGTCCCGAGTTTATCCAGGACTCCCGTGCGATGGAGGCCGCTTACCGGTGGTCGAGAAGGGTCACCGGGAAGTCAGACAGGAAGAAGGCTCTGGGGGCCGATGTGATTGTCACAACAAGCGGAATGCTAGACGGGGGCCCGGCCCTTTGGTACCTGAACAGGCTCAGGCACGACGGCTCCAATGCCATCCTTCTCACTGGATACCAAGCCGAGGGATCGGGAGGGAGGAGATTGTTGGAGAGGGGGGCCCTCCCTATTTTCGGAAAGCAGACTAGGGTCCCTCTTGAGATCGATAAGTTCGACCTCTCAAACCACGCTGACCACCCATCCCTGTGCAAATTCGCCAGCGACTGTGCCCCTTCACACGTGGTATTGTTCCATGCCGACGAGACCGCGGCAAACGCCCTAGCAGAAGATATTGGACAGGAAACGAAGGTCCACATTCCTTCGAACGACGACACTCTGGATATTGTCGGATTTTAGCCTGGGCCTAGATTAGGACCCGATTTGACAGCATTATACATAAGCCGAAGTATCACTCGCGCAACTAGGTGAGTGATAACTCACCAGTACAGATGAAATAAAGGTGAAAAAATGGAAGTAAAACAATTGGATGACTACTTTGGATATACAGAGAAGGGTAGTTCCCTGGAGGGAGAGCTGAGGGCGGGGTTAACCACGTTCCTCACGATGGCGTACATTCTGTTCGTCAACCCCGACATGCTTTCCTTGGGCTTCATGCCTGAGGGAACAGGAATACCCTTCGATGATGCGTTGTTCGCGACGGCAATTGCCGCGTTCGTGGGCTGCGTCATCATGGGATTGTGGGCGAACCTACCGTTCGCCTTGGCTCCGGGCATGGGCCTGAACGCGTACTTCGCGTTCACCATCGTCCTTGGAGACAATGGCATAGGATGGGAGATGGCGCTGTTCGCCGTCTTCCTTGAGGGGATTTTGTTCCTCATCCTGTCCCTGCCTCAAGTCGGAGCTAGGACGGCGATGATCAACTCGATCCCGACCGATCTCAAGATAGCCACCGGGGCCGGAATAGGGATGTTCCTGGCCATCATTGGCCTCAGGGAGATGGGTTGGATCGTTGATGACGGAGCGACCCTAGTCCAGCTCACTCACGAGTTGGATGGCGCAAACCACCTCAATGGCGAGGTCTGGGCGATGATCTGCCTGATCGCAATCACCGCCATGATGGCGAGAGGAATCAAGGGCGCAATAGTCTACGGAATACTTGGAACCACCGTCCTTGGAGGGTGGATTCTCGGGGCATCCGACCCATACAATGGTGTAGAATCAGTCACGTTTTCCTCCTCTGCACTGCTAGATGTTGCAAACATCCCTGAGGAGTCCCTCTTCGCCGCCTTCGGCAGCGAGGGTCTTGGGGACCTAGGAGACGGGGTTTCATACGCCGACTTCTTCATGGTGATGGTAGCATTCCTGTTCGTCGACATCTTCGACACCGCAGGGACGCTGTACTCAGTCGGCCGCCAGGCCGGCTACGTGGATGAGAACGATGAGCTACACAACTCTGACGAGGCTTTCATGTCCGACGCCGGAGCAACGATCATCGGCGCAGTGGTCGGAACCAGCACCACGACCACCTACATCGAGTCCGCAGCCGGAGTCGAGGAAGGTGGAAAGACCGGCCTAACAGCCGTCACAGTCGGCGTGCTAATGCTATCAGGACTGCTACTAGCAGGTCTGTTCAAGCAGATTCCAACCTTCGCCGCTGCACCCGCCCTAGTCATCATCGGTGCGATGATGATGAGGCAGGCCGCGGACATCGACTGGTCGGATATGGGGAAGTCGATCCCCGCCTTCGTGACCATGGTAATGATGCCATTCACTTACTCGATTGCAGCCGGAATCGCATGGGGTATCATCACCTACGTGCTGATTAACGCTGCTTCAGGGAAGCACAAGGACATCAGCATCGTGATGTGGGGTCTCGCAGTAGCGATGATCCTGTTCTACGGATCCGTCACCATTGACTGATTAAGGGAACCGAAGCCAACCCCGGGAAACCGGGAGGTTTCGAACACAAAGGAGCTGTGAGCATGTCCAATGACTTGACGCGCAGACTCAAGGACGCGATAAGGACCGTTCCGGACTTTCCCATTGAAGGGGTAATGTTCCGGGACATCACACCGGTCCTCGGCGAGCCTGGTTTGGTTTCTTCCATTACCGACCAGTTCGTCGAGGACCTACAACAATTGGGCTGGCGACCAGACGTGATCGTGGGCCCAGAGGCCCGCGGCTTCATCTTCGGGCCGCTTCTGGCGGATAGACTCGGTTGTGGCTTCGTCCCGGTCAGGAAGCCGGGAAAGCTACCAGCCCCCTCTCGAAGGGTAGAGTACTCGCTCGAGTACGGCTCTAACGCTCTTGAGATGCATGAAGACGCCATCGAGCCAGGACAGAAGGCCGTCATCATCGATGATCTCCTGGCAACAGGGGGCACCATCTCTGCATGTGCAAGCCTTTGTGAGCAATCCGGGGCAACCGTCCAAGGCGCACTATTTCTAATTGAATTGGACGGACTTGGAGCTAGGGACGAGATTGCCCCAGTAAAGGCACACTCTCTGGTTACCTACCCTGCCTGAGACGCACCACCTCCCGATTCTTTCAAAGGGAAACCGCCTCTCCTATGCTCGATATCATGGCTGATGAGGGTAACAAACCAACCCCGCCGCCCCCACCGCCACCAACGGCGACCCCACCACCGCCCACGCCTCCCAAGCCAGCGCCCGCACCCCAACCAGCAGCACCGCCCACGCCTCCCAAGCCAGCGCCCGCACCCCAACCAGCAGCACCGCCCGCTCAAACGCCGCCCAAGGCCACACCCCCGAAGGGAAGGCCACAGGGCAAGAAGAGGAGGCCCGCGCCGAAGGGAAGGCCACAGGGCAAGAAGAGGAGGCCCGCGCCGAAGAAGGGCAAACCCGGGCAGCCACCGATAGGAAAGAAGAAGGGCGGGAGAATCAAGATCAAACTAGGCCTTAGGGCAAAGAAACTGTCCGAGGAGGCTGACGAATACACCGATCAGATAGGATGGACTACTTCTGGCGCAGAGACCGTGCTAAGCGACCTGAAGGACATTGAGGAAGTGACCAAGAAGGAGCCAGAGACAATCACCCACCATTGTACGATGTGTGGAAGCAGGATGCAGATACCTCGACCAAAGAGAGAGAGATACAAGGTCATTTGCGCGCACCCAGAATGTGGCCACCAAGATCAGATCGGCTTCTGAATGATTCCGGATACAAGGCCACATTCCATGGTGAATCAAAATGAGAAGGACTGCGAACGTCCCCGCAAGAATCAACGTCATCGGGGAACACACTGATCGCTTTGGGGGGCTGGCACTCTCGTTCCCAAGTCAGCACAGGCTAGTCCTGACTGCATGCAGTTCTCGTAGTAGGGTTTGCGGGGACCCGACCGTCTTGAGACTCTGGGAGGCTGCAAGGGGCTGGAACGCGGAATTGACAATCCACTCGGACATCCCGATTGGAGCGGGGATGTCCTCCTCCGCTGCTCTATGCGTAGCAGTGGCCATGTGCTCACAGAATTCTGATAGTGAGATGACCGTTTCACTCGAGGCACAGAGAATCGAACACGAGATCCTTGGGTCCGATTGTGGCCTCCTAGACCAAATCGCAATCACCCATCCCAAAAAGGGTCATGGCACGTTGATTGACTTCGACGACATGTCCGTAACCGATTTCCAAATCCCCCCGGACTGGCTCTTCAAACTAGTCGACACCGGAATTAGAAGAGAACTCAGGGAAACCAACTACAATAGCTCAGCAGTCAGCAACGAGGAGAGGACAATGCACGCACTTATGGAGAGTGACAGAGTCAGAGAAGCGCTGCATTGCGACGTAAACAGACTCGGGGAACTTCTCAACCAATCTCATGCGTCAATCCGTGACAACATCAGAGCTAGCACCCCTGCGATCGACTCCCTTGTCAAGGAGGTCCAAGACAAAAGGGGGGTCCTGGGAGCGAGATTGATGGGAGGGGGCCACGGGGGGATGATACTGGCGCTCCTCGAGAACGAGGAAGCCCTGCCAGGTGAACTGGTGATCCCCTCGGAATCAGCGTTCATCGAGGAAACGCTCTAGTCGGGAAAGCCGATCGGGGGTGCCTATATCCCAGAAGGGCGAGTCATCCACATGAGAGGCAATCGACCCAGCCATCGACCGATAGACCACTCCTTCCCAGCTCCACGAGCCACCCCTGCCATGCCTTTCCAGAACCGTCTTCTCGATGACGCTAGTACCAGACTCGTAACCATTTAGCCCCTCGGGAACCAGCCCCTCCTTGTCATACCTCAGCACCCTACCTCTTCCGTGTTCGAGGTTGAATGTGGAGTTTTTACGCGTAACAGTCATCGTCATCTCGCAACCCGAAGTCAGGTGGGCATCCAAGAGCTCGTGGTAATTGACCATGTGGAGGTCATCACCCCAGAGGAGAATGAAACGATCCTCCAGCAGCCTTTTCGCATTCCACAGTGCACCACCAGTCCCAAGGGGCCGGGACTCTCTAAAGAACGTCAACTCGATTCCATGGTGCTTGAATCCATTGAACCGATCTCCAAGGTGACCAGTCAGCACCAAGGCCCTATTGCAACCTTGTGAAGACGCCCAGTCGAGGATGTGCGACAGGATGGGCCTCCCGCCAACCTCTACGAGTGCCTTTGGAGTGCTTTCCGCAATACTCCCAAGCCTGGTTCCCAAACCGCCGGCTAGAACAACCACCTGAGGCACCGACACAGGGGGACCCATCTCTCCCATGAGCAATATTACGCCCCAGCGTCCTCCGGTTCGGGGGAAACCCCCCTTGGCATGTACAACTTGACTAGGATTGAATTCACAAACGCAACAAGAGCCGATATCGCCGCAGCACCTGTCATCCCTTCCACGAATGCGTGTTGCGCATTCTCAATCAGCTCGATTCCAATGGAGTTTCCTTGAGCCAACAACTCATTTCCGATTCTAATGGCAGCAGGGAATGAGCCTGAAACCAATGCCGACTGGGCCTCTAGGCCAGCGGGAACGACCATCTCGCTCTGGTATATCTCATTCACAGCACTTCCTACTATGGCGATGCCGAAAGCGCCCCCGACCTCCCTGCTAGCATCGTTCGTCGCACTGCCAACGCCCGCCTTTTCATGAGGGATTGAATCCATCACCATGGTGGTTGACGGAGCCATCGTCAAACCCATCCCCACGCCAATCAGGAAGAAGATTACAGCGAGCGTCCAATACGGCGTACCCACCCCAACCGTGGTGAATATCAGCATCGCCGCCCCAATAATTGCCAGACCGAACGAAACAACATTGTTACTCCCGAATTTTTCGCACAATCTGTCACTATTCGCCGCACTGGGCATTAGCCCCAGGGGCAAGGGCAGGAACCGCAATGCGGCCTCCAAAGCACTCCTTTCTCTAACCAGCTGGAAGTGCAGCATCTGGGTGAACATGAATGAGAACATCACGAAGAATGCCAGGCTAATCGCAATCAACCCGAGAGAGAAACCTCTGTTTCGAAAGAAACCGATCGGTAGCATTGGGTACTCTGTCTTTCTCTCCCACCAAACGAAAAGGAAAGTCAGGACCACGCCGATGGTCCCTAGTGACAATACTTCGGCACTTGTCCACCCCAAACTCGGCCCCTCGATTATTGCAAAGAGAACAAAACCAAGGGCTCCAACTGAAAGCGCCCCCCCGACCGGGTCCATCGGGGAACCAGCCTCATCCCTGGAGTTGGGGACAATAAGGATGCTGAGCATCATCGCCAATGCGATAATCGGCGGATTGATCCAGAAGACTGCCCTCCAATCGAAGTTTTCCACCGCCCAACCCCCTACTAGGAGTCCGATTGGAGCGCCAACCCCCGCCATCCCCACCCATACGCCGACAGCCTTCCCCCTCTCCTCAGGGGGGAAGACGACAACAATCACAGAGAGTGTTGCTGGCATCACTAGGGCAGCACCGAGCCCCATCAACGCCCTAGCACCGATAACTTGCTCTGAAGTCGTGGCATACTGGGCAGTTAATGCAGAGATCAAACCTATGATTGCAAGCCCTACAAGCAACGCATGCTTTCTTCCGAACCTGTCGCCGAATGCCCCCATCACAAGGAGCAATCCCCCGAAGACGATTACGTATGCATCCATTATCCACTGCAATTCGGTGTTATCGGCCCTCAATTCCTTCGAAAGTTCGGGCAAGGCCACGTTAACTGTTACATTGTTGAGAAGCGTGATGACAAGACTCAGACTCATTATTCCGAGAATCAACCAACGTCTTTTGTGGATTGTTTCCGGGTCCATGCGGGTCCGACGGTCAGACTCCTAATAATCAGCAGGTTTCAAGCCGATTACGCGACGGCAGGGGTCAATGTTACGCCCTGGGCTGGCACTCGCTACCGCGATGATGCTGGTGCTGATGCCGTTCTCTGGGTGCCTTCAGGACGACAAACCAGAGAACGAAGTTGAGGAAGAGAAATTACCAGCCGGTGTGTTCGTCACAGGACCGGACGGCCGAGCAGTGGACGAAACACCCCTCCCGTTGGTGTTCAACCTCAGTGATGTGGGCGAGGACGGTGCGGAACCCAGTATCGGCGTCACCTCGAGTGGGTGCATCTTCTTCATCGCATTCGAGAAGGTGATGCGGTCTTGCGATTACGGGGACTCGTGGGTGGATGTGACAGGTCCATTGTGCGCATTCCAGACAAACGACCCGTACGGGTGGGTTGACCCGGTAACCGACCGGATCTTCAATGTGCAGATGCAAGGTCTGGAGACGTCTTGGATCTGCTGGAGCGACGACGACGGGCAAACATGGGTAGGGAACCCACACGACTCGGGCACGACACCGCTTAATGACCACATAAAGCTGGCAACCGGACCATGGACCGGGAGCGGTTACGGAATTGGCGGCCTGGTATCTCAGGCATTCTACGATCAAGCCGTTTACTACTGCTACAACAAAGGCGTAGGCATCTTCTGCTACACTAGCTTCGACGGTGGTGCGACGTTCGAGGCAGGAGGGCTTCTTGTCGGTCTAGCAACTACCAACGGAGGCCTGCATGGCGCCATCACCTCCGCGCCGGACGGCACGGTATACGTCACACCCAGAGTCGAGACACCCACTGTAATAGTCTCCAAGGACAACGGATTGACATGGTTCGAACGGACGATGGGCGAGGATCAGGGAACCCCCTACCCCAGGAAGAACTCAGAGGTAGCCACCGATACACAATCGAATGCGTACCATATTTGGACAGGAGCCGACGAGGGGGTATACCTAGCGACCAGCATCGACTCCGGGGACACGTGGACCCAGACCAGCATGCGCATCAGCCCCAATCAAGTGATATCAACAGCCTTCCCCCAAATCGACGCCGGCGACCCAGGAAGAATTGCCATCACCTATCTCGGTAGTGAGAATGGTAGTGAGCTGAACCAATCGAATATCGATGGGGAGCCATGGGATGGCAACGCCCACTACGCCAACGCCAACGTCAGCTACTACCTCTATGTCACATACAGCCTGAATGCGCTTGATCCAAATCCGACCTTCCACACCGTCCGTGCCACCTCAGACCCGGTACAGATAGGCAGCATATGCCTCAACAGCGGAGATTGCCGAGATATCGGTGGCTCCAATAGGAACCTACTCGACTTCAATGACCTACATATCGACAGGGAGGGGCGAGTGTACATCGCCTTCGCCGACGGTTGCACCGGCTCATGCGCCACCGATGGCAACTCGACCCCAGAGGACTCCAGGAGCAGAAGGGGAATTCTCTGCTACCTTGGGAGCGGACCAAGCCTGTTGGACGGATTCGGAGTACTATCAGCGTTCGAATCCGAGTGATGCTCATAACTCTCTCCGGATAGCGTCCGGCATGTCGCTTCCCAGAAGGGCCATGGAGCAGATGGGTTTCTCGGTCTGCTGCCTGATGTGCGATGCACCAGATGTAGCCGGATCAACCAGATGCAAGGAATGCATCAAGGGACACACCAGGGCTCGGGATAGGCTAACCTCCGGCAAAGCGAGAACCAAGGCGCAACGCCTTGCAAGAGAGTTGGTCACGATGCTAGCCGACCCCTTCAGCCACACCGAAGACGACATCCACGGGGAATGGATGCAAACCTATTCCGAAATGATACACGAGCACCAGCATGACCCCGAGAAGGGAGGAGAGAGGCGCCTGAGGAGCCAACGACTCTCCCGAAAGACCTCGCTGATCCGTGAAGTCGGAAACAAGAACAAGTGGGTGGAGAACCCACCGGACGAATCGCAGATGGAGGAAATGCGAGAGATTCTCAGGGACGGGGACTCCAAACCACCGATGACATGGGACGATCTCATCTCCGAGATAGAGGAAATGCTGGACGATTGAATCCGAATAGCATTGATATCAGACGATAGATACCAGTATTCGATGGCAGCGGAGAGGGACCCTCGCGCGTGGTGGGTTGATGACGACCCTCTCGAAGCCCGTCAGAGGGCTAGCAGCCACTCGTCTGCCAGGGACGACGGAACGTGGAGACAACCACGGATACGAATTGTCCAGATGGACCAAGGAGGGAGGGTGACCTCCAGCTTTTTCGGGGATCCAAGGTCTATGCGCTCGGCTTCCATGCACAAGGGGTCGATATGGCACTTCTCGAGAACAGAGATCAACCACCTCGCCCTGGCCACGGGAGCTTTCACTCTGGCTCTAGCACTGATGTTCGAGGGAGGCGTGTTCTCCCTCTCTTCCGCATTCCCTGTCTATTGCCTGCTGTCTTTGATATCGCTTGCACCGGCTTTCCTACTGCATGAGTTCGCTCACAAGTTCGTAGCCAAGTATTACGGCTGCTGGGCGGAGTTCAGGGCCGATCCAGGCGGCCTGCGATTCGGCTTGATCCTGGCCGCATTCTTGGGGATAGTTTTCATGGCCCCCGGAGCGGTCATGGTCGCAGGCAACGCTACTAGGAACCAATTCGGAAAGATAGCGGTAGCAGGACCGATTACCAACATGGTCCTCTGGGCTCTTGGATACGGCGCATGGATCGTCCTAGGGGGCATTGTAGGGCTAATCGACGTCATCATCGGGTACTGGTTGTGGGGCAATGCAATCCTGTGTGCATTCAACATGCTCCCATTCGGCCCCCTCGATGGGAAGAAGATCAAGACTTGGTCAGAACCGATATTCTACACCTGCCTCAGTGTGGCAATCGCAATGGTCTACATCACAAGCAAAAATGGGATCCTGTAGTCGCGGTCTCGACTAGCTTAGCGCATTCAGGATGGGCTTCTCGTCGCAGTGGAAGAAGGTCATTAGCGCCCACCAGGTGATCATGTCGAGACTATTCACAACGTTCGCCACTCCCGTGTTCTCATCTCCGTAGTCCTTGCCGGTGGTGTCCATCCACTGTTCCATCTCATCGAGTGTGTCGCAGGTTTGGTGGTAGCACCAGTAACCGTCTACCAGGCCACCGAAACCGACGGTGACCGTGCCGAGATTGTCTTGGAAGCTAGCATGGTCGCTTCGCGCGGTGGTGTCCTCGTAGACGATTATCTCGGGCCTGTCCATGTCCAACCACACGTCGGTCTTCCACGTATCGGCCGAGTAACCATCCCCCACCAGCGTGCCCATCTGTTCCTCTAGGCCCAAGGCATCCGACCCAATCCAATTGGATAGCCTCACCATTCCTGGCTGGTCTAGCCTGTCATGGTTCGGGCCAGGTCCGATGTAGACGCGCATAGGCCACACCTCAGCGTCCTTGGGATAACCATCCTCGTCTATCTGTGGGTCTGGGTCTCCATGGGGGGCTCCTCCTCCCCCGGGCCAGTTCACACCCGCCATGTCGAGATTGATGTAGTTGGTAACCGTGACATCTGGGTTGTCCTCCTTGACGTAGTAGTCCGTCCAGTAATCCGACCCTCTCTTCCCTCCCTCTTCCCCGGACCAGAGGCAGAACACCATAGTCCTCCTCGTCTCGAAGTCGGCGAGTGCACGCGCTGTTTCCAGTACCATGGAAGTTCCCGCCGAGTTGTCATACGCACCGACGCGAGTTCCATACGTCCTCTCGCCTGTGACATGGGGGTCAAGCAAGACCATGTTTGCAGGGGGGGCTATGTCGAAGTGGGCTCCGAACACAAGCCATTCGTTCGTGAAGACGCTCCCCCACTTGTATGCGCATACGTTGTAGGACTCGGGGTTCTGGTTGCCTAGGATGTCAGTGAACTCGAAACGGTGAGTCATCACCTCGAGGCCGAAGGAAGATAGCTCGGAAATGAGGTACTGGGCCGCGTCTTCGTATGCGGGATTGCCTTGGCCGGCCCACCTGTCCCAGTAACCGGCCTTCCCGTCGACCGGGTCAAGAGAGTTAGCGGGATCGGTAATCTCGAACAGAGTCTCGTACACATCCCTGCCATGCACCAGACCCGAGGAGTGTAAACCCCCCTCGCCCACTGCGACTGAAGACGCCCTCTCCGAGAGCAACGTCTTGACCAAGACAGAACCCCCCGAATCCACGCTGGAGTTTAGGAAATCCAGTGAGGAGTTTCCACTGGTCCTGCTTACCGAGAGACCACCCTCCCCCCCTGCTCCACCCCTCTCCAACCAAGAACCCCAGGATTCGTTAGTGTCTCTGACGGGCCAATTGACCCTCCCATGTTCCCCGACGAGAATTACGAGCACGGAGACCCTAGGCGGGGCGAGCAAGTCTAGGGTAAAGGAAGCCCCCTTGTCGATGTCGACTACGGTTGAGTTCTGGACGAAACCAGTAATAGGGTCCCTAACTAGGTATGGGACGAAGACAGACATCCTCTGACCCGCTTCCAATGTTACATCCTGGAAAACTCCCGAGACCAGGGTTCCAGGGGCAACCTCAAGATCGTCAGCTGTAAGCCCGTGATCACTGTTTCCAAAGCATCCGCTTAGCGGAGCAGAGAGAACGACGAAAACCATCAGAACGGCTCTCATGGGACCTCACTAAGTGGCTACCAGCCTTCTCTTGATCACGATCCCGTTGTCCGTCACTTGCAGAACCTCAACGGTCGGTTGGGGAGGGACGTACCCCATCGGCGAGGCAACCGATTCCTCGAGTGCCTCGAGTGCCTCAGCCCTCCTCTTGCGCTTCCTCCGCGTCATCCTCCTCCTGACTCTCCAGAGTGAGAAAATAACCAGCCCAATCAGGTAAAACTGAAGCTGCGAAAGAATCCACAATGGCGTAAGGAGGGCAGTGAACTCCACCCTGTCGTCATAGATGCCCGGTCCGATTTCGTAGATGATGACTTGGCGTTGCGAAACATTGTCAACCTCTGAAGACAACATGCCTTTGCTGGACGAAAGCTCCTCCAATTGTACGCCAAGGGGCAACGTTACCGAGACAAATCCGTGCAAACTCAGCCCCATCTCATTGGGCCCTATGTTAGATAGCTTAGATGTCGGGACATCGATAGAGAGCGAGTCAGGGGTTCGGACCCCTTCAGCACTCACCATGCTAGCAGATAGGGCATCCGTCAGACCACTCATCGCGGAAACCATTGGGGTCAGGAAGGGCGCTACAAGGGCGCTTCCCGGTTCGGTTGCCACGACCCCGAGCTCAAATTCACCCTCGCCACCCCTCACAATGTCAATCATCTCCAACCAGGAGTTGTCTGCCCCCGCTGTAATCTTGACACTCGGGATGTCCACACTAAACACGATCCCCCTCTCGTCACCGATGGCATCATCATTGTCTGTGAGCGTGCTGTAAGGGAACTGGATGTCGACCGACAGACCAGACAAATCCACATTCCCGACCCCATTGCCCTCTTCGACCATCCACTCCTCCGAAGTATCCCTGATCAGATACTCGATGTCCCTCTCAAGACTGTTTGCGTAGGCCGGAAGACCAGTAGCATTATGCGAGGAAAGGGGAATCTTCTGTTCGCAGTAGCTCCTCCCGTTATCGCAAAGTAAGAACGCCTTCTCAAGGGGGTCACCCCTAGAGCCAATCTCGGCCAAGGCCCTGAATAGATCGGCCGATAAAACACTCAGTTCCAAGTTGGTATTACCAGAGGTCATAGAATCAAGCCAGCCATCAGGAAGGGCAATCCTGTGGACTGTGAGATCTACAGATAGGGAGAACTCAAGAGAAACACCCTTGCTGACCGGTAGGCTTGCGAATGAAACCTCAGAGATGTCCAGATCGGCTTCGACGTAGCCACAACTCTTGGAAGTCGAGGGGCAAACCACGTCAGGAGTATTGTCGAAGCACCCCTCGTTCGCTGTATTTTTGCAAATTGCATGGTCCCACGAGAAGGACTCAGTTCCGGTTATGCCTATGGCCCCATCATGGTTCCCCGATGACCTGTATGTCAGTACGATGGAATCCCCTCCTGCCATCGTCATTGCCCATGTGGGGAGGACAATCGTCATCGTCAGGTCCGCACTCACACCGTTTGGGATGAGGTCGCCGACGAACGACTCCATCGCTTCATCGCTGAGCACAGTTGAGAACTGCAAACCGGAGTTCAGAAGCTTGCTTAGGTCATCCCCAGTAACCGAGTTCATGACGCCCGAGTCACCTAGGTTCCCACCAAGGAGGTCCGCGAGGCTCAGGGGGAAGGTGTGACTGATTGAACGCATGTAGACAGGATATGTGTCATCCATGGCCACAGTTCCTTCCATGCAGTAATGCACCCCTCTCGAGCAACCGAATCCATGAGTGTGGTTCAGGCCACCAGGATCCAACGGAGCCTGTGAAACTGAAGTCCAGGTGAAGTCCCCCATTGCCACGTTCAGCCCCTCCTTGGAGCTGGCAAGGGCCTGTCCGATTCCCGAGACCGGGATGTTGCTAGACAAGTCCCCCAGGTCCATCAGGCCCGTGTGGTATGCCATGCGTATCCCATCTGACGTGATGACAGGGATGGTGGCCTTGTTGGCCGGCATCAGTGGAGGGACGCCCCAACTATTCATGGAGCTGGATTGGATTTGGTAAATTCCTACGATGACCTCGATGAATGAGTTGCTCTCATCGGAAAGATCTACCGAGACCCTGAGATCCAGGCCCTTGTCCAGTGGACTCACATCCACGACATCGGTCCCAGCAGTATCCCTGTAACCCATCTTCATGTCCAAATCGGCCTGTAGAACCCCGCTGGGGTTAACGCGGTTATCCACTCTCCAAAGTCCGGAATAGTAGGACGCACCATCATTTGCCACCTCCGCCACTTCCTCTCCGACCCAACCACCCGCATCGACTACCGTGGCGTAATTCGGCGGTTGGATTGCATATGTTCCCTTGTGGCCCGGACTGACCTTGACATCGAAATTGGTTGTGATTTCGGACCCCATCACCAGCAAACCCTCCAGCGCCGTATCAAGGTTCGAGGCACTCACCCCATTGAGGCCATATGTAGTGGAAATGGGGAGCGTGATGTTGACGTTGGTCGAGATGCAAATCGGAGGTTCGAAGGCATTCCCATCGGTATCCAGCAGGGGGTCTAGCTCACAGTCTACTCCGGTCATCACCCCAGAGTCATCGGGGATGAATACCCGGTCCGACCAGGAGGTATCTGGAGTCGAAGAACCACCCCAGTTCGACAAGAAATTCGAGATCGAACCGTCTATCTCTGACAGCAGCGACTCCTGAATGGTCGGGGACCCCGCGTCATTTGGGTCGGTGTTCTCGTCGAAGGCCGACCTCAGGACATCCGCCGGAAGACCATCGTTCGCCATTATGTTGTCAGACTGAAGGGCATTGGTCATGGCAACCGAGTTGAAAAGCCCCATTCCCGCCTTGTCCCACTCCCTGATTGCCCATGATGCTTGGAACTGAATCTCGGTCGGGCTTGTCATGTTGAAGTGGAACATCCCCTCAACCCAGTCGGTGACGTCGGTCGTACCGTCGTTGCCGTCGGTCCTGTCGTCACAAATGCCGCCAAGGGTCGAGGCGGTGTCTTGGCAGATCGTCATTTCATCGAACCCAGTATCGGAAACCGCGACCGGCACGAATCCCTGGATCATGAAGAGAACGGATAGGATAATCGCCGAACCCCGCCACTCGTACCGTGAGTGAGTCTTAGCGTGCCGCTCAGCCATGGTGCAATGACTCTAAGAGTCATTGTTAATGGATTCGGTGAGGGGTGTCAGAAACAGACACGAACCGACTCATTTCTCGGTCCGCTTGTACCACTCTTCAGTCGATTCCGAAACCTCACCCACAGAGCCCCCGGTTCCAGGAGCGATGGAAACAGGACTGGGTGCCACCTCTCCTCCATGGATCTGTATCACACGGCCTTCAGCGTCGACCTTGTAAGTAGTCGGAGCCTCATCTTTCATAGTCAGGGCGAGTACCAAACCGAGAAGAAGGAACAAGAATCCGCAGCATGCACACGAGCCTCCACCCATCAGCCCCAAGGCACCACCAATGGCGTCCTCGAATATCTCGACGACAACGCTCTCTTCAACACCAACAACCTGCTCCCTCGACGTGAACTCGTAAGAGGCGCCTTCCTCAAGTCCGCGTACCGTTCCCATGTGGAGCCAACCCTCGGGGTCATCCACATGACCCGCCGGCAACTTCCCATCCTCAACGCACCAGTCATGCTCATACCATACCTTTCCATCATCATCGGAGGCTACAACACTTACATTCAGGTCGAACTCGTCGCATCTGACTTCATCGCTAACGAAGATCAACAGCCCCCATTCTGATGAGTCCTGGTGGACGTAGACTCCTGAGCTACCAGACCAGACCTTATCGTCCTCAACCGAAAAACCCTCGACTGAACCCACCCCCCTAGCACCCAAGACTGAGAGTAAGATTCCGATTGCAAGCATCACACCCCCGATTCCAAGCATGACCTTCGCTACAGTCTGCATGGCCCCCGCATCGCCCCTCTCACTAACAATCTATCCGATGAATACCGAGAGGCAGGTCAGACTCGCATCGACCTCCCTGAATTCGGCCATGTCGATTGTCGTAATGGAGAATCCAGCATCCAGCATCAACTGCCTGGACTTTTTGTATCCATCAGCCATGATGACCCGGTCCCCGTACGCGATGGTGTTTGCCGCATAACCCTCTTCCTCAGGGAGCCAAATCACCTCCTCCGCGAACGCCAGATCCTTCTCATTGAGATGCCCCTCGGCTGCCACCATGGTGCCAACCCTCGGGCTAGAGCAAACCGTGGTCAGGTGAAGAGTGCTCTCCGGGACGTCGAATAGCTGTACCTCCATGCCAACCCTCCTCGCGTGTTCAGACAGGAAATCGGCCCCTTCCCGGTTCGTCCTGGTCGAGACTCCCACTAGGAACCGGTCATCGTAGAAGACGACGTCTCCCCCATCCAGAGTCGCGCCGGCAGGCATTCTGTGAATCTCGAAATCATCTGCGAGGAACTCGGCGATGGAGTCTTGCTCCCCATCCCTGCTGGGGTGACCAAGATTGGGGATCACCGCACAGTCATCAAGAATCACAGCCGTGTCCTCTGTGAAGCTGCAGTCGGGAAAACCCTCCAGAGGAGGTAGGACGACGACCTCTGAGCCATGCGCCCTGAGGGCCGCGAAATACGCATCTTGTGCACCCTTGGCCGCCTCGTAATCAGGCACCCTCGTCGTGAAGTAGTTGGAAACTGCATCGGCATAATTGGGAGACACCTTGCGGGTCAGGGCCCGCCCTCTGGTTCGGTCGAAGGTTCCCGGCACGAACTCCCCCCGGCATATCCGTTCATAACGATTAGGAGACCGGAAGCGGTTTTCCTGAATCCGGTAATCTCTGACCCATCCATTATGGACGGTCCGTGCCTGTAGAAAAACCGCAGATAGGGGTCGCTATGGAAAAACTGGCAGAACTACTCGAAGCGAGAAACCAACTCATCAGCCAATCCCTGTCACTTGCTCACGGAACCCCCTTGCACATTGTTAGAGGAGAGATGCAATATCTACATGCATCCGATGGAACGCGCTACCTCGACCTAGTGAACAACGTCTCTCACGTAGGGCATTGCAACCCTCATGTGGTCGAGGCCGGCCAGAGGCAGATGGCCGTATTGAACACAAACAGCCGTTACGTGTACGATGGCCTCACAGAATACCTCTCGAGACTTTCCGAGACACTGCCCGATCCCCTTGGTGTCGGATTCCTCGTCAACTCCGGATCCGAGGCAAACGAGTTAGCAATCAGGCTTGCAAGGGCCTATACTGGGAATTATGACATGGTCGTGGTCGAAGGAGCGTATCATGGGCACACAGGTATGCTGATTGACCTGAGTCCCTACAAGTTCAGGGGCCTCGGTGGCAAAGGAGAGCCAGAGGAATGGGTACACGTCCTCCCCATTCCGGACTCATATCGCAGGCCTGAGGCTGACTTCCTAGAAGAGGCCAGAACTGGCCTCGAAGACTCCGGCCAAGTCGCAGCACTGTTGGTAGAGTCGATGCTGTCCTGCGCTGGTCAGATCGAGCTCCCTGATGGATACCTGAGCGAAGCGGCATCCTGTGTTAGGGAAAACGGAGGGCTACTGATTGCAGATGAGGTGCAGGTAGGATTTGGTAGGGTCGGAACCCACATGTGGGCATTCGAGGACACGGGGGTGGTTCCCGACATCGTGGTCATGGGAAAGCCCATTGGAAACGGACACCCAATGGCTGCGGTTTTCACCACCCGTGAGATAGCCTCCTCCTTCGGAGGAATGGAGTTCTTCAGTACATTCGGGGGAAACCCGGTTTCCTGCGCTATCGGGATGGCAGTGATGGACGTAATTGAGAAAGACGACTTAATGGCGAGAGCCAGGGATTTGGGATCCCGCTTCAAATCCGGGCTCAACTCATTGAAGGACAGTCACGAACTTATTGGTGATGTACGCGGCAGGGGCCTATTCCTAGGCCTTGAGATGGTTCGCGACCTCGAATCATTAGCACCAGCTCCAGAAGAAGCCGCTGTTTTTGTCAACCGAATGAGGAATGCAGGTGTACTCCTAAGCACCGATGGAGTCTACCACAATGTTGTCAAAATCAAACCCCCAATGGTATTGTCAGAGAAGGATGTGGACGATACCTTGGAGAAGATGGACAGCATCCTCTCAAGGTGAGAGCTTCATAGACGAACAATTGAAAAAATCACTTGTTTACTATGGGGAGCCCCTTGTCATCTACGAACTTGCCAGTCGCGACAAAGATGATGTCGATCAAACTCCAAATTCCGCAAGCTCCCAAAGTGAGGAGTTTAAGCACCCCTAGGCCAATTTGCCCTGCATAGAATCGGTCAGCTCCGAGACCACCGAGTAGAATCGATAGAATCAGTAGAGTCGTCCAGTCTTTGTCGGATGTTTGTGTTACTTGTTCTTCCATGACCTCTCTAATCCAACTTTCTCATTAAACGTTGGCCCTCCCATCCCTTCCTATTGATAAACTTCGAACCAATCCAATTAATGTGAGATTGTCCGAGATTCCACGTACTGCGATTGAATTTGCTTTCACCGGGGGCGTTCTAGCAACTTCGATAATCCTCCCGCATGGAGGTGTCGACAACTTAGAATTGTGTCCATGGAAACATATCTCGGGGTTCGATTGTCCGTTTTGCGGAATGACGAGGAGTTTTGTCGCAATCAGTCACTTGGATTTCCATGCGGCTATTGATTTCAACTTGGGATCCCCCCTGATCTATCTGGCCTTCGTAGCCGTTTTCATCCGCAGCATTTGGTCTTGGAAGATTGGTGCCAACGAAGATCCCCCGCCTTTCCCCGCTCCAGTTTTTTCTGGATGGCTCTGGCTTTGCATCATAGTTTTCTCATGGATTCTATTCTCAAAACTATTCAGCCTGTAGTAGAGAAAATTATTCTCGGGGCAAAAACCACTCTATCTATTTGGGCTAAACAACCTCTCGGTGGCTCGCGATTGTGTCGCAATTGCTTATGCCCATTCGATGTTTGAATCGACCCATCTTGCAACATTTTTCCTTCCGATAAACCAATAATACAGTGAGAGAGTAACTGTGGAAAGAGCCAGTGTCTTCAACCATACTCCGAAGAAACTACCTGCATTTCCTGTAAACCTCAAGTTCTTACCATCGATTTCCACTTTACTGGCCCACTTTGTGTAATACATGGTCTTAGTCCATGGCACTGCCAACATAAAAGTGCACACGTTTAGAAGACCCAAAGCCAGCCTCATGAAGAACATATCAAATCCTGATTCGGCCATCATAATCTTCCATTTACCAGAACCAAACGCCGCCTCTTCAACCATACCATCTTCTTCCATACTTGGCGAAGGGTGCTTTTAGATTTAAAACCCCCCCATTATAGTAATGTTATATTATTACTGATAGCCTATCCCGAGATAGGATGAACGAATATGAAGCACTCGTCGGCCTTTGCATGGGGATCGGCCTAGCCGCGGCGTCTGGTTTCAGAGTCTTCCTCCCGCCATTCGTACTCTCATTATTCGTGAAATGGGGCTCTGTTGAAGTAGAACTTTCTGGTTCAGCCTTCGAGTACTTTGACTCTGATATGGCAGTCTTCCTCCTGGGAGCAGCCACTATAGTGGAGGCATTGGCATACTATGTCCCTTGGGTGGACAACCTCCTCGACTCAATAGCCTCTCCGGCGGCCGTAATTGCAGGCACAGGTATGACGGCTGTTTTGCTCGAGGGGAACACAGATCCTGTTTTCCAGTGGGCATTAGCCATTATCGCTGGAGGGGGTGTTTCGGGGACCATTCAAGCATCGACCGTTGTTATTCGTGGGGCCTCTACTATGATGACTGGAGGGTTGGGGAACCCAGCCGTTTCAACGGTAGAGAATGTAGCCAGCCTTGTTTTCGCATTGTTTGCCATACTACTTCCATTTTTGGCAGCCATTGGCGCCTTTGCGCTCCTATATTTAGCCATTAAAAAGGGCATGGAGAAAAATCGCAGCCCAATTAACTCGGCATAATTAGAACCGAAATAGAAGCCCCGCCCGCCGAACCCTTTTGCGGCCTTTTGCACGGAATACCGAGCATTTGGGGCAGATTATGATATGGTTTTGCACCCACTGGGACTCCAAGGTGAATAGGAAATGGAGCCAGTAAAGATCGAGAGAATGGAGCAGAACAGGAAGAAAGCCACGATGGGTGTCGTCACACTCGCAGTGGTGTCACTGCTGGCCGGCGCATCGGTGGCAGCGACCCTAGAGGACTACGCTGCGCCAGTGTACGCAGAGGCGGATCCATTCGAGGGCGCAGTCGACGATGTGACCGGAGAGGACACATGGGAGGCCAAGGAAACCGACGGCAAGCCACTGGGCAAGCATATCAGGAAGGCAATGAAGAGCCGGATGAACGATAGGATGGAGGACAGGACCGAACACCTCGAGAAGAGGATCGACATCGACTCCAACCTCATCACAGCCTTCCAGTTCTGCCTCGACAGTGCGGACTGCACAGCAGACGCTGACTCGCTATCCGAGATGATCGAGAAGCTAACCTGGGCCGTTGATGGGATGCAGGCCAAGCTAGACGGGACAGACTCCGTGGATGATGAGGTCAAGGCAGACAAGGCCGATGACTATCAGATTTGCATAAGGGAAGAAAATGGTGTTGTTCACTACGATTGTGACGATAAGGAATTCAAGGACTGGGACGAGAGAAAGCACTGGGACGATGCAGAGAGGATGGAGTTCGCAGAGGCGAAGTCCAGCCAACTCATGTCGGCTCAGGAGGCAATTTCCTTCTGCATGGACAGCGAGGATTGCTCGGCTGACTCAGAGACGATCGGGACAGTCATCCGGCACATGATATCTCGAGCAGAGCACCACAGGGACTGCGCAGACGAACGAAGGTGCGACAGAGACCATGACACGAGGAAGGGATTCCGAGGAAGAATGGGAGGCGCGTTCTGCAAGATGCTGGACAGGTGTGAGGATCGGGAAAGGCCCGAAGGCTCCCCTTCAATGGAAACCACCCAGGAGATGTGCGAGTCCAGAATGGGAGTCTGGACAGAGGCCACAGACCGCGGCGAAGGGGTATTCTACTGCGATTGGGGTCAACCTGACGAGGAGCGAGAAAGAGATGATTCCTCAACGGATGATGACAGGAGTGAAGAAGATGAGTCCCCCGACAATCAAGAGGAGTGCGAGGCTAACGGCGGAACATGGTATGAGGACAGGCAATACTGCCATTCCGAGTAATCACTGACAATTACAGAAGCCCGGTGGGCGCAACGCACCGAGCCGCCCAACATTCACATCTACGCTAGTGGCGGACGACTCATGGATGGGACCCCTGGGGAAGGCCAGGAACCTCCCATGGACAGGGTGGCTAGGATTACTCTGGCATTGGGCGGATTCATGCTGATCCTACTAATCGCGGTTCCTTTCACCTTCGAATCCGCCACATCCGGATACTTCGCTTCTTACGTGATTTACTCGCTATTCCTCACGAGCGTCGGTGTAATCATCGGCGTTTCGCTGATGTGGCTAAACGATCCGCGCAGACAACCGTCCCCTGGCAGGGATGCCCCGAGCACGCCTAGGATGCTTTCGGCAGACCAGCAAACAGTGGTTGGGATCCTATCTTCAAGGAAAGGTTCGATGTGGCAGGCGGAACTAGTCAGAGAGACCGGGTTCACGGATTCCAAGGCAAGCAGGCTACTGTCAAGGATGGAGGCAGAAGGCCACATTAGGAGGATCAGGGACGGAATGGGTAAGCGAGTAGAACTAGCAGAGGAGGGAAACCGATGACACGTGGAAAAGACAGCGATGGAAGGATGGCAATGATCGCCGCCATAGCAGTAGCGATACTAGCAATCTCTCTGTACGTCCTGGTATCAATGGAGGCCTCTCTGGAGGAGGGCAGGGGACCACAGGGGGGAAACCCATTCGCAATACTCTCTCTGATGTTTTTGATAGTGGTACTGATTCTCCTGATGTTGTCCAAGATACGAATCGGAACCGAGAAATTCACGATGGACAATATGCGGATAGCTGCGTTGATGTCGGTGATGTTCATCATAGGAATGCTGATTGAGCCAGCAATTCCTAGGCTAGGGGATTCCCCGGAAGGCATCTTCGGAGCCATATTCATCCTCGTTCCGGCGCTGCTAATCGCTGCCATGCTGGTACCAATGATTCCGAGCAGTTCGGGCGAAGAGGAGTAGAATGGCACCTGCTCATAGGGATCCAGACCTAGAGAGGGCCCTCCAAGCGGCACTTGACGCGGGCTCCTCGGTCTGGGCAGTAGGTGATATCCACGGAT
>PVBE012017699.1_pt1 | contig 22463 bp, 21 predicted proteins | sample 1631181 | NCBI WGS metagenome assembly PVBE01 (sample SAMN08397723, study PRJNA350692) | Marine metagenome, whole genome shotgun sequencing project. | isolation source: water | place: Pacific Ocean | collected 2012-04 | reverse complement strand
GATATATTCAATCCAATAGCCACATCAGAAGCTCTATCAGCAACTTTAAATTCATTGGTTACATAATACACAGAAAGGTCTGGAGCTATGGGGGATGTAGGTGTAGCTATTAAGCCAGATGCTAATGCTGTATACTGGAATCCTGCTAAACTAGCTTTTATTGATGATTCTGAAGACATGGGCTTTAGCATGTCCTATTCACCTTGGTTAAGAGCTTTGGTTAATGATATTAATCTTGCATATTTAACAGGGTATAAGAAGTTAGATAGAAATTCAGCTATTGGAGTTTCCTTAAGATATTTTTCTTTAGGAAATATAACTTTCACTGATAATTTTGGAAGTACGATTAGAGACTTTAAACCCAATGAATTCTCTTTAGATTTTTGTTATTCAAGGAAACTTAGTGCAAATTTAGGAGCTGCATTATCTGCTAGGTATATATATTCAAACCTTACTGGAGGCACAAATGTTGGTGGAGCAGACACGAAACCTGGACAAAGTGTAGCTACAGACCTTTCTGTGTATTATGTAACCAATGAATTTAAAGTTGCTGATAGAGCTTCTGATGTGGCTATTGGATTGAATATATCCAATATTGGTGCTAAAATGGCATATACTGATAATGCTGATAGAGACTTTATTCCAACCAACCTTAGACTTGGTTCAGCTTTTAATATGGAAATAGATGATTATAATGAGTTTACTTTTGCAGTTGATATGAATAAATTGCTAGTACCTACTCAACCAGTTTATCAACAGGAAAATGGAACAGTAGTTTATGAACAAAATACTGGAAACCCAATAATTTTTTCAGGCAGAGATCCTAACCCTGCTTTACCAGCAGGTATTTTTGGCTCATTTTCTGATGCTCCTGGTAATGTTATTATTGATGAAAATGGTAATACAGTTGGTGTTGAAGATGGAAGTAAGTTTAAAGAAGAATTAAATGAGATTAATTTTTCAGTAGGTGCTGAATATATATACAGTCATCTTTTTGCAGTAAGAGCTGGCTATTTTCATGAGCACCCTACTAAGGGGAATAGAAGATATCTCTCTATGGGAGCTGGCGTTAAATATAAAGTGTTAGAGCTGGATCTTTCTTATTTATTGGCATTGACCCAACAAAGCCCATTAGCCAACACACTTCGATTTACTTTGAAATTTAATTTTGGTCAAGAAATAGAGGAAGGATCTTAATTTAATTTGTATTAGAGATTCCTTCATCTTTAAAATCACCTATTTGGTCATCTTTGTAATAATAGATGAATATTTGAACCGTATCATTTAGGAAGTTGATTTTTCCAATCTCAAATCTACTTATCATAAGACCAGTTCTTTTTTCTAGATCTTCTTTTAATTGATTATGCTTATTAGGTATTATCATATCAATCTTTTCATAGGTGATTACTTTTCGGGATTCATGTCTCAACAACCAAAGTCTTTCCATTCCATAAGTTGCAAAAATAATGATAGAATTTGTGAGCATTAATTCAGCATAGCTCATCTTTTTATTGGATAGTGCATTGATTACAGATATGCCTATTACAATGAATAAATAAGTCATTTCTTTAATAGGAATAGGATCAGTTCTATATCTAATGATTCCAAAAATTGCAAAAAGACCAAGAGCCATTCCCAAGCCAAGCTCAAACTTTTTCAGAGTAAAGCATATAAAGAACACCAAAATACTGATCATGATATACGTAAATAGATAGTCTTTTCTTTTTGCAATAGGGTAATAGATCATTCTAACAATGACTAATATCGAAAGAAGGTTAAATGAGAATCTAAAAAGTAATTTTAAAAAGTCATCATCATAAAATTGTACACCTAAGAACCCCTCTTCTTCATCAGCATTTTTTTTATCTTTTTTTTCCAATGACTCTATTACATTTTTGGTGATCTTAGAATCATCTTTTTCAGCTTTATATTTGGACTTAAGAACCTCTATTATTTCTTCATCATCAGGATTTTCAGAAAGAGAAGGGGTGATGGTGGCTATTGAATTATCAGATGCATATATTGCTTTGCTTTCTGAAGAAAATGTAATTAATAATAATAAAATGAGGTATAAGGTTGATCTTTTTTTCATGATGCTTTTAATTTATTGATTAGCAAATATTTTTCTTTGAATCTATTTTTTTTGAGATGATCATAAATTAAGCCTGATCCAATACAGTATTTGCTTACTCTGTTAGGTGAGATTTTTTTTAATTTAAATATATTGTTAATGGGTGAGTTTCTATTTGCTCTTTCTTGTTTTAATTCACAGATCACCAAATGGTCAATACCAATTTTTTTATTTTCTACTTCAAAGTTTAAGTTGAAGTCAATTGTTAACCTTTCTTTTCTTTCTTGATTTACTAAAGTAATCCTTTCAAAAGAATTCCATATTTTGGTTTCAAGTGGCTCAATATCAGGAATTATTTCTTTTATGAAATTAATTGAGGAAGCACTTAAAGTTTTTTCAAAATCTGAAATAGAAGTTCTTGTTTTTATAGTTCTCCCTTTTCTTTTGTTTTTTATTTCAAGAAAACAAAGGTTAGAGTCGATATATTTTCTAATTCTTACTTTATATCTATTTCCTTTCTTATTGTGATGATTGTTGTAAAACCTAAAATGATCAGTATCAAAATACAATGTTCTATAAGCTGCAATGTTTTTGTTTTTGATTGTCAGGATTTTATAGTCACTTTTAATGTTAGATAGAATGGTGTTGAATAAAGAATAATTAAAAATAAACTTTGTGTCTGTACGATTTAATAATTTAACATTGTCCATTTCTTTTAATGAAATAGGTTTAAAAGCAGATAGTATGTCTAAACTATTTTTCAATTATTATCACAATGATAGTTAAAGATGTTTTAAACATCTATAAATTTGTAAATTATTACGCTAATAGACTATTTTTATTTTTAAAGGTTTAATAACTTGAATAAAAAGAATGAAAAAAAAGGAAATACACATTTCTTATCACGCTTTTTCATCTGTAGATGAATTAGACCAACAATCACAAATGCTTATGAAAAAAGCAGAAGTTTGTTTAGATAATGCATATGCTATATACTCTGGATTTTATGTTGGAGCCGCTTTATTGTTGGACAATGGTGAAGTTATTACAGGAAATAATCAGGAAAACATAGCTTTCCCTTCTTCTATGTGTGCAGAGAGAGTAGCTCTTTATTTTTGTAAGGCTAATTTTCCTAGTGCTAAAGTGAAGAAAATTGCAATTGTTGCTAAATCTTCTCAAAAAGTTTTAGATGATTTAATTACTCCTTGTGGAGCATGTAGGCAGGTAATGTCTGAATATGAAAGATTACAGGGTGAAGATATGCAGGTGATCTTAAAGGCAGAAAAGGGAGATATATTGATGTTTAATTCTGTAACCAATTTGTTGCCTTTAGCGTTTCAGTCATCGGCTTTAAATAGAATTTAATAGTTTTAGAATAACATTATATTAAAAACTTACATATAGGTTATATTTGTAATATCAATTTTAATTGAAATGGCAACGACTTTAGAAGTAAATAAAAAAGTGGTGAAAAAAACCAATAATAATACCAAATTGAAGTTTTCTAAAAAACAATATCTCAAATGGTATGAGGATATGCTTTTGATGCGTAAGATCGAAGAAAAAGTAGGACATTTATATATCCAACAGAAATTTGGTGGATTTTGTCACCTATACATAGGTCAGGAAGCTGTAGTTGCAGGAACTGCATCAGCTTGCAATAAGGATGATAAACACATTACTGCATATAGAGTACATGTCCATCCTATTGCCTTAGGGGTGCATCCTAAGTATATGATGGCAGAGCTATATGGCAAGCAGACAGGAATGTCTAAAGGAAAAGGAGGGTCAATGCATATGTTCCATAAGGATGTGAATTTAATGGGAGGTCACGGTATTGTTGGTGCACAAATTCCTATGGGTGCAGGTATTGCTTTTGCAGAAAAATATAAAGGGACAAAAAATGTCACATATTGTTCATTTGGAGATGGAGCAGCAAGGCAAGGAGCTTTACATGAAACTTTTAATATGGCTATGATGTGGAAATTACCTGTAGTTTTTATTATTGAGAATAATAATTATGCTATGGGAACTTCTGTTGAAAGAACTACCAATGTGTTAAATATGAGTGAGATAGGAGATTCTTATCATATGCCTTCTATTGTAGTAGATGGGATGTCTGTAGAAGCTGTTCATGAAGCTATTCTAAAAGCATCAGATCATGCTCGAAAAGGCAAGGGGCCAACTTTATTGGATATTAGAACATATAGGTATAAGGGTCATTCAATGTCAGATCCACAGAAGTATAGGACAAAGGAAGAAGTTGAGGATTATAAGGCTAAGGATCCAATTTCTAGAGTTCTTGAAACTATAAAATCAAATAGCTTGGCAACTGATAAAGAATTGGAAAAAATACAATTCAATGTTAAGTTGCTAATAGATGAGTCAGTAAAGTTTGCAGAAGATTCACCTGAACCTGAAGCTGATGAGCTGTATAAAGATGTATATAAACAGGAGGATTATCCTTTTATTAAAGAATAGAACAACACAAATCAATAAAAATGGCTGAAGTTGTAAGAATGCCCAAGTTGAGCGATACCATGACCGAAGGTGTGGTTGCAGAATGGCATAAAAAAGTTGGTGATCAGGTTGAGTCCGGAGATCTCTTAGCTGAGATTGAAACTGATAAAGCTACTATGGAATTTGAATCATTTCAAGATGGAGTTCTATTGCATGTAGGTGTTAAAAAAGGAAGTGCTGCTCCAGTAGATGCAATTTTAGCAATACTAGGAGATAAAGGTGAAAACATTGATTCCCTTTTAAAAGAGGAGGCAGCTAAAGAATCAGTACAACCTGTAGTGGAACAGCCTGAAGTATCTGAGGAAACTGTAGTTAAGAATGAAGTTGTTGCACCAGTTGTTGAAGAAATTAAATCAACTCCTATTCGTTCTGGAGCTTTTCCTAAAGCTAGGGATGTAATGGATGATAGTATTAAAGTTTCCCCATTGGCTAGGAAATTAGCAAAGGAAAGAGGTGTTAATATTCAATTTATAAAGGGAACTGGACAGGATGGTCGTATAATAAAAAGAGATATAGATGATTATCAAGGAGGTGGTATTTCTTTTAATGGTAAGGAAAGCTATAGAGATGAGCCTGTTTCTCAAATGCGTAAAGTAATTGCACAAAGATTGGGTGAAAGTAAATTTTCTGCACCTCATTTTTATTTAACAATTTCTATAAATATGGATCAAGCAATTGAGGCTAGAAAATCCATTAATAAAGCAATTGAGCCAGCTAAGGTTTCTTTCAATGACTTAGTTATTAAAGCCGCTGCAATATCATTAAAAGAGCACCCTCAAGTTAATTCTTCTTGGCTAGGTGAGGTTATAAGATATAACGATCATGTACATATTGGAGTAGCAGTTGCAGTTCCAGATGGTTTGTTAGTGCCTGTAGTTCGTTTTGCTGATGGTAAATCATTGACTCAAATAGGGGCTGAGGTGAAAGAGATGGCTCATAAGGCAAAGGATAAAAAATTACAACCTGAGGATTGGGAAGGAAATACTTTTACCATTTCTAATTTAGGAATGTTTGGTATAGAAGAATTTACTGCTATTATCAACCCTCCTGACTCATGTATCATGGCAATTGGTGGCATCAATGAAGTACCTGTTGTGAAAAACGGTGAAGTTGTACCTGGAAATACAATGAAAGTTACACTAAGCTGTGATCATAGATCTGTAGATGGAGCTGTTGGCTCTGCCTTTTTAAATACTTTTAAAAATTATATAGAAAATCCAGTTCTTTTACTTGGGAAGGGATCTATATAATTTTAGTCTATTTATCTTACTGAATCAATTCCTTTTTTTTGTTAATTTATAATGAACATTGTTATTGTGTCGTTTTAGATTACATCATTGGAAATTGAATTATTAAATACCACTATTAGTTACCTGAAAGGAGTAGGGCCAAAAAGAGCTGAAACTTTAAATAAGGAAGCAGATATTTATACTTTTAGTGATCTTCTATATTACTTTCCATTTAGGTATGTTGATCGTTCAAAAATGCATCGTATAGCTGATGTTTCAAGAATTGAAACAGAGGTGCAGCTAAAAGGTAAGCTAATTAATGTAAAAGAAGTAGGTTCTCCAAGAAAAAAGAGATTGGTGGCCATTCTTGAGGATGATTCAGGAACCATAGAGCTACTATGGTTTAAGGGTGTAAAATGGGTAAAACCGACATTGCTCACTGGAAAAGAATATGTGGTGTTTGGAAAAGCCAATCAATATGGTAGAAGTTGGAACATTGCTCATCCTGAAATTGACCTATTAGAAGCAGTCGATAAAAAAGCTGGAAATTTACAGCCTATTTATCATTCAGGTGAAAAACTAACAGCAAAGGGTCTAACCACAAGAGGTTTTGAAAAATTAGTAAGAAACTTACTTCCCCAATTTAAAGATCATATAAGTGAAACATTATCTAATGATATTGTTTCTGAAAACTCTTTAATAAATAGGGGACTAGCTATTAGGATGATTCATTTTCCTGATTCTGTAGAATTGCTTAAAAAGGCCATTTTTCGATTAAAGTTTGAAGAATTATTTTTTTTACAGTTAGGTATGATCAAGCAAAAGATTATATCTCAACGTAAGATCAAGGGGCATGTTTTTTCTAAAGTAGGTGTTTATTTTAATACGTTTTATAAGGATCATTTGCCATTTGAATTAACAGGTGCTCAAAAAAGAGTAATTAAAGAGATAAGGAAAGATCTAGGCTCAGGATTTCATATGAATAGGCTTTTGCAGGGAGATGTAGGTAGTGGAAAAACTTTGGTAGCAGTGCTAACAATGCTTATTTCATTAGATAATGAATACCAATGCTGCTTGATGGCTCCAACAGAAATTTTGGCTATACAGCACTTTAATACAATTTCAGGATTTTTAGATGGTATGGGAGTTGAAATAGCATTGCTAACAGGTTCTACTACAAAAAAGAGAAGAAAAGAAATTCATGTTGGTTTATTAGAAGGGTCCATTTCTATTTTAATAGGAACTCATGCTGTGCTGGAAGATGAGGTTTGTTTTAAAAATCTTGGTTTTTCTATAATTGATGAACAGCATCGTTTTGGAGTAGCTCAAAGAGCTAAGCTATGGAAAAAGAATCAACAACCCCCTCATATATTGGTAATGACTGCTACGCCTATACCACGCACATTAGCAATGACATTTTATGGTGACCTTGATGTTTCTGTGATTGATGAATTACCTCCTGGAAGAAAACAAATAAAAACTGTTCATAGGTATGATGCCAACAGGTTAAGGGTTTTTCAGTTCATTGAAGATGAAATCAAAAAAGGCAGGCAAATCTATATTGTATATCCTTTAATAGAAGAGTCTGAAAAGCTAGATTATAAAGACTTAATGGATGGTTATGAAGGTATTACCAGAAGGTTTCCTCTACCTGATTATAGGGTGAGTATAGTGCATGGGAAAATGAAATCTGCAGATAAAGATTATGAAATGCAGCAGTTTGCTAGTGGGCATACACAAATTATGGTAGCAACTACTGTTATAGAAGTCGGTGTGGACGTCCCCAATGCTTCTGTAATGATCGTTGAGTCAGCTGAGAAATTTGGTTTATCACAATTACATCAATTAAGAGGAAGAGTTGGTCGTGGTGCCGATCAGTCTTATTGTATTCTTATGACAAGCTTTAAATTATCTGATGATGCTCGTTTAAGATTAGAGACTATGGTCAGGACTAATGATGGTTTTGAAATTGCTGAAGTAGATCTTAGAATGAGAGGGCCAGGAGATATTTTAGGGACACAGCAAAGTGGAATAGTTGATCTTAAATTGGCAGACCTTGCAAAAGATGGTCAGATCATTCAGTTGGCTAGAGATAATGCTATTAAATTACTTAAAACAGATCCAGATCTTACAGCTCCAAAAAATAAGTTAATCAGAAATGAATTGATTAAACAAATGCGTTTAAAACCGAATTGGAGTAGAATTAGCTAGTTTTCTCCATATCACATTATTTTTATATTTGCACATCTTAAATAAAAGAAATTATGGCATCTACTTCAGAAATTAAAAATGGATTATGTATAAAGCATAATAATAAGCTGGTACAGATCATAGAATTCCAGCATGTTAAACCTGGAAAAGGACCTGCTTTTGTAAGGACAAAGCTAAAAGGGATAGAAGATGGAAGAGTAGTAGATCATACATTTCCATCTGGGCATAAAATTGAAATTGTAAGGATAGAGAATCGTCCTTACCAGTATTTATATAAGGAAGGAAGTGGATATCACTTTATGCACAATGATACATATGAACAAATATACATTGATGGCCATATGATTGGTAAAGAAGAATTCATGAAAGAAGGGCAAATTTGCACTATTATTTTTCATGCTGAAGAGGAATTACCCATATTAGTAGAGCAAGCACAATTTTTAGAAACAGAAGTTACTTATACTGAGCCTGGTATTAAAGGTGATACAGCAACCAATACCATGAAACCTGCAACAATAGATACAGGAGCTGAGGTAAGGGTGCCTTTATTTATTAATACAGGAGATAAGATAAAGGTAGATATTCAAAAAGGTGCTTACGTAGAAAGAATTAAATCATGAGCTATACCATTCACGGAATTCAACATTTAGGAGTAGGTGTGCCTGAGCATGCAGATGCATGGAAATGGTACAGAAAGTTTTTTGGATTAGATATTCCTTTATTTAATGATGAGGCAGAAGCGCCACTTATGACTATTTATACTGAAGGTGATGTTATATCTAAAAGAGCTGCTATGGTCTTGAATATTAAAGGCGGATGTGCTATGGAAGTAGTTTGCCCAAGTACCTTTAAGGCTTCACATGCTAAGGTAGATCATCAATTGGGAGACCTTGGTATTTTAGTTGGCTTTATAAAAGCTCCAGATATTAAAAAGGCATATGATTTTTTTCATAAAAATGGAGCAAATGTTATTTCGGAGGTTGTTAAAGACCCAAAAGGTGATGATACTTTTTATGTAAAAGACTTGAATGGTTTGATCTTTCAGGTAATTTCTGCTAATGACTTTTACACAAAACATAATCATGTTACAGGTGGAACTTCAGGGTGTTCTACAGGAGTTTCGGATATAGAAAAAGCTTTGTCATTTTATAATTTACTTGGATATGATCAGGTGATCTTTGATGAAACAGGAGTTTTTCAGGATTGGAATAACCTACCTGGGGGAAAAGGGAAATTTAGAAGAGTCTTACTTTCTCAAAAAACTCCATCTGGAGGTGGGTTTTCAAAACTTGCAGGCAAAAGCTATATAGAATTAGTACAAGATGTATCTGATAGAAAACCTTTAAAGATATACGAAGATAGGTTATGGGGTGATATAGGTTTTGTTCATCTAGGGTTTGATGTAAGGAACATGGAAGCTTTAGGTAAGAGATTAGAAGAAGCTGGTCATGGATTTACATGTGATACAAAGGATGTGCTTAGCATGGGTGAAAGCACAAAGGTACATTGTACATATTGTGAAGATCCAGATGGTACATTGATAGAAATGATCGAGGTCTATAAAATACCGATTATTGAAAAATTAGGGATTTACCTGAATGTTGAAAAAAGAAAACCTTCACAACCTTTGCCTGATTTAATGATAAAGGCATTAAAGTTTACAAGAGTAAAAGGTTAGATTCTTACTCCTATTATGCATACGTCATCTATTTGCTCATGCTCCCCTTTCCAGTTGTGAAAAGCATCAAGTAATAGTTTTTTCTGAAGATCTATTTGTTTCTCAGATATGGAGATCAATAATTGTTTAAAGTTTTTACTTTTAAATTTTTTACCTTTTTCTCCCCCAAATTGATCAGCGTATCCATCCGAGAAAATATAAATATTATCACCTTTTTCTAGATCTACTTCATGCGTGTTGAATGGTGATGAATTTCTGAACCTTCCAATAGGTTGATTATCCCCTTTAACTTCAATAAGCTTGCCCTTTCTGATAATCCATAAAGGATTGTAAGCTCCAGAAAAAAATAATTTTTTGTTATTAAGAGAACAAAGTGCAATGTCCATCCCATCTTTAACTTCTTCATCACTTTTTTCAAATTCGCTGATTATGATCTCTCTGCTTTTTTCTAATATTTCCCCAGGTTTTGTGAGTTTGAATTCTCTTACGGATCTGTTTAGTGCATTGTTGCCAAACACAGACACCATAGCACCAGGGACACCATGTCCAGTGCAATCTGCTGCTGCAAAAAGAATAGTATCATTTTTTTTCTCTATCCAGTAAAAGTCACCTGCTACTATATCTTTTGGTAAATAGATTACAAAAGAATCTTTTAGGTGAGATTTAATTGTTTTGTCTGAAGGCAGAACAGCAGCCTGAATTCTTTTTGCATAGCTAATACTGTCAGTAAGGTCTATATGGGTAGTTTCAAGTTTTTTATGCTGACTTTCAATCAGTTTTTTTTGTTTGTTAGTGACTCTAAATCGATTCATTAGAAATATGCTAAAAAGCGCAACAACGATAAGGCTAAAGATTATAAAATTTCGTAGATCTTCTTCTCTTTTAAGATCAGCTTTATGTTCAGCAATGGCCACTGCTTTTTTCTTTTCCTGTTCTCTGCTTAATGAGTCATATTGAAGTTGGTATTCAAGCTTTATAGATCTTTTTTGGTTTTCTTTACTTTGAATACTGTCATCCATGGAAAAATATAGTTCATGATTTTCAAGTGAACTTTTGTACTCTCTTGTGGATTTATAGCTATTATATAAGGACTCTGCTGCATTTCTTATTTCTTTAGCATCACCAATTTCTTGACTAATTTTAATGGCCATCTCTCCATAAATAATAGCATTTGTATGGTCATTCAATAGCTCATATGTTTTACTTATATCAGTTAGAGATACAGCAACACCTTCCATGTCTTTAATCTCCTCCTGAATATTTAAACTAGCATTAAAAACTGTTAGAGCTTCTTTATATTTATGGTTTTTCTGGTGAATTTTACCTAATCCATTCAACACTGTGCCGATTCCTTGTTTGTCCTGGATCTCTGCATATAGTTTAAGACTCTTGTTGAATAATTCTTTTGACTTATTTAATTGGCGTTTATCCATATAAATAAGTCCTATGTTATTTAATGTAGAAGCAATCCCATATTTATCTTTTATGTTTTCATAGATTAGTAAACTTTTATTATAGTATTCAATAGCATTTTCTTTATTGCCAAGGTCTTCATAAATAACTCCTATATTATTCAGGCTTGCAGCAACACCAGAGCTGTCATTTAATTCAGCATAAATATCAAGGCTTTCATTATAGTATTTTATTGCATTTTTAATATCTCCTTTATCCTGGTAAATAATGCCTAAATTTCCTAATGGTGCTGCTAGATTTTTTAGATTATCTATTTCTTTATAAAGATCTATGCTTTTTAGAAGGTATTTAATTGAATTTTCATAATCACTTCTTAAATGATAAGATATGCCTTGCATATTTAGAGCATTGGCCATTTGATATTTATCATTGATGGATTTGGCGTAATCTAGTTGCCATTGTGCAAATATGAAAGCACTATCAGGTTGAAAGAATAGTGTAGGTCTTATAATTTTTTGAATAGAATTAAATCTATTCTCATTAGTTTGATTTTCATTGTGCCAGACACTCCATAATGAGTCAGTATTTAATTGACTCAAAATACTGTTAAATAATAAAGCTAACGAAAAAAGGAGGAGTAGTCTTTTCATATTTTTTAAAATTAGAAACTAATGAGTTATGTTCCTTTTTTATTTCTTAGAATTTTATAAAATAATTTTGGAAAAAATCTTTTGGCTGTAATACTCCATTTGTCAAATCCACCTGTAATGATCTCATGTTTATTGGATTTAATTCCTTTAATAATATCATTTGCGCATTTTTCAGCAGAAATTCCAGATTTTTGATTGTCATCTAATTGATTGTGTTTTTCTCCAGTGCCGGTGAGAGCATTTTGAGAAATGTTTGTATGTACAAATCCAGGAAAGACGATACTAACTTTAATATTGTTTTTTTCTTCTTCCAATCTAAGAGATTCATAAAAGCCAACTAAAGCAAATTTAGATGCCGAGTAAGCTGAACGCAAAAAGAAACCAAATTTTCCAGATAAGCTACTAATAGCAACCATATGTCCACTTTGTTGTTTTTGCATAAAAGGGAGTATTGCTTTTGTTAAGGCAGCCGTTCCAAAATAATTAACCTCCATTAGTCTTCTGTCTACTTCTAGAGAGGTTGCAGAGGCTTCTGATCGTTGGCTAATTCCTGCATTGTTAATTAAGATATCTATTGATTCAAAACGGGAGATGGCTAATTCAACTTTTTGGTTAAAATCTTTTTGATCTTCAAGATCTAAAGGGATTAACAAATGTTCGGCATTACATTTTTTAGCAACTCTTTGTAATTCATTTTCTCTTCTAGAAGAAAGGATGAGTTTTGCACCCTCTTTAGAGCATGCTACGGCTAAAGCTTCTCCTATTCCAGATGATGCTCCAGTGATCCAAACTACTTTATTTTTAAATGTACTCATTTAATATAATTCCTTGGCTTTATTGGCTGAAACAGTGATTCCTTTTATAAATGCTGAGCTAAATCCATTGTGTTCCATTTCATTTAGGCCTGCAATAGTACATCCTTTAGGGGAAGTTACTTTGTCGATCTCATCTTCAGGGTGAGATCCGTTAGTTAGTAATAACCCTGCTGCTCCTTTTGCAGTTTGAGCTGCCATTTTTAATGCTTCACTAGCATGAAAATCAATTTCATTTCCGCCTTGTGAGGCAGCTCTTATGGATCTTAAAAAGAACGCAATTCCACATGCACATAGAGCAGTAGCTGAAGTCATTTTTTCTTCATTGATAATAGCGGTTTCCCCAACTAGTTCAAATAACTCCTTAACTGTTTTTAGATGCTCCTTCCAAATAGAATTTGTTGTAATGCAGGTCATGCTTTCTCTAATGGCAATGGCTGTGTTGGGCATTGCTCGAACAATAGGTGAACCTAATCCAATAATATCTGTTATTTCATTTATACTTACTCCAGAAACTAATGAAATGATTAGCTGGTCCTTATTAAAATGAGCTTTTAGTTCTTTAAGAACGTCATTGATCTTTTGTGGTAATACGGCTATAATAATAATAGAAGCATCGTCAATTGCTTTAATATTGTCAGTTGAAATTTTATAGCCTTCATTCTTATAAGCTTCTAGTTTTTTAATTCGTCTTCTAGTGAGATTAAACTGCTTAGGATCATAATTGCCAGACTGCACAAGCCCTCTTGCTAAAGAAAGACCTAAGTTTCCAGCTCCAATTATTGTTATTTGACCGTTCATTATTAATATAAATTATTCTACAAAGAAACAAGGAAATAATTAAGTAAATTAAACCATTGAAAATAATTTAGTTGTAGATGCTTTAATTCTATCGTTGAAAAGATTTACTGTGTAACTTGTTCTCTTATTAAATTTAGATTTAAATGTTGGTAACTTCAAGTTGTTTTTTGAATCAAGAGTATTATTAAAATAATAAGGTGGTTGTATTACAAAACATCTTTCAGTAGATCATAGTCAACTAAATTAGGGATTGTAACTTTTAAGTTAGGTGTTCTTTTCATTTCTCTTTGAATTGCAAAAATAGCCTCCTTGTTTCTAGCCCAGCTTCTTCTTGAAATACCATTATTCACATCCCAAAAAAGCATATTTCTCATTCTGTTTTCTGCTTCTTGTGATCCGTCTAGGGTAAGTCCAAATCCACCATTGATCACCTCTCCCCATCCAACACCACCGCCATTATGAATACTGACCCAAGTTGCTCCTCTAAAAGAATCTCCAATTACATTATGAATGGCCATGTCAGCAGTAAATGCTGAGCCATCATAGATATTTGAGGTTTCTCTAAATGGAGAGTCTGTTCCTGAGACATCATGATGATCTCTTCCTAGATTAATGGGTGCTGTAATTTGTCCATTAGCAATAGCGTCATTAAATGCTTTGGCTATTTTTATTCTTCCTTCTGCATCTGCATATAAAATTCTAGCTTGAGAGCCAACTACTAGCTTGTTTTCTTGAGCACCTTTTATCCATTGTATGTTGTCAGCCATTTGTTGCTTGATCTCAGCTGGAGAATTTTTCATCATCTCTTCAAGAACTTTGCAGGCAAGGTCGTCTGAGGTTTTAAGATCTTCAGGTTTTCCTGATGTGCAAACCCAACGGAAAGGACCAAAGCCATAATCAAAGCACATGGGTCCCATGATGTCCTGAACGTATGAGGGGTATTTAAAAGTAATTCCATCATCTGCCATTACATCTGCACCAGCTCTGGAAGCTTCTAATAGAAAAGCATTACCATAATCAAAGAAATAGGTTCCTTTTTGAACATGCTTATTAATGGCTTTAGCATGCCTTATTAATGATTCTTGAACTTTCTTTTTGAATTGTTTGGGTTTTTCTGCCATTAATTGATTTGACTCTTCAAATGTTATGTCAGCTGGATAATAACCGCCAGCCCAAGGGTTGTGTAATGATGTTTGATCAGACCCTAGATCTATGTGAATATTTTCTTGATCAAATTTTTCCCATACATCTATTACATTTCCATCATAGGCCAATGAAACTATTTCTTTAGACTGTATGGCCTTTTTTGTTCTTATACATAATTTGTTGAGGTCATTAAACACTTCATCAACCCATCCTTGTTTGTGTCTTTTATGAGTAGCAGAGGGGTTGACTTCTGCTGTTACTGAAACTACCCCAGCAATATTACCTGCTTTTGGTTGAGCTCCACTCATGCCTCCTAAGCCTGCTGTAACAAATAGTTTTCCTTGTGTGCCGTTGTTATCAATTTTTCTACAACCATTTAACAGGGTGATTGTTGTTCCATGGACAATTCCTTGTGGTCCTATATACATATAGGACCCTGCTGTCATTTGCCCATATTGGGTAACTCCAAGTGCATTAAATTTTTCCCAATCATCCTGCTTAGAGTAATTTGGAATCATCATGCCATTGGTGACCACTACTCTAGGTGCATTTTCATGAGAAGGGAATAAACCTAGTGGATGACCGCTATACATGACAAGGGTTTGATTGTCATTCATTTCTGATAGATATTTCATGGTAATCAAGTATTGAGCCCAATTTTGAAAAACAGCTCCATTACCACCATATGTTATTAATTCATGAGGATGCTGAGCAACCGCAGGGTCAAGATTATTTTGTATCATCAGCATGATGGACCTTGCTTGAATTGATTTTCCTGGATATTCATCAATAGGGCGAGCGTACATTTTATAGTCAGGTCTAAAACGATACATGTAGATCCTTCCGTAAGTGTTTAATTCTCCCAGAAATTCATGAGCTAATTCAGCATGATGTTTTTTGTCAAAATACCTTAAGGCATTTGCTATAGCCAATTCTTTTTCCTTTTGGTTTAGAATATCTTTTCTTTTGGGAGCATGACTTATCGAATGATCATATTCTTTTAGTTTAGGTAATTCACTAAGTATTCCTTTTTGTATAATTTCTTTAAAAGTCATGGTTTTTATAATTTTCCAATTTCATCAGTTTTTGCATCATATCCGTATGGGCAATGCTTACAATTACTTTTACAGCAATATCCTCTTTTTAAATGGTGTTTTTCTGTAAAAACAATAAACCCTTCATCTGAATAATAAAAGTCATTAGGGTCTAGGTTATTGTTGCTAGAATAATTTTCGTAATCATCATCCATTGTGCAAATATAATTTTCAGTTTAAATAAGATTAAATATTTCTTATAATTTATTGACTTAGTAAAAAATTATTCAATGGAAATTCTATCCAATTAAAATTTATCTAAATTTGCCTGCGAAAACATGAAATTTATTTAATAAACACATAAAATGAATAGCCAACAACAAAAAGAGTATAATGATTTTATGGCCATGGTAAATGCCAGAAACAGCAATGAACCTGAATTTATACAAGCTGTGATTGAGGTTGCCGAAGCAGTTGTGCCATTTATCTTAGAAAATGACATATACTATGGAAAAAACATTTTAACCAGAATGGTAGAGCCTGAACGTATGGTGATGTTTCGTGTGCCTTGGGTAGACGATAGGGGGATCATTAGAGTTAATAGAGGTTACAGGGTTGAAATGAATTCTGCTATTGGTCCATATAAAGGAGGGCTGAGGTTTCATCCAAGTGTTAATTTAAGTATTCTTAAATTTTTAGGATTTGAGCAGGTTTTTAAGAACTCATTAACTACCTTACCTATGGGTGGTGGTAAAGGAGGGTCTGATTTTGACCCTAAAGGTAAATCAGAATTTGAAGTAATGCGTTTTTGTCAAAGCTTTATGTCAGAATTATTTAGGCATATTGGTCCAAATACGGATATTCCAGCTGGTGACATTGGTGTTGGTGGAAGAGAGATTGGTTATATGTTTGGTCAGTATAAGAAATTAAGTAATGAGTTTACAGGCGTATTGACAGGTAAAGGATTATCTTGGGGAGGTTCTCTAATTCGTCCTGAAGCAACAGGTTACGGTACAGTATATTTTGCTGATGAAATGTTGAAAACTAAATCAGATGGTTTTAAAGATAAAACTGTAGTTATTTCTGGTTCTGGAAATGTAGCTCAGTATGCATGTGAAAAAGCAACACAATTAGGTGGGAAAGTAGTTACATTAAGTGATTCTAAAGGTTTTATTTATGATTCTGATGGAATTGATGCTGAGAAATTAGCTTGGGTAATGGATTTGAAGAATAATAGAAGAGGAAGAATTAAAGAATATGTTGATCGATTTTCTTCTGCAGAATATCATGAAGGTAAAACACCATGGGGGGTTAATTGTGATATTGCTTTGCCTTGTGCTACTCAAAATGAATTGAATGGTGATGATGCTAAAGCATTGATTGCTAATAATTGTATTTGTGTTGCTGAGGGTGCAAATATGCCTTCAACTCCTGAGGCCATTGAGGTTTTTCATGGTGCTAAAATTTTATTTGCTCCTGGAAAAGCATCTAATGCTGGAGGTGTTGCTACTTCAGGCTTGGAAATGTCTCAAAATTCATTGCGTTTTAACTGGACTAGAGAAGAGGTTGATGCAAAGCTAAAAGACATTATGGGTGATATTCATAAAGCTTCTATTGAGCATGGTAGTGATGGTAATGGTTATATTGATTATGTAAAAGGAGCCAATATTGCAGGCTTTGTTAAGGTAGCTGATGCTATGCTTGCTCAGGGTGTAGTTTAAATATAATCTGGACATGTACGGAAAAATCAAAGATCATCTTCAACAGGAATTAGCAGATGTAGATGCTGCTGGTTTATTCAAAAGAGAAAGAGTAATAACAACTCCACAGGGGGCGGATGTGCATGTTAGTTCCGGAGAAGATGTTATTATTATGTGTGCCAATAATTATTTAGGGCTGTCGTCACATCCAGATGTCGTTGAGGCGTCAAAGCAGGCCTTAGATTCTCATGGCTTTGGGATGTCGTCTGTTCGATTTATTTGTGGTACTCAGGATATACATAAGGAATTAGAAAAAAGAATTGCAGGTTTTTATGGAATGGAAGATACTATTCTGTATGCAGCTGCTTTTGATGCAAATGGTGGATTATTTGAGCCTTTGCTTTCTGCTGAAGATGCTATTATTTCAGATGAATTGAATCATGCTTCCATTATCGATGGTGTGCGTCTTTGTAAGGCTCAGCGATATCGTTATAAGCACAGTAATATGGAGGATTTGGAGCAGCAGTTAATTAAAGCTCAAGATCAAAGATTTAGAATTATTGTTACAGATGGTGTGTTTTCAATGGATGGAGATATTGCTAAAATGGATGAAATCTGTGACTTAGCAGATAAATATGATGCGTTGGTTATGTCAGATGAGTGTCATTCAGCTGGTTTTATTGGAAAAACTGGAAGAGGTGTACCTGAATATCATAATTGTATGGACCGTGTTGATATAATAACAGGAACTTTAGGTAAAGCACTTGGAGGAGCTATGGGAGGTTATACTACTGGTAAAAAAGAGATAATTGAAATGCTTAGGCAAAGATCAAGACCTTATTTATTTTCTAATTCTCTAGCACCATCTATAGTAGGGGCTGGCATTAAAGTGTTTGAGCTTTTAAGTTCAACGACTGTATTAAGAGATAAACTGGAAGAGAACACGAAATATTTTAAATCAAAAATTTTAGAAGCGGGATTTGATGTTAAAGATGGAGATTCACCTATTATACCTATTATGTTGTATGATGCAGCTTTATCACAAAAGTTTGCAGATATGTTGCTTAAAGAAGGTGTTTATGTAATAGGTTTTTTCTATCCAGTTGTTGCTAAAGGGCAAGCAAGGATAAGAACACAAATTTCTGCTGCGCATGAAAAAAAGCATTTAGATAAAGCTGTAGAAGCATTTGTGAAAGTGGGCAAAGAATTAGGGGTTATATAGTGTATTATTTTCTATTTTACAGAAAGAGGCTTAAAAACTTCACTAAGTCTTTGTATGAATGAAAATTTAATTCTATCTTCGCAGCCCGTTTTTAAGGGATAAATAGAAATTTTAAATAAGGAAAAGTGGATACACTTAGTTATAAAACAATTTCAGCTAACAGCGAAACCGCTAATAAAGAGTGGTTGTTAGTTGATGCAGAAGGAGAAGTCTTAGGTAGATTAGCTAGTAAAGTAGCTAGATTGATCAGGGGTAAACATAAGGTTAATTATACTCCACATGTTGATTGTGGTGATAATGTTATTGTGATTAACGCTGAGAAGGTTTCTTTAACTGGAAACAAGTGGGAGGCTAAAGAATACATAAGACATACAGGTTATCCAGGAGGCCAACGTAGGACTACTGCTGCTGAAATGTTAGAAAAGCATCCTGAAAGATTGGTGGAAAAAGCAGTAAAAGGAATGCTGCCTAAAAATAAATTAGGTAGTAAACTTTACAAGAATTTATATGTATATGTTGGCAGTGAGCATAAACAAGAAGCTCAAAAGCCTACTAAGATTAATTTAAAGGAAATATAAATAATTACGATGAGTGTAATTAATACATTAGGAAGAAGAAAATCTTCAGTAGCCCGAATTTACCTTAAAGAAGGTAAAGGTAAGATCTCAGTTAATAAAAGAGATTATAAAGATTATTTTACAACTGGCGTTATGCAATATAAAGTCAATCAGCCGTTTGAGTTAACCGACACACTTGGCAAATATGATGTTGTAGTAAATGTTAATGGCGGTGGAAATACAGGTCAGGTAGAAGCTATACGATTAGCTATTTCAAGAGCGCTTGTAGAAATTAATCCGGATTATAAACCTTTGTTAAAGGCTGAAGGATTAATGACAAGAGATCCAAGAATGGTTGAAAGGAAAAAACCTGGTCAACCTAAGGCAAGAAAGAAATTCCAATTCAGTAAACGTTAAAAAACTAAAGAGGCACTTTTTGCCGAGTGCTTGTTTAGCATCTAAGCTTTTCAGACCGATTTATTCGCTACTGAATGGCTGCTGATAAAGAGAAAAAGTTTCTCACAGTAAAAAGAAAGTAAACTAAAAGTTATGGCAGAATTAAAATTCGAACAATTGCTTGATGCAGGAGTGCATTTTGGGCATCTAAAGAGAAAATGGAATCCAGCAATGGCTCCCTATATTTTTGATGAAAAAAAGGGAATCCATGTCATTGATCTAAACAAAACTATTGCTAAAGTTGAAGAGTCAGGTAATGCTTTAAGACAAATAGCTAAATCAGGTCGTAAGATATTATTTGTAGCTACTAAAAAACAAGCTAAAGAAATAGTAACTAACATGGTGTTAGAAACAAACATGCCTTACGTCACTGAAAGGTGGCCAGGGGGGATGCTTACCAATTTTAAGACTACAAGAAAAACCATTCGTAAAATGTCATCTATTGATAAAATGATGAAGGATGGTACTGCAGATACAATGTCTAAAAGAGAAAGATTGCAGATGACTAGGCAAAGAGAGAAAATGGGTAAGATATTTGGAAGTGTATCTGATATGTCTAGATTACCTGCTGCTTTATTTATTGTTGATATTAAAAAAGAACATATTGCTTTAGCGGAAGCTAAAAATTTAGGAATACCAGTTTTTGCTATGGTTGATACTAATTCAAATCCTAATGATGTTGATTTTGTAATACCTTCAAATGACGATGCTACTAAGTCTATTGAATTGATAGTTGGCAAGATGTGTGAATTGATAAAAGAAGGACTTGGTGATAGAAAAGCAGCCAAACAAAAAGCTGATTCAGAAGCATTAAAAGAAAAGGAAGCTAAAGAGAAAGCTAAAGAGGAAGCTAAAGAGGAAGTAAGTGCAAAAGCAGAATCTGCTGAAGAAAAAAATTAATAATTAATTTAAATATATTGATCATGGGGATTACAGCAAAAGATGTCAATGAGTTAAGAAAAAAAACAGGTGCAGGTATGATGGACTGCAAAAAAGCTTTACAGGAATCTGATGGTAATGTGGAAGCAGCAGTTGATTTTTTGAGAAAAAAAGGTCAAAAGATTGCAGCTAAAAGAGGAGATAGAGATGCTAAGGAAGGTTTGGTTATTGCAAAAACAAATAATGAAGGATCTAATGGAGTATTAATTTGTTTGAATTGTGAAACTGATTTTGTTGCTAAAAATGAAGATTTTGGAAAATTAGCAGAATCTATTGCTTCTATTGCAACTAATAATCTACCCACAGATTTAGATAGTTTATTATCTCTATCTTATGACGGTAATGGTCTTACTATTAGTGATAAGATAACTGAGCAAACTGGAGTAATAGGTGAAAAAATTGAAATTTCAGGTTATGAGCTGATTAAAGCAGTAAAAGTTGTTGCTTATAACCATCCAGGTAATCAAATTGCTACTATAGTAGGTCTTACTTCTGATTCTGAAGAAGAAGGAAAGCAGGTTGCTATGCAAGTTGCTGCTATGAATCCTATTGCTTTAGATCGTGATTCAGTTCCTGAAGATGTAGTGAAAAAAGAAATTGAAGTAGGTAAAGAATTAGCTATTCAAGAAGGTAAGCCTGTAGAAATGGCTGAGAAGATAGCAATGGGAAGGTTGAATAAATTTTTTAAAGAAACAACTTTATTAAATCAATCATTTATAAGAGACAACAAGAAAACTGTTCAGCAATTTTTGAAAGATGCTGATCCAGGGTTGTCAGTCACAGACTTTAAAAGAATCTCATTATCGATTTAATAATTATATTTAGAGAGCCAAACGGCTCTCTTTTTTTTGTCCAATATTAATGAATATGAAATATAAAAGAATTTTATTAAAGCTAAGTGGAGAGGCTTTAATGGGGAAAAAGCAATTTGGAATAGATAATGATGTTCTAATGCAATACGCTAATGAGATTAAGAATATATCTGGATTAGGAGTAGAAATAGGAATTGTTATTGGGGGCGGTAATATATTTAGAGGAGTTCAGGCTGAGCGAGGTGGTATGGATAGAACACAGGGTGATTATATGGGGATGCTAGCTACCATGATAAATAGTATGGCATTACAAGCCGCATTGGAGTCAATAGGGCTATATACTAGATTACAGTCTTCAATAGAGATGAAGGAGATAGCTGAGCCTTTTATTAAAAGACGAGCTGTAAGGCATTTAGAAAAAGGGAGGATAGTAATTTTTGGCGCTGGTACTGGAAATCCATTTTTCACTACTGATTCTGCCGCTTCTCTTAGAGCAATTGAGATTGATGCAGATGTTATTTTAAAAGGCACTAGGGTTGATGGCATTTATTCTGAAGATCCTGAGGTTAATCCAAATGCTGAAAAATACAATAAGCTAACATTTAAAGAAGTTTTTAATAAAGAGATTAAAGTAATGGATATGACTGCCTTTACTTTATGCAAAGAGAATAATGTGCCAATTATAGTATTTAACATGAATGAGCCAGGTAATCTTAAAAAAGTAGTGCAAGGGGATAAAGTTGGTACATTGGTAGAATTATGATTTATAAATAATTAATATTATGAATGAAGATGTTCAATTAATAATGGAAGAATCAAAAGATGGAATGGATAATGCCATTGATAGGTTAAAACTTGAGCTTACAAAAATCAGGGCAGGTCGTGCAACACCATCTATGCTTGACTCAGTAAAGGTTGATTATTATGGATCAATAACTCCTCTTTCACAGGTTGGAAATGTCAGTACTTTGGATTCAAAAACATTGAGTATTCAACCCTGGGAAAAGGCAATGCTTGAAGAAATCAGTAAAGGGATCATTAATTCAAATTTAGGCTTAAATCCTCAAAATAATGGAGAGTTAATTATTATTTCAGTACCTACTTTAACTGAAGAAAGAAGAAAGGAATTGGTTAAAAGAGCAAGGTCAGAAGGAGAAAGTGCTAAAGTAAGAATAAGGTCTCAAAGAAAAGATGCTAATGATATGATCAAGG
>PVBE010575855.1_pt1 | contig 22464 bp, 22 predicted proteins | sample 1631181 | NCBI WGS metagenome assembly PVBE01 (sample SAMN08397723, study PRJNA350692) | Marine metagenome, whole genome shotgun sequencing project. | isolation source: water | place: Pacific Ocean | collected 2012-04 | reverse complement strand
GATTCATCAGCATGATCGAGCCGCTCGCCGTCGTCGTGGCCTCCTTCATCTTCAAGGACGTGAACGACGCTTTGGGCGTGCCCGTCTATGTGGTGGGCGCGATCGAGCCCCTCGTCACCGCCGATCTGTTGCCCGTCGCGATCTTCATCAGCATGGCTTTGCTCTCGTTCATCACGGGTTCGAACTGGGGCATCTTCGCGATCGTCATGCCCATCGTCGCCGCTCTGTCCCAGAACCTCGGGGCGAACCCGGCTCTCGTAATCGGGGCGACCATTTCCGCGAGCACGTTCGGAAGTCATGCCTGCTTCTATTCGGATGCGACCGTCTTGACTGCGAGGGCGACCGGTTGCACGCCGTTCGACCACGCTCTCACACAGTTTCCCTACGCGCTGATGGCGGCCGGTACGGCCGTGCTTGGGTACCTCGTCCTGGCCTGGATCTAGTCGATTGCCCGCGGGCGCGCGCCGCAAGGAGAAGCGGCCCGAAGCGGCTCGCGATCAAAAGCCTCTTGACGCAATGGGATGGAACGCGATGGACATCATTTTCGACGAAAGACACCGTCGCCACGCCGGACGCGTCGAACTCGGCGTGGGCGAACTCGTTCCCTGCTTCGAGAAGCCCGAGCGGGCCGAGTTCGTGCTCGACGCCGTTCGGAGAACGCGACTCGGAGCGATCGAACCGCCGGACGCCTACGGTCTCGAGCCCTTGAAGCGCGTGCATTCGGAGCCCTATCTCGACTTCCTCCGCACGGCCTGGTCGGAGTGGAAGGCGCTCGTAGGAGACAAGGACGCGCTTCCGATGACCTCGCCGGTGCGCCATTTCTCGGATCGGGTGCCGACTTCGATCGTTGGGCGGCTCGGCTACTACTCGTTTGATGTCTCGGCGTCGATCACGGAAGGAACGTGGGAGGCGGCGACCGCTGCGGCCGATTGCACTCTGACGGCATTGGCGAGAATTCGCGCCGGTGCCCGCGGCGCGTTCGCGCTCGTGCGCCCGCCGGGCCATCACGCCGCGAGCGATCTCTACGGCGGCTACTGTTATTTGAACAACGCCGCGATCGCGGCGCAACATTTCGTCGACGAGACCCACGAGCGCGTCGCGATCCTCGACGTCGACTATCACCATGGAAACGGTACGCAGTCGATCTTCTACGACCGAAGCGATGTGCTCTACCTGTCTCTCCATGGCGACCCGAACCAGGAGTTTCCGTTCTATCTGGGCCATGCCGAAGAACGGGGAGAGGGCGCGGGGCAGGGCGCGAACCGGAATTTTCCGATGGCGTGGGGGACGCCGGCCGAGAGGTGGTTCGAGGCTTTGGAAGAGGCCTGCCGCGAGATCGAGGCCTTCGCGCCCGGAGTGGTCATCGTCTCGCTCGGGGTCGACACGTACAAGGACGATCCGATCTCACAGTTCCTACTCGAGAGCGACGACTACCCGCGGCTCGGCGAGCGAATCGCCCGGTTGGGTAGGCCGACCCTCTTCGTGCTCGAGGGCGGTTATGCCGTCGAGGAGATCGGCGTCAACGTCGCGAACGTACTCGGGAGCTTCGACGCCTCTCGGTGACGGCCGAGTTGCAAACGAGGGCGCTTGACGCTTCCTAGACATCCGGTTTTATGTCTTTTTGGAGATCGAGAAAGTATAGTTCTTGAGTAGAAACAGTCTGAAATAGACTTCTACTACATCATGAATATACCATTTTCTTTCGAAAAGTATATTTTTAGTGATAATATAGTCAATATGCATCTGAAATTGCACGAAAAGTATGCTGAGCCAGCTCAGCCTGGACTCAGCTCGCGGGAGCGCCGACTGCTGGATGCATTCGAGGCAGCGGAGAAGGTCAAAGTGGCAGCTGTGGACGTTGAGGAGCTGCTCGGAGTAGACAGGTCAGTTGCCAGCCGAATCCTCTCCCGCCTTCAGTCAAAGGGCTGGCTCGTTCGTTTGAAGCGCGGGATCTACTCCGTTGTACCGCTCGGAGCGCCATCGCCCGAGGCCTCGCTTGAAAACAGTTGGGCGATCGCCATGGAGCTTTTCGAACCCTGCATGATTTCCGGTTGGACGGCGGCTGAACACTGGGACCTCACCGACCAGATCTTTAACTCCACTGCGGTTCTTACCACGACCCCGCAACGCTCCCGCACAAGAACAGTTGCGGGGCTCAAGTTCGTCTGTCGGGTCGTTGGGCCCTCGCGCTTCTTCGGCGCGGTCGACGTTTGGTCGGGCGGTGTGAGCGTCAGGATGGCGGACCCTCACCGAACGGTCATAGACATCCTCGACAGCCCCAGCTTTGGAGGTGGCGCGCGCCATTCACTCGACGTCGTGCGCGCCTACTGGCTCGGGCCGCACGCCGACGCCGACCGGGTTCTTCGTTGCGCTAAACAACTGGGGAAGGGAGCCGTACTGAAACGACTCGGCTTCACGGCCGAACTCTGGGGTAACCCCTCGGACGTCTGGAACGCCGAATGTCGAGATGTTATGACGGCCGGTGTTAGTCAGCTCGATCCGAAGGGACCGAAGAAGGGACGCATCGTCAGCCGCTGGCGGCTGCGTGTGAATGTCCCGGTGCCGTCCGAATGATTCCCAAGGCCGACTTGCTTTTTCGGGCCCACGCCGAGTCTGTGCTTCCGACAACCGTCGAGAAGGATTATGCCCTCGGGTGGCTGCTGTGCGGAGTCTCTCAACATCCCGTTCTGCAGAAGTGGGTCTTCAAGGGAGGTACCTGCCTGAAGAAGTGTTTCTTCGAGACTTACCGTTTCTCCGAGGATCTAGACTTCACCGTCCCATCGACAGAGCCGCTGGATGAGCAGCTCATTGCTACGTCTCTTCGCGAAATTTGTGATTGGGTGACCCGTGAATCGGGGATCGAGTTTCCCGGCGAAGGTTTCAAAACCGAGGAGTACTCGAACAAGCAAGGCAGAACTTCGTTTACCGCGAAGGTCCCTTTCGTTGGGCCCTTGAGGCAGTCGCGAGGAAGTCGGCAACGAGTGAAGTTCGACATCACCCAGGACGAGCTCCTTGTAGATGTCCCAAGTTCGCGCGACATCTTTCACAACTATGCAGACGCTCCGAAAACGACGCTGAAACTGGAGTGTTACTCGATCAACGAGCTTTTGGCGGAAAAGACGCGAGCGCTCTACGAACGCGAGGGGCGGGCGCGCGACGTCTACGACGTTGTCCACATTAGCCGCGTGTTTCGCGATGAGATCGAACCGTCTGAAGCGCTCCGCATCGTTGCGAGCAAGTTCACCTTCAAGAAATTGGAGCCGCCCACGGTGGATCGGATCCTCGCTCGAATCGATTCCGAGACGCTTCGCGAGAACTGGGATCATCAGCTGGCCCACCAGCTTCCGGTGTTGCCGCCATGCGAAGACTTCGAGTCGGAGCTGCGCGACGCGCTCTTGTGGTGGATGGAGCCGACTTCGCCCAAGCAGATTATGGAAGCGGTTCCGCTGAAGGCCGGCGAGGAGCTGGTTCCGATCGAACGCTTCCCGGGAACCGGTGTCGCGTCGGGCTTGGCGGGCGGCGTTTCAGCGGGGACTCCCGAGCTTCATGCCATTCGGCTCGCCGCCCGGAATCGGCTCTATGTTGCTTTCCACTACGATGGAGTCACACGGAGCGTCGAGCCGTACTCTCTGCGACGGCCTGCGACCGGCAACCTGCTGCTTTACGCCTACGAGCAAACCCGAGGTGGCCAGCTGACGGGCAAGATCAAGGCCTACAAGGTAGGGCGAATCGCCGGAGCCGAAGTCGAAGCACGTAGTTTTAAGCCGCGCTGGCAGGTAGAGATCTGACATGGATTAGCCCTCGGTAATGCGTCTTAGCGACCGGTTGCGCCGTGCCTAGCAGTTCCTGAGGGCAGGGCGCGGTCGAAGCGCACAACGCGTGCAGGCGCGACAACCCGAGAGATGGATTTGATAGTCGAACCCCATGAACGGAACGGGGTGACGACGCCCCTATCCGAGGCGTGGATGGCCCCGGATCGGGACAAATTGCCTGCAATTTTGGTTTTGTTGACATACTGGTACTTACCGGTGGTAAGAAAGGCCAGCTTATATCGCTTATCCGCCCGGGCTCGAGATCCTCGGTGGCATGCACGTCTTCGGGAAGGACGACGCGCCCCACGGCCACATGCATCTGCGCTTCACCGACTGCCGCGTGCCCAAGGAGAACATCCTCCTCGGCGAGGGGCGGGGCTTCGAGATCTCGCAGGTCCGCCTCGGCCCCGGCCGCATCCACCACTGCATGCGCTCGATCGGCGCCGCCGAGCGAGCCCTCGGTCTGATGTCGAAGCGTGCGCTCAGCCGCGACGCGTTCGGCAAGCGCATCGCGAACCTCGGCGGCAACACCGAGACGATCGCCCGCGCCCGCGGCGAGATCGAAGCGATGCGGATGATGGTGCTCAAGGCCGCGAAGGCGATGGACGAGCTCGGCAACGCCGAGGCGCGCATCTGGGTGAGCATGGTCAAGGCGCTGGTGCCCGAGCGCGTGTGCAAGATCATCGATCAGGCGATCCAGATGCACGGCGCCACGGGCGTCTCGCAGTGGACGCCGCTCGCCGACATGTACACGGGCCAGCGCACGCTGCGCCTCGCCGACGGTCCCGACGAGGTGCACTGGTTCGTCGTCGGTCGTGCCGAGCTTGCCTACTGGAGCGATCAGGGCGCGAAGGACTACGACCCGAAGTCGGAGTACCTCGGTCGCCCGACCGGCAAGGTCTTCAGCGGGCCCTGAGCTCCGCCGCCACGATGGCCTGCATGCCCTCCCACTCCTCCCACTGGTGGCAGAGGGCGTGCTTGGAGCGGGCCCAGGGGTCGTTGCCTGGCTCGAACTCGAGCCACTCACCGAGCTGGCCTCGGTCGGGGTGATCGCTCACGCCGTTGACCACGATGCCGGGCTGACGGCGCTTGTTGCGAATGCGGAAGATGATGCTCTTGCGCGACTCCGTGCCGTGGTCGTTGCGCGACCCCGAGTGGATGATGTGGAACGCCGCGATGCAGGCATCGCCTGGCTCCATCAGGATGGGGGTCGGACGCGGCCAGGGCCTGCCGTCGGGTGTGCGCTCGCTGTTCTCGTCGAGATACCGCTCGAACACCGTGTCGGGCACGTAGACATGACCACAGCGATTCGGCGCGTCGGTGTCGAGGCGCGGCCAGCCTGGACCCTCCGGGCCTAGACGGCCCGTGGTCTCCTCCTGCCAGCGATAGAAGCGCTCCATCTCGTGATGACTGCCCGGTAGCACGCACGTCTGTCCGCAGCCGGGCTTCGTCTGGTCGGAGAGCGCCACGAAGACGAACGCGTTGAAGCTGCCGATGCTGAGCGTCATCTCGGGATCCTGGAAGAGCGTGCCCATGTTGTGGCCGGTCACGTCGGCGCTGCGGCCGATGTCGCCCTTCGGGCCCATCCGGATGAAGCGTTCGTAGATCTCGTCGGGCGTGCCGGCCTGCACCTCCTGGGGTGCATTCATGGTGATGTTGCCCTCGGCGTGGAGCTGAGCGCCGTGATGCGGCATGTCGACGTCGCGATAGCCGAGCGCATTGAACGCCTCGCTCGCGCCGCGCTTCGGGATGACGCCGACCTGACATGCGGTCGGCGGATCGAAGGTGCCCACGGCCTCGCGCAGGATCGGCGTGAGCGAAGACGCGTTGACGAGGTCGGTCATCTCCGGCTCGGCAAAGAGGTTCTCGCCCCTCTCGGCGCGCTTGATGCGGGCCTTTGCCGCCTCGACGAGCTCGGGCGCCACGGCGCCCTTCACGACGACGTAGCCTTCGCTGTACAGCGCGCGCTTCTGGTCGTCGCTGAGCAGATCGGCCATGTGCGCTCCGGCTACCTGAGCTTCGGCTCGACGAGGCCGAGTTCGATCATCGTGCGCCCCGTCTCGCGCAGGGTGTCCTCGATCGCGTGGGTCTCGAGACCGAGATCGCGGCGGGCCTTGTCGCAGTGGGCGCGCGGTGCGTCGAACACGCGACCGTGCTTCTCGAGCATGGGCTGAAGCTCGTCGGGCGCGCCGCCGACGTCGATCTCGGGGAAGAGCTTCTGCAGATGGGCCTGCAGCTGCAGGACGTCGATCTCGCCCGACTCGTCCGTCGCCGAGAGGATGTAGCGATCGCCGTTGCCGGCGACGTCGCTCTCGAGCGCCAGCGCATGGGCCATCGCCACGTCGCGCACGTCGACGATGTTCCAGAGATGCTGCCAGCCACGAATGCAGGGCTTGCCGCACAGCATGCGCCCGAGCGCCCACTGCCAGGAGAAGACGAGCTCGTGCGTCTTCGCGAGCAGCGGCCCGAGCACGACGAGCGGATTGATCGAGATCGCTTCGAAGCTCCCGGCGGCGTCCGCCATCTCGTAGAGCAAGCGCTCGGTGTGGACCTTGCCGAGCTCGTAGCCCGTCTCGCCCTTCTCGTTCAGGTCCTCGAGGTTCCAGATCGGATCGTCTTCGCGCCCGTCCGAGGCCCAGTCGTCTTCAGTGAAGACGTAGCCGGGCGGCGCGGGGTGGCCGACCGCCGCGAACGAGCTCGTGTAGACCACGCGCTCGAGCGCGCCGGTCTTCGTCGCCGACGCCATCACGTTGCGCGTGCCGCCGACGGCCCCGTCGTACACCTCCTGGGGCGCGTTTGCGCGCGCGTAGCCCATGGCGGTACCCGCGTGGACGAGCCCGGCGCAGCCCTCGAGCGCCGCGTCGTAGCTGCCCGCTTCGAGCAGGTTCGCGCCGAAGAGGGTCAGCTCTCCTCCGTGGCCGGCATCGCTCATCGCGCGCAGGTGCGCGGTCTTCTCGGGGTTGGCCGGGTCGGTCACGCAGGCGTGCACGGCATGGCCGCGCTCGAGCAGCGTGCGCACGATGTGCGAGCCGACGTAGCCCGAGGCCCCGGTGACGGCAACGGGCCCGCGGCTGGAGTCGATCTTCGGCATCGCGTCTCTCCTCTGGCGCCCCGCCGCGCGTCTGCCCGCTCAGGCCCGGTGTCGCAGCACCTCGCCCGCGCGTGCGCCGGTGTGCTGCCCCTCGAGCACGTTCACCTGGCCGTTGACGAGGGTCGCGCGGTAGCCGCGGGAGCGCTGGATGTATCGCGGCGCTCCGCCCGGGAAGTCGTGCACGATCTCGGGCTGCAGCTCGGTCACGGCGTCGGCATCGAAGACGTTGACGTCGGCGCGCATGCCCGGCTTCAGCAGACCACGATCGGTGAGGCCGATGATGCGCGCCGGCGCGGACGTCATCCGGCGGATCGCCTCGCCCATGGTGAAGAGCTTCGCGTCGCGCACCCAGTGCGACAGCACGAAGCTCGACCAGCCCGCATCCATGATCTGCGACACATGCGCGCCCGCGTCGCCGAGAATCGGGAACATGTGCTCGCTCTTCAGGACGTCGGCCAGCGCGTTCAGGTGCGCGTTGAACTGGTGATACGTGAAGCGCGCCTTGCCGCCGCTCTCCTTCGACAGCCGCGCGAACGTCTCGACCCAGTGCTCGCCTGCGCGCTCGGCCGCGGCGGCCAGGCTCTGATCGGGCGGCGCGGTGTAGTCAGGGGTCTCACCCGAGCCCATGTGGAAGAGCATGTGGGGCGGGATGCTGCGGCCCGGGACGTCGGCCTCGGCGATCAGCTGCGACATGAAGTCCGCATCGTCGAGCGCGGCGAGGCGGCCGGCGAGATCCCTCTCGCTGAGCGCCTTCCACGTCTTGCCCTTGACCGGCATGATCGTCTCGAGCGACATGATGAAGCCCGAAGCGCGCGGCTGCGTGACCGCGCTGACGTCGAGCCCGCCCTCGCAGAGCGAGTCGAGGTACTCCGCCGCGCCTTCTCCCGACTCGGCGCCCCCGACGCCGAAGCTGAAGAGGACGCGCGCGTTCTGAGCCATCGCTCGGATCAGCTGGGTGCTGAAGTCGAACTGCTCGAAGTCGAGCACGTTCTGCATCAGCCCACCGCGATCGCCGACGACCTTCGAGATCTCGAGCAGCTCCGAGGCGTCAGCGTAGGTGCCGGGGATGCTGCGGCCATCAGGCAGCACGTGCGGGGGGTAGCGATTGGTCGAGAAGCCGACCGCGCCCGCATCGACGGCCTGCGCCACGATGTCGGCCATCTGCTGCTTCTCGTCGTCGCTCGCCTGCTCCTCGACGCCGCGCTCGCCCATCACGTAGAAGCGCAGCGCGCAGTGGCCGACGAGGCCGGCGACGTTGAGTCCAGGTCGCAGCTTCTCGACCGCGTCGAGGTAGCCGCCGTAGTCCTCCCAATCCCAGGGCAGGCCGTTCAGGATCGCGTCCTTCGGGATGTCCTCGACTGTCTCCATCATGCCGGCGAGCAGCTCTCGGTCGGTCGGCTTGCACGGCGCGAAGGTCACGCCGCAGTTGCCGAGGAGCACGGTGGTCACGCCGTGCCAGCTGACGGGCGTGCAGTCGGGGTCCCAACCGATCTGGGCGTCGAGGTGAGTGTGGATGTCGACGAAGCCGGGCGTGACCATGTGGCCCGCCGCGTCGATCTCCTCGCTGCCCTGACTGTCGACGCGGCCGATCTCGGTGATCAGGCCGTCGTCGATGGCCACGTCGCCGCGGACGGGCTCGGCGCCGGTGCCGTCGACGAGGTCGCCGCCGCGAATCACGATGTCATGGGCCATGTAGGAACTCCTTCGATTCGATTGGAGAGGGTTCGTCTCGCGCGCGCCCGATCGCGGCCGCACGCCGTCGAAGCCGGTTCAGTGGGCGATGAGACTCTTCACGATCAGGTCGACCACGGTCGCCCGGATCGCGTCTGCATCGTCGAGCTCTTCGGGGAGCGGGTCGCGGTGGCGCTTGCGCGCGAAGTACACGCATGTCTCGAGGACGAAGCGCGCGGCGACGCTGCAGTCCTTCGGCGGGGCGAAGTGTCCCCGCTGGCTGCGCCGCTCGATGTAGGTGGTGAGCCGCTCGAGCAGGCCGCCGCGGACACGCTTGAACCACATGTCCGCGAGGTCGGGCTGATCGAGCGCCGAGGCCTCGAGCACCTCGGTGCCCGACTGGCCTCGGTCGATGCGGTCGTAGAGATCGGTGATCACGCCCTCGAGCTCGGCGCGCGCATCGGTCACGCGCTTGCGGTCGAGCGCCTCGTCGAGCGCGCGGAAGCGGGAGGCGCGGTGGGCGCGGTCCTGAAGCAGCTTCTCCAGTCGGTCGCGACCGGGGTCGGGGACGGGCAGGGGCTCGGGGATGGTCACGTCGCCCGGGCCCGTGCCGCGGTCGAGCACGTAGTAGAACAGCGCTTCCTTGCTCTCGAAGTAGTGGTAGATCGTGCCGGGTGCGACGCCGGCGGCTTCGGCGATCTCGGTCATGCGCGCTCGCCGTAGGCCCTTGAGCGCGAAGACGCGGCTGGCGGCGTCGACGAGATGCTCGATTTGACCGGGGGGGCGCGGGCGGGGCATGGCCCGAGGATACTCGGCGATAGCCGAACGAGTCAATCGGGAATATCCTCGCTCGGGCGCGTGGCGTGTCGATTCGACGGAGGAGGCGAGCGATGAGCGAGGCATCCGAGCAGGTCGAGGGCACGGCGGGGCTGCAAGACGCTCGACACCCGGCGACGATCGCCGCGCACGAACGCCTCGATCGGCTCCGGGACGAGATCGTCCGGCTGGGGCTCGAGCGCAACGTCCTCGACCTCGAGATCTACGGCTACACCGTGCTCGAGGGCGTGAAGCCGCAGGCGTTCTTCGACGAGCTGCGCGCGACGATCCTGCGGCTCGGCGAGGAGGACCGGAAGGCGGGACGCCGCATCCCCCTCTCGGGCAGGGACGGCCGGAGCTTCCTCGTCACCTGGCTGCTCGCGCGGGGTCGCATCTTCGAAGAGGCCGTGATGGCCGAGGCGCCGCTGGCGCTCATCACGTACCTCATGGGCGAGAGCTGTCAGATCTCGAGCAACCACGGTCACGTTCGCGGGCAGGGCGATCCGGTGCAGGGGCTGCATACCGACGCACCGATGATGCCCCAGCCGATCCCCGAGTTTCCGGTGGCGAGCAACATGATGTGGATGCTCGACGACTTCACCCGCGAAAGCGGCGCGACGCTCGTCGTGCCGGGCTCGCACAAGCAACGCAATCACCCGTTGCCGAGCATGATCCGTCAGGCCATCCCGATCGAGGCGCCGAAGGGCAGCGTCGCCGTCTTCAACGGCAACCTCTGGCACAGCGCGGGCGCGCGCACGATCCCGGGGGAGCGCGTGGGCATGACCGTCTACTTCAATCGCATGTATGCACGGCCCCAGGAGGACCTGAACGGGGTCATCTCCGACGAGGTCGTCGCCCGCAACCCGCCGCGCTTCGCGCACTTGATTGGACGGCACAACCCATACCCCGCGCACGACTACGGGTTTCCCGACCCGAAGCACCTGCCGTACACCGGGATCGCGCAGGACGGACGCGGCTAGCCGCGTGCGCCAGGGGTCGGGGTGGGCGTCGCTTCAGCCCGCCGCGGCCAGGATCAGCGCGATCGTCTCGTCGTCGACGCCGGCTTCGGTCAGCACCGTCATCGTGTCGGCGCCGAGCCCGGGCGCTGGTGCGGTGCCGTGCAGGTCGTGCCCGCTCATCTTGAGCGGCGGAGCGACCGTCTTGAACTCGCCCCACTCCGGATGCGAGACGGTGGGGAAGCTGCCGTTCGCGATCGCCTGCGGGTCGTTGACCGCCTCCGCCACGGTGCGGACCGGTGCCCAGATCAGGCGATGCCCCGAGAGCGCTTCGGCCCACTCGTCGAGGCCCTTCGTTGCGAACACGCGGTCGAGCTGCTCGATGAGCGCCTTCGAGTTCTGGAAGCGCGGCACGGCGGTCGCGAAGCGCTCGTCCGCGGCGAGCCCGGGCTCGCCGATCGCTTCCGTGAAGGCCGGCCAGTAGCGATCGGATTCGATCATGACGAGGAAGAGCCAGCGGCCATCGCCGCATTCGTAATGGTTCCAGAGCGGGTTGCGGGCCTCTCTCCGATCGTGACGCGGCGGAGACTCGCCGGTCACGAGCGTGATCGCCGCGTCGTTGCCTTCGATGTAGAAGCCGATGTGCTGGAGGTTCACGTCGATGACCTGGCCCGGACCGCTGCGCGGGCCGTCGCGATCGCGCGTGCGCAGCGCGGCGAGGATCCCGACCGCGAGCGACAGGCTGGCCGAGTGGTCGCCCATGCCGGGCCGCTGAAAGGCCGGGGGCGCGTCGGGCTCGTGGAGCTGATCCATGAGCCCCGTGCGCGCCCAGTAGCTCGAGTAGTCGAAGGCCGGCGCATTGGCTTCGTCGCCCTCCGGCCCGTAGCCCGACAGCCGCGCGATCACGAGGTGCGGGTGCTTGGCGAGCAGCGTGTCGGGATCGACGCCGTACTTCGCCTGGCGCTCGGGCAGCATGTTGGTGAGGACGATGTCGGCCCCGTCGATCACCTTCGCGAGCGCATCGATGGCCTGGGGCAGCGCGAGGTCGAGCGCCAGCGACTGCTTGCCGCGATTGTCCATGTGGAAGTGGGGCGCGCCCGCGAAGTCGCTCGCGTAGCCCGCGAAGCGCGGCTGGCTGTGGCGATAGATTTCGCCCCAGGGCACTTCGACCTTGATGACATCGGCGCCGAGGTCGGCGAGGAGGGCGCCACAAGCCGGGGCCGCGACGAAGCTCGCGATCTCGACGACACGAATACCTTCGAGGGGGGCAGTCATGACCCGAGACTGCCACTCCGATCGGGCGAGGACAAGCTCACTGCCGTTCCCGCGGCTCGACGGGGCTGCGGCCCGTCGGCTCGCGCGCGAAGGCGTTAGAATGCGTCCCGCCAGCCGCGCCCCCTGGCACCGGAGCCGCTCGCTTGCCCTACGAGATCCGCCTGGACGCCCCGACCGGCCTCGCCTACGTCCGATACGACGGCGACCTCACCATCAAGCTGATCGTCGATGCGGTCCTCGACCTGAACAAGCCGGTCCACGACCACCTGCCGCGTCGTCTCCACGACGCGCGTTCGATCGAGAGTGCGTTCTCCACCGACGAAGTGCGGCAGCTCGCCGCGTTCGCGGGAGCCGCGTTCGACAAGCTCTCGTCCACGCTCTTTGCCGAACGCCGCACGGCCATCGTCGCGTCGGCCGATCTCTACTTCGGCTTCGCCCGCATGCTCACCGCGCTGAGTCAGCAGGCGACGCGGCCGCTGGAAGATCGATTCCAGGTGTTCCGGACGTTCGACGAGGCGTCCGCGTGGCTCGGGCTCCCGCCCGGCACGCCGGATCCCGGTCGCTGAGGGCAGCCAGCCCCGCCCTCGCACCGCGACTCCGAGTCACGTGCGCCGCGACACCGGCCAGCGCGCCGAAAACGGCCTGCATTCGTCGTTCGGCCGCTTCGCGTCCGACGTTCGCGGCAGCGGCCGAGGCCCCGATCGCTACCGTGCGGCGCCATGAATCGCGTCGTTCGCCGAGTGATCAATCGTGTGATGGGCGCCTTCGTCGGAGCCGGTGTCGGGCTCGACGACGACGGCTCCCTCCATCTGCCCGACGGGCTGAGCGCCGATCGCGTGCACCGCTTCATCGAGGTGTGCACCGATCGCCGCTTCACTTCGCCCCGCGAGGCGATGCACACGCTCTTCGCGCAGATCGGCGTCCCGATGAAGGCGGTGAAGCAGCTCGATCGCATCATCGACGACGGGGGCAACGTCGACCTCTCCAGCGCGACGAAGCACGGGCCGGCGATCCTCGCGGTCCTGCCCGATCTGCATCGCATCCCCGATCTCTTTCGCGACTTCCTGGTCGACGACCTCGCCCTCGCGCCGGCGAGCTGCGCGACGCTGGCCGAAGCCGTCGCCGCCACGCGCATCGCCGCCGCGCGGCACGTACGCTGCGATCCGACGTGGGACGCGATCCTCGATCATGCGGATCAGCTCGGCGAGCTCGCCAGGCCGTGGCGGGAGCGCGTCGCGGCCGCCTGAACGGCAGCCTTCACCCGATCGAATCGAGCAGCCGCGACGCCGACTCGGCGCGCAATGGCACGCTCGCGCCGATCGCCTCCATGCGCGGATCCGAGCTGTCCCCGACCACCCAGCGATGGTGCAGCTGCTGCACGACCGTCGCCGTCTTCCAGTGCGCGAAGGCCTCGTACCAGGCGGCCTGGGACGGATCGAGACCGGTGCGCTCGGCGTAGCGCTGCGTCAGCTCGTCGCGGGTGGGCAGGCCCATCTTCTCCATCCCGGCGTGGCTGCCCCGCGAGAGGCCGTCGTCGGGGACGGGCCAGTACCCGAGCAGCGTGCCGAGATCGACGAGCGGGTCGCCGAGCGTCGTCATGTCCCAGTCGAAGAACGCGATGACACGGTCGGGATCCTTCGGGTCGAACATGCAGTTGTCGAGCTTGAGGTCGTTGTGGACGAACGAGACGCGCTGCGGGGTCGGCAGCGCGCGTTCGAGTCGCGCGTGCACGTCGTTCATCGCCGCGTCGTGCTTCGGGTTCGCGACGAGATCCCAGCGCTTCTTCCAGCCACGCACCTGACGTTCGACGAAGCCGTCCGGTCGGCCCAGGTCGCCCAGGCCGCATGCATCGGGATCGAGCAGGTGGTAGTCGGCCATGGCGTCCGCGAGGGCGAGACCCATGCGGCGCCCGACATCGTCGTGGCGCCGCATGTTCGAAGGCACCACGCCGCGCACGACCTCGCCGCGCCGGCGCTCCATCACGAAGAAGTCGGCCCCGGCGACGTCGGGGTCGTCGCAGAAGAGCATCGCCCGCGGCGCCAGCGGGAAGTGGCGCCACAAGCGAGAGAGCACCTTGTACTCGCGCTTCATGTCGTGGGCGCCGGGCGCGAGCGTGCCGAAGGGCGGTCGTCGCAGCACGAGCTCGAGCGCGCCGAAGCGCACGAGGTAGGTGAGGTTCGCGGCACCGTTCGGGAACTGCATCACCTCGAAGTCGCCCGAGGCGTCGACGTCGGCCGGCAGGTGCGCGCGCAGATACGTCTCGATGCGCGCCCAGTCGAGCTCCTCGCCGCTGCGGACGGCAGCGACCTCGGGCGGCGCATCGTCGGTGAAGGGATCGACGCTCGGTGCGGCGCTCGGTGCTCGGGGCGTGTCTTCGGTCGTCATGTCGGTCTTCCACACCGGTCCGGAGCCGGGTGAGGGTTCCCCGCCGCTCTCCGCGCATCGTAGCGCCCGTGTGGGCAGCGCACGGAGAGATCGCGCTGGACAAGTGCCCGACCCCCGACCGACACTCTGGCGGACTGGAGGTGCCGCATGCCCGGACCGCTCGATGGGATCAAGGTCGTCGACGTGTCGGCGGTCGTCTCGGGGCCGCTCGCCGCGATGATGCTCGCCGACCAGGGCGCGGACGTCGTCCGTGTCGAGCCGACGGGGGAGGGGGATATCCTGCGCCTCGGGGCGTTCGCCCGCGGCGGGCTGAGCGCGTTCTTCGCCAACTCCAATCGGGGCAAGCGCTCGATCGCGGTCGATCTCACGACGGACGAGGGGGTCGAGATCGTTCACGCGCTCGTGCGAGATGCCGACGTGTTCGTGCAGAACTGGCGGCCGGGGGCGGCCGATCGACTCGGCCTCGGCGAGCCGGCGCTGCGCGCGCTCAACCCCGACATCGTCTACTGCTCGATCAGCGGCTACGGCGCGACGGGGCCGTACAACGATCGCCGCGTCTACGACCCGATCATCCAGTCACTCACCGGTCACGTCGCGGTGCAGCTGAACCCCGACGTGCCGATTCGCGACCTGGTCCGAAACATCGTCGCCGACAAGTCTTCGGCCTATACCGCTGCCCAGGCGATTACCGCCGCGCTCTTCGCGCGCGAACGCGGCGCCGGCGGGCAGCACATCGAGGTGCCGATGCTCGACGCCTCGCTCGCGTTCTTCTGGCCCGATGGCATGATGAAGCACACGTTCGTCGGTGACGGACTCGAGCGCGAAGGGCTCACGCTCTACGGGGTGTATCGGCTGACCGAGACCGCCGACGGCCACATGATGTACTTCGCCGCGAGCCAGGCCGAGTTCCACGCGCTGTATCGCGCAGTGGACCACCCGGAGTGGTGCACCGACGAACGCTTCGGGCGTCGCGAGGACGTGACACAGCCCGAGAACCTCGCGCTGCTCGGCGAGGCGCTGCAGCGCGAGTTCATGGCGCGCAAGACGGCCGAGCTGGTCGAGCGGCTCTCGGCCGAGGGCGTGCCCGCGGCGCCGGTCCTCGACCTCGCCCAGGTGTTCGAAGACCCGCAGATCGTCCACAACGAGGCCGTCTATGAGCGCGATCATCCGACGGCGGGGCGCATGCGCGGCGCGCGACCGGCGGCGCGCTTCGACAAGACGCCGCAGCAGGCCGGACCGACCGCGCCGCTCCACGGCGAGCACACCGAAGAGATCCTCGAGGAGCTGGGCTACGACGCGGCGACCCGAGCTCGGCTGCGCGCCGAATCGATCATCGACGGCGTCGCGAGCTGAGCCCGGCTCGGCGACCTCACCAGGCCTGCCGGCGGTTCTCGCGGGTCGAGGCTGACCCGATCCATGTGGTGGCTTTTCAACGCACCCGAGTTCCTGACGGCCGAAGCCACACGCTCACGGTCGTGCGCTCATTCCCGAATCCCCCATTCGAAATCTCTTGACCCTCTGCCTTCGCGCATCGCAGGATGGTTCGAGCAATGGACGTGCCAGAAGCTGACCGCGCGTGCGACGGTCGGGAGGTTTGTGAAGATGCACTTGCTGAAGAACCGGTGTCGAGCTGCTGAACCGCCCCCGGTTTCCCGGACACTGGGGGCGCTTTAAAATTTGTCGAGGTAGTGCTTCGAGTGAATTAGGACTCAGCAAAGTCGTCCGAGGTTCAGTTCTCGCGGCGGTTCTTCGATGGATGCTGTGAGGGGAGTGCGAGGCATGAGTCTGATGGAGCTAGCGACCGAAAAACTCGTCGTAGAGAAACAAGGCGGCAAGCGTACGGGGCCATTTAAGGGAACCTACGACCCGTCCAAGCACCAAATCTTGATTCTCGAAGAGAAGGCGGGCGTCGACGACGGCGACGTGATCGTCAGAGAACTCGACGGCGGCCGGTCTGAGCGATTTGTCGTTGAAGAGGCAGAATTTCAGAAAAGCCCCTTTGATCGGATTCCGTCTTTCCACCAATTGAAAGTTCGAAAGGAGACTCGACCCCCAATGAGCAAGCCCAATGCCGGCCAAACGATCAACATCCACAGCGCTGGCGGCGTCCAGATCGGCGACAACAACACCCAAAATATCGTCGCGGCTGTTCAGCAACTTTCCGCGGCGATCGAAGCTTCCTCCGCCTCAGAGGCCGAGAAGACCGAAGCCAAGGGGCTTCTTCAAGAGATCGTTGAGCATCCGGTATTCACAGCTCTGCTTGGGGCAGCGGCCGGTTCCGTGATGAATTCGTGAGCCACCGGCGGATCTTCTCGACTTCGTAGGGGGGTGAGCCCGCAGCTGGAGCGTCGAGAGAGCCGAAGCAAGGCAGAATGCACTCAATTCAGTGTCGTAGTCGATTTGCCTGCATGTCTGTCCTCATTATTCGTCCGAACAGTGTCGGACCCAGCGTTGGAGTCGGTCAACCTCACTGATCAAGCTGCTTCCTGCCACTCGTAGCGATGATGAAGACCACCGACACGAGGCAACCCAACGATTCGAGCTTCCGGGAACGGGCGATGCTCGATGGGGCGCCCTTCCGGTGAATCTCGAAGTATCGTGTGGACCCGATCCGTGTTGTAGTACTCGACGTATTCGCGGAGAAGGCGCCTTAAGTGCTTTTCGTTGAGGACGATCACTTGATCGAGCAACTCCCGGCGAGCACTCCCGACCCCTAATTGCATATGTGATCCGCGCTCAGCCAGTTTCGATCAGGCCGCTGTCCTTCTCGACGAGGCTCTCATGGACGAGTACGACGCCCGCTGCGCTCAGCCCGCGGCGGCGGGGCAGGGGGGAGTTCCATGCGCATCAGCGCGCACCCACGCGTAAAGTCGCGTGACCAGACGCTCCTGAAAGAGTCTGCCAAGTACCTGCTACGCCAAGAGTTTCTCGGAGATCGCGCCGGAATCGAGATAACGTTGCCAACGTGAGGGTCGCCGGTTCGAAATTTGGCGTGGGGGGGATGCGTTCGGGGCTGTACCGCATCGGGCTCGACCGTCAGCGCAACACCATGCGGGGTAATGGCAGCCACGGCCTGCGCCTCGGCTTTTGCACCGAGTACCGCGTGGATATCTTCACGGACAATACAATGGGCACGGCCTCCGCCGGCGTGAACATGGGCAGCAATTCCTGCAACGTCAGTACGACCTGTCCGTGAGCCGGGATCGTGATGGGCGACTTCTCCAGAGCCCTGCGCGACGATGCGGGTCTGCAAGCAACCTGACGTGTGCATGACTGATCTCGCTGAAGCAAGCGCCGCAAGATCGGGTCCCCGCTCCACCTTGCTTTCCTATCTCCATCTTGCTCGAGCTCGCTGTCGTCGTTGTGCTTGCTCAGCCCGACGCTCCTCTCGCAACTCCGCGTCGAGCTGGGCGTGGAGCATGGGCAGGATCTGGCGGTAGAGGACGTGGCGGTGGGCTCGTGCCCAGCGGGCCTTCCGGCGTTTCTCGACTCGCTTGCGGTACTCAGACTCCGGCGCGAGCCCATTCCCGGCTAGCCCGACCAGATGCGCGACCAAGACATCGGCATCGCCCAGCTCAGGGTGACCCTCGATCCCAAGAGCGGGCTGACCCTCGACCAGCGCGAAGGCAATGCGTTCCAATGTACTTCGTCGTGTGCGACGGATGCCCCGCTCTATCTGCTCAATCTGGCGGCCGCTCATTTCGGCACAGACTCCAAGGCGCGCTCTTGAGAGGTGCGCCACTTGATGGCGCAGCCTTCGCACCTCTGTGCCAAGTCGCTCGAGGCCGGGTACCTCCGAGGGGGTGATGGGACGCCTGCAGCGGGCGCGCTCAGCATCGATCCAGCTTTGTTCAGCCAATTCCTACCCTCCACTGATCCAGCGAAGTCTGGCATGTCAACAATTGTTAACATTTTCAGCGTGCGCCACAGCCGATCTCAGCGACTGCCCGCGCACAAAACAATGCCGCTAGGGAAATCCCCTCCACTGCGCGTGCGAGAGGCTGTACCCGCGCGCCCCGAGACGCCCAATGCCAGGTACACATCTCAGCAGCATTACCCATCCCAACGCGTATTCGGTGCAGGCTGGCTCAGTCGCGCTGAGAGGCCTTGTGACGAGATTTCGTCTGGCGGGGTTGCGCACGGTGCAAGATCGCCGTCGGACGGGCCTCTGGGGGCATCTTGCGCGGGCGCAGAGCGCGGGATTCCATGTGTGTGTCTCTCGTGCTGCGCGAACCCCGCTGAGTGAGGTCCCTTCACCCTCCTGTGTGAGTCTCTAGTTGTAGAGCCCATCGCTCAAACGGGTAATTCTCCAGGCCAAGGCGATCGCCAAATCTGAAGTGCTGCAGTCGTCGGATTGAGACCGTGATCCGCTGAGATGCACGTCGGTGCCTCTCAGTGCACACCGTTGCCGATTTGGACCGGACCAAGGCAATTGAAAAACGCTTTAGAATCCAACACATACGGGAAACCACGTTCTATCTTCGAACCTGAGGGTCGGGGGTTCGAATCCCTCCCGGCGTGCCATGTGAATCAGGTATGTGACCGGTCGGTAGAGCCGCAGGTTCCAGGCCTGAGGGTCTGCGATGGGCCACTCGCACCGTCGCCGTCTATCCTTGCGGATCCGATCACTTACGAGGATCCGATCGGCGACCCGGCAGAGTTGCTCAGGCACAATCAGTCACGATCTGGTCACATGGCCCCAGAGTTGCGGTTCGGGTAGCGGATGAATCGATCTCATTCCCCGGGCGGGTCCGGCTGCAGACGTAATATAGGTCATTGACTTAGTCGTCCAATGACTTATCCTCTCTCGGTGAACTTCGAGTGGGACGACGAGAAGAACCTCATCAACCAGCAGAAGCACGGCGTATCGTTCGAAGAGGCACGCGGGCTCTTCGAATCCGACGTCGACTATCTGGAAATCTTCGACAGCGATCATTCCGATTTCGAAGACCGTTTCATCGCAATCGGCCCCATCAGGCGTGGACTGGTCGTGGTCATCTACACCGAAAGAGAAGAGGATATCATTCGAATCATCGGCGCCCGTTTCGCCAACAAGAACGAGCAGTCTCTTTACCGCTCGCACATGGATCAAACTCGATGACTGAAATCCCCGAACTCACAGAAGAACAACTCAAGAGAGCCATCCCAGCTCGCCTGCGCAAACGGCTAATGCAAGGAAAGTTCGAAACGGGTGAGGATATTGCCGCGCTGCGCGCGTTTGTAGGGCTCACACAGACCGATTTCGCTCAGGCGATCGAGATCAGCGTTCATACCCTTCGAAACTGGGAACAGGGACGGCGCAAGCCAGAAGGACCTGCAATTGCCCTGCTCCGGATCGCTGCACGTCACCCGAGGATCATTCGAGAGAACCTGGAGTCCGCAGCGTAGAAGTAGAGATGGTCAAGGCAAGAGCTCACAAGTGGGAGTTCAGGGCGCGATTTCGCCGTCACTCCTTCGGCTGGAAATCGCAGCCCGCGATCAAGCGCATCAAGGAGGCCATCTCCGAGATCAAGAAGGTCGCTCGAAGCGACGATCTCCTGGCGGCCGAAGGAGCCGTTCTGTTCCTGGAAAAGATCTCACCGGCCATCGAGCAGGTCGACAGCTCGTCTGGCTCCATTGGCACGACCGTCAACAACGCGATCAACGCACTCGTTCCGATCATCGCTGAGGCGTCCGCCGACACGAAGCTTCGAGCCTCCTGGCTCGAGCGTTTATTCGAAGCGCACGGCGAAGACCAAATCCCCTACATCGAAAGCCTCGCCGACTACTGGGGGGAGCTGTGTGCAACGTCCGGGCTGGCTTCGGAGTGGGCCGATAGATTGCTGGGCATCACACGAATGGCCCTCGGCCATAACAAGAACAAGCGCGGGTACTTCCACGGAACAACGGCCTGCTTGAGTGCACTCTACAAAGCCGACCGCCACGACGAGATCCTCGGCGTTCTCGAGGAAGAGCGATTTTGGCCCTATCGGCGATGGGCAGTGAAGGCTCTGGTCGCCCAGGGGAAGAAGTCCGAGGCAATCCGGTGCGCCGAAGACTGCCGAGGCCCTTGGGCAAGCGACCAGGACATCGATCGCCTGTGTGAGGAGATCCTGCTCTCGTCGGGCCTCGAGGACGAGGCCTACGCGCGATACGGGCCGATTGCGAATCGGGCGAGTACCTATCTCGCGTGGTTCCGAGCAGTCGAAAAGAAGTACCCCAAGAAACCGGCCATCGAGATCCTCGATGACCTCGTCAAGCTCTCGCCCGGCGAGGAGGGCAAGTGGTTCGCCGCTGCCAAAAGCGCCAAGCTCTTCGATGAGGCCATCGATCTCGCCAACCGAACGCCCTGCTCGCCCCAGACTCTCACGCGAGCCGCGCGCGACTTCGCGGTAAAGAATCCTATCTTTGCTCTCGAATCGGGAATGGCTGCCCTGCGCTGGCTGGTCGAGGGATATGGATACGAGATCACCAGTCTGCACGTTCTCGATGCGTACTCGTTTACGATGCAGGCCGCCGAGCACGCTGGACGCGGGGAAGAAACGCAGAAGCGAGTCCACAAGCTGGTCGCGACAGAGAGTTCCGGGGACTGCTTCGTGACCAGGATCCTGGGTCCACGATTGGAGCTTTCATGAGCGGGCGGAGGCGTCGAGCTGCCACGGCGCAGGATCCTTCCAGCATCGATGGGGCACTCGCGGCGCTGGATGCCGATGAGCTACGCGAGCTGATGCGCGACGTCCTTCTGAATCTCGACGGCCGCCCCCGAGGCCGGATCCTCAATGAACTCATCGAACGCGCAGCGCGCAACCGCTCGACATGGACCCCAAGCGGCCCCTCGAGCGAGTCGGTCGCCTCGGTTCATGCGTTTGTGGAGGCGGCCAAGCAAGTGGGCCATGCGGACCCATCGGATGTAGACGATTACCTGCGCCACGGCACCAACGCACTCCTCGGCAAGAACTACTCGAATGCCTTCGTGATCTTTCGGGCCCTGCTCATTCCCCTCAGCGAGGCCGAAATTGATCTGGGACAGCACGAGATGGTCGACGAAGTTCTGACCGTGGACCTGTCCGCATGTGCCGCCCAGTATGTCGTCTCGATGTACATGACCGCCTCGCCCCCGGGCCGGGCCAAGGCGGTACTGGCCGCGATCCGCGACGTAGAGAGCGTCGGCCACTTCTGGGAACCCCTTCACGAGATGGAACGTGTCGCCGTAGAAGCGCTCCCCGACTTCCTCGAATTCCTGCCGCGATGGCGAGAACTCATCGAATCGAGTATTCCGAGCGTGCGCAGTCACAACGCCCACTCGAATTCCGATCGGTGGCTTCGCGAGGTCGTCCAGCGCATGGATGGAGCTGCTGGACTCGCTGATCTGGCGCGGGCGACGAAGCAAGAAGATGATCTGCGAGCCTGGTGCCGCGAGCTCGCCGCGCAGCAAGACTGGAAGGCTGCCCTTGCCGCCCACGAAGAAGCTGCCGAAATCGTGGGTGACAGCGTGTACGCCAGCGGCGAGTTCCTCGACGGTGCCGCACTCGCCGCCCAGAAACTTGGTAGTAAGGATCTTGCGGCCCGACTCGAACGGGCCTGGCGAGGTGCCCCTTCCATCCGTCGACTGTGCCGTTGGCTCGGTTCGTCGATCAATGAGAAAGCAGCCACGAGCCGTGCGCGAGTGGCGCTCGAGTTCTGTCCGAAGGAGGCTCATCGTCAGCGTGCACTCCTACAAGTCGTTGTCGGTGACCTCGAAGCCCCCGCGAAGACACTCGCGGCGGCGCCGGGCCTGGGATGGTCGAACGAAGAGCATCCCGGGCAGCTTCTCTTTCCCCTGTTCCAGAATCTTCTGAGTGAAACGCCCGCAAGGAGTCCCCTCGTGGAGGGCGGGATGGACGCCGACCCGCTCGAGTCGATGAAAGCTGACGGCGACCAGGTTTTGCTTGAAACACCAGAAGTCGATGACGTCCTCGAAATTGCGGGTATCAAGAAGCAGCCTGAAATCACGATCCGCTGGACGCTGCTCGAGGCGATGCGTCGAGCGACCGAGAATCGCCTGGCCGCCGTTACCAGGAACAAACGGCGACGGCACTATGGTCACGGGGCGCAGCTGGTCGCCACATGTGCTGCATTCGGCTCATCTACCGAGGCCAAGGATTGGGTAGCCAAGATTCGTACCAGGTACCGGCGCTACCCGGCGCTTCGGCGCGAGCTCGATGAGCGCCTATCAGGGGCGTAGCGAAGCGCATCAGGAATCGTGTCGGCGCCCGTGATCGAAGTCGAGCCCGCCGGCCGACAGAAACAACGGCGCTCTCGATGGCAGGCCGCCACACACCGTAATGCGCAAGCGCTTGCATCCCAATCGCAGCCAACCGAGCCGCACGATTTCAGATCCTCGGTGATCACCCAAAACCGGCCATACGTGATCACCTGAAAACCGGCCAAAGGGCATGAAGTCGTCCGGGACATTGACCGCGCGCGAGGTACGTACCTT
>PVBE010862257.1_pt1 | contig 22466 bp, 23 predicted proteins | sample 1631181 | NCBI WGS metagenome assembly PVBE01 (sample SAMN08397723, study PRJNA350692) | Marine metagenome, whole genome shotgun sequencing project. | isolation source: water | place: Pacific Ocean | collected 2012-04 | reverse complement strand
CCGTTCAATATCTGTTGGCGGTGAATCGAGTACGTTGTGACCCAGTGTCTTCAGATTATTGATGAATGCATCCCACGCTTCTCGCAGCTGTTGCTCGTTGGTTCCCGTCATATCATTTAGTAGCTTCCCACTCATATCACTAAGCATTTCATTTGTCATCTCGAGATAGACCCCGTGATAACTTAACTATACAAAACAAGAGGCCCGCATCTAAAAGTCCTGAAACCGTACGACTGTCCCAGGGGGTGCACACCCAAAGATAGAACCTACAGGTTCTAAGTTTGAGTTCAAGTCCCGGGGGGCACACAGACAAAGATTGGCAAGTTTACGGTGCAGAGCGTATTTTAAAGAGATGACACCATTTGATTCTCTTAAACCAATGGTTTCGAGTGAAATTATTGAGTCCTTTCAAATAGTTTGGGACAACTTGGGAAAACCCGGTAGTTGGTGGTCGGGACGTCACAGAATTGAAATCGCTAAAGAGATACGGGATTCCAGCCCTCCTTCAATAGCAGAAAGAATTGTTGATTTTTCCAATTATTCAAATGAGGCGACAGATGGCATAACTCCTTTTGTCAAAGCCGTCGCTAGAAAGATTGCATATGAATCTTCCTCGATCGATAAGAACGTTTTTGATCAAATAGTGGCTGTCATAGGTGAAGATCAATACGCAGAAATTGCAGCGATCGCTTCCCAACTTATTCCGATATATCACCTCGCAGATATTCTCGGTTACGACAGAGAGGAGTTGCCGAATGCTGAGCCTGGATCTCCATCTGCTGAGAGACCGGATGACCTTATAGAAGGAGTGGGGTTTCTTCCGACTTTCCCAACAAATGGCGTACCCCATGTCGCCGTTTCTCTCAGTCTTGCTCAAGCAGACAATGCGAGACGGATGCTGCTCGTACGTGCCATGTATTCAGGTAAAGACTTTGGTGAAATGATTTGGACCCATAGGAACCTGTCACGACCCCAAATAGAACTAGTGGCGGCACGAACCTCTGCCATAAATGAATGCTTTTATTGAACTAGCGCTCACACCATGTTTCTCAGTTCGAGCAGCAAAGCAATTGACTCAGAATCAGACATTACCGACGCAGTTATTGGGTCTGGAGCAGATTCCGGTGTACCTAATGCTGAGATGCTAATAGCTTTCACTGAATCAGCGAATCGACTTGACGATGACCTTCCCGATATCCGAGAAGCCCTCGTCAAAAAAATCGGAGAAAAAGGTATGGTCGATGCCGCTATAACTGTCTCAATTTTTCGAAGCCTGAATGTAGCTGCTGATAGTTCCGGAATAAGAGTTGACGACGACTGGGTTGATAGCGCAGCAGAACTTGCCAACCAGTCTTATGCCAACAAATTTTCTACAGCAAAAAATTCCCCAGCAGTTAAAACGCTGTAAATAGGTGAACAACATAAAATACGAAATCAAGTTGTATTAAATGAGAATGATTCCTATTATTATTACATGTTAAACATTTCAATACTTTCGATAATTATTATCATCATTTCATTGGGTGCTAGCTCCCTGGGGCTAAGAGCCTCGAGGCACTTAAATTCAAATAACTTGCAGCGCCTCACCGCTATCGCTTCCGGCCTTCTGCTTGGTTCAGCAATTCTCGTTGTTTTACCTGAAGGGTTCCACATGGTCGCCGGAAACGGACATGATGACCCTTTTGCCTACAGTCCACTAATTCTCGGATTAACTATTCTTGGTGGATTCATTTTCATGCTAATTCTTGAAGGCTTAGGCCTCGGTCACGCGATCCATGAAGAGCATCACGATCACGCTCTTGGACATGGACATGGACATATTCATCATCCGAAACAAAGTTTGGTAGTAACCCTTGGCCTTTCAGTTCATGCCATCGGTGATGGTCTCGCCATTGGAGCGGCAGCAGCTTCTGGGGAAACTACTGTTTCCATTCTTGTAGCTTTCGGGGTCTTAGTTCATAGAGTACCCGCCGCATTGAGTCTTGGAATTTTCTCTTCCCATGAGTCGAATAATCGAAAGTCACTCCTGACTGGTTTTTTCGTTTTCGCTCTCGCTAGTCCCATAGCTGCTGTAATTTCCTATTTGATTTTGAACGGTGTAAAAGAATCTGTTATCGGACTTGTAATGCTTTTTTCTGCGGGAACATTTATTTATGTAACCACAGTGGACACCCTTCCTGCTATCCACAATCCAGAAACTGGGCCACGTTCTGCACGGAATGTAGTTGTTAGTGCTGTAATATTTTCCGCTTTCTTATTAGTGCTTCAAAGTGCTGATGTATTAGAGCACTCGCATGGCCATTCTGATGAAACCCATATCCTGCATGACGACCATGACGACCATGACGACCATGACGACCATGACGACCATGACGACCATGACGACGAATAAGCGATTTTATTCGTCTATTTTTTTCGAACTATCCATGCCTCTTCTGATGGCCACTTGCTTGCCCACTCCAAATCAACAAACGAGTATTTAGTTTCCTCAGCTCCTAGAGAAGGCTCCACTTCGATTAAGTCTTCTACTTCGAAACCACATGAACGAAACAATCGGAGTTGTTCTCCATGCGAGATATGAAACTCAACACTTTTATCAGAGGTGTCTTCGAAACGATGCATACCGAACTGCGAGTTCCGTAGACTCTCTGCAGCAGAGCTGCCGTCTTCCCAACTTGAACAAAGAGTGAGAAGGACAGAGTTCCCAAAGGCAACGAGCTGCCCTCCGGGTCGGAGTACGCGTGCTGCTTCTGGTATCCACCTATAAGGATCGCACCAAATAGAGGCTCCATATTCAGATATTGCAAAATTAAAACTTTCGTCTTTAAAAGGCAGTGACTCAGCGTTGCCAAAAATGAGTGGGAAATCTAATTCAAATTCTTTTTGAAAAGAAGCAGCTGTGGAGAGTTGCACCGGAGAGTTGTCGATTCCAACAGGATTTCCTCCTCGACGGGCTAGCCAAGCAGACACATAGGCTGTTCCACAACCCAACTCAACGACGTCTCCACCTTTGAAATCTCGGAGAAGCCCTACTTCTGATTCAGGTGTCTGAAAGATTCCCCATAGCGGTTGATCCTCTCGCCATGCCTTATGACCGGACTCTACATAAGCACCTAGGTCGTTCGAAGACGGATCTGCCCATACATTCCAGATTTCACGATTAGAGCGAACATGCCCTTTACTAGGTTCACTGTTTTTACCCATGGAAATAGTTTATTCACTTTTCTAAAACATACATCTGGCGAAGTAAGGTTCAGCGGCTGCGTCTCTTCCGTCTTGGTCCATAGCGATGTAATACTCCATTTCATCAACGTCTTTCATCATGTCTCCGAGAATGCAACCGCATAAATCTATTGGACTATAGAGAGAAAGTTCCGGTATTAAATTAACTATGAATACACACCCGTCTATGAATCCTTGTTGTCCATCATAAGACCAGGCACCTTCATATTCGAAAGGCACCCACAGGATGTCGCAACTTTCTTCATCACAGCCACCAAACATGCAAGTGAAATAAGCGTCAGTGTAAAGTTCGTCGTCGTCCTCGTTACTCATCATGGATGCAAGAATCACATCCTGGCCAACAGTTTCAATGATGCAACTGGTCAAAGCATAGTCATCTTCAAAAAATGGGGCCAAAGTTCCAAGAAGTAAATCGGGGCAATCCTCCCATGGAAGCAAATTTACAAAATCTTCGTCTGCGAGAGCAGTATTTGAAACAAATTGTCTTATCAAGACTTCTAAATCCATATTGGAAGCTATACATTCCGCTCCAGACTCCCCGAATAAAGGAGAGATCATTGCTGTAAGAAATTCAGGACACCCAGAAATAATTTCGGCAAATACCACATCCTCTGAAGCTTCTTCGTTTCCAGTTATTGCGGCAATTAGTAAATCTCTTAATAGTCCGCCTTCGAGAACTGAATTGACACAAGACAAGTCAGGTAACTCTCCCCCGATCAACAAAGACACTGTTTCTAAAACAGTTTCCATATCGCCGCATTCCTCAACAGCGTCAGCGATTCCTAAGATCAATGCTTCGTCTTCAATAGTTTCTGGATCAAAGGGTCCACCTATTACGCCGAGTTCTACTAGTTTGCTTTCACCCAAATTCTCAATTACTTCCGCGGCGATACAGAGAGCTGTTTCTTCCGAATCAACCACCCCGAAGAGAAATTCTTCATCGCCAGTCGGCATAATTTGAGCAAGTTCTTCTTCTAAAGAACCTGTGAATTCTTCCGTAACGACCTCTTCGCTTGCTACCTCTTCTGTTTCTGAAACCTCCGTAACTGAGATAGTTTCAGTAGTTGAAGTGGCAGAATCTGTGCTACTTCCCCCACACGCTGTGACAATCATAAAAACCGTTACAAAAATGGAAAAGGTCTGGCGTTTCATTAATTCTCCTAGAAATGAAAACAAGTAGAAAATTTTTCTTTTAATACGTTAACAAATTCTTTCCTTATCTTTAAAGCATTGTTAGGCCACTACCATGCGTTAAGATTCGACTATGCCCAGCAACCCGATTCTTAGATTTATGAATGGCATGCATCGTGGTTTAATAGCAGTGAGTGCAGGTCAAGCCGGTTGGAATGTTGGAGGGATGACTGTTCTTGAAGTAACCACAACTGGACGAAAATCTGGTCGAGATAGAACCATTTTTTTGACTTCTCCTATTCAAGAAGGAGATTCAATTCTTGTTGTTGGGTCTCGTGGCGGTGACGACCGTCATCCTGATTGGTTTCTAAACATGAAAAATAATCCAGAAATTAAAGTAAGCACCAAAGATGATCCGGATCAAAAAATGATGGCTCGTATAGCTACAGACAAGGAATGCGAACACCTTTGGCCTCTTGTCATTGAGAAATATTCTGGCTATGGAGACTACAGAAAAAAAACAGATAGAGAGATTCCTCTTATCTGGTTAGATCCAGTCACCGAATCTACTTCAACTTAAATTTATATCGCTATAGTTCAGCTTATGGCTAGATCTACAGTTTCTAATCAGTCCGTTTTTGAATACGCTGTTTCTCATAGCACCCCGCCTGACCCTGTTTTACAGGAACTTATTTATGAAACCAAAGAGGCAACTGGTTTGGCTGCTGGCATGCAGATAGGCGCTGACCAAGGCGCATTTATGACGATACTTTCTGCTTCCCTTCGTCCTCAGTTCGCGGTAGAGGTTGGAACATTTACCGGCTATTCATCTATCTGTATAGCTCGCGGGTTAACTCCACAAGGAAAACTTTTATGTTGTGATACCAGCGAAGAGTGGACTGATATCGCTCAGCGCTACTGGAGTAAAGCTGATTTAAGTGATCAAATTGATTTAGTGATTGCTCCTGGAGTTGAGACCTTAAAGAACCTGTCGTTTGAGGAAACGATTGATTTGGCTTTTATTGACGCAGACAAAGTGGGTTACATCAACTACTACGAAGAAATCGTTCCGCGGCTTACCCAGCAAGGCATTCTGTTAGTTGACAACACGCTTTGGTCCGGAAGAGTCATTCCAGATTCAGGTTTTGATGACGAAGACACCTTGGCTTTACGCAAATTCAATGATCATGTCGCAGCAGACCAAAGAGTCACTGTCGCACAGTTAACTATCGGTGATGGTTTGACTATTATAAGAAAATCTTGATATTTAGTCCTGAGCACCCAAATGAATAAACTCTGGTGACCCGTCTAGAAGCGGACCAAGCATATCCATCATTCCCGTTTCCATACGCCAAGCAAGGTACGCCTCGTAGTTTTCTCTCGTTTCCCATTTTTCCCAAAGAAATATTCGATCTGGATTGTCTTGATCTACATAAGTTTCAATACTTACGTTGCCTTCAAAAGCGCGTGTGTCCGCTAATGCTACTAGTAGAACAGATAGTAATTCTGTTCCCACGCCTTCTTTACAAGGAAAATAGGCCATAGATGTGTGTGGCATTTCAATCTCCGTTTCGGTTTTAAAAAAACCTACATCAAATTAAGAACTACTTACCTATCGGAGGTTTCAACCAAAGGGAGTAGTTCCATGCCGAGCATTTTTCGGTATGTGTTGTGATAGTGATGCAAAGCAGGTTCGTTACGTCCGAAAATAGAGTGTTCAATCACTCCGCTTTCTGCGCTTCGTTGCTGACTAGCACTCATCATGTAGTCTTCATCCCGAATTATTTCCGCAAAGTTCTGGGAAGCCATCTTCACCATTTCTTTTATTTCATTACTTTCAAAGATTTCAGGGCGGACGTAGAAGTGAATTCGGCTTACGTGTCTGCCGGGTCGTTCTTTGTCTGGGTAAGCGCGAACTAGGAAAAGTATTCCGGCTCCTGGCATGAGTTGAACATTTGGAAAAAGCCAATACACCGGTAAAGCAGCAGTCGTTATATTCCATTCTGATTCTGGCTGATCTCGCATTCCATCGATGTCCCGTTTGCAAAGAAGCATTCGGTGATTACGACCATAAGTGTCGTAGCACTGCACGTTTCCGTGGAATTGGAGATTTAGAGTTTCGGAGTGTAAGGCGGAGAAATGATATGTTTCACCAAAAGTGTCCATGGCGAGCTTCCAGTTACAATCAATCTTATAAGTGTCTTGAGTTAAGTACTGAAGTTCTTCAAAGTTCCATAACGCTAATTCTGCGTCTAGGTTTTCTCCGAGTTGTTCTTCAAGATCTATAGCACCTTCAGGGTCCGGATGAATCCATAAAAGTCCATGCCGTTCTTCTGACGGCAATTCGATTAAACCAAAACAATTAGTATCTAGATTCCCGAAATGTTCGCTTTTAGGCACACCAACGAGAGTGCCATCGGTTCCGTAGGTCCAGCGGTGAAATCTGCAGGTAAACCGTCTAGTTTCACCTCGTTCTTCTTCTTCAAGTACCGCTCCCCTATGAGAACAAGAATTAACGAAAGCACGAAAATTTCCGCCCTCATCACGGGTTGCAAGTATGGGTGTTTTTAGGTCATTAACAGTAAAAAAAGAGTTAGAGGTTGGGAGGTCGCCAGATAGCCCTAAAAGCTGAGGGTGGTCTTGGAAAAAAGTTTTACGTTCTTTTTCGGCTAATTCTGGATCAACATAAACACTAGTCGGGTTATATCGAAACCCTCCGGCATCAACATTAACTCCGGCATCTAATCGAGTCATCAAAGTTTTTATCTGCGCAATTTGTTCCGTTTTTTCCATTACTTCACCAAAGTAAAGAGTATCAACTGCCAGGATAAAAGCAGAAGATCGGCCTAGAAGACCGATCTTCAACTATTTTTCATGGCTCCGGGGGTGGGGATCGAACCCACGACCTGCGGATTAACAGTCCGATGCTCTGCCAGCTGAGCTACCCCGGAATAACGAACGAAGGATACCACGACAAGGCACCCGACAAGAACCAAATCTCTCTTATTTAATTGATGAAATTAAGTTCTCCTTAAACATCAGACTAGATTTGTTTGTAATGGATACTGAATCGTTTATTTGTGTTGAAGGAAACTCCTCGAAACAAATTATTGATGATTCGCGTCCAGATACCACTCTGAGTCTGGTCATTCCGACTTTCAACGAAGCCGAAAATATTACCCCACTTATTCAACAACTCTATTTTGTACTCACAGAAAAAAATATCTCACACGAGTTGATTGTTGTTGATGACGACAGCCCCGATAAGACTTGGGAGGTCGCCAAAGAGTTAACCGTTGAAATTCCTTCTTTAAAAGTTATTAGACGGATCGGAAGTTCAGGGCTCGCAACCGCAGTAGTTTGCGGATGGGCTCACGCTAGTGGAAGATTTCTGGGCGTCATTGATGGTGACGGACAACACCCGCCGGAACTTCTACCTGATCTTCTCTCAAAATTTGATGAAGAGATAGACGTTGTGGTTGCGAGTCGTCATCTCCCTGGAGGCGGGGTCCCAAATTGGTCAAAAATGCGTCAACTCTTATCTAAAGGAGCTCAGGCTCTCGGAGTTCTACTTCTTCCTGGAACAGTCGGCCAAGTCACCGACCCGATGAGTGGTTATTTTCTCGTCGATAGAAAAGTGATCGCTAACTGCGACCTGCAACCCGTCGGGTACAAGATACTCCTTGAGGTCTTAGCGCGCGGGAATGCTAATAAAGTTGCCGAATTTCCTTATTACTTCCAATTAAGAGAAAGTGGGAGCTCAAAAGTTCGAGCAATTCATTACCTTGATTATTTAAGACACTTGCTGAGACTTAGAGTTGATCCCTTACGTAGCCAAGCGTTAGTGCGTTACTTCGGTGTTTCTTTTATGGCATTGGTAATTGACGCTGTTTTCTTTTTTTGGATCTTTGATGGTCTTGGATGGAATCTCACACGATCTGCTTTACTGTCAGGCGAGGTAGGTATTCTTTTTACGATTCTCCTGCTCGACTTATGGACTTTCGCAGGGCGTCCATCCCGTAATTTTATAGATCGATTTCGCCGCCTCGTAGGAGTTCAAATTGCCCTAGGAGTTATTCTCTTAGGGCGCCTAGTTCTCATAAACGCTCTTATAACTTGGTCAAACCTTGAAGCATTGACTGTTTTCTTGATTGTTCTTATCGGAACTTCACCCGTAGGACATCTTCTAGGTTCGCGTTTGACGTGGCGACCTGCGCGTAGATAAAAGATTTAAGACTGATCTAAGTATTCGCGGAAAGTCTTTGAGCGTTGTTGATGCCGTAATTTAGCGAGAATACGGATTTCTATTTGTCGGACTCTCTCTCGAGTTACTTTAAAGTGGCGTCCCACCTCTTCAAGGGTTTTTGGCTCCACACCATCTAGCCCGAACCGCATTCGAACGATTTCTCTTTCTCGTTCTTCCAATCCATCAAGAACTTCTGAAATCTCTCCAGTAAGAACCTGATGAGTAACCGCGGACTCTGGAGTTTCTACTTGTGAGTCGGGTAGAACGTCGGCAAGGCTTACTTCGCCTTCTTCTCCCATTGGAAGATCCAATGAAAGGGTTCCTTGACTCAAGTTGAGTTGTAAAAGTTCGTCAGCTTTTTCTGGATCTACTGCTGCTCTCTCTGCTATCTCTTCAATAGTTGGTTTCCTACCAAACTCTTGGGAGAGATCTCTTTCTGCTCGAACAACCCTGTTCATCGCATCGGCAGTATGTATTGGAATCCTTATTGTTCTTGCCTGATCAGACACCGCCCTGCTCACGCTCTGACGGATCCACCAAGTTGCATAAGTAGAGAATTTATAACCCTTAGTTCCATCAAACTTCTCTACAGCACGCATTAACCCTAAGTTTCCTTCTTGAACTAAATCCAAAAGAGGTAACCCGCGGCCAACATGCTTTTTTGCTATAGAAACAACTAATCGAAGATTTGCCCGAGTAAGCCGATCTCTTGCTTGTTCTCCTCTGCGTTGCCGTCGCCGTAGTTTTGATAATTCAACTCGTGAAAGATTCTCCAACTTCCCGGTTGCATGAAATTCAGCCAATTGTGCTTCGGCTTCCATTCCGTCGCGCATCTCCATCGCCAAATCAACTTCTTCTTGAGGTTCAAGTAAAGCAACTTCGCCAATTTCACTTAAATACCGTTGTGTCGAGTCTGAAGATCCACTTTTTTCGGAGACATTTTTTTTATTGCGTCGCCGCTTGAGGTTGCGTTTAGGGGGGAGAATTATTTTCATCTCGCCCTCTTGTGGCTCACTACCTTCTTGGGCTACAACTTGATCATCAAGAGAGATGCCTTCTTTTTCGAGCGCTTCTCTCACCTCCGCTACTAATGAAGGCATCAATTCTGCGTCCCTTAACACTTCCAGTATTTCATCAAGACTTAGTTGGCCACTGACCTTTCCGTGACGAATGAGGCGTGAAAATTCGTGAGGATCCACATTTTCCCATTGCGGCAATTTAGATCCGTTTTCTTGTTTCAAGACGTAGCGCTCCTAAACCATTCAAGTAGCGGCTTGAGTGCCTTGACATCTTCTGGAACTTCTCTAAGAGTTGCTACTTGACTACGCAAATACTGAATATCATCTAGGAGTTCTCTGTCGTAATTGTCTTCACGTTTTGCGACTGCAGACAATTCTGCTGCTTTTTGCTCTGCAGCTAATGCCAATAATCTTGAAAGTACTCCTAAAGAATCCTCTTCAGTGGCTTCGCTCGCCACTACTTCAACCAGTATTGACGACACCGATTCTTCTGCCATTTCCCGCGCGGCGTGAAAATCCCCATTGGCATCTTCAACTGTTTCATATGCTTCTCGCGCCACTCCGGTTAAAAATAAAGCCGGTAGTAAATAGTCGACTATTTCTTCTCGTCTGTGGAGAAGAATTTCTAAAGCCTGTCTTTCGACTTCTGCGATTTCTATCTTGAATACTTTTTCTTTTTCTATTCCTTCTTCGCTAATTCTCTTCTGCGTTGGTGTTCTGGGGGCAAGATCTTGCATTCGACGGCGAAGGTCCTCAGGGTTCACATGGCAAGTATCAGCTATTTGAATCACATATGAATCCCTAACCATTGGATTTGGGTGCTCAGTAACAAGTCGTGCTGCCTCTTCAGCTGTACGTACCTGCCGTTCAGGTGTAGAGAGATCTCCACGTTTTAACTCTCGATCTATAAGAAACTGAAGAAACGGTTTTGCCTCTTCAACAGCTCGACGAAGAGCCGCTGGGTCCTTTCTAGATAACTCGCCTGGGTCTGAACCTTCTGGAAGGTCTGCAATAGCGAATTCCAATTCAAATTCTTCTTCCCAGCCATATACCCTTTCAGCGGCGGCTTGGCCCGCATTATCTGCGTCATAGGCTAAAACAATTCTTGGAGCGAAACGTCTGAGTTTTTTCGCATGATCAGAGGTCATAGCAGTACCACAAGTTGCTACAGCTCTTTCTATTCCAGCTAAATGAGCCCCAATCACATCGGTGTAGCCTTCGCATACAACTATTTCGCTTAATCTTCCTGCTTCCGTTTTTGCCCAATTAAGGCCATAGAGAACTTGACTCTTTGAATAAATTTTGGCCGCATCAGAAGTGTTTTTATATTTAGGTCCTTCCCCTTCCGGAAGTTGCCGCCCCCCAAATCCAACAGGTTCTCCTCTTTCATTAAAGATCGGAAACATTACGCGATCTCGAAAAAAGTCATATTGTTTGCCATAACGATTTAACCCACCCAAACCTGCGTCTTGGAGATCTTCTGCAGAAACGTGTAAATGTTTTGCTAAATTGTCCCACTCGGCTGGCGCCCAACCCAAAGAGAACTGTGCGGCTATTTCCCTGTTGTAACCGCGTGATTTTAAATACTCGCGAGCCGGGCGGGCTTCAGGTTGATTAATAAGACAGTCATGATAAAAATTGACTGCCTTTCCAACAAGTTCTAAAAGTTCTTGCCTGCGTCCTTTGGTTTCATTTTCATTTTTGTCGGTATATCTGAGCGAAATATTTGCTTTCGCTGCTAAATATTCAACTGCTCCAGCGAAATCAAGATTTTCTTTTTCTCTAACAAACGTGATTGCGTCTCCACTAGCACGACATCCAAAACAATAATAAACCCCAAGTTCAAAGTTGACTGAAAAAGAGGGAGTATTCTCATCATGAAAAGGACACGATCCCTGCCAGCGAGTACCAACTTTTCGTAGTTGAGTGTGTTGATTGATGATTTGGACGATGTCGGTCTCGTCCCGAACTCTCCTTATATCTTCCTCAACTATGCCCATTGTCGAAACTTAGCAGCCTGTTCGGGGGGCCTGTGGTGGCGGGCAGCAAGAACTACGCGTAAGACCATCAAATAAAGCTTAGGGGCAACAAAAATGGCGATTTTTCTGATCAAATAATTATAGAACTTTGGGAATTAGAAAAAACAAAGATTTTTATGCCTGAATAGTCAGTTAAATCCAGAAACTTCGTAGATACTTGAAGTATGACAGTAGCTGCTTCCACTCCTATCGAACTTATAAATAAAGTTTATTCCACTCTTGAAACCCGTATTCAAAAAGGAAGAGACACGTTAGGGCGGCCTCTTACTCTCGCAGAGAAAATACTTATAAACCATCTCGACGACCCAGAGAATACTGATTTAGAACGTGGGGTTTCATATGTTGATATGAGACCTGATCGTGTCGCCATGCAAGATGCCACAGCACAAATGGCTTGGCTTCAATTCATGACCGCAGGATTAAATGAAGTTCAGGTACCAACAACCACTCATTGCGATCATCTGATCCAAGCAAAGATCGATGGAAAAACAGATCTTCTGACTGCGGTAGATGGCAACGAGGAAGTTTATTCATTCCTTGAGTCTGTTTGTGCTCGCTACGGAGCAGGGTTTTGGAAACCAGGGTCCGGAATAATTCACCAAGTTGTTCTTGAACAATATGCCTTCCCGGGTGGAATGATGATCGGAACAGATAGTCACACCCCAAATGCGGGCGGATTAGGAATGATCGCAATTGGAGTTGGTGGCGCCGACGCAGTGGATGTCATGACCGGGTTTCCTTGGAATGCAAAATGGCCCAAATTAATCGGCATTCACCTGACTGGTGAGCTTGACGGCTGGGCTGCCCCGAAAGATGTAATTCTGAAGGTAGCAGAAATCTTGACAGTAAAAGGCGGCACCGGAGCGATCGTTGAGTATTTTGGCCCCGGAGCGAGAAGCCTTTCTGCTACTGGTAAAGCCACCATATGCAATATGGGAGCTGAAATTGGGGCTACAACTTCTCTATTCGCTTACGACGAAGCTATCGCCCGTTACTTGAAAGCAACTGGCAGGGAAGAAACAGCTGACGCAGCAAACAACGTCGCTGAACACTTAAGAGCTGATAGCAAAGTTGAATCCAACCCCTCAGATTTTTTTGATCAAGTTATTGAAATTGACCTCTCGACCTTGTCTCCGCATATCAACGGACCACACACCCCTGATCTGGCTAGACCAGTGTCAGATTTAGGTGAAGAAGCCAAAGCAAACGGATGGCCAATTGAAGTAAGCGCAGGCTTAATTGGGTCTTGTACTAACTCTTCCTATGAGGACATAACTCGAGCGGCTTCAATTGCACGTGACGCAGCCAACAAAGGTCTGACCGCTAAGATTCCTCTGCTAGTCACACCTGGATCCGAACAAGTTAGAGCCACCATTGAAAGAGATGGGTTACTTGCGGACTTTGAAGCGTTAGGCGCCACTGTTCTTGCGAATGCTTGCGGTCCTTGTATCGGGCAATGGGATAGGCAGGATTTGGATGATGGTATACCTAATTCAATTGTTACGAGTTACAACCGTAACTTTCCAAAACGAAACGACGGTTACGCAACAACCCATGCTTTTGTTACTTCTCCAGAAACTGTGATCGCTTTAACTTTGGCGGGACGTCTTGATTTTGACCCGGCCCGAGACACGCTAATAAATGATCACGGTGAGGAAGTTCGCCTTTTTGTGGGAGACGGTATTGAATTACCTGCAGATGGATTTGACCCGGGAGAGGATACTTTTCAGGCACCTCCAGAAGATGGCTCCCACATAGACGTAGTCGTATCTCCTTCAAGTGAACGCCTTCAAGTCCTAACTCCTTTCGAAGCTTGGAATGGGGAAGATTTTGTTGACATGCCTGTCCTGTTAAAAGCGCAAGGTAAGTGCACCACTGACCATATTTCAATGGCAGGACCTTGGTTGACTTATCGCGGGCATCTTGAAAACATTTCTGGAAATCTATATATGGGTGCTGTGAACGCATTTTCTGGTGAGGTGGGAGTCGGACTTGATGTAACTGATGGAGAGTGTCGCCCCTACCCTGAGATCGCTAAGCGTTACCACGAAGCGGGCATAGCTTGGGTCGCTATCGGTGACGAAAATATGGGTGAAGGTTCGTCACGAGAACATGCCGCTATGGAACCTCGTTTCCGCGGAGCGAAAGCCGTGTTAGCACGTTCCTTTGCTCGCATTCATGAAACAAACTTGAAAAAACAAGGAGTACTTGCCTTAACTTTTGTTAATTCATCAGATTATGACTCCATAGGAGAGAATGACCGCATTTCAATTCTTGGATTGTCTAGCTTGGCCCCCGGAGTTCCAGTTCAAATCCGAGTTTCACATGCAGATGGTTCTTCAACAGATATTTTGGTAAAGCACACTCTTTCGCAAGATCAGATTGAATGGTTTAAAGCAGGAAGCGCACTGAATCTCATCCGAGAACAGACCGGCGGTTAATCAGACTGAACGAAGTCGATATCCACGATTTCGGGCTTCAGCGAGGGTGTCTGGACTGAAACAAAGAAAAGTCTCAGCTGACAGTAGCTCGTCAAGAATGATTGACATATCTTCTTCGTTCGTTACATCTTCAAGGTCGTAAACCTGTTGTGTTCGCTTGTCTCCAAGAAACTGGCTATGAGAAAAAACTGATGGTTTGTCCATACCTGCAGAATAGCGGAGAATATACGAATAACGGAATAGTGTTTATACAGGTTTGAACAACTTTAGAAAGAGAATCGATGAACTCTCGTAATATTTTTCGAGACAAAAATGCGCGACATGATATTGAAGCTTTTCTCCTTGGGGGCTCGTTTGCAGCTGCCGGTATTTACCACTTCATCAATCAAGACTTTTTTGAAGCGATTGTTCCAAGATGGTTTCCGAATCCAACTTTCGCGAATCTTGTATCTGGAACTGCTGAAATTTTTCTTGGTTTAGCGCTTATTCCTAAAAAGAGTAGGCGTCAAGCGGCTTGGGGCTTACTACTTCTATTAGTTGCTGTTTATCCAGCAAATATTGACATGTTTATCAACGATGTTGGTTTTGAGACTGACGAGTTTGGGAAAACTATCCGTATGGAAGATGCTTCTGATGTTCGTGTGCGAAACTTCGTACGTCTTCCTTTTCAGTTTCTTTTTGGTTGGCTTATCTGGCGCCACACTAAGAAAGAGAAAATTTCTTCTTAATTGGAACGAGATAAGCGCTGCCATCATTTTTATAGGTGAGGCGCTCTGAATCTGTTATCTGCCGTTCTCTCCTAATGTCACCTTTTCTATCTTTTTTTCTTCTCAGTGGAAAATAGTCTGGGGATGCACAAAAGTGCATCCCCAGAGTTCAAATTGTTAGAACTTTTCTGGATATCTCAGAACGGTCTTTATGCCAGATGGGACCAATGCTGACAACCAAATCTGAGGGTGGCTGGCGAAATTTCGCCAGATGGTCCAGAACCGCCTAGCGGCCACCCACCTCCGAAGTCCCATAACGTTTGCTACTAATCTGGACCACCTCCTCTCTTCGGTAATTCTGACTTTAGACGCGAAAGAGATAGATTGTCACGGATTAATTGAAATCTAAGAGACCTATAGGAACTAGAGTGTGAGTGTGGAAGTTACAACCATCTATCCAGCGGCCGCTATTTACACGATGGACCCCTCTCGACCTACTGTTTCTGCGGTTGCGATAAGGGGTGAACGTTTTTTTGCTGCAGGGACTCTTGACGAAATGCGTTCCATTGCTAATTACGAAGTTGATAACACGTTCGCTGGGAAAATACTCTTGCCGGGTTTTGTCGAAGCCCATAGTCACGGGATGGCTGCGGGGCTATGGATGCACACTTATTGTGGTTTCTTTAACCGGTCGGATCCTAACGGAAAGATTTGGACAGGCTGTAAAAATATAAATGAGGTCATCGATCGTTTACGTGTAGCCGACGATTCTCTTGAAGATCCAAATGAACCTCTGCTGGCTTGGGGCTTAGATCCAATTTATTTTTCTGAAGAACGTCTCGTGGGGAGTCACCTAGATCAGGTTTCTTTATCTCGACCAATATTTGTCTTACATGCAAGCGCTCATCTTGCCACTGTCAACTCCGCATTAATGGACTTGGAAGGAATCAATTCAGAAACTCCTATGGAAGGGATACCAAAGGATGCTGAGGGGAATCCGATTGGTGAACTTCAAGAACCTGCCGCTATGTCACTCGCTGGTACAGTTTTTCGGTCTTTTTTTGGTCGCATGAAAGCCCAAGATACAAAATGGGCTTTGGGGCGATTAGCGAATAAAGCAGGGATCACCACTTTGACTGACCTTGGAAACCCTTTGTCCACTAATCAAACAACTATTGATGAGTGGCGTGATGTTGTAGACAATGAAGCTTTTCCGGCTCGGATGTTCATTTTTGATTCTCCGGCCATGAGTCAAACATCAACAGAGAACCTATTAATTGCAAAAGAGAAATCTAGTGACAAGTTGAGATTAGGGGCAGTGAAGGTTGTGTTAGATGGCTCAATCCAAGGTTACACAGCGCGGCTTCGGTGGCCTGGCTATCTTGATGATCGTTCGAATGGAATGTGGGTTTTTCCTCCTGAGCAACTCACTGAACTTCTTCGCCCCTTTCATGAAGCTGGTTTGCTGATTCATGTACATTGCAATGGAGACGAAGCAGTTGATGTCTTCTTAGAGACAGTCGAGACTCTCTTATCTGAATTTCCTAAAACTGATCACCGCTACACCGTTCAACATTGTCAACTTACGAGCCCAGAGCAATATCGAAGAATTTCGGCTCTAAATATGTGTGTTAATTTGTTCTCTAATCACACGTGGTATTGGGGAGATCAGCACGTCACCTCAACAGTTGGACCTGATAGAGCTGCTCGTATGAATTCTGCCCGAACCGCTCTTGATGCAGGAGTACCTGTATCAATGCATTGTGATGCTCCGGTGACTCCTTTAGGTTCGCTTCATGTTGCTTGGGCTGCTGTTAATCGTAGGACTGCTTCTGGATTTGTTTTAGGTGCTGAAGAGCAAATCACTGTTGATGAAGCTTTACATGCAGTGACTTTGGGTGCGGCATACCAATTAAAGATGGATGGTGAAATCGGATCTATCGCTCCTAGAAAGTTTGCTGATCTTGCTATTCTTGAAGAAGACCCTTACACAATTGACCCTAATGATTTAAGAGATGTTCCTATCTGGGGGACTATGTCGGGTGGAAAGATTTTTCCAGCTGAAAACACATGATTGAAAACGTGCTCCCTTTTACCGTGATCGGGGGTTACCTAGGGGCGGGTAAAACTAGTCTGATCAATAATCTTTTAACCGATTCTACAATTGGGCGTTTAGCCATCGTGGTTAATGACTTTGGGGAAGTCAACATTGATGAATCCCTGATTTTAAGCCATGACGGAGACACAATCAGTTTGACTAATGGTTGTATTTGTTGTTCTCTAATCGATGGTTTCGCTGAAACTCTGACTCAGATCAGGGCCCGGTCCGATCAAATTGATCGTGTAGTTGTTGAAGTTTCTGGTGTTGGAGAGCCTCGTAAAATCGCTCAATGGGGTCACACCCCCGGATATTTTTTAGATGGAGTGGTCGTTCTTGTTGATGCGTCAACTGTTATTGAGCGAAGCGGAGACCCCTATGTAGGAGAAACAATTTGCTCTCAGATCGCAGCAGCGGATCTTGTTTTGTTATCTCATTGTGACTTACTAGAAGATGATGAAATCCATATAGTAGAGCAATGGTTGAAGAGTCTGAGTTCTGCCATGATTTTACGAAGCCCTATTTCCGCTTCGATGCTTTTTGGACTTGAGGAAGTAGGAGTAGAAAGAAATATTTCTCCAATTGATCATGTTTCTGTCACTCTTGAGTTCCCTAAGCCAGTCGACCTTGCGTCTATTGAGGTGTGGGAGAAAAGCCGTCCTTCAGGGGTTGTGCGCGTTAAGGGATTTCTGAGTGTTAATGAAAGGTCAGAAGAGAACACTGAAGTTCAGATGTGTGGACCGAATTTGACGATGACAGCTAGTCAGTCAGATCAACTACGGAAGGTGTTAGTAGTTGTTGCCACTCCACGGACTCCCAAGGCGTCAATTATTAAGTGGTTAAACCTTCTCAACCTCGCAAATTGACTTGACGGGTTCCTGCATCTACGGCAAGACGGTCAGCTTCATCGTTCCAGCGATCACCTGAATGTCCTTTCACCCATTTGAACTCAACATTTCGCCGTTCTAGATAAAGGTCTATTAATGGTTTCCACAAATCCTGGTTTGCAACAGCTTTTTTCTGGCTGTTGACCCATCCTCGGCGAATCCATCCTTCCCACCAGCGATCACGAAAACAATGCACAACATATGTTGAATCACTTACAACAAGCAGCGAACCTTCAATGCTTCTAAGGGCTTCTAATGTCGCGGTCAGTTCCATGCGTTGATTCGTGGTCGCCGGATCAAATCCAGTTGCGAATGAACCATCAGGAATTACCCAAGCCCATCCACCTGGACCAGGGTTTCCTGAACAGGCGCCATCGGTGTAAACCACTTGACTGGATTCGTTCATGAATTCAGACCCTAGTTCGTGCCAGCATTAATCTGTGTTTTCTTCCTTCATGATGATGCCAAGTGATTTTCTCTTTTTCATTTATAGATCTAGAATTAACTAGGTACGTACTTTAATTCTCAAGAAAGTTGTAAGGATACTCATATGGCTGTTTTTCCTGAAGGAACACTTGCAATCACCGGGAACGCAGATTCGGATCATCTCCTTAATTCCAATCCGCTCGCTTTACTAATTGGAATGCTGTTAGACCAGCAGGTTCCTATGGAATGGGCTTTCCGTGGCCCCGCTACGCTTTTTGAACGTCTCGGAGATCTGGATGCTTCAGAAATAGCTGCATATGATCCTGAATCCTTCGTTTCTTTATGCTGTGAAAAACCAGCTATCCATCGTTTTCCTGCTTCTATGGGTAAAAGAATTCAAGAAATGTGTCAATACCTTGTTGATTATTATGACGGAAATTCTGCTGGGCTTTGGGAAAAGGGAGTCTCTGGAGAAGAACTGTCTAAGCGAATTCGAGAACTTCCAGGATATGGCGCTGAAAAAACAATGATTTTTATCGCTTTACTCGCTAAACGAATGGGGGTAACTCCAGAAGGGTGGATGGATTACGCCGGCCCATTTGCTGATAACACTCCCCGCTCTGTCGCAGATATAGACGGACCTGAAGCATTGTTAAGTGTTAGAGAGTGGAAGAAGGCTCAAAAGTCCGCTGGGAAGTCTAAGCAAGAATAACTTTTCTTAGAGTCGGGCTTCGTTTTCTTCTAATGCTTTTAGAAACCAACTATACGTAGAAGCTAGACCTTCAGTGAGTGAGATTTGATGCTCCCAGCCAAGATCCTTGATTTTAGAGATGTCTAAAACTTTTCGCGGCATTCCATCTGGCTTAGAAGTATCAAAAGAAATTTTTGCTTCTGGATGCACTAAATCACGCACTCGTTCAGCCAGTTCAGCTATCGAACCATCCTGACCGGTTCCTACGTTTATATGTTCTATGTCTGAATAGTTATCCATGAGAAACAGGCAAGCATCTGCTAAGTCATCAACATGTAAGAATTCTCGATGAGCGGACCCTGTGCCCCAAATTTGAACTTCTTTTTCGTCAGAAATCTTTGCTTCATGAAAGCGCCGTATAAGAGCGGGTAACACATGACTGTCTTCAAGATCAAAATTGTCTCCGGGTCCATAAAGGTTTGTCGGCATGGCTGAAATAAAGTCACAACCATGTTGGCGCCGGTAGCTTTCACATAGTTTTATTCCCGCGATCTTTGCAATTGCGTAAGATTCGTTAGTGGGTTCCAGTTGGCCACTAAGTAATTCATCTTCCTTCATGGGTTGATTGGCTAACCGTGGATAAATACATGAACTGCCAAGGTAAAGGAGCTTTTCTACTCCGATTTGATGACTGGCATGCACTACTGTCCCATGAATCATTAAATTGTCGTAAATGAAATCAGCTGGTCGACTGCTATTAGCTCCTATGCCACCTACTGTGCCAGCAGCAAGAAATACATATTGAGGTTTGTGTTCGCTAAACCATTCATCTACTGATGATTGTCGCCGGAGATCAAGATCATCACGAGTTGCGGTTAAAAGATTCGTAAATCCTTCTAATTCGAGGCGTCGGACTATTGCTGAGCCGACTAAGCCTTTGTGTCCGGCGATAAAAACGGGAGCAGAACGATTTATCATGTTCATTATCCCTCCTCTGCTATTCCAGTAATAGCACCCATCTCTGTTAGATAGATTCTAAGTAAATCTACGACAACAACTACTGCTACTGAATCTAGTGGTTGGTCTTCGTTTAAGGATTGAGCGATAACAAAATCTACTGCTTCATCGATTTCTATTACTTTTTTCTGAGTTTCGTCGGAGAGTGCCTGATCACCTAGTTCCAAACCATGATTAGTGGCTAAACCATTTTGATTGAAGTATTCGAGCCACCATTGGGTAATCGTTACTACTTCATCGCGAGTTAATTGAGCGGCTGCTTCGTCCGGAAGCTGTTCCGCTATCCAATCAACTGCATCTTCGAGTTCGAATACGACAGGGGAAACATTTTGCTCTAGTCGTCTAGTTGTTGACCCGACAAAAGCGAGAGCTATTGCTACTACAAGGAAGATTCCGAGAAATAGAAACAACCAGATCATTTATTCTGAGCCAAATATGGCTGTGTCGACTTATATGCCGATTCGTTGTGCAAGAAGTTCTCTGTGGTAAGTCGGATCGCCGAAAAGAAGTTCTGAACTTTTTGCTCTCTTGAAATAGAGATGAGCAGGGTGTTCCCACGTGAATCCTATACCTCCGTGAATCTGAATATTTTCTGCAGTGGTGTTGAAATAAGCTTCAGAGCAATATGCCTTGGCAAGTGATGCAACTGAAGGTAGTTCATCGTTCATTTCTGAAGCGCACCACCCTGCGTAATAAGCGGCAGATTTAGCTGATTCCACTTCAAGTAACATGTCTGCACACTTGTGTTTGATTGCCTGGAATGAACCAATTGGACGGCCAAACTGTACGCGATCTTTCGCATATTGAACTGCAGTGTCTAGACATATTTGTGCCCCACCAACTTGTTCTGCTGCTAAGGCAACTGCGGCTAGGTTTAGAACTGTTTCAAGAACAGCCCATCCCTCTCCTTCTGTTCCTATCAATGTGGCGGAAACATTATCGAAATCCATTCGACTTTGTTTTCGTGTTAAATCCATGGTGGCGAGTGCGGTACGGGTCAAACCGGATGTGTCGCCGTCAACTTTAAATAGTGACACACCTTTGCTTGTGCGTGCGGCCACAAGTACGACATCGGCGGTGTTTCCATCAAGGACATACATTTTTGTTCCAGAAAGATTCCATGAATCACCGTCAGCGGTTGCTTCCATGGTGATGCCTTCTTCGTCCCAGCGTCCATTTTCTTCGGTGAACGCCAATGTGGCGATTGTTTCTCCGCTTGCGATTCCTGGAAGTATTTCTGCGGCTGCAGATTCGTCTCCACTATGGATCAAGGTGTTTGCTGCTAATACAACTGTTGAGAAGAATGGGGCGCAGAGCAAAGCTCGTCCCATTTCTTCCATTACGACTACAAGTTCTACATATCCGAATCCTTGGCCGCCATGTTCCTCTGGGATAATAAGACTTTGCAGTCCTAGCTGTTCGGCCATCATTGCCCAAGTATCTGAGTCGTAGCCCTCTTCGGTTTCCATTAATTCACGAACTGTTGCTTCGGCGGAATAGTTGTCAAGAAATTGACGCACAAATTCCCGAAGTTGTTCTTGCTCCTCGCTAAAGGCGAAGTTCACGTGACGCTCTCCTGTCTAGATGTTTGTTTAATTTGGCTAAATTGCCACCTAGAAGTTCTACCAGCCCTTGGACCTGAACGACTACACCGGCAAGATAAGACAAATTGTTTCTAATCGGTCATGATATAGAGATGAATGATTCTTTAGAACCCTCAATAGCTTCTCATCCTTGCAATCACACCGATCACGTTTCTACTGGTGTCCCGGGAGTTTCTCTTTATTGGTGTGATACTCAAGCAGAAATTCACAGAATTGTGGTTGGTGATCTAGACAACAATGTTTTTGTGCTTCGATGCAGAGAGACAGGAGATTCAGTTCTTATAGATGCAGCTAACGAGCACGACAAGCTTCTTGAAATGTGTCGAGTGCTTGACGTTCGTACTGTGCTTGAAACTCATGGGCATTGGGATCACATTGGCGCTGTTCCAGCAGTACGGGATGCCGGATATGAAGTCGGAGTTACTCAGGCAGACGCCGCACTTTTAGATGGCTACGACTATCTCCTTGAAGATGAATCCGTTATTGAAGTAGGAAAGTTGCGCCTTCATACAATAACCACCCCCGGTCATACGCCTGGTTCTATCTGTTTTCTCCTTGATGGGTCACCAATTCTTTTCTCTGGAGACACTCTTTTCCCAGGTGGGCCTGGTACTTGTGAATATGGTGGCAATTTTGATCAAATCATCAACTCGATTGATAGGCGTTTGTTTGCTGCTTTATCACCTGAAACCCATGTTTTGCCGGGGCATGGAGATGCAACAACAATTGGTGCTGAGCAACCGTTGTTGGATACTTGGATAGAACGCGGATGGTAATCATCTAATTTCCCCTATCTGCATAGTGTTAATCCGTTGAAGTTAATAGACTTTAAGTATGGCTGGGAAAAATAAACCTTTATTTGAAGTTCAAAATCTTCACGCATCTACGCTTGAAGGTGAGCCTATTTTACGCGGTGT
>PVBE011180953.1_pt1 | contig 22469 bp, 13 predicted proteins | sample 1631181 | NCBI WGS metagenome assembly PVBE01 (sample SAMN08397723, study PRJNA350692) | Marine metagenome, whole genome shotgun sequencing project. | isolation source: water | place: Pacific Ocean | collected 2012-04 | reverse complement strand
TTGGCGGTGGTATTGGGTGGCGCTGCCGCAGCGTGGTTCCTCTGGCTCGGGCCGAACAAGACGCTGAATCGCGCGACCGTGATGGTGATGGTCGATACCAACGGCGACGGCGCAATCACTCCGGGCGATGACGCGCAAGGCGCGGGGGTGGTCATCAGCGACCACGGCGCGCCGGGCTACGTGCTGACGAGCCGACAGATCCTGATGCCGCCGGATCAGTCGATGACGGGCTATGTGGAGATCTGGCATCGGCCAGGATCGGACAAGTGCGAGAAGATAGCCGCGACTGTCGAGGCGGAGGGCGGGGAATACGGTGGCGATGACGAGCTGGAGAAACTGGCCCGGGACTGGGCAGTGCTCAAGTTCACGCGACCGGGCAAGCTGCTGTCGATGAAGAACTCGGACAAGACGGACTTCGCCGAGGAGGCGAGTCTGAAGGTCGGGGGATTCGATCCGACGCGCGAATCGACAGATGACACCGGCCAGCCGGTTCAGCCGGTGGCGGGCATGTTGTTGAAGGTGGATCGCAACGATGTGGAAGGCCCGATCGCGCTGACGCACAACGCGCGGGTCGCGGAGGGCACGGTGGGCGCGCCGGTGGTGATGAAGGGCAAGCTGGTGGGGATCAACTGCCAGGCCAAGAGCACGGCGGACGATTCGGTGACGGGTCAGAAGGTCGCCGAGGAAAGCCTCGCGCTGCCAACGTACTTGCTGCAAGAAAGCGTCTTCGACCAGTTTCAGAGGTAGCGGACCAGACCCCAGGAGCCAATCGCCGTTGTGTAACACCGTAGGATGCCCGGCGCCCAGCCCCGCCAGCCCCGACGAGGTGTTCTGTCGTCGGTGCGGCTGGCCGCTTGGTCGGGCGCGCGTGCAGACGGACTCGTCCGAACTCATCGTCACCGAGCACGCGACCCCCACGCTCACCGCACGCGTTGAGAACGTGGGCCAGGGGACGTTGCATTGGTGGTTTGGCGACCTCCCCGGAGGTATGACGCCTCAGGACGCGCCTAAGCCCGTTCGCGAGGGCGAGAGCCAGGCCGTCAGGCTGAGCATCGACCGCGCGAGCCTGGAGCCGGGACAGGTCGAGGTGCGCGTGCCGTTTGAGGCTTGCACGAAATCGGGCTCGGGGCCGGACGACTTCCGCGAGTTCTGGTTTGATGAGTGCTGGCGCGACTTCGACGTGGCGGCGACCATTGTTAGGCCGCGCATCGGCCCGCTCGAGATGCCGTGGCGCACGATTCTGTTCAGCGATAGCATCCCCGAGGTAACTCTCAACGCCCGAAACGCCGGCGAAACGCCGCTCGACATCGAGGTCAGTGTCTCGGGTGGATATACCGCGTGCCCGTTTGGCGGCGCCGCATCGAGCCGGGTTGCTGTTGCGCTTCCGCCCGGCGAGCCGCAGACGATCACGATCGCCTGTCCGGAGCTGGCGGCCGGGCAGAGCGGCGAAGTTGCGTTCGAGTCTCGGGACTTGGGCGACCGCCGGTGGGCGACGGCGGGGATCGAGTGGGTGGACACGCCGGATGCCGCGATGCCCGAGCAACGGTACGTGGTGGCGGTGGATCTGGGGACGTCGAAGACGGCGGCGGCGGTGCTCGACCAGCGGGTGCGAGGCGCGGAGCCGAAGCTGTTGATGTGGGATCGCCCCGGCGCCGATGCGGTGGCGTGGATGCCGACGCGCGTGGCGTTCGGCGATGGCGATCAGCCTATTTCGTGCGGCCATTTGGCGCCGATCGGTGGCCCCAAGGGCGACGTGATGGACCGGCTCAAGATGCGGATGACCGACCGCGATCCGCGCACGAGAGCGGGCATTGCCTACATCCTGCGGAACGTGTTCGATCAGATCGCGCATGGATATGGGTGGGACATCTTCGAGAACGCGACATGCGTGTTCTCTGTGCCTGCGCTCGATATGGGGCGCGAGTACGAGCATCGGATTGAAGTCTATCGGGAGCTGATCGCGGTCGCGGGGGCACCGTACGGTATCGATGCAAGCGCGGTTCAGTTCGTGCCGGAGCCCGAGTGCGCGGCCGTGGAGCACCTCCACCGAATGCAGGTCGATACGGAAGGCTACTTCAGCAACTTCGCCATCGCCGAGGACGATTGGATCTGCGTGTTTGACATCGGCGCGGGCACGACGGATGTGGCCTTCGCACAGGTCACGATCGGGGATGACGGGTCGCTGGGTTTCGCGAACGTGGCGAGCCTCGGGTATACGGTCGCCGGGAACTACGTCGACGCGCGGCTCCTGACGTGGTGCCTGATGCAGTGGCGTGACAACGGCGTGTTGGAGGACCCTGGATCGCGCGAGAGACCCGAGGTGACCGTGGCGGGGGAGACGTGGTCGCGGGCGGAGTTGCTCGAGCAGATTCGCGTCCTGAAAGAGGTTCTCTACACTCCCGATCCAGGTGGGAGATCGCCGGAGCGGGTCGATCTTGACATGTTCATCACGGCGAAGCTCAAGCTGACGCGACGCGTCGTTACGCAGCGGATCTTGCCGATGTGTCACGCGCTGTATCGCCAGGGCGGCGACGCTATCGGACGGAGTATCGGCGGCCCGCCGCTCGGCAACTGGCTGATCGACGAGGGCGGCAACCGCCGGCTGGTGCCGGCGAGGGTTGCGGCGATCTTCCTCAGCGGCGGCACTTCGAATGTCCCGGACTTTGGTGACCAACTGCGAGACCTTGTCCTGAGGAGCGCGGAGATCCGCCGACTGGATGAACCGAGGCTCCACGTCGTGCGCGGCGCGGCCCGCAGACCGGCAGTCCGGGCCCAACATCGCGCGATCGGCGATTTCACCGCGCGCTGGGGTGACGGCGAGCCGCCAACGAACTTGCTTGAGCGGGGCGCCGTGCCGCAGGCATGCGAGCCGCTTGTTTCGTCGGTTGTGATGCCGAGGCGTAGCGTCGAGTTCATCCTTGGAGCGCGGATCGACGGGCGCAGCATGGACCTATACGCTCGCGAGATTCACAACGCGTCCGACGAGCCGCGGTCGGCTGAGGTCCGAGTGGAATACGCGACAGGTGGCGGGATCTGGATCAGCATCGCTTGGCTCGTTGAGCCTCGCGAGTTGATCGTGGATCGCGAACTCGTGCAGATTATGCCTACCCTCTGAGGGCAGACCATGCAGATAGATGCGTGGATCGAGCGGCTTGAGGCCGCGCGCGAGGATGACGCTCACCCAGGCCAGAATGCGGCGCAGGGCGCGCTGAACTGGTTGGGGTGGCTGCGTTTGCGTCGTGTTGCGCTCGCTGAGATGCCGGAGCCGGACCGGCTGAGGCGGATTGGGCTGTGGTGGGAGCGGATCGATCGCCACGTGTGGGCGAGTATTGAGACTGAGCCCGAGCTGTCCGCTGAGGCGCTTGCGGATGTGGCGGATGAGGATGAGCGCGGCGAGCTGGCTGAGGCGCTCCAGGCGGAGCAATTGGCGTGGCGGGAATGGCTTGAGCAGCAGGGCATCGACAGGATTGACGCTGAAGAGGGCGCGTCGTTTGAGCAGGGAATCCTCGAACCGGATGGTGAGGAGCGCGTGGCCACCCCTAGCCGAAGCCTCGATGGTTTGGCGGGGCGCATACCGCCCGGTGGCGGCGGGTACCGGCTGAATGGCCTCGTGCAACGTCCGTCGCGGGCGCCGAGGCTGGCGTACACTCCCTGACCCAGTCGCTCGGAGGACAAGGATGGCGAAGCTGAAAGTTGGAGTTCTGGGCGGCGCGGGCGATGCCGGAGAAGGGCACATTCGCGGATATCAGGCGACTGGGCGGGCGGATGTGGTGGCCGTTTGGGACGTCAATGAGGACAAGGGCCGCCAGCGCTGCCTCGAAGCGGAGATCCCCACGTTCTGCCCGGCGATGGAAGAGTTGCTGGAGCGCGACGACGTCGACATCGTGAGCGTCTGCACGCCCGACCATCTCCACGCCTGCCACGGCGTGGCGGCGCTGAGGGCGGGGAAACACGTCCTCTGCGAGAAGCCGATGAGCACTACGCGCGAGGATGCGGCGCGGATGGTGGATGCAGTCCGCGAGACAGGGAGAGTCTTCCTGGCCGGGCACAACTACCACTTCACGCCGGCTCATCGCGCGATGGCGGAGGCGTGTTGGGCGGGCGAGATTGGCCAAGTGTGGCTGGCGGAGGGGGACTACATCTCCAACCTGCACTACATCTACGGACCCGAGGGCCGAACGCCGTGGCGGTCTGATGAGGACAATCCGCAGGACATCCTCCTCGGCGGCGGGTGCCACCCGCTGGGGCTGATGCGCTGGGCGATGCGGGCCGAGGTCGTGGAGGTCCACGCGTACTCGAATCACCTCTCCGAGCCGCTCCTGCCGATCGACGACGCCTACACGATGACCATGCGCTGGGACAACGGCGCGATGGGCAAGCTGATCGCCGCGTCCGGATGTCGGGGTTACGTGCCGCACGGTGGGAACCTGGCGCTCTGGGGCACGGAGGGGACGCTGTGGGGGAGCAGGCTCTTCAAGCACGACGAGGCCAGCCACGGGACCATCCTCGTGCGTGATTTCGGTGAGGAGGCCAAGGCGCATCCGCCTCGCGTCAGCGATACGGCGCAGGTCCACTATTGGGCCGAGCAGTGCGACCACATGCTCGACTGCGTGGAGGGCAAGGCCGAACCGATGAGCACGGTGCTCGACGGCGCGAGGGTAATTGCCGCGCTGACAGCGGGCATCGAATCGGCGCGGACAGGCCAGGCCATACAAGTCGATAATGACTTCTGATTCGCAGCCTCATCCTCGGTCCGCCCCCACCCGATAGTGACCTACATTGGAATGCCACCCGTTCGTCTGGTGTTGAAGGTCTGAAATGCCAAAGGAAAAGGGGTGGTATTCATGAGATCAATGCACGCTACTGCGTGGCTGGCTTCCGCCGCCATAGCTCTACTGCTTGTCGGCGCGAGTTCGGCCGAAACGATCTATGTGGCTCCCAAGGACAGTGATGACTACGCGGCGGCCCAAGAACTGGGTGGCGCCGCTGTTGAACGCAGCTTCCACAAGGGTCTCACCCGCGCGGCCGAGCTGTTGAATGAGCCTGGCGCGCGGACCGTATCCGTGCTTGTGGCCCAGGGCGAGTACGACGGCAAGGTCGGGCTGGGTATCTGGGAAGTGCCGACGATCAAGAACCGCGAGGGCGCGCTGCACCTGCTCGGCGGATATACGAACGGTTTTGAGCGTCGCGATCCGTTTGGCCAGTTGACCGAGTTGGTGACTTCACCCGGTCGCAATGGCCCGTTCATTACCCTCGAGAAGAACTCCGAACTGGAGCAAGTCATTATCTCCGGGTTCGTGATGGATGCGTACCCGTCCAACGCGTATGACCGGAAGACGGATAGCCTGCTTCGGGATCGCTCCCGGACCTACCCAATGCTCGCCTTCGAGTATCTGAAGACGAACAGTCTGGTGATTGCGGACAACGTGTTCATCAACGGCCCGCACGGGGTATTCGACCCGCTGATCGTGCCGCTCAGCCCCGAAGCCACGGTGGACATCCAGAACAACTACTTCCTCAACAACATCAAGCCGATGCAGATCGGGGCGGGCATCAGCCCGGTGAAAGAGGTGCGGTTGAGCGGCAACACGTTCCTGCTCAACTGGCCCTACAACCCGGACACGACCTCGTCGAACGTGGGCGCGGTGTCGCTGCATAACAGCGGCAGCTCCGACCACCTGCTGATCGAGGGGAATCTCTTCACCTACAACGTCGGCGGGGCGTTGCAGCACGACTGGCCCGAGGACCGGATGCCCGAGGTGACGATCCGGGACAATTGGTTCTACCAGAACGCGACCCTATTCGGAAACGATGGCGCTGACGCCGGAGTCGTCGTTGGGAAGTTCGGCACGAACCCGATCTACATGGTCCTGGACTTGGAGACGTTGGAGGACGATTTTGACTATACCGTTGAGGGCAACGTGGCCGGTGACCCGTTGCTTGAGGTCAACCTTGGATTGACTACGAGCGAAGACGACGACGATGTGAAACTCAGCGGCTACGCGCCCAGGATGCGGTTTGAGATCCCGACGCCGGGCGATGAGGACGCGCAAGCGTACGGTGCGAAGTCCGGCAGCATCCTCGAGCCAGGAGGTGAGCCGAATGACGAATAACGCGCGAATCGTGCTACTGGCATCCGCTCTGGTGCTGGTGTCAAGCATTGCCTCGGCCAACTTGGCGGCCAACGTCAAGATCGACAAGGCGCCGAGTAGCATGTCGCCCGGTGAGAAGGGCGATCTGACCATCACCGTGAGGAACACGGGCACGACGGATTGGTCCGAGAACACTTACCTGGAAGTTGATGGCACCGAGGACCCCAACGGGAACGACACCACGCAGACGGCTTTCTACTCGCGAACGAAGGTCGGGGCGCTGGGCGCGAGACTGGCCAACACGTACAACGGGATCGACATTGAGGCGCCCGACGGACGGGGCGACTGGACGGTCGAGGCGTGGATAGAGGTCAACAACTCGCGCATCAGCAGCGGCGACAACACTAAGATCGAGGTGCGGGCCGGCTATGACGGCAGATTCAGCGGCTGGGACGCGCCCAAGGACATGCTGCCCGGCGAGGACTACACGTTTGAGCTGACGGTCGACAATACGGGCGACGTGTGGTGGGACGCGGGCGAGGTCGTGCTTGACTGCAAGGTCCGGCGGACGATCGACGGCGACGCGAACGAAGGAGGGGCCGCGTTCGAGCGCCGCTCCTCCATCTCGAATGAGGACATCGTCTACCCGGGCGATGATTACGAGTTCAGCCTCGACATCACCAGTCCGCCGAACAACGGTGAGTGGGAACTGGAATGGCAGATGTATGACACGGAGGAAGGCGAGTTGTTTGGGCAGACGGGTCTCTCAACCCACGAGGTCGCCACGACCTCTGGGGGCTACTCGGTGAAGGTCACGGTCGACAAGGCGCCGAGCAGTCTCGACGTGGGGGAGAGGGGCGAGGTTCAAGTCTCGGTGCTGAACCGTGGGCAGGACTTGCCGGACGAGACCCATGTGGTCATCGGAGCCGTGAAGGACCCGAATGGCAACACGGCGGGCGACACTCCCTTTGACGCGCGCGTCCAGATCGGCCCTCTCGGCGCCGGCCAGGGCGACACGCTGGGTGGAGGCAAGGCGATTGACATTGAGGCGCCGCTTGGCCGGGGCGAGTGGGAGCTGGAGGCGTGGGTCGAGGTGAAGAACTCGCGCATCCGCGGTGACGACGAGTTCGAGATCAACGTGGAGGCTGACTACGACGGCAAGATTACCGGCTGGCGTATCGAAGAGGAAATGGACCCCGACACCAACTACACGTTCCAGCTTACGGTGACGAACACGGGGGACGTGTGGTGGGACGCTGAGGAAGTCGCTCTGGAGTGTCACGTGCGGCGCACGGTCTCGGGCAGCAAGTCGGAGGGGGAGGAGGCGTTCGAGCGCCTGTGGGACCTCGAGAACGACGACTTGGTGCTTGAAGGTGATCGGTACACGTTCAGCCTGAAGATCAGAAGCCCAGAGAACCCGGGCGAGTGGGAACTGGAGTGGCAGATGTACGACATAGAAGAACGCGTGCTGTTCGGACAGAAGGGGACCTCGACACACGAGGTTGTGCCGGAGTGAAGGAGGGGCTGGGGTGAACCATCTCTGGCTCGCGTCATTGGCACTGAGCCTCCTTGGAAGCTCCACGCCGCTCGCGACGTGGGGTGAGCGGGGCAGCGGCGAAGGTCAGTTTGCCTACCCCGCTGCCATCGCGGTGGATGGCGCCGGGAACGTCTACGTGGCGGATCGGGGCAACCATCGCATCCAGAAGCTCACCGGCGGAGGCTCGTTCCTCACCGAGTGGGGCACTGAGGGCAGTGGCGAGGGGCAGTTTCGGTCGCCGAGCGGGATCGCGCTCGACGCGGGGGGCAACGTCTACGTGGCGGACCGGGGCAACAGCCGCATCCAGAAACTCACCGGAGGCGGGACCTTCCTAGCCGCCTGGGGAGCCGAGGGCGATGGTGAGGCGGAACTCCGATCCCCGAGCGGGATAGCCATCGACGCGGCGGGCAACGTGTACGTAGCGGATCGAGGCAATAACCGCATCCAGAAGTTCACCAGCGGGGGCAGCTTCCTGGCAAAGTGGGGGCGCGAGGGGAGTGGTGACGGCGAGTTCAGGTCGCCTAGCGGGATCGCCATCGACAGCGCTGGGAACGTCTACGTGGCGGATCGAGGCAATGATCGGGTTCAGAAGTTCACCAGCGGAGGTAGTTTCCTGTCGAAGTGGGGACGCGAGGGCGGTGACGAGAGGCAGTTTCGATCTCCGACCGGAGTCGCGGTCGATGAGGCGGGACACGTATACGTCGCGGACCGGGGCAACCACCGCATCCAGAAGTTCACGAGCAGCGGCGCCCACCTGAGGCAGTGGGGTGACAGGGGCGCCGGAGAAGGGCAGTTCGCCTGGCCCAGTGGGGTGAGCGCGGGGCCAGATGGAGTCCTCTACATCGTCGACACGCACAACCACAGAATCCAGAAGTATTGACGGGCCTCCGACCGGGTTGAGATCCAACTGGAACGCAGGACCTGCGTTTGGGCATGCCGCGGCTACGCGGGCGGTCCGCATGTCGACGGGACCGTGACGATGCATGTAGCCAGGTATGGCCACCGTGTTGGGCGAACTGACCGTATCTTCGGGCCGGTCGAATAGCGCTGGCCAATGCACGCCTCAGATTGGAGTCACTTGATGGGCCAGATGAAGCGGATGAGAATCGGCGTCGTGGCATTATTGTTGGTGTTTGTCGCGGCGGCTCACGCAGCGCCGAAGATCAACGTCACGTGTGATCGCGAGAGCGGGCTTTATGAGAGTGGAGAAACGGTCGTCTTCGCCATCGAGGTGAGCGACGAGGACGCGCCGATAGCCGACGGCACGGTGCAGTGCCGGCTGACGCTGGATGGTGTCGGCGACCTCGGCCAGAGCGAGGTTGCGCTGGAGGCAGGCAAGGCATCCGTTGAGGCGACGCTGGACGAGCCGGGAGTCGTGCGACTGGACGTGAGCTATGCCGAAGGCGACGCGAAAGCTCGTGGAATCGGTGGAGCGGCGTTCTCGCCCGAGGGCATTGAGTCGACAGATCCGCCGGCGGATTTCGTGGAGTGGTGGAATGCGGAGAAGGCAGCGCTGGCGGAGATCCCGATGGATGCTCAGATTGCCCTTGACGAGGCTCGTAGCACGGAGGATGTCGACGTGTACGAGCTGAGCCTGGCCAACATTGCCGGGTCCCGCGTGCGTGGTTGGTTCTGCCGGCCGAAGGCTGAGGGCAAGTACCCGGCGATTCTGTCCGTGCCGGGCGCGGGGGTCAGTGCCACGGGGCCGGCCGTGTATCGCGGACGGGACTTCCTGAGCGTGAACATCAGCGTCCATGACCAGCCGATCACCGAGTCGAAGGAGTTCTATACGGCGCTGTCGGCCCAGGGCGGAGCGCTGCAACTGTACCCCCACCAAGGGCGCGAAAGTCGCGACACGTATTACTACCGGCGTGTCTTCTTGAGCTTCGTCCGTTGTATCGACTTCATGTGCGCTCAGGCGGATTGGGACGGCAAGAACGTCATCGTCAACGGCTCGAGCCAGGGCGGCGGATCGACGCTGGTCGCGGCGGGGCTCGACGATCGCGTCACCGGCGCCATCGCGAACGTGCCCGCCCTGTGCTACCACGCGGGGTTGTTCTACGGTCGGGCGAGTGGCTGGCCGAGATTGATCCCCGGGGCCGATGCCGCGGACATCGTGGCCACGGCGGGATACTATGACGCGGCCCACTTCGCTCAGTCTATCACGTGCCCTGTTGTCGTGACTGTTGGGCTGGTAGACCGGACATGTCCGCCGACGAGCGTGTACGCGGCCTACAACGGGATCCCCAGCGATGATAGGAAGATCGTGGTCTACCCGACGATGGGGCATGCCGTGCCGAAGGATTGGGGCGCGCTTGTCAATGGCTTGATCGAGAAGAGCCACATCGAGCCCTGATGGCGCTCCTGAAGCGTGGGAGTGCTACCCGGCGGCTGCGTTCTCGGTGGTTGTGAGTGGCGCGGTGAGCGTGATCTCGCTGCCGCCACCGGGCGCGCTGGTCACTTCCAACGTTCCGTCAAGTGACGTAGCTCGTTCGCGCATGCTGATGAGCCCGAAGCCGCCCTCGACGCTGGGTGTCGTGGGTAGTTGGCTTGTGTCGAAGCCCACGCCATCGTCGATGATGCGGCACTGGAACTGACCTGGCGAGAACATCAGGTGGACCTTGACGTGGTGGGCCTGGGCGTGTTTCTCAGCGTTGGTGAGGGCTTCCTGGATGATGCGGAGCGTCCCCTGCTCGACATCGGCCGGCATGGGAACGGGCTCTCCCTCGACCTCAACGGACGCCTCGTAGGAGACGCTCTGCGCCACGACATCCACGTGGTCGCGCAGCGCGCTGGCGAAGCCCTGGTTGTCGAGTTCAGGAGAGCGGAGCCGCCGGACAAGGTAACGCAATTCATCGCTGGCCTGACGCACGGTGAGCGTCTCGTCGACGGCCATCTCAGCCGCGCGCTGGGCGTCCTGATTGAGCATTCCACGGGCAAGGTCGAGACGGGCGGCGATGCGCACCAACGCGTTCTGAATGCCATCGTGCATCTCGCGCGACAGGGTCGTGCGGTACTCGCCGAGAGCGACTTCCTCGCGCAGGCGCGCCACCTCCTCGACGCGCCCCTTCTCGATACCGGCGTAGCAGGCGGCAATAGCTGTGTAGATCACCACCACGAAGGCGCGGGACACGGTCTTGCCGATTTCGAAGAGGCTGGAGTCCTTGGGCCAGGCTGCGATGACGAACAGCGCAAGGACACACAGCCCGATCCCGACCGCGCCGCGCGCGTGGCGCTTCACGAGTACCGTGAGGATCGGCCAGAGGTAGAGCAGCGATGCGTCGCTGTGGACGCCCCCCGTGAGCATCACGACGACCGTGATGAGGAGAAGATCGCACGCCAGCCAGATGTAGTCCCAGTGCCCTCGGACGTGCTTCACGAGCGTCAGGAACGCGCGGATGCCGAGATAAACCAGCGCGAGGCCGAAGACTGTGTGGAGCCGGGCATACGTCCAGGCAGGGCTGTGATCCGTGGGGAAGCGGGCCAGCGTGTGGGGCAGATGGGCCCATACGAGTCCCATCAGGAGAATGATCAGGTACAGGATATACGGCAAGCCTGATCTCCGCCTCGGTCCGCCAATTGGCCCAGTTCCGCAAATCTCGATCCCCATGGTAACCAGTATTACCCGCCACCGCGGCCGGTACCTGCCGCGGTGGCCAACGCCCGCGTGTCGACCAGGCATTCCAACAGGTCAGCCTGGTGGTACGCGCACTCATGGAACTCCTCGCTGAGCACTTGCCTGCCGCAGACATCGCGCTCCTCGCCGATGGGGAAGTCATACAGCCGGCAGAGACGCTTCTCTGGGTTGTATAGCTCGCGCCGGAGGAACCCGACAAGTCGCGTCGCCGCCTCGTCCGAGTGCCATGCCAGGGCGCGCGCCATCAGCCCGTAGACCCACGTGTGGTACTTCTGTCCATGGTTCTCGTGCGTGTCCCAGTCGATCGACCCATCGTCACGGACGCAGGATTGGAGGAAGGCATTGGCTCTAGTGAGCGCGCCATCGACCGCGCAGCGCAAGACAGTTGGCATCAGGTCAGCATCGATGAGATTCTGGAAGACCCATGCCACGGTCGCGGTGTAAGAGATGCTGTTGTCGTTCCCGTAGTTCGAGTAGGGCAGCATCCCGTTGTCGCGCTGGAGCCGTACTATCGCCTCGATGGCGCGTGCGGCGCCAGCACGGAAGCCATCAGCCTCCGGCGCGTCGTCGGCCCACTCGGCGGCAATGAGCAGCGTCTCGGCGGCATGGGCTGATCCGTTGAGGATCAGCTTGTCGGGTGGGTACCCCTCGGAGTGAAGGAAGTTGCCCGGATCCGTTTCCACGGTGAGTTGCCAGCGCGCTGCCTGGACGAGGAAACGACGGTAGGCGTCCTTGTGCGGCAGGCCCAAGTGCAGGCTCGCGTGCATGCCGTGGCAGGCCATGCCTAGCGAAATGGAGCTGCGCTCGCGGTCGAGGTGAAACTGCGACGGGCGGTCGCCATTCACGATCTCCGCCAGCCCGCCGTCATCGTGCTGGCGCGTGGCGATCCAGTCGAAGGCCCCTTCGGCGCGCGAGCGGAGATCCGCATCCGGATAACCGTCGGCCAACCGCATGAACGCCAGCGCGGCACTCCCCACAGTGCGGTTATGATGGCTCCCACCGGCGCGGTAATCCAGCAGCGGAATGTGGTAGGCGAGTTCGCTCCAGAAGCTGCCGGCGTGCTCGCCATCGCTCTGCTGACAGCGGACGAGGTACGCAACCAGTCCATCGATGAGATCGTCGATCCCGTGCATGAGCGGCTCCCTCGTCATTCGATGATCAACCACGTCGCGCTCTCGGGCGGGATCTCGACCCTCACGTCCACGGAGTGATCGCGGTCCAGCCGATACTTGCGGCTCGGCCCGTCTTGCTCGCGAATCCTGGCGATTTTTGTCAGCCCCGTGTAGTAGAGCGGCAGCGTGACCGTCTCGCTGACGGGTTCTGCGAGCGAGTTGTAGAGCATCGCCAAGCCCTTGGTCGGGAGCGACGGATTCACGTGCAGGATGCCGTCGATACCGCGCGCGTCGGGGCGGCGGAGGTGGATGATGTCTGACTCGAGGATGTCCCGGTGGCGCTTGAAGAACTCCACCCACTTTGCCACGACGGCCTTTGTCTCGTCGGTGTCAAACAGCCTCGGCCCTCGGTAGCAGGCTTGCACGCCGGAGCCGAAGTTCTGAGCGAGATGCGCGCCGTATGCGTCGAGATGCTCGGCGAGGGGCTCAAGCGTCGCGGCGGCCCCGCCGCCCTGGTACTGAACGAGCGGGACGAACATCCAGCCCATGCTCGGCGTCTTCTCCCAAGTGCCGTCGTAGATGTTCTGGCGGCCGTGGATCACCTGCCACTCGCGCGGGAGCGACCAGTTCGTCTCGCGGTAACCCATCGCGGACTTACTGGAGCCGCTGAGGAAGTACCAGTCAGGCACGTTGAGGTAGGCGCCGCGCGCGCGACACCAGTGGTAGAAGTCGCGGATCCTGACCCATTGGCGCCACTGGGAATCTCCGAGACCGTCGTGTCCGGGGTGCTTGGTGGACGCGCAGACGTCGCCCGGATAGGAGCCGTCGTGCTCGAGAAGATCCAGGCCTGTCTCCTCGATGAACGTCGTCAGTTTGCGGAAGTAGTCTTGTCCCCATTCGCTCTCGAGGCAGGGCGAATGACCGAAGAACGCGCGGTCGGTGCGCCCCGTCTCGGGGTCGACGACGTCGTGCTCGGGGCCCGCGGATCGGCTGGCGAGCAACGAGTACCCGCCCAACTCAACGCCTCTCTCATGCGCGTAATCGACGAGGCCCTTGATCTCGGCGAGGTAGGCGGGATCGGTGTTCTCCATGTCGAACCCGCTCCAGAAGGTCATTATGACCATCTCGAAGCCTACCTCAGCGCACTGGTCGATGCACAGCTTCACCGATTCGGGGTCGGAGTTTCGGCTGTGCATGATGATTGGGTTCTCGGTCGCCCAAGGCGCGACGGTGCGGTACATCCGCCGCAGCGCGAGGCCGTTCCGCTCGCGCTGGGTGCTATCGTAGATGAGTTCGTAGGTGCGGAATGACTCGAACTCATCGCCGGGGGCGATGGTGACGTCCGGCCCGAGTTTGGGTCGGCACTCGAGCAGCACGGGAGCCTGGAGCTGGTAGTTGACCTGAGTCGTGTAATCCGGATCCGGGACCCAGTGGACCACCTCATTGGCGTTGGCGGGGCAGTCGCCGTGGAACTCCATGTCGGCTTCCACGTGCATGTTCGGGAGGGCTGCGTTGGAGCCGCGCTCGACCGTGGACTCGTACTCAACGGCTGCCAGGATCTCGCTGGTGAATGACTCGACGCGGACGGGCTCGTCGGTCCCGTTCGACACGGTGATCCACTTCGCCAGCAGGGGGACGGCATCGTACATCTCGTAGTGAACCGAGACCGTAAGCCCCGCGAGTCGATCCATGCGCGCGGCGAGTTCAGCGGCAGCGGCGTCGTTCATCTCGCCAAACGCGGCGACGCTCAACACCTTCAGGCGCACCGGCTCGCCGAGCACTGAGAAGTCATCCGCCGCCCCGGTCCGACTCAGCTTGCCGACCCGCAGCGAGACGGGGCCGCCAGTATCATCCGGGAGAGTGACACCCTCCAGGTGCGACCAGCGCTGGCCGTCAGTGCTGACCTCGCAGTTGGCCTCGGCGCCATCGAGCCGGATGCGCAGCCAGACGGGCGCGTCGGGAGTGATGGTATCGCTCGGCGACGTGACCAAACCCTCGGCGTCTGGGCACCACACGCCGAAGTGGTCCGGCTTGCCCGTCGCGACCATCCCGGGACGGTAGTTGAGCTTCAGCGTGTAGTCCGGCCAGACTAGCGCGATGCCGGGCCCCCAGCTTGCCGAGCGGTCCGTGCCGGGATCGATGCGGACCTCGACAAGCCGCGCTCCGGCCGGGAGATCGCGCTCGGCGTAAACGGCAGTGTTCTGCAGCGCAACGATCTCGCCAGGCTTTCCCTCGTTGATGAACGAAGCAGACGCCAGCGCGTCTGTCGCGTGGATGCGCCATGCGTCGTCCAGCGTGTCGAACGTGTCGCTGATGAGTTCATCTCTCCCCGTGGCGCTCGGAGGGAGGTCGTGGAACGCCCGCCGCGAGTTCGGGCTCGGTTCGAAGTCGAGGCGCAGGCTCGCGCCCTTTGGCGGCCACTCGACGTCGGGCGCGTGATGGCGGACGCGAGCCCATGCGAAGCGCTCTTGCGGCTCGCCGACCTCGATCCCCGCCAGTTCCATGGCGGCGGGATCGGCGGTCATGTCGTCCAGCCACTGTTGCGTCAGGAACGCGTGATCCGGCTGACCGATCAGCCCTCCGACGTCCATCGTGATGCCATCAATTGTGATACTGGCCTCGGGTCGGACGGCGCGCAGAATCGCCTCGCCGGTCATCAGGTTATCGAACGCGACGGTCGCGCCATTGGGGCTCGTGCGCCACGTGCGCGAGATCAGGCCGTTCGTCAGCGTGACCTCATCCGCGCCTGGGCCGGCGAAGACCTCGGCGTGGCGCTCCGGCCGATGGATGAGCCAGTCGACGTCCACTGGCGCGAGTGCGGCGTCCCCGAGCGGCGGGAGGTCGGCGGCGCCGCCCGCGCCGGCAACCAACAGTCCGTATACAACAGTCACGGGACCGGCAGAGAGAACGGGCTTCATGGATCGGGTGGCCTTCCCTGAGCGTCAGCATGTGGGCGCCATCGGACTTCGACGACGCGTGCAAGCGACCTCCCTCGTGCAGGGAGCGGATGGCGCGCCGGATACGCCGCGGCTTGATGCCATTGCTGAGATGCTGGAGGAGCGTTGGCCGGAGTGATGCCCGGCTATTCGCGTGGTCCGATGTGGAAGTTGTCGATCCAATACTGCGTGCCGCCACCGTTGCCGCCGATCCCGCAGCGGGTGTAGGAACTCCACGGCGGCGAGAGCACCAGCTCCCTGATCTGGAAGATCTTGAACTGCGGGTAGGTGGCCTTGAGGAGGCTCTCAAGGTCGATCTCCGCGCGGCGCCACTTGCCGTCGGCGATGATCTCGGCCGCGCCGATGGGAATGATCTGGGGGGCATCCGGCTCGTCGGCGGTGAGGGTCACCACGTGCCAGTCGCCGTTGGTGATGAGGTATAGGTTCAGCTTCACATCCGGGGAGAAGCGGTAGTCGAAGCTGATGATTGGCCAGTCGGATGCGCGGAACTGGCTGACGACAGGATGGACGGTGAAGGGGCCGGATTGGGCGGAGTTAGTGACACGCAGGCTGCTTCCGCCCGATGCCGATGTCTTCGTATCGAGGGCGAGCGATGTCCCCGGCGCGTAGGTCGGCACCAGCCACTCGCCCGCGTCGGTTTCGAAATCGTTGAAGACCTCCGGCGCCCCGGACGGCCGCTCGACACCGGGCGGCTCGTCCCCCTGCAATTGCGGCACCCGCAGCACGGATCCAGGTCGTTCCTCTTCCGCGTGCCAGAGCCGCGCGCGGGCGATCATCAGGTCATTGTGGAAGGTCCACAGGCCGACGCGTCCGCCTTCCAAGGGCTCCGGATCCGTGTACTCGATCACCGGCTGCCCATCCACCCAGTAGCGGACGGTATCGCCCAGCTTCTCCGCGCGGATGCGGAACCAGTGTCGATGAAATGCGTCGCGCGTGGTCGGGTTGTCGATGATGACGTCTGAGGATTCGGCGACCACGACGCCGTTACGTAGGATCGCCGTCTTCGAGTTGTCCCATCCCGCGAATGCGAAACTGTAGCCCGAGTCGAGATCCACTCCGTTGCCGCAGAGCTGGGCGTTGATATCGCCTGGGTGGATGTACGGGAACGGGCTCCCCACCAGTTCCTCTTCCATCCTGATCGCGCCGAAGAACTCCAGCACGACATCGCCCTGGTAGCTGTGCTTGGTCCAGATGACCGGGTTCGGGTCGGCGCTGCCGCCCACGAATGTCCAGCCCGGCTGGCAATGCCAGCGACTCGTGACATCCCAGAGCCCCTTGCCCTGATACCAGTCGGTGGGGCCTGACGCGAAGGTGTAGTCCCGCGCGCCGTCGCTGGTGACGGTGACCTCGTCGATCGCGCTGGCATCTGCGTTGACGAGGCCGATCTCCCAACCCGAGTCGCACGGTGGCAGCGCGCAAGATAGCAGGCCGATTCCGGCCTGGCTGATCGTCAGCGAATCGCCTTCGATCGCTACGATCACCGGCGCTTTGCCGTCGACTGGCTCGTCCGCCGAGCCGACTGACTCGGCACCCGCCTCAGCAGCTAGCGTGATGCGGTCTCCGACTACGGCGGCGCTTACCTTCGCGCCCGACAGCTCCGCCACAGCAGCCGGCTGGATCAGCACTCCGAGTTCGCGATCCCGAAGCTGCGCGAGCGGGATCGTGATCGTGGCGTCGTGGTAGAAGCGGCCCCAGTGCCAGTAAGAGCCGTCGGCTTCGCCGTCGACCCAGAAGCCGCGCGGGAGGTAGACTTCCTGAGCCGCCATGATATCGTCATCGACGAAGACGGGGTTGATGTTGGGTATCTCCGTGTCCGGCGCGTCGAGGGCTGCGACGACCACGTCATCAAAGACGGCGGCGCCATTGCTCGCCGTCAGGCCGATGGCCCCCTGGCCGAACGCGTCTGTTGTGGCGCTGAGCGCAGGATCGCGGTCGATGCGTGCTTCGATGTGGCCAGGGCTGACCCGTAGCTCGAGCTGGTACCACTGGCCGGGAGCGAAGCCGCCGGGCGACGATGCCAGCACCCGGCGCTCCCCATCGTGGGTCAGCACAAGGCGGCGCGTTGGCTTGTGCTGGTCCGAGGCATCCCAATGGAGCGCGAGGTAGTTCTGATCGTCGAGCACGTAGGCGCAGAGGCCGATCGTGTCCGAGCTGATTGGCTTGACGCTTGTGGTGACTCGGTATGAATCCCAGAACCACGCGCCCGCCGAGGCGAAGGCTTCGCCCTCGGCGATGACCTCGAGAGAGAATGGGTTGGCGCTGCGGTTCGGGTCAGCGCCTTCGGCTTGGACCATCGTGTTTCGGAACTCGCCGCCTGCCGTGACCCACTCCGCCATCTCCAGTTCCTCACGCGTGAAGTCGTCGCTGAAGATCGGGTCGACCACCGGCTGAAGGAGAAGGTCATCGAGCGTCATCTCGCCGGATTCCGCGATGCCGACTTGGCCCAGCAGGGGCGCGTCCCACTCGACGGCCATCACAATGGCATCGTCGGCGATCACGCGGACCAGACCCGCGCGCCGCTGCAGCGTGATCTCCTCACCAGCGTCCCACGTGATGCGATGGGGTTTGCCGACGCGCCGAGCCGCCCCCTTGGTCACTCGATACAGAGCGATCTTGCCGCCCGCGATGACCGCGCTGGAGTAGTCGTCAGCGCCCGCGTAGTCGAAACCGATGCGCGCATCGCCTGGCGGCGTGGGGAAGACGAGATTGTACTGGCCCTCGATGGTGTCTGTGAGGAGAGCGAAGGAGCTGGACACGTCGGCGTGCAGTCCTGACGAGATGATGAGAATGGGAGCGGGGATGGTGCTGCGGATTGCGAACATCGTGTCTCCTGGCTCAATGCCGGATGTTGGGCGCGGCCTCTGAGGCTGTAGTGCCCCGCGTCGCGGGAAAGTTACACTGCCCGTCATCGCGCCCGGCGCAGGCCCGTCGCCCTCCTCGGGGGAACTCACCTTGGCGACGCACCATCACCACCCGCACTCACGGAGGGCGCCGGAGAATGCGCGCTAACACTGATTGGTTTCGTGACGCAAAATGGGGCGTGTTCGTTCACTATCTCGCGGATATCGCCAGCAACACGCAGGCTATTGATCTCGATCCGAGCGATTGGAATCGGCAGGTTGATGCCATCGACGTGTCCGCTTTGGCCGGTCAGTTGGAGGAGGTCGGCGCGGGATACTTCTACATCACGCTCGGCCAGAACTCCGGCTTCTACCTGTCACCCAACGAGACGTACGATTCGATTGTCGGACGCGAGCCGAGCCGCTGCTCCCAGCGCGACATCGTCGCGGACCTGATCGCTGAACTCGAGCCGCGAGGCATTCGGATGATGGCCTACTTCACGTCATCGGCCCCCGCGCTCGACAAGCAGGCCATCGAGCGGTTGAAGTGCACGCCGCCATGGGAGCCCCGGTTGATAGGCTTCCACCGCGAAGTCTACGAGGATGTTCCCGGCGTCGACGAGCGGATGACCGAGTTCCAGCGCAACTGGGAGGCAGTGGTGCGGGAGTGGTCGCTTCGGTGGGGGAAGGGTTGCCATGGTTGGTGGATCGACGGTTCGTACAACGCGGACGTGATGTATCGGTGCCCCGACGAGCCGAACTTTGGTAGCTTTGCCGCCGCGCTCAAGGCCGGCAACCCCGACAGCCTCGTCGCGTTTAACCCGGGCGTCAAGGTGCCGATCATCATCCACTCTGAGCATGATGACTACACTGCGGGCGAGATCTCGGACGCGTTCCCGACGGCATCGATGTACGGGCGAGAGAAGCTGGGCCGCTACATCGATGGCGCGCAGCTTCAGATCCTCACATACCTCGGCGTCGGGTGGGGGCAAGGCGAGCCGCGTTTCTCGGATGAGTTCGTCATCGGCTACACGAAGGACATCAACCGCGACGAGGGTGTCGTGACCTACGACGTGCCAACTAGCCGCGAGGGTCTGATCCCCGAAGCGATGATGCGCCAACTTCGGGCACTACGCGACGCGACGCGTTAGCAATACATGGGAGCCCAATCAATGGAAACGCGCACGGCATTACTGGTTGCGTTGATAATCTTGGTCGCCGGAGCCTGCGACGCCCAGGCAGTCAACCTGCTGGCGAATGGCGGCTTCGACGAGGCGGGGGAGGGCCCGGCGGCGGGCTGGACGCTGAGCACTCATGCGGGAGGCGCCGACGCGGCCAGACAGGCGACTGGCGGGACAGACGGTTCCGCCTTCGTTGAGATTGCGCTTCCCGAGAAAGGCCAGTGCGACTTGCGGCCGACGGCGGGTAACGTGGAGCTGGCGGGCGATGCCGCGTATCTGCTGACCGTGTCCGTGAAGGCGTCTGACACTGCGGCCGGGTCTCACGGAGCGGAGCTTCAATGGTTCGGCGCGGACGGGTTCATCCGACGGGATGCCGCCGGGGCGACGGTAGCGGACACGTGGACTCGGGTCGCCGTCGGCCCCATCAACCCACCTGAGAACGCGACGTCCGTCATTGTCCTGTTGCGTTGCTATGACCCGGGCACTTACGCTTTTGACTCGGTCGGACTTTGGGCAGTGGACGCGATGCCCGACAACGCGCTCAGGAACGCGGGGTTCGAATCCGACAGCAATGGCGATGGCGTCCCGGATGCGTGGGAGTCGGTGGACGGCGCGCGTGGGGATGCTGAGGGCGCGAAGACGGGCCAGCTCCGCGCGCGGGCCGATCAGAGTGCATCGTGGCGACAAGGCGACGTCGCCGTCACGGCTTCGGCCAAGTACGAGTTGACGGCTGCGACCTGTGCCGACGAATTCGGCCGGGACTTCCGGATGGCCGTCGAGTGGCTGGGCGCTGACGGCGACGTCATCAGTGTCCAGGACATGACCGATCAGACCTGGACAGGCTGGCAGGCAAAGACGCTGCGCGCGACGGCTCCGGCCGGCGCGACGACCGCGACGGTTGTGCTGGAGAACGCGGGCGAGGGGACCGTGTGGTTCGATGACGTTGCGCTGGCGGGGAGCGGCCTCGTGGCTGAGATATCGCTGCGGCTGGATGAGCCGAACGCCCGCGGCCTGCTTCGCGATGGAATCGACGATCGGGTCGTCGTCGCGTGGTGTGAGATGACCGGCGACAGTCGCGAGTTTGCCCTGCGGCTGCGGCTCATCGACGCCAAGGGCCGCGCGCTCGAAGAACAGATGGTCAACTGGCGCAAAGGGCCCGTGGCGTGGTCGCCCGACATCACGGCGCGCGCGCATGGCGCGTATCGGATCGTGGCGGACGTGCTGGGGCTTGACGGCGAGACGCCTGTCGCGAGCGCCGAGGCCTGCCTCGACATCGTGCCTGCGGACGCGCCGGGGTTGTACTTCCGCCGTGACCACATCGCCATCGTTGACGGTGAACCGTGGTTCCCGATTGGCGTGACGAGCTTCATGCCCACGAGCGCGGAAGCCGAACGGATCGTCGGCGCGGGGTTCAGCCTCCTGACCACGGGCGGGTTCACCAATGGCGATGCGGACGCCGTGCAAGCCAATCTGGACCGCGCCGATGAACTGGGGGCGTGGGTGATCGAATGGAACAATGGTCATGTCTACGGGAAGCTGACGTCTGAGGAGCGCCACGGGCGCGTGGCCGAGAGCGCGGCGAACGTCGCGGGTCACCCGAGATTCCTGGGTTGGATGTGCGATGAGGCGATTTGGAACGGCGTGCCATTGTCGGAAGTGAAGGATGGCTACCTCGCAGCGCGGGCGGCGGCCCCGACGCTTGTGTTCTGGCAGAATCAGGCGCCGCGGAATACGGTGGCAGACCTGGCGCGCTACTGCCAGTGGGCAGATGTCAGCGGCATGGACATCTACCCGGTAGAGGGCGCGAGTCACTCGGACTTGCCTAACAAGACCCTCAGCGTGGTCGGCGATGAGATGGAGAAGCAACACCTCACCGTCAATGGCCGCAAGCCGATCTGGGCGATTCTCCAGGGCTTCGGTTGGTCGGCCTGGGAAGATGACGAGAACTTGCACAAGCGCGCGCCCACATGGGCTGAGACGCGCTTTATGGCATACGACGCCATCGTGCATGGGGCGACGGGAATCGTCTACTGGGGGGCGTCTTATGAGGACCAGGACGCCGAGATTTGGGAGTCGCTGCGCCGGATCGCCGGCGAGCTGTCAGACCTGTCGCCCGCACTCGTTGCTGAGGAGCGCGTGAAGATCTCTGCCGGCAAGGCGTCTCCCGTGACTGCTATCGGGCGGCGCGTCGGGGGGAAACTGTGGATCATCGCCGTGAATGAATCTGACCAACCCATAGACGCGGCCCTGCGCGGGGCTCGAGGCGTGACGGGGCTTGACCGGTTCGCCGAGGGCGACGTGCCCGTTAGGGTTAGGAAGGGCCGGGTGCTCGATAGCTTCGATCCGTGGGAGGTGCATGTCTACCGCGAGCCGTAGCGCTCGACCGACTCGCCTGACGCCGGTCGCTGTCCTCACCGCGCCTTGCCCGCTGAAGCACGGGCATGCACGTAGTTTCCACGGGTAATACCCCCCGGCTCTCCTGCAGGTACGCCGCCCGGCTATTCCCTCAGTCCTCCACGCCTAGGCCTAGCCGCTCGCCACCACCCATATCGCGTTTAGCAGCCCTATACAGGTAAATTAGAGCTTAAACACCGTGATTCTGATGAAGTTCCCGTGCCTGGGGTTTTACCCCGTGTAAGCATGAAAGTATAGTGGTAAGCCCGATTGTCAAATCGTATCGGCACCTGTAATCTAATCACAGTTGAATCCGAGGTGCGCATCCGTATATCTCCCGTACCTCATGGCAGTGATCTGATCGGCCGCGCGCCACGCGGATGTTCGATTTCGGTTTGGTTGGCCTGCTGATGCGGGCCGTTTGGCTCAGGCTAGCGCGGTTCGTGACGCTCGGCACAATGTCGGGTAGGGCGGACAGCGCGCTCGTAGGAGGGCTACATGATGGACAGACCTACTTTGGCCTGGGGGACTGTTGGAGTTCTCCTTGTATTGACGTTGGTCCTGTCTGTGGCACCGGTTGGTGCCGCTCAGGACAAAGCGCAGTATGCCGAAGTAGACGCATGCGCGATGTGTCATCAGGATGTTGCTGATGAGCAGGCGACGACGTTACATGGTGCGATACTTTCTCGTCGGGCAGGTCTGTCGAAGGGTCGTAACTG
>PVBE011603186.1_pt1 | contig 22473 bp, 14 predicted proteins | sample 1631181 | NCBI WGS metagenome assembly PVBE01 (sample SAMN08397723, study PRJNA350692) | Marine metagenome, whole genome shotgun sequencing project. | isolation source: water | place: Pacific Ocean | collected 2012-04 | reverse complement strand
CGCTTGCCAGCCCGTTGTGCCGTCACCGGTTAACGCGTCAGCAACACCAGTTTGACCGCCAGTTGCGAAGTCATTAGCTGGAACCATAGATACCCAGTTTGTGCCAGCAGCAGCTGTCATTGTGGTTGGCGTACTGATCACATGACCAGGGCCTGCCCAAGTAGGGCTTGCTGTACAGTCTGCAGCATCAGCATAACTTGAAGCAATGTCACCCGTAAGACTCGCAGCCGCAGCTGAAGGATCAGAGTGAAGGTTGGCAGTGTATCCTACAACAGACGAAGGATCGACATAGCCGTTCCAACCGCCGAGACACATTTCAACCGTAGATATACTTTCACCAGCACCGGTGAAATTGTCCAGAGTCGCGATATCGTAGATATCGTATGCGGCTTCAAAGTCTTGGCAAGCAGTAATATTGGTGCCAATATTTGAACCGTCATCCGGACCGATTTGGTCCATCACCACACTACCAAAGGCAGTGCCTGAAAGACCCATAATACAAATACAAGAGGTAAAGTTTTTCATAAAAAATATTCCCCTCCTAATGGGAGATTCTGTGAGTATTTATACTCACGTGAGTAAAATTCCCTATCACCAACTGTTGGCGTGGGATACAAAAGTTAGTACGTAAGTTGTCGCGACAAACAGTGAACAAAAAAAATGAACTATGGGACTAGCTATTCTCTGCAATGTAAGTCGTTCCTTCTCACGACCTTCTCCTACCGTTTGTAGTGCACTGCCAAAGGGGACGGGAGCGGTGCAATACGCATCGGTATTCGAACGTTGAGTTCCATGTAATTCACTCTTTGAACATGCATTGGGGAACAACGAGCTGCTCTCAAAGCGAACCTTGATAGAAGTCAACACCCTAAGATGCCCTATTTTTGGACGTATGTCAAGTATTTCATTCATGTTTTTCCAATGAATTTTAGTTATAGGAGCGAATAGAAGTCGTTTTTGAAGATCTATCATCGTGTAAGCGCCTAATCGGCTCAATTTTTGAGTCAATTCTCCCTATTTTCAATATTTCAATAAAAAGGGCCCGCATTTGCGGGCCCTTTGAGAATTAACAAAATAGTACTCGATTATGGAGTAAAACCACCGAGAACAAATGGAACCAACGTTGTGTCGTTCGTGTCGCCTTCTAGCATGTCAATGCCGCTGAAAGACCAAGCAGCAAGATCGAAGGTTGCACCGTCGGGACCAGTGCCAGAAGCCCGCTTAGCCCAACCGTCTAGATAATCCCAAGGTTCACCACTACCATCAAGGTCGATGTCGCCGAATGTGTCGATCACATTGCCATTCTCGAAAAGTTCGATAGCATCATCGCCATTAATTGACATCGCGCCGGTTTGATAATCTGCAGCGAAACCGAAAAAGGATTGAAAATCAACTTCATCATCAGTAACGTAAATGTAGGATCCTGCTGTGGCAGCAACTGCAGGGAATGTAAACTCTTCACCGTCACTACCGCCGCCATTGTTTGCGCCGCCAATACCGTACAAACTTAAGTCGTCTATATCGCTTAGAACATATAACTCAGCGCCTTTTGGTCCAGCGCCGGTTGTGAGTTGCGCATCATAGACGCCTGTAATAATGAGGAATCCATTAACGACTTCGCATTCATCAGGAATTCCATTGCCGTCTGCATCTTCAGAGGTACCATCTGCGATGTCACACTCGTCAGGAATACCGTTGGTGTTGCAGTCTGGTTCACATTCATCAGGAATATCGTTCAGATTACAGTCAAATGAAACACCATCAGCTAGATCACAGACATCACCAACGCCATTGTTATTACAATCAAGTTGGTCAGGGTTATACAAGTAACAGTTGTCTTGCGAATCTGGAACACCATCGCCATCCGTATCTTCTATAGCATTAGAGCTGAAGACAAGATTATCTATGAAGATCGCTTCTGAACCAGAGTTTGCGTCGAGCGAAATACGAAGTGTAGCTTCTGTGTATCCAGTCAAGTCTTCAAGCCAATTAAGCCAAATACCTTCAATGCCAAGGTCATCAATATCCTGACCTGTTGTATCCAGGAGTGGCAACACAGCGCCGCCGTCTACGACGAGATCGATGACAATTGCATCATCAGCTTCCCATCCAGTACTTGCGACAAAGACATCTACGCTGACATTCCAAGAGCCACTGCCAGTTGCAGTATCAAAGTCGATTCGCATAAGGCCATCGCAATCACTCATTTGGTAACCCTGTACTCCGTCAGGATAAGAACCTACGCCTCCGCCAGTGTAATCTGTTACACCAACGTAATCGCCATCTGTAAGCCCAACACCATCTCGAGTGTTCACATACCAAGCAGTGAATCCCATCTCAGCGCCAGATGCAGCCCATTCAACCATAGCTTCGCCAGGATTGTTAACAAGTTGATGATCTAATGCAGGATCGCCTATGTCAATGTATTGACCACCTGTGAGTGGTTCTTCAAAACTCGTGTAGAGAAGGTTGCCGACTTCGCATTCGTCAGGGACACCGTTGCCATTGTCGTCAGCGGAGGTCCCGTCTGCGATGTCACAAATGTCATTGACACCGTTCTCGTTGCAATCATTTTCGCAGGAGTCAGGGACACCGTTTGAATCGCAGTCAGTAGCACCATCTGCTATATCACACTCATCAGGAATACCATTCCCATCGCAATCATCTTCGCACTCATCTGGAACGTCGTTTGCATTGCAATCTTGTGAAATACCTTCATAAATATCACATGCATCTCCAACGCCATTGCTATTGCAATCTGTTTGGTCTGGATTATAAAGATAGCAGTTGTCAACGAGGTCGAACACACCATCTCCATCAAGATCATCGAGGCCGCACATATTGAGTTCACCAGGAGTATCAAGTGCAAGGTTGCCCCACACACCAAGATTCCAATCGCCAGCATCTGGGCATCGGAATACATGCGAAGGAGCGTACTCTCCAACAGGTCCAAGGACTACATCGTGATAGAGAAGATCAAGGACTTCGCCTTCGTACCCTACTTCGAGAAGAGCCACGCCATCGGCGAGTTCAGACCAGAAGGTGGCATCAAGTACGCCATCATCTTCAATGTCTAGATCTTGGTCAAGTACTGCAGTCAACCCAGAAACAAGTAAGTGAGTGACGTTGTCACTGTTTTCAAAGTTGAGGCCATCTATAATGACATCAGGAATACCTATTGTCATTTCTGCTTTACCAATTGAAAGTAGACCATCCTCAGCAATGGCTAAGCCTGTAAGGTCAATAATAGTTTCAAGAACGCCAGAACCACCAGTGCCGTCGCCAATGACGATGTACGAATAGCCATCAAGAACAGTGCCTGCAGGGCCAATGAGTTCGACGTATTCATTATCATCCACGCCAGTATGGTCGGTACGAAGTTCGTTAATGCCTAAGCCGTCGATGCCACCGGGGTCACATACTTGGCCAAAAGCGCCCATCATTGCGAGAAGGTCATCAACATTAACCATGCAGTCACCTGTAGGTTCTGGGTAAATGTCCCCGGCTGGACGGAAAGTACCATCGCCTGCTTGACCCCAGTTGCCCATGACGATCAAAAGGTCGTCAACGTCAACTACGCCATTGCCATCGATATCTGCTGGGCATAAACCAAGTGCACTGTCACATGGATCAGCAATTGTTGCTTCACCAACTTCGATTGCTTCAACAATATGCATGTTCGGAAAACCAAGCGCTGCTGGATTTGTCCAATTGCCAATTCCACATTGGTTGTCGGGTTGCGTTGTTCGTAGCCAACTTATAGAATTTTCACCATATGCATTGCTGCCAAATTCATGTGTTCCTGGGAAAGACTCGGGGATCACGATTTCAATAAAAATCAATGCGTCTGCATTGAGGGGGTAGGGGGTTACTGGGGTTGCAGTAATCGTTACAGGAGTGGAAGTTTCTGGGATTGGTTTTTCAACTGAACCGATGAGCCACAGATCACTCCCATCTGGGTTAGGACCTGGATTGTTATCTTGATCAATATATACGTTTACGGTCGCGATGCCAGCAAGTGAGTTTTGTGCAAGTGAGAAGTGAATACATTTGATTTCCCATGGTACACCAGCTGTTTCGCCGAGTGAAAGATCATGGCTTCTGCCGTAACTATGTTGAGGTGTACCATCTTGACTATAGCAATTCACTGAATTGCCGGGAGTAACTGTCACCATGTCAACGCTTTCAGAAACGAGGACATCTGCAGGATCGCACATTGTAATTCCGCCTCCACGATTAGCCGCGCCTTGGTTAGGTGCGGCAATTCGCATCGAGGTATTTTTGGTTAATTTTTTAGCAAGTGGTGCGGCATTCGCAATTCCGGCAAACATGCCAAAAGTAGCGATACCTGTACAGATCGTGCGAAGGGTAGACATTATTTGCTCCTTGTATCTTTCTCTCATCTGTATACAACACCGTATACATCGCCAACTTGGCGAACTTCAACATCTATCATACGACAAAAATGCTTCAATGCAATAGAAATAACGCGACTTTTCTTACACAATACAAGCAATATCGTTGGTAGAATCTCCCCTTGTTCACTTGCCGAAGTGGCGGAATTGGCAGACGCGCCGGATTCAAAATCCGGTTCCCGTTTAGGGAGTATGGGTTCGAGTCCCATCTTCGGTATTGCAGATGTGCAAAATACTCTTTTTAGTTCAATAAAGCCTACCTAGTACGCTTTTTGGGTCCCACGGTGTATGATGCAGATATGAAGATTGCAGTCATTATTCCAGCCGCGGGGAAATCCACGAGATATGGCGAGAAAGATAAATTGGCAGAAGATCTCGGGGGAAGACCGTTATTAATCCGTACAGTTGAGTTTTTCACGAAAAGGGAAGAAATTACCCAAATTATCGTTGTTGGTCCCTCTCAAAGTTTTGATAGTTTTAATGAGCGGTTTGGACCTGCTCTTTCTTTTCATGGTGTTCTTATCGTAAAAGGTGGCGATACGCGTTGTGATTCTGTAAAACAGGGGATTGCAGTAGTCGAAGATGAGATTGATCGAATTGCTGTCCATGATGGTGCGAGGCCAGCACTATCCAACACGCTCTTCGAGACTATTCTTCTTGCAGCGAAAGAGCTAGATGCCGTTGCTGCAGCAACTCCTATTTCGGGTACGGTTAAGCGAACCAAGACTGCTAAAAAAACAATCGGGGATGAAGACGACATTGCAGATGCCATTTTTGGAGGAGCGGGAAAAGCAACTGTGGATGCTTTTGAAGTTGAACAAACACTTGATAGGACAGGATTATGGGAACTACAAACCCCACAAATCTTTGAGTCAACCTTACTGAAACGTGCATATAACCAAATTGAGGGCATACAAGCGACTGACGATGCACAACTTGTTGAGGAACTTGGAGAAGTTGTTCATCTTGTCCAAGGTGAGAGCCGAAATATTAAGGTCACAACAAAAAGCGACCTCTTCATGGTGAAAGCCATGCTTGGGGTAAAGGCGCCTTCAGAGCGAGCGCCCCATAAAAGATTTTGATTCCGAACATGCAACAAGAAACAGTAACGATCATCTTGCCAACCTACGAAGAGGTAGACAGCCTTCCCTCTTTGATCGCTGATGTTGAAAAAGTTAAAGAAGAATCATTGCCTAACCTGCAACTTATCATCGTTGATGACAACTCAGATGACGGAACTGAGGAACTAATCACTTCCACAGATAAATCTTGGGTTCGACTTATAGTTCGTCGAGATGAGAAAGGTCTTTCAACAGCAGTAATTCGGGGTCTCGAAGAAGCAGACAGTGACTTTTGCATCGTCATGGATGCTGATGGTTCTCATCCAGCGAGTGTAATTCCTGCCATGATTAATGCCCTTGTTACTGGTGCTGATTTTACAGTTGGCTCTCGGTATGTACCCGGTGGCTCTACTGAAGATGGTTGGGGCGTCCTTCGTTGGCTCAATTCAAAGATAGCCACACTCATGGCTCGTCCCTTTACGACTGTCAAAGATTCAATGAGCGGTTTTCTTGGAATGCAACGCAAGACTTTTCTTTCTGCAAATGATCTTGACCCAGTTGGGTACAAAATTGGCTTAGAACTGATTGTAAAATGTGGATGCAAAAATGTAGTTGAAGTTCCAATTCACTTTCGAACTCGCCAACTCGGCGAAAGCAAGCTTACATTAAAAGTGCAATGGGAATATTTGCAACATGTCATCCGACTGCTTCGCTACACACACCCAAAGTTTGTAAGTTTCTTCACTTTTGCAACTGTTGGCGTTAGTGGATTAGGTGTGTACATACTTGCATTATTGGTTACGCCGTTGATCATCGCAATTTGGATCGCAATGACATGGAACTTTTTCTGGGATCGTAAATATGCATTCTGGGATGCTCGTTCTACTTCAATATTTTCTCAGTATCTTGGCTTTGTTTCGATTTGTTCAGTTGGCGCAGTTGCAAACTACTTCATTACTTCGTGGTTTGTTGAACATGCACATGGCATACCACTCGCTGGATTAGTAGGGGGGTTGTCCGCTTCTGTCATTGGAATCGTTTTTAATTACGTGTTCAACAAAGTACTTGTTTTCAAGAAGTAACTAACTACTTGCAAATTACGATTTGTTTCTCAATTCTATGCCGGTGTAACTCTGCTTACACTTCATCACTTGTTGCACTGTGCCTTCGACAACGATCGCCCCTCCTTCGTCGCCACCTTCGGGTCCTAAATCAACAATCCAATCTGCAGCGCGTATCACATCGAGATTGTGCTCGATAACAACGACAGTATTTCCAGCATCAACAAGACGTTGTAAAACATGAAGCAACTTCTCAATGTCCACGTAATGCAAACCAGTCGTAGGTTCATCGAGCACAAATAATGTGTGATTTCGCTGCGTTCCGCCAAGTTCACTCGCTAACTTGACACGCTGCGCTTCGCCACCAGAAAGTGTTGTAGAAGGTTGACCAAGTGTTAGATACCCAAGCCCGACATCACAAAGGCAGTTTGCCATGTTGCTAATCCGTGGGTGCGCTTCGAAAAGTAGTGCAGCATCTTCGATCGTAGTAGAAAGAACATCAGCGATTGTTTTGTCTTTCCACAGAACTTCTAATGTTTCTTGGTTGTACCTTGCCCCGTTACATGCTTCGCATGTTACGAAAGCGTCGGGTAAAAAATGCATTTCAATTTTTTTAACGCCTTGCCCTTGACATGCTTCACACCTTCCCCCTTTTACATTGAAACTAAACCGCCCAGGCTTGTATCCTCTGATCTTCGCTTCACGAGTCTGCGTGTATAACGTTCGGATCGTGTCAAAAACACCAGTGTATGTAGCAGGATTGGATCTCGGCGTTCTTCCAATGGGAGACTGATCGACTTGAATTACGCGATCAATTTGTTCTACTCCTGATAGGGAATTGCAAGTGTTTCTAGGAATTGGTTTATTCAACAGAGTTTGCTTTGTGCCTTCAAGCAACACTTGATTTACAAGAGACGACTTGCCGCTCCCTGAAACACCAGTAACGCAAATCAAACCACCAATTGGAAACGATGTGGTCACGTGTTGTAAGTTATTACGTGTAGCATCTTTTACCGTTATTACTTGTTTGCTGTCTAGTTGTCTTGCTGTAGCTCTAGATTGTATTTTCAATTTGCCTGTGAGATATTTACCAGTTATAGAAGAAGACTTTTCAATGGTTTTGAGCGACCCTTGAGCGACGATGGTTCCGCCATGGATGCCAGCAGCTGGTCCAACATCGATAATATGGTCAGCTGCAAGGATCATCGACGTGTCATGCTCAACAACAATCACAGAATTGCCAATATCAGTTAAATGACGAAGTGTTCGAATGAGTCGGGCATTATCTCTTGCATGTAAACCTATCGTTGGCTCATCTAAAACGTAACACACGCCAACAAGTCCGGAACCAACTTGCGTAGCAAGACGAATGCGCTGTGCTTCTCCACCCGAGAGTGTGGAGCTCCTTCTGTCTAAAGAAAGATATCCTAAGCCAACGGATTGCAAAAATTCCAAGCGGTTGCCAATTTCACGAAGAATTGGTTTAGCAATTGTGGCGTGTTCGTCGCTTAATACAATGTTATTGAGCGTTACTTCCGCATCAGCGATAGTCATAGTTGTTAAGTCAGCAATGGAATGCTGTTTCTTCATACAAGTGACGGTCACCGCGAGGCTTTCTTTTCGCAACCGTTTTCCACCGCAGACAGTACAAAGACCTTTTGACATATACCCAAGCAGACGATTTCGAACATTATCAGATTCAGTTTGTTTAAATCTTGATTGCAATTCGGGAATAATTCCTTTAAAAGCAAGCCCACGTTTTCCTTTTACTTTTGATGGAACAGTTCCGCCATGCAGCAGTAACTTTTGATCCTTGCTGCATAGAGATGACCAAGGAGTTTTTCCATCGATATCTGTTACTTCACAGAAGCGACGTAATTTTCTCGCATATCTTCGATTCATCCGAGGCCCAGCCCTACGCCAAGGCTCCACCGCGCCATGGGTGATGCCCCTAGAAGGGTCAGGAATAACGAGTGCTTCATCAAACTCATGCACCGTCCCAAGCCCATCACAAGCACCGCACGCTCCATATGGTGAATTGAATGAAAAAGTACGTGGTTCGAGTTCTGAAAGGGAGCATTTTGGGTGTTTAGGACACGAAAAACGCTCACTGAGCCGAGTTTCAACCCACAAATCTCCTCTCTTAGCGAGCACAAGGAGAGAGCCTTGCCCAAGTCGAAGTGCCGTCTCTACAGAATCTGCGATGCGATCTCGATCAGATGATTTGATTACAAGGCGGTCTACAACTGCCTCGATATTATGCGTTTCGTAACGACCTAAGTCGCATGGATTTTCTGATTCATTGAGAAGTACTTCTCGAAGATCAATCACTTTTTCGTTGACTCTTGCCCTGACAAAGCCTTGTGCTCGTAATGCTTCAAGCACCTCTTTGTGAAAGCCCTTGCGGCCTCGTATAACTTCGGCGCAAAGTAACACTTTGCAGCCCTCTTCCATTGCAATAATGGAGTCAATTATTTTAGTTGCGGTTGTTGATTCTATAACTTCACCACAAACGCCTCTGGACTTTGTTTCGTGCCAACAGTGGGGGGTTCCACACCTAGCCATTAGTAAACGGAGGTAATCATAAATTTCTGTAGTTGTTGCAACAGTTGATCGTGGGTTGTGACCACCGCTTCGCTGTGCGATAGCAATTGTCGGTGGCAAACCCTCAATTGATTCGACATCTGGCTTGCCCATCTGATTCAGAAACTGACGAGCATACGCACTTAACGATTCCATGTATTTTCTTTGCCCTTCGGCAAAGATCGTGTCGAACGCAAGTGAACTTTTGCCTGAACCTGAAACGCCAGTTATAACGACTAACTGATCACGAGGAATGTCAATGGAAACCTGTTGTAGATTGTGCTCGTTAGCGCCAGTAATCCGAATTGCTTGGGAAGCTTGGTGCGACATTCGGAGTGATTACGCAACTTCTCTGCGTTGAAAGAGAACCACTCCAAGTGAGACTGCGGCAATAATATAAAAAGCCCCATACCCCGTTGTACGCAGTAAATAACTTGATGGAATCACATTGTTTTGCGTCAGAGCATCCGTAAGCCATAGAACTTGGAAGTTTGGAACAATAGCATACCCAACTTTGTACGCAGCCCACTTTGGATATTCTGAACCTTCAGCAAATGAGTCAAGGCTGACACCAGCTACTACCTCTTCCACTTCAGTAATGACTTCCTCAACGTCGCCGTTAATTTTTTCCATCACACGCACATGTTCAATAATTTCTACTTTTCCATCGCGAGATGCACGATCAAGCCAAGTAGTTTCAATACGATCAATAGGATAGCCAAACCAAGCGTCTGACATCATCCCAACGAAAAAAATGACAAACGTGATTGAGAGAGTGCCTAATTGCCCTAGCCTTGTTGAGAGTGCAATTGCAATACTTGCCAAGATTAATACTGACACCTGTATTGCAAGAAGCGCTTTCCAAATTTCTACACGGAACGAAAAGCTAAAAGATTGCGAAGAAAAGTCTGGTCCAAAATTTAACACAAGTGCGTATGCAATAACCATGCTTGGAACTGTGACGCAGAGCCACGTACTTGAAAAAACAAAACCATAAAAATAATTACACCACACAGCAACAGCAGTACCAACAAGTAATGCAATCGTTCCGAAGACAACAACAGGAACATGGATTGGAGTGCGTACCGTTTGTAGCACTGCCTGTTGCTCTACCATGACAAAGACGAGGCTTAGCAAAAGCATTGAAATTGAAATAGCGAACCCAACGCCTAGGAACTTGCCAATGACGAATGCTGGTCTTGGCACTGGTTTAGAGACCACAGTAAGCGCTGTTTTATTTTCTATTTCTCTTCCAAGGACGTTACTTGCAACAAAAGAAGCAATCAAAATCCCAAAGGTGAAGACTGTTGCCAATCCGATATCTAGAAGCATTCTTTGATCGTCATCCATGGTGAATGCAGAAAGTGGATTAGAAAGCATCAACAGGAGCATCCCAGCGAGGACAAGTACTAGAAGGACGGGCTGTCGAATACTCTCAAAAAAAGCATTACGGGCAATTGATAGGGTCTGGTAGAACATTGAGATCTCAAAATAAGAGGTGTAAAAGGGGGCAGGATAGGGCAGTTCATGATAATCTTCTCGCCTTATGACGAACGTATTCCTATAGAGGTTCGTATTCCATATCTGAGAGATGTCAGTTCCTTTCCTAAAAGTGGCACAAAGCGTTCAATTTCGTACTTTATCACCTTAAATTAACCCACAATTCGCCTCTATAACAAAAAGATTTTAAGCAAAAATGAGAGTAGATCATCAAGCGTGCCAGAAAGCAGCCTCGACAGCGGGGAGTGGGTTGCTATTACAAATAGGTATAGCGGCAATTTTGCTTATCTTTGGACTTCTTGCAAGAGACACCGCCTTTATTTTTGCTTCTTTATGGGTTTGGATCGGTGTTGTGGTTTGGGTTGGCATACTCATTCTCTACTTTCAACAAAAGTTAGAGAGACTTGAAGCGCTAGAAGAATCTGAACTTGCAATTGACGACAATTCTTCTATGTTTGATGGCGAAGGTGAAAACATTCGTCCAGCTGCAAAACGATTAAAACTACTTCACAAATGGGTCATGCCATCTGTCAGTTTAATCCTTGCGTTTTTGCTTGCTTTTACAGGGTATGTACTCATCCAACACCTTCGACTTTTAGAGTCGCCTGATGACACGCTTCGCACAAGTTTATATCTCACCTCATTGACAGGCTGGGCACTTGCAATTTCTTTGGCATTTGCACTCACTGGTTTTATCTTTTCTCGCTTTGTTGCTGGAATGGCAAAAGTTCCAACTTGGTCAAACCTAAGAGGCGGATCCTCTTGGATGGTTGGGAATACCATTCTCCTTTCAGCAATTGCGGTCGGTTTGGTTTTCCGATTCTTTGACAACGATGCTGTGCTTGTCTGGGTTTGCTGGGCAATCCCAGTCTTTATGATTGCTGTTTCTGCTGAAATACTTATCAATTTTGCACTCAATCTCTATCGCCCGCGAATCGCTGGGCAACTTCCTCGTCCAGCTTTTGATTCTAAAACACTGAGTCTTCTTGCAGCACCAGATTCATTTGTTCGCTCAATTAATGAAGCGATCAATTATCAATTTGGTTTTGATATCACAAGTTCTTGGGGTTACCAGCTGCTTCTCAGATCATTTTCTTGGCTTATCGCCCTTGCAGTCGTAGCCTTACTTGCTGTGGACACTATGGTCATTGTTGAGCCAACACAACAAGCTGTTCGTTTAAGGCAGGGTGCAATTGTTGGCGATGTCCAAGAGCCAGGTCTGTTGTGGAAATTGCCCTGGCCCTTTGAAACAGCGCAAGTAGTAGAAGTGAGCCGAATTCGTGAGTTGCCACTTACATTTCAATGGAAGGAAGAACGCCCAGTCTATCTTTGGAGCGACAACCTCGATACATTGGCAGTTTCAAAACCAAAGCCATTCATTGTTACTGGCTCATCAAACTCAGGCGATGCTACATCAGAGGATGTTCTTGCTCTACTTGATGTTCGTGCCGTTCTTCAATACCGAATTGCGAAAGATGGGTTATTGGACTGGCTCACATTTGGTTCTGATCAACTCGAACGACGAACGCAGCGAAGCAAAAGAGAGCTCGGCTTACTTGCAATAACACAGCAATCTCTCACGACGATGTTGCAAACAAAGACCCTCAATGAAATTATTAGTAGCGATCGCGCGAACTTTACTGCTGAAGTCAAAGAAGCATTGCAATCAAAATTTAACTCCTTAGAAACTGGCGTAGAAATTGTTTCTCTGACACTTCCGTTCTTAAAACCAGCAAGCAGCGACCGTTCTACATTTGAAGGTGTATCAGTTTCACGCCAAGCAGAATCACGACTCATTTCGGCTTCAGAAGGTTGGGCAGATAATGTTCTAACCTACACAGTAGGGGATAGCACCCTTGTAGAACCTGTAATTGAAGCAGTCGAAGCATATAACAATGCAAGATCAGATTGGGACGCACTAAGGACCTCAGGTGCGAGTTCCGCAGATATTGAACATGCTAAAAAGAGAATGGACACAGAAGAATCTTTAGCGATGACCTTGCTACGTAAAGGGAATGGAGCAGCTTCTATTCGCATTGACAACGCACACGTTACCCGATGGGTTGAAATGCTCGACGCATGGTCAAGAGCAAGTAAAGTTCGCGGTCAAATTACAGCTTACAAAGCTTCTCCTGAAATTTACCGTCAACGTACGTACATGGCAGTGCTCGCACGTCGCCTTCCTCAGTTACGGAAGTACATTGTTGGTATTGATCCTAACCGTGTAAACGTAGATTTAGAACTCCAAACTATTAATCCACTTTTAAATTTCAGTGAGTCAATTGATATTGACCAAGGAGCAAGTAATTAAATGAAACGAATATTTATCATTGGCATAGGCATTGCCATTTTTGTCATCTTGCTGTTATTCAGCATGACATTCACCGTCTCATTTCATCAAGTTGGCATTTTGAGTCGGTTTGGACAAACGGATAGCACAAGTGTTGTTTCAACTCCAGGCTTACATTTTCGACTTCCATTCTTCGCTGATGCTGTCACATTATTAGATACCAGAACACAAGTGCGACAATCCCCGTTGGAAATGCTTCAAACGAAGGACGGTCAACAAATCATTGTTAAGTCATATTTACTTTGGAATATTGATACAGAGGGCGATGGTCCGCTCAATTTTTATCGCAGTTACTCCTCGGTAGAGGCAGCGCAACTTGCAATTGACAGTCAATTCCGAGATGCAATTTCAGTTCTCAGTAGTTATTCCTTTGAAAACTTGACTGGAATCAATAACGAATTGTCCCAAGCAGAGAATGATATTCTTAGTCGCTTAGATACGCTGAAAGCAAGTGGTATTGTTCCACGGACTGTAGGAATCAATCGCTTGCTCCTGCCACCTAAGACGACGACTGCTGTATTGCAAAGAATGCAAGCTCGAAGAGACACGCTTGCAGAACAGTTGCGTGCAAAAGGTAAAGCAGATGCTGAAGCAATTCGTGCAGCGGCAAGAGCCAAACGTGACAAGATCGAAGCTTTCGCTTCGCAAAGAGCCGAGGACATTCGAGCTGAAGGCGAGAAGCAGGCTGCAACCTATCTAGAAAAAATGGGTGAGTATGAAGAACTTGCAGTATTTCTCTCATGGCTTGATGCTGTTGAAATAGCACTCACGCAAAATACAACTCTTGTTCTTGAAACAAATCTTGCTCCTTGGCATCTACTAGACCTCAACGCAGCGGTTAATGAAAATGGCATCCCGCAGCCTGCAACTTCTCATAAGGTGGCTGAGTAGTGGACGACCAAGAAAACAGCAACCAACGAGAAACTCCAAGGCGGTCCGCTTCTGCTCGTTTTGTTATCAATAAAGATGCGAGTGGTACCGATATGCGTGAGGCGATGGATACTGCCCATCGATCTCTCTCGGATTCTTTACAACTGAGTTTTCGAGCATTGCAACTCGTCATGTTCGTGCTTATCGCTCTGTATCTTGTCTCTGGCTTCAAGACAATCGATGAGGGAGAAACTGGGGTTGCGACAGTATTTGGCGCTGTCAAGGACGACGAAGGTTTATCGCCCGGATTGCAGTTGAGTTGGCCTTCACCAATTGGCGGTTTTGAAATTTTTGAAGCTGAAAATCGCTTCATTGCTATTGGGAATGTGTTTATGCCACGCTTTGATCCAAACATTTCGCGTGAGCAACGTATTTCAAAATCACGATCCAAAGATGGCTTGTCGCCGGGCCGCGATGGTTCTTTACTTACTAGCGATGGAGACCTCGCTCACCTTGAACTTGCAGCAACATGGGAAATTATCGAACCAGTTAAGTATGCCGATGCTGTACCTGATACCTATGGGAATATTCTCGTAGGATTATCTCTTGAAAGAGCCGCAGTACATGTAGTGAGTAGTTTAAATTTAGAACAACTACTTGATGAATCCCTTGAACAGTTGCGAGATGTCATCAAACTAGAAACACAGAAACAATTAAATCTTCTCGACTGTGGAATTAGAATTGCAGACGTATCTTTGCCACATGAACCAGAGCCGCCATTCTTTATTCAGAAATCGTATAGCGAATTTGATAGCGCGAAGATTAACTCTGAAACAGAAGTAGAACGTGCAACTGCAGAAGCACATGAACTCCTCATAGAATCTGCTGGTCGTGATTACCCAAAACTTGTTTCTTTGATCCAAGGATATGAAAAAGTAGTTGATCAATCAGACGATGGTGCTGCAACTGATGCACTTCAGTCAATTTATACGATGCTCCAATCAGATGAAGTTGCAGGTTCTGCTGCCAACACAATCAGTAAGGCTGAAGGTTACCGTTCTGAAGTCGAAACAACCCTCGGAAGAGATTACAGACGTTTCGAAAGTCTTTTGCCAGCCTACAAGGAACATCCGAATATAGTCATTCGTGATAGATGGGTTGCAGCATTTTCAGAAGTACTTGGCACAAGTGATGTCGAGACAATGTTTGTTCCTGGACATGTTGCTTCAATGCAATTAGGCTTACGAGGTTCAGATCAAGTAGCACAACTACGAAGCAAATTAAATATGGAACGCAGAGAGATACGTGCACTCTTGAAAGACATTGATGTCTTCAACCCATGGATTCTCAAAGCAAAAGAAATTGATCAATTTGGCCCAGCTCGCGAACTTTCTATCGGCGGAGGACGTGTGAAGGGCAAGCAAAGGTAATGTAGAAATCAATGGAAAGTAAAACGAATTCTCAACACATCGTAGAAGCTGTCGGACTCACTAAGATTTTTAAAGATTTTTGGATGCGTTCAAAAGCAAAGGCCGTTGATAACCTTTCATTTCACATCGAGAAGGGCGAGCTCTTTGGTTTACTTGGTCCAAATGGATCAGGAAAAAGTACAACGATCAAATTAATTCTTGGCCTCTTGAATAGGACCAAAGGCCGTCTCACTGTATTTGGACGAGAGCCACATGATGTCTCTGTTAAAAAATTTATAGGCTTCCTTCCTGAGGAATCATATTTATATCGCTATCTCAATTCACGAGAGACATTAGATTACTATGGCCGGCTGTTTGGACTTGAACGAGCGACAAGACGCAAACGAATTGAAGAACTGCTTGAATGGGTTGGTCTTTCACAAGTTGCCCATAGACCAGTTGGAGAGTTTTCAAAGGGAATGATGCGACGGATCGGCTTGGCACAAGCCCTTATTAATGACCCTGAATTTTTAATATTGGATGAACCAACAAGTGGATTGGATCCAATTGGCACAAAACAAGTGAAAGATCTATTAGTAGAACTTCGTTCGCGTGGAAAGACTATTCTTCTCAGTTCTCATTTATTGGCTGATGTAGAAGACGTGTGCGATCGCATGGCAATTTTATATGGTGGAAGTATCCGTGCAGAGGGGACAGTTGACGAACTTTTGACTGATTCATCTCACACTGTGCTGCAAGTTCCACGTATTCAAAACGAAAACACAATTACGCAAATAGAGAAAGTTTTGATGCAAAATGAGGGTGTTTCAATTGAATCAGTTTCTGAACCTCGCCAGAAATTAGAGTCACTCTTCCTCACTATTGTTGAGAAAGCAAAACTTGAGCAAGCTTCTACGAGTGGCGCCCTTCATGGCGGCGATACTGCATCATTCCTTCGAGGCGACGCCAAAGGTGATGTCCTAATTGATCAATTAGTACAAAGCAAGGAAGCAGGCTCGCTTCCTGAGGAACACACCGAACAGCAATCAGAAAATGAAGCACCTGAAATACTAGAAGAACTTGTCAAAGATAAAGATACTAAAAGTTTTGTGAAGGAAGCTCGCACTGAAATCGACGCACCTAAGGGGGCTGATTCTTCTGTAATCGATTCACTTTTAGACGAGCAATCGGACGACAGCCAAGGCGATTCGTGAACTACCTCAAGAATATACATCTTTGGTTGATGCGTGCGCAGCATCGCACAATTGTAAGAATTGTTGCAACTGTCCTGATAGTTGGTGCAATTTCAGCATCGTTTACACCAGTTTTGAAAGTAAGCCACCGACTCCATAGTGATCGCACTGCAATCCAAGAAGCACTCTCCGGTCCTGATCAGCGCATTGTTGGCAAGCAACTGCAAGAGACGGGCTTTATAACAATCGATGGCAAAGAGTTTGGACACGAACGTTTAAAGGGATTTCAAGTATTAGATGAGAATGGGGATATTTCTAATCCAACATCAGTGACGTGGTATGTCATTTCAACTGAGATTCCTCCATGGCTACCTAAATGGATGCTCAGAAGTCTTGGAACGACTTGGCTTATTGCTGCAATAGGTGTCGTTTGGGCAGTTGCATCAATTTGGCTTGGGCTTTTAGTTCCATTGATTTACGCCACGGTTGGGTCAACTTGTGCTTGGCTCCTATTTTCCATGTTCGGGATGCATGGGCTTTCGTTGGCTGTTCCCGTAATTGGGTTGCTTGCATTTACGTTTTCGCTCTTGCTTCGAATTTTAGAATTTATTTTGAGTTATCCTAAACAAATCACGACAATTGCAAGAGGTCTCTTACTTGAAGCATCGCGAACTCGCCTTTCACTTGCTTTTATTTCCATTTTGTTGATCCTCCTGCCACTAATTCCTTATTGGCTAGATCCAACTTCTCCATTGCGACATCGTTTACAAACAATGCTTAGCAGAAGCCTTGGGATGACATTTGCAATAGCCGCTTGTCTTACAGTATTACTAGCTTGCGCAACGGTTGCTTTTGAAATTCGCGACCGTCAAGTGTGGCAAGTGATGACCAAACCTGTCAATAAATTTGGGTACTTGTTTGGTAAGTGGGTTGGCATTGTCGCATTGAATGCGACTATTTTGTCTATTGCAGGACTTAGCATTTTTATCTACATTCAATACTTGCGTGCTCAGCCTGTAGCTTCAGGCATGCAAGGCGAATTAGATCGATTGGCAGTCGAAGAAGAAGTTCTTACTGCGAGAGTTTCCGCCGAACCAGTCTATCAAGTGCTCACTTCTGAGCAACTTAGTGCAAGGGTGGATTCAATTATTGAAGCAGATCCAGATTTACGGGATCTAGAGAGTATCCAGATTCCTTTACGAAGAAAAATACGCTCGGAAGTACAGGAACAATTTTTAGCGAGCCAGCGTTCAATCCCGCCAGGGAATCAAGGCAGTTTTTATCAACAAACATATACTTTTACTGGTCTAGGTGCTGCCAAAGATCTCGATGCTCCGATTGCGTTCCAATATCGGTTTTACATATTGGAATCGAACGAACATGAAGTGCACAAAGCAGGTTTTGTTTTTAATAACGAACCTGCAACTCGCCAAACAATTAAATTTGTTCCCACAATGACACACGTCACCCTTATACCTTCAAGTTTTGTAGATGATGAGGGCAACCTCAAAATATCAATTTACAATTTCTACCAACCGCCTGAGGGGAAAGAGGGCAGAGGTTCAATCAGTTTTGATGCTGACGGGCTAAAAGTACTCTATAGAGTTGGAGAATTCGAACCAAACTTTTTACGAGCCATGATTGTACTGTGGATCAAACTTGCGTTTCTTGCAGCTATTGGTATCTCAGTTGCAACGTTTCTTAGTTTTCCAGTTGCTACTCTCGTTACATTTACTATTTTTGCCAGTGGTCTTATGGCGCCATGGCTTTCAGAATCACTACTTCTCTACTTACCACCTCTGACAAGTGAAGTCGATTTCGGAGATATTGGAATGGTGATTCAATGGGGGTTCGAGAATATCATTCGCGGCATTGCTTCTTTCCTCGTCTATATGCTCCGTGGTTTTGGTGAACAGCAACCAACAAGTCAGTTGGTGCAGGGGATGTTTATTTCCTGGGGTTCAGTATTTCACGGTTTCCTATCAATTTGCGTCCTCTGGTCAGGTTTCGCAATTGCAATAGGAACAATTGTGCTAAGGAAACGTCAACTCGCAATTTATAGTGGTAGTGGTTGAGATGAATAGAGACCGAATCACACAATTTGTTGCCGCAGGAGTTGCAGCGATCTCCATGACTACTGGAGGCGTTATGTTGCCAAGTATCATTGATGATGCTGAGCGAAGCACACTTCGATATTCCAATAATGCCGTTGAAGGTGCGCCAGATTGGGTAAACACGTTGGGGATGTCAATTGGTGCTTTGCGTGGATTGATGGTTGATTACCTATGGATCAAAATCAATCGCATGAAAGATGCTGGCCTTTTTTATGAAGTCATGGCAGATGCGGAATTGATTACAAAACTCCAACCACGTTTTTCACAGGTCTGGGTTTTTCATGCACATAACATGGCCTACAACATTTCAGTTGCAACCAATACCTTGGAAGAGCGCTGGGAATGGGTTAATGCAGGAATTCGCCTGCTTCGTGAAAAGGGATTGGTTGCGAATCCAGACGACATGGTCTTGCACAAAGAACTTTCGTTTTTCTTTGGTCATAAAATCGATGGCAATAGTGATGACGCACATATGTATTACAAGCGTCTCCTTGCAGATGAATGGAATACTTTACTAGGAACTCCTCCTGATAGTTGGGATAATAGAACTGCTGCAATGAAACGTATTGCCGATGCCCCTCGCTCTATTGAGGAAGCAATTCTTGCAGAACCTACCGTTGAGAATTTAGTTGAACGAATAGATGCCGATCTCGCCTCTTATCGCGGGCAAGGAGAATTGCCAATCAGTTTCGGTTTATTGGAGGATATTTCCCAGCACGAAGCAATTTCACAGTATTCCATGGTTGCCAGAACCCTTGGTTTAGAACAGGCGCTTCGATCACAGTCTCCTTACTACAATGCGCTCGAAGCAATCATTGATGACGCGCAGTACGAGAATGCTTGGCCTGTTCTCATACAATATCTTCGGAATAAGATTTTGCGAGAAGAATACAACATGGATCCTGACCTCATGTATGAATACACGAGGGATTTAGGTCCTATCGATTGGCGTCACCCACAAGCGCACGCCTTGTACTGGGCTAGACGAGGCGCAAATGTTGGCGAGGGGCGACACGAGTCTAACGAAATATTCAAAACTCTCAATACAGATCGGATGCAACTCCACGCACTACAATCATTGGCTCGTACAGGACGTATTTCTTTTGACCCGTTTTCTAATGAAGTGCCAGGAAGATTCCCAGATCCACGGTTTATCGATGCAATCATTGGCGACGAGGAACATGAAGGTCTCTGGGATGAACTGTATCAAAAACACTATTTTGTTCGTGGTGCTGGCAGCGATACCTTTACATCCTTCTTAAAGAACTTTTTAGGTTCCGCCGTTCGCGAATGGTATCGGCAAGGTGAGTTAGACCGCGCCCAAGCATTGCTTGATCACTTAGATGAGTATTTTGGCAGCGGTGCTTCTCCACCTAATAACTCGTATGCAATCCCACTTGATATTTGGGTAAAAAACAAAACGCAAGGGGAATACGATCGGCAACCGTTGCTTGCTGTGAGCGATGTTGCGGCATCTTTGCGTTATGCTTTCAGGGCGGGTGTTGCGCAAAAACGTCCAGAGTTGTACCAAGATGCTTTGAAATTTGCAAAACAGGTCACTGAATTTTTCAAATCAAATGACTTCAATGATTACACAACCAAGTTTGGTACCGGCAGAATCAAAGATATTATTGGCGCAATTGAGGATAGTGCGCAACTATCCTTCCAACAAGTCATGACCGATTCTATGATCCCTCTTGAAGAAAGAATGGTTATTTGGTCAGGCATCGATACACTCGAACAAGGGTTGCGGCCACGAGTGTATGATCGTGTCATGCCCGTTATTGAAGAACAATATTTGAGACACCCTATTAGCAAAAACACACCGTTTTCTGTCGCATTCCCAGAACCACCAGGACTTGACGCTTGGCGGAAGAAACTCGCACAAGAACGCGCTGCAAGAGAGGGTGTCTCAGGTGATCGAGAAGTCACTGGCACAATTAAGCGTCAATAAGAAAGCGCGGAGGTTTGTGAACAGTTACGGGGGATCGTGCCCACAACCTCCAAATGGATTGCATCGGAGAATCCGATACAGTGATTTTACAAATCCTCTACATCCGCCGTATTTTTTCAATGCTTCGATTGCATAATCTGAGCAGGTAGGTTGAAAGCGACAATGTCCGCCTAGAAATGGGCGCAATGTAATTTGATATAACCGTACGAACAGTATGAATAAATGTGCAAGGAGCGAGGGAGTTGCTTTTACTTGTTCTTGCATTGTTCATCGTACTCTTGCAATACAGCATGCAATAATTTTTCAAGGGATTCTAAAGTATGATTTTCATGCTTGTGCACTGTTACTACAAGGTCATACCCACAAGGCACATCATGTTGTATGAGTCTAAATGCTTCGCGAAATTGCCGTTTCAGTGTATTACGAGTTGGTGCGGTGCCAACTCGTTTTGGAATAGAGAGCCCGATACGAGAAATAGCAAGACCATTAGGTTTTGCGTGAAACATGAGAGCAGAAGTTCTTCTACACATTGTGTGTGCGTACACTGCATCGAAGTCCTTCTTCTTTGTGATACGTAGGGATCTAGAAAAAGAGAAGCGAACCGGTATCACTGGTCTACATCCGCATCAAGAGCTTTCTGATAGCGAGCCATTAATCTCGTTCGAGTTATTACCCCTGTGATACTATCACTTTCATCAAGCACCACGAGAGATTGGACATCACTTCTTGAGAATTTATCGAGTATCACATCGAGGGTTTCTTCGAGTGAAATAGTAGGAAGATCATGTCGTGTTAATTCACTGACTTGCAAGAGAGGAATAGATTCTCGATATACAAGAGCTTCTCTAAAATCATCAGAAACAACCATGCCCGCATAGTGACCACTACTATCAGTAACAACGAAATCGGATGTGCCAGTGTGCTCCATTAGTGTCAAGAGTTTTTGTGCAGAGTCTGATTCGTATACGACAGTTGCAGTTTTTAACTGAACATCTTGTGTCGTTAGACGTCGCAAAATCGTAAGATCACTCATAGCCCCCAAGCGCACTCCAAGACGTGATAGTTTAAATGTGTACACGCTGTCTCGCGAAACAAATCGTGAGACAATGGTGCCTACAACTGCAGCAAACATAAGGGGCAAAATGACTTCGTAACTTTGTGTAACTTCATACACGATTAAAATTGCTGTGAGCGGCGCATGCGTTTTTGCTGCAACCAAAGCTGCCATTCCTACGAGTGCAAAATACGCAGGCGAAGTATCAGGAAACCAACCAAAGGAGTGGACGACATATCCAATGCAACCCCCACACGAGGCCCCAATGAGAAGGGAGGGGGCAAACAAGCCGCCTGCTCCACCTGACCCGACAGTTACACTTGTTGCAACAAGTTTTACAAGTGCGAGGAGTATCAAACCAGAGATGAATGGCATCGCAGTGTGTAAGTCACCAGTTTCAGCGTTAGAAAAATACGTTGCAGGATCCAAAAGATGTTTAATGTTCGGATAACCATTTCCGTAGAAGTTAGGTATGTCTTGTGCATTACTTAACCAATATGCAGTAATCCCAATGACTCCAAGAATAATTGCTCCAATTAATGGACGAATGATCAACGGTATTTTGGTCGCTACGAATGCTCGTTCAGTGTAATCAAGTGTTTTAACAAAAAGGACACCTAGAAGCCCGCAGGTTAAACCAAGGACAAGATAGACTGGAATTTGGGTAATACTAAAGTGTAGACCTTCGTGGAAAAAATTATCACCTACTTCAAAGAGCGCGGTGTCGCCAAGTAAGCCTTGCGTGGTTGCGGATGAGACCACAGCAGCGATGACAATTGGCGTGAAAGTGCGCAATGAAAAATCACGCAACAGCAATTCCATGACGAAAAAGATGCCAGCAATTGGTGCATTAAAAACTGAGGCTAAACCAGCTGCAGCACCGCAGCCAAGGAGGGTTCCTGTATGTTG
>PVBE011107902.1_pt1 | contig 22479 bp, 19 predicted proteins | sample 1631181 | NCBI WGS metagenome assembly PVBE01 (sample SAMN08397723, study PRJNA350692) | Marine metagenome, whole genome shotgun sequencing project. | isolation source: water | place: Pacific Ocean | collected 2012-04 | reverse complement strand
GAAACAAACGGCCGAGAGTCGATGTGAGACGATAATAATCGTTCGCTCCCCGGCCATTTTTTTTATGGTCTGGATGATTTTATTTCCGGTTTCAAGATCAACCTGACTGATGGGGTCATCAAGAATTAAAAAAGATGAATCGTTAAATAATACCCGTGCAAGAGCGACCCGTTGCTTCTGACCCCCAGAGAGAACAATTCCCTTTTCTCCCACGATGGTTTCAAAACGGTCCGGAAAGGTATTGATGGTATTATGCAAGGACGCGCTTTTAACCGCATATATGAATATATCATCAATGCCTTGTTCTTTTCCGAATATAATATTTTCCCGGATCGTCTTGGCAAACAGAAATGATTCCTGGGACATAAAGGAAATTCGCGATCTGAGTTCACCGATTTCCATTGAACGGATGTTGGTGCCATTGATCTTGATCGCTCCTCTGGATACGTCATAGAGCCGCGGTATCAAACTTAAAAGAGTTGATTTTCCGCTTCCAGGAGGACCGACCACACCCAAAATCGTTCCCTGCGTTATGCGGAGGTCAATTCCGTTGAGAACGGGTGGACTCCCTGATTCTATTGAGTTGGCGCCGTAAGAAAAGAAAACATTGTCAAAAACAATATCGCCGTTAAAATGCTGAATTGATTTTAATCCCGGCAGATTCTTTATTTCGGAATCGGTCCGAAGAATTTTGTTGATCCTATCGAGGGATGCTTTGCCCCTCTGGATAAGGTTTGTGACCCATCCCAGAGCCATCATTGGCCAGGTAAGAAGTCCAAGGTAGCTGATAAATGCCACAAAATCCCCTGGTGAAATGGAAAAGAAAATGGTTTGCCGACCCCCCAAATAGATCACAATAACGAAGCTTAAATTTGAAAAAAAGAGCATTAAAGGAAAAAATGATCTGATGATTCTGGCGAGATTAAGATTGGATTGGAGATATTTCTTGGATATCACTTCAAGTCTTTTTAGTTCTTTTTCCTCCTTATTATACGCTTTAATGACACGGATTCCGGCTAATTGTTCTCTTACCGTCTCTGTCAAATCCGAAAATGAACTTTGCATTTTCTGATATCTGTGATGCATTTTTTTACTGAAGAATCGGGTGCTCAATACGATAAAGGGCATAGGTATCAGGACGAATACGGTGAGACGCACATTGATCAATGCCATAAAGCCGATGGCTGCGGTGCCGAGAACAACGGCGTCTGTTAAGGCAACTACCCCCATTCCCACTGCCATCCGCACATGCTGGATGTCGTTGGTCGCATGCGCCATGAGGTCGCCTGTTTTGATCTGATCAAAATATGAAGATGAAAGTTTTTGAGTGTGGGCAAAGAGCAGGTTTCGCAGGCCCTCTTCAACCCGTCTTGACATACCGATAAGACACCGTCTCCAACCGTACCGGAATAGGGCGATCAGACATGCAATTCCGACAATTTCGAAGGCGTAAATCAATAACCCGTAAACATTGATCCGTAACCACGTCAGGTCGTCAACGACCCATTTTAAAATACGCGGGATAAAAAGTTGCAAAAAATCAACAGCAATCAGACAGATAAGACCGAAGAGGATCGGGACGCGATTTTCGAGGAAATAAGGTTTTATGAGATAGATGGATTTCATTAAAAAATATTAATTATAATCCCTAACACTTGTCGACGGTAAAGAGTAGTAACGTTTGATATCTTTTATATCAGAATCGATCTGCTGAAACAACCCGGATGCTCGGCATTTCCTTTTTGGCCCGTTGACTTTCAGACCCCCGATTGCTATTATTGCACAATGAGAGCAGGAAGCGTTGTCGAATATATCGATCGGCAGAAAATTGTGTGTGCTGTCGTTCTGGAAGTTAAAAAACAGAAATTAAGAGTCATCACTGAAGCAAACCGTGAGGTCAGCCTGTCAGTTAAACGGTTGTCGCATCAATGTGATTTCTGTCTAGATCTTTCCATGGGACGGGATAAGCTGATCCTGTCACTGAAGGAGATTGTCGGTCGGCGCAACGCCCTTGTTGACCAAATTAATGTTAAGGAGTTGTGGGAAATTTTGGGAGCGGAAAAGGAATGGATCGATCTTGGTACCATGACCGAATTTTGTTTTCAGGGCAATCCGATTGGTGACAACGAATCGGCAGTTGTAAGGGCGTTTTTTCAAGACAGGCTTTATTTTAAATTTAATCATGACCGCTTGTTCCCAAATTCAAAGGAAAAAGTGAAACTGATTGCAAAACAGGCAAAAGAAGCTGAAAGACGGAACCGAACCATTGATACCGGTGCCCGTTGGCTGAAAAAGGCTTTGCGCTGTGAACCAGGTGCCACTGTCGAGGATAATTCAGAGATTGTCGAAATCCTTAAATCTTTTTATCTCTTCGAGAAGGAAAGCCCCTCCTATGCCCTTGCCAAATCGATCATCCGCAAGGCCGGGCTTGTCGAGGGGGAATCGGTGTTCCAATGCCTCATAAAAGTGGGTGTCTGGAATAAGAATGAAAACATCGATCTTCTGAGAAAAAAAAATCCCACCGATTTCTCAAAGGAGGTTCTCGAGGCAGCCAAAAACCTGACCAATAGAAGGATACGTCCGGACCAGATGGCTTCTGTAGAAAACCACAGGAAGGATTTGACAAATCTCCCCTTGATAACCATTGATGGACAATCCACGCTCGATTTTGATGACGCATTAAGCATAGAACAAGAAGGGAAACACTATATTTTGGGTGTTCATATCGCTGATGTAGGCCATTTTATAAAAAAAGGAGACATAGTCGATCAGGAAGCGAACCGTCGCGGAAGTTCAATTTACATGCCGGATCAAAAAGTTACCATGCTCCCGTTAAGCTTGGCCGATGATCTCTGCAGCCTCAAGCTTGGAAAAGTTCGACCGGCCATCAGTATGATGGCAAAAATAAATGGATTGGCAGAAATTATCGATGTTGATTTTTTCCCAAGTCTGATCAGTATAAAAAACCAACTCACCTACCAAGAAGTCAATTTAATGGCCGATCAAAACAGAGAAATAATTATCCTTCACGACATCGCCCAAAAATTTAGAAAAAAACGGCTATCCCAGAGAGCAGTTCAGATAACGTTACCTGAAATCGATATTTGGATCAACGAAGAGGGAGAACCTTCTCTAAATAAAACAGACCGGGAGAGCCCCGGAAGAATGCTGGTTTCCGAATTAATGATCATGGCGAATTGGTTGATGGCCCAATTTTTGACAAAACACAATGTTCCGGCAATCTATCGAGGACAACCCGAACCGAGGGAGCGGCTCTATAGTAAAGATGGCGGAACCCTGTTTCAGAATTGGATGCAACGAAAGTCATTAAGCCGTTTTGTATTGAGCCCTGAACCGAACCCGCATTCCGGACTTGGACTGGATGTTTATGTCACGGCAACCTCGCCGATCCGGAAATATTTTGATCTGATCACCCAACGTCAATTTCGGGCGACCTGCGGTTTTGAGGTGCCCTATTCAAAGGAAGAGATTGAACATATCATCCAGATGCTCGGGCAATTGATGATCGATATTACCCATATGCAAAACCGCCGCAACCGATATTGGTTATTGAAGTATCTGGAAAAGAGGGTCGGACAAAAAGAAGAGGCGATTGTTCTTTACAAACGGAGAAATGGGTATATGGCGCTTCTCGGTGAATATATGATCGAATGCCAGCTGCCTGCACCATCGAGTATAACGCTAAGACCGGAGGACCGCGTTCAAGTTACCATGCAGCATGTCAATGCAAGAAACGATATCATTTCAGTTTTTATTAGCTAACTCAAAACAGCTTCTTTTGCAACGGTTTCATATACAACCTGTATGGGAATGTTTCTTTCAAGCGCTATTTTTCTGCAGACTTCATATTCAGGTACAATTCGAACCCTGCCGGAAAGGTCCTGAAGGCGCTTTGCTTCTATTTTGCCAAACGGCGTTTTGACCGTTACGAGTTCGCGGAAAATCTTTGCCCTTTTCACGTCATGGTATCTGACACCCGATGAGGTTGTTTCAGTTAAAATAGATTTTATCACCGCTTCTTTCTGATTTTCCGGGCATAGAACCTGTATCCATGTGCCGGGACGATTCTTTTTCATAAAAACAGGGATAAAATAGACATCCAGCGCTCCCTTAGCATAAAGACGTTCCATGATGAACCCGAAGATCTCGGGATTCATATCATCAATGCAGGTTTCGACTACCCCGATTGTATCTTGCAATTTATCGATCTGCATTTCTTCCTTAAAGGTGATGACTCTCAAGAGGTTTGGTCTTGATTGAAGATCTCGATTTCCGGCGCCGTATCCAATTTTTTCGACGATCATTTTTGGCATCGGTTCAAAAACTTCGGCGAGATCAGCGATGATAGCCGCACCTGTTGGCGTCACAAGTTCATGCTGAATTTCAGTGCCGCAAACCGGTAAACCCTTGAGGATCGAAAGGGTTGCCGGCGTTGGAACAGGGAGTGTTCCGTGGCGGCAGGAAACAAATCCTTTACCGAGTGGAAGTTCTGAAGCAGTAATTTTCTCAATATTTAAGTACTCTACACATAGGGCCGTCCCCACCACATCAACGATGGCGTCGATTCCCCCAACTTCATGGAAATGAACCTTTTCCGGCGGGCAATCGTGAATTTCTGCTTCGGCATTTGATAATCGTTCAAATATACCAATGCTTCTTTTTTTAACACTTTGTGACAGTCCGCTATTGATAATGAGGGATTTTATCTCTTCGTAATTCCTCGATTCAGAATTGTCTTTAGTCAGAACGTGGAAATGCTTTGCATTGATGCCATGACGGAAAACAGGTGTTGCAATCAAATCAAAGCCGGTCAAGGGTAGCTTGAATAGGGCGCTTTTCACCCAGGATAGCGGAACACCAAGATCAATGAAGGCGCCAAGGGTCATATCGCCGCTGATACCAGAAAAACAATCAAAATAAGCCCGAGTCATTTTATCCTTGTCCCTTTCGCCATACAATGTGTTCAGGGTTATGATTGTAAAAAAAATGTATTAAAACATAACGCTTCGTGCAAAATTTTAAGCCAAGATGATGTCCTCATTGACAATTGACAAGATGCGATAGTATATGTCAAATCTACAAAAAAAGGAAGTGCGCAGCTCACTGGTGGGGCTCCCGGACTTCAAATCCGGTGTGGGGCGTTAAAACCGTCCCGGGTGGGTTCGATTCCCATGCACTTCCGCCAAGGCTTTGCACTGATTCAATCTTGAAAACTCCCGATAATACAGAATTTTCAGCATACAATATCTCTTAAACCCTTTATTACCAGATGTTAAATCCATATTTATTATTTTAAAAAAATGTTTCACTTTATTTTTGGGAACAATTTGAAATCGACTGTCAAACCATGCGGTATATTGATCCATCGCCTTTTTTAAAACCTCATCGGTCAAAACAATGTAATGCGCTTCTATACAGGTAAGCCTGTGACCCAGAATAACATTTCGGCAAACCTTGTCAACTCCGACCGTTACCATATTTGTTTTGAACGTTCGCCTGATATCGTGAAACGTGAGGCCGGCTTCCACCTTCCGGCCATAGTGTATTGCAGCTTTTCGACAAATTTCGGGGGACTGCTTTTTAAGGCTGTTATTGTCGTTCATCGAATACCCCTGTATGTTATCACAAAATCATGAAGCAGGGCGTGGGGTGGGGCGTTTCATACAATTTTAACATGATGATTGATTGGGATACTTTTGGGCCTTCCCTCTTTGACGGTTTCCATGGGTAATCGTATCATACAATCTTTTTTATCATTATACGACCATTTCGAATCTAATATTGAACCCTTCTTGACCGCTTCGCCTTGTCCATATCCTGGCCGCATTTGCAGGATTTATTTTTTAAAGCTTGTCTTGTTTTCCATATCGGGTATTGTGCTAAAATTGCCATGTTCACCTCCTTAGCATTTCTTTTTACCGTCTATCCGAGCGTACCAGTATTCAACACCCTCTCGAACAGTACAGGTAACACCCTTTATGGTCTTTTTTGATTTTGACATGATTACCCTCTATCACAAATTAATGTAATTTCTTATTATCGCGAGCAAGCTGGATTCTTTCTTCTAATGCTTCTTCAATATCCGGTATTTCCTCGTTCGAAAAATCAATTTGTAAATGATAAGTGATTTCTTCCTTTGTTTCTGGCATTGAAAAGGTAGTTTTTCTTTTAGTCTCGTAACTTATAAGGCCGTTAAAGGTTCCCGCATTTAGAGTTGAAATTAACACTATCAACAATGACTTGAGCTATTTCTTTAGTAATTCGGTCTGTATGTTTTTCTAAGATTCTGTGTATTTTTGTGCTCACTATAAGTTTTTCCATAGCTCTCCCTTTTACTTTTGATGTGTTCTTTTGGTTTTGCCATGTTTACCCCCCTTCAAATCTTCTGCTTACCAAACGGATCGCTGTAGCGCGCGGACATTTTTAAACCCCCTCACGTATGATGAGTTGACAGAGGACCAAGCGTGTGTGCGCAAGACATTACTGGATAACAAATTGCAAAAGCTCCAGAGACGGTTAAAATCGATAAAAGAATTAAATGATATTATAATCAAGCGAACTTTTTGACGTTGAACCGCAGCCGTGAGTGTATGCTCGCCACACAGAATTAATATGTAAATTAATATTTAACATAAAAGATAGACTTTTGATCGGATGAATATCCGGTATATGATCGTATTTGGGGTTATGATTGCCTGGTTGATCGATATATTTACTTTTAACTAAAGGAAATTACCTGATCAATTGTAAAAAACACACCAGTGTTGAATTGTTGTTGACACTCTAAAAATGATATGCCAAGGTAGAGTTATAGTATACAAATTAACTTATTATACACCTTTTTAGCGAAAGATTGTTAACTGATCATACGGTCTGGAGCATATTCCCTGCGATAATTGGCTAAACCTGCGGTGTGGGGAGACACCAGCAACTGATGAAAGACAGGATTTCGGAAAGGCTTAAGGAATTAAGAAAACAAAAAAAGCTGACTCTCGAAAAGCTGGCTCAAAGGGCAGGATGCACAAAATCTTATATATCACAGCTTGAGAGGGGAACCAGCGCACCATCGTTGTCAATGCTCAGTCGTCTGGCCGATGCATTGGAGATACGCGTGGTCCAATTATTTGATGAAGATCCCGGAAAAACACACGGAGACTGCCATCTCAAAAAAGATGACCGCCGAACCATTCATTACCCGGATGGAAAAGTGACCAGTGTGTTATTAACCCGAGGTGTATTTCAAAAAAAGTTGCAGCCGATGCTCAGCATCGTCGAACCGGGCGGAATGCGCAATAATTCGGAAAATATCGTCCACCCAAAGGGTTCTGAGGAGTTTGTTTGGGTGTTAAAAGGTGAAATCGATTTTGCAATTGGGCGGAAATATTTTTGCTTGCGCAAAGGCGATACCCTATATTTCAAAGGTGATATTTCGCACCGCTGGATGAACAATGGGAACAAAACCGCCGAGATTTTATTTGTCTGGACACCGCCGGTTTGGTAGTAGCGCAGGTTGGAGAGCACTTATTATGGAACAAAATAAATTTCATGCGATCGGCCGGATTGCCCGGCGTAAAGACGGCATTGCTAAAGTGACCGGCAGAGAGGTTTATTCCTCCGATGTGACACTGCCGCATCTGCTGTTTGCCAGGGTTCTTAGAAGTCCCATTCCACATGCAAGAATAAAATCGATCAATACCCGTGAAGCCGAGAAGATGGGGGCGGTCTGTATTACCTCTGCAGATACACCGGACATAAAATATAATGAGCGTCAGGTCAGTATTCCGGAAAAGACTTACAGGGATCGGGTTGTTTTGCCGGATAAAGTGAGACATGTCGGTGAAGGATTTGCCGCTGTTGCCGCCAAAACCGAATCGTTAGCTGAAAAAGCCATGCGGAGCATCAAAGTCGAATACGAAAAATTGCCGGCGATTTTCGATCCGTATGAGGCCATGCGGTCCGGGAGCCCGCAACTGTACGATGAAATTTGTCTTGGCGATACCAAACTCCCAATTGAAAGCAATATTGCCTGTCACCGGGAAGTGGGCGAAGGTGATGTGGAACATGGGTTTAAAGAAGCGGATCTTGTTGTGGAAAAGGAATTTAGAACCGGCCGCGTTTATCACGCACAGATGGAGACCAAGTCGGTTGTCTGCCGGCCGGAACCGGATGGTGGGATTTCGGTGTGGCCGACCACCCAGTCCATTCATAATACCCGGCAGCTATTGGGTCGGATTTTCAGTATTTCGTTAAACAAATTAAATGTGCACCGCGTACCTATTGGAGGATCGTTTGGCTCTAGCATTCAGATGAATACATGCATTCCGATCTGTGTGGCGCTTGCGCTCAAGGCGCAAAAACCTGTGAAGCTTGTCCTGAGCCGTGAAGAAGACATGTATGACCACTGCAAATATCCTGTCATTATCCAGCTGAAATACGGGGTTAAAAAAGACGGCACGATCACTGCCGGTGAATTGAAGACGATCGTTGATATCGGTGGACATAATATTCAGGCCTATCCGTTGCTGGGATGCATGGCTGGCTGGTTTGTATCCCTTTATCGGATGCCTCACTTGCAATTTGACGGTACGGCTGTCTATACAAACAAAGCCCCGGGTTGCGCAATGCAGGGTTATGGTAACCCGCAGGTATCTTTTGCGGTTGAGTCGATGATCGATATCATGGCCGAAGAGCTGGGCATGGATCCCATTGCCTTACGGTTGAAAAACTATGTGGGGTTAGGCGAGACCTTTTGGGGTCAGGGGCCTACGGTGCGCTCTGTCATTCGAAGCTGCGGCGTGGAAGAGATGTTGCTGAAAGGCAAGGATATGATCAAATGGGACCAGCGTGTGTCACCGGATAAAAAGACCGGACGGTATCGCAAGGGAGTGGGTGTGGCACGGGGATTCCACACCTCCGGTACCGGTGCCCCAACCCCCGGTGAAGTGATCGATTATTCTACGGCCATGGTAAAGGTAAATGAAGATGGATCGGCAGATTTTTCCACGGCACTCATGTGCCACGGTGGTGGTACGCTTGAAGCCGGTGCCAAAATTGTGGCCGAGGAATTGGGGATACCCATCGACAAGGTAGGCATCTCTCCGGCCGATACACGTTCGACCGGGTATGATGTCTGTACGCATGCAACAAGAGGTATCTATTGTGGCGGAGCTAGTATTCAACGGGCAGCCAAAGAGGCAAAGGCAAAATTGCTGAAATTTGCATCGCGATTGCTTGATGTGAATCCGGAAGCGTTGAAAATACAGCCTCGAGAAGAATCGGATCAAGGCCATATCTTTTTACCCGGTAGCTTGGAGAAACATATTCCCGTTGGGGAAGTGGCCAAAATGGCTCAGTATAAAGGCTGGGGAACAGCAATTGGTGTTGCCAGCCATCGACAGGTAAACTGTCCGCCCTGTTTTGTGACCAACTTTATTGAAGTGGAGGTAGACACATATACCGGTGAAATCAAAACAACCAGAGCAGTCGCTGCGGTGGATTGCGGCACGCCAATTAATCCGGATCTGGCTGCCGGACAGTTGGAAGGCGGTTTATGTCGCGGCATCGGACTGGCATTGCTTGAAAGTACGGATTACGATCCTGAAACCGGCAGATTGACATGCGGCGGGACGTTTATCGATTATAAATTTTATACCCCGGTTGACATGCCTCCGGTTGACAAGGTTAAGACGTTTTTTGCCGACACTTATGAATCCAGCGGGCCTTTTGGGGCCAAAGGCGTTGGGGAAGCTGCAAACAATGCAACGGCGGCAGCGGTCGTCAATGCCATCTACAATGCCATCGGCATACGGTTTGCCGAAGCCCCGATAACGCCGGAAAGAGTTTTAAAGGCACTTCAAAATCAACCCGATGTGGAGAAGTAAGATCGTGGAAATGAATACCAGAATTATTTCACATGAATTTGAGTATTTTGCTCCGAACTCCATCCAAGAGACACTTACACTGCTGGATCAGCATGGATCGGAAGCAAAAATCATCGCCGGCGGTACGGATCTTGTATCCCAGATGAAAATGGGCAAACGCACACCTGCATATATAATCGATATCAAAAGGATCAAAGAACTGCAGTATATTGCCGGAGACATGGTATTAAAAATCGGTGCTGGTAATAACTTACGCGGGGTAATGAATTTTTTCTTACCTGCCAGTGTGCCGTATGCAGGCCTCTATGAGGCCATTCGTTCCATCGGTAAAACCCAGGTGCTGAATATGGCGACCATTGGCGGTAACCTGTGTAATGGATCTCCAAAGGCCGATACTGCGCCGCCTCTGCTGACATATGACGCTCGTATCAAGTTGGTAAGCTTGAAGGGTGAACGGATACTTGCCTTGAAGGATTTTCATTCTGGGCCCAATCGGACCATCATGGAGGCCAATGAACTGATGACTGAAATTCAATTGGATAAATTGCCGAAAGGGACATCCAGTGCGTTTGAAAAAAAGGCGCGCGTAGGCGCGGATATTTCCAAGATCACCTGTGCGGTAACGGTGGTACGTGATGGTGATGTTTGCCGGTCCTGTCGGATTGCTCTTGGCGCGGCTGCGCCTGTTCCGATGCGGGCATTTCAGGCAGAAAGTATGCTGACCGGAAAAATAATGAATGATGCGCTAACTGAAGAGACCAGCCAACAGGTGGCGCAGGAGATTAATCCGCCCACTGTCGGTCGGACCCATCCTGAATACAGGCGGCACCTGGCGGCGGTCATGTTTAAAGACGGATTCAGACGGGCATGGCAGCAGGCCGGAGGTGGTAAATAATGAAAAAATACACCATACACCTGACGGTAAACGGGGAAAAACACACGCTCGAAGTATATCCGAATGCGCTTTTGCTGAATGTCATTCGTGAGGATATCGGCTTGACGGGAACGAAATATGCCTGTGGTACCGGCCAATGTGGTGCCTGCACGGTTGAGGTGAACGGAGAACCGGTATTGGGATGTATGACGTTGGCTGTAGCGGTCGATGGCGCGGAAATTAAAACAATCGAAGGCCTTGCGCAGCCGGATGGCACCCTTGACCCTTTGCAGGAAGCGTTTCTGGATACAAATGCAGTTCAATGCGGCTTCTGCACTTCAGGGATGATTCTTATCGGCAAAGATCTATTAAATAAAAATCCTTCCCCAAGTGAATCCGAAATACGAAACCATATCAAGGGAAACCTCTGCCGATGTACGGGTTATAACGGTATAACGAGGGCTATCCTGAAGTGCAGCAAATAATCTTTAAACAAAAGAAAATTGCATTTGCTGCATCCTGATCTTCTCTGTTTTTGTCAGAAAGTCATTTCAAGGAGCTAATTGATGGATAATACCGAGTATTTAAGACCGAGCAATCTAAAAGAGCTCGGCCAAATTATGGCGGGGCATAAAGATAGGGCTACAGTTATTGCAGGGGGGACGAATTTGATCCCCCAGATGAGAAATGGGGGAAAATCCCCAGAGTTAATTGTTGATATCGGCGATATACAGGACTTTTCCTTTATAATGGAAGATGATGGATTCATCTCAATCGGGGCGGCGACGACGATTGCGGAGATAGCCTCAAGCGATATTGTATCAACCTTCAGCTCGATACTTGCCTCGTCTGCCAGGGAATTAGGAAATCCACTGATCCGCAACCGCGCCACCATCGGGGGGAATCTTGCCAACGCATCACCATGTGCGGACACCGCACTGCCGCTTTTGGCACTCGATGCAGTGATCCGGATCCTGAGTCCGGGAGATAAAACAAGGGATGTTGTCTTAAACAACTTTTTCCACGGCTACAGGTTTACAGATCTGGGCAAAGGCGAGATCATTACCAGGATTATCTTCCCCAAACCGGATGATGAGACCACGGGAAGCCAGATAAAAATTGGCCTGAGAAATGCTGCGGCGATCAGTGTTGCCAGCATTGCCGTGATGCTCACAATGGAAGGCAAGATATGCCGAAAGGCCCGGATTGCTGCCGGATCAGTAGCACCAATACCGATGCGGGTCAGCAGGGTGGAACAATTGTTGGAAAACCAAGAAATCAGTACGACGCTTTTAGAACAGTGTAAAGCGATTATGAAGAAGGAGATTTCACCGATCAGCGATATTCGAGGGTCGGCCGAATACCGGTCTTATGTGACCGCAGTAATATTAGAACGCAATATTCAGCGTGCTTTGTCATAGGAGAAGCGAACCATGATGACCTATTCGATAGAAACCAATGTCAATGGAAGACCGCGAGCAGCAGAGGTGACCGCGCGCGATACGCTGCTGGATGTTTTACGGGATCACTGGGACGTCTTTGAAGTGAAAAACGGTTGTGAACAAGGTGATTGCGGCGTCTGCACTGTCATTTTAAGCGGGAAAGCGGTCAACGCCTGTCTGACGCTGGCGGTACAGGCCAATGGCAAAGATGTTGTGACTGTAAAGGGGATCGGTAGTCCGAAAGAGCCCCACCTGCTCCAAACCAAATTTGTTGAGCACGGTGCTATTCAATGCGGGTTTTGCACGCCAGGCATGCTGACATCGGCCAAAGTCTTGCTCGATCAAAACCCAAAGGCGAACCGACAGGAAATCAGAGAAGCGATAGCCGGAAACCTCTGCCGGTGCACCGGTTATAAAAAAATCGTAGATGCCATTGAAGCCGCTGCTGCCAAACCGGAATCGTAAACCCATTTCCCATCTGGCTGAGCCGGATTGCACGAAGCCTAAAAACGCTAAATAAATCAGGAGAAATAAAAATGATCGCAAAGCGTGCCGACACAGAATCTGCCAAAGTTGATTATCGAGTGATCGGAAAGCCCTTACCCCGGCACGATGCCTGGGGAAAAGTGTACGGAGAAACAAAATACGCCAATGATTTTAAATTGCCAAACATGCTTTATGCCAAGGTGTTGCGAAGCCGGTATGCGGCTGCCCGGTTGTTGTCCATCAATACTCGCGATGCCGAAAAACTGCCCGGTGTTGTTTCGGTGATGACAGCCAAGGACGTGCCGAATAACGAAACGGTAACCCGTTTTGGACAAACGCATGCGGTGGGGGGGTTTGAAGGACTCTACCGGGTTTTGGCAAACAAAAAGATCCGCTTTAAGGGGGAAGCGGCTGTTCTAGTGGCAGCCGAAAAACGAGATATTGCTGAAAAGGCGATGGGCCTGATAAAGGTTGAATACGAACCGCTCGAAGGCGTTTTCGATCCGGTGGCGGCGATGCAACCAGGCGCCTATCAGGTGGGTGAGGATAAGAGTAACATCATCTGTAGCTATAAGGTCAGGAAAGGGAGTATCGAAGAAGGATTTGCACACGCTGATGTTATTGTTGAAAATACCTATCAGGTCCCGATGGTGGATCATGCCTATCTGGAACCGGAATCAGGTGTGGCCTGGCTGGATGACGATGGAGTGATCACGATCCGCGCTGCAACTCAGGTGATCGAGCACTTTCGAGGTGTCGCCGATGTCCTCGGCTTGCCTCACAATAAGGTGCGGGTCATTGCCCCCATGGTTGGTGGCGGATTCGGCGGTAAAGAGGATATTACCGTTGAAACCTACCTGGCCTTACTGGTTTGGAAAACTGGGCGGCCGGTATCATTAACCTATACCCGAGAGGAGTCGATTATTGCGCACGGAAAACGCCACCCATATATTATGCGCTATAAAACCGGCGCCACAAAAGATGGAAAACTGGTCGCCATGGAAGCAGAGCTGATATCTGATGCCGGCGGATATGTCTATTTAAGTCCCTGGGTTTTACTTTACTCAACGGTACAGGCGACAGGTCCATACGACATCGCCCATGTCCGGGTGGACACTCATACGGTTCTCACAAACAATACGTTCTGCAGTGCCAATCGTGGTTTTGGTGGGCCGCAACCCTGTTTTGCATATGAGAGCCAGCTGGACGAACTCGCCAAGCAGTTGAACCTTTCGCCGCTGGAGATCCGCAAGTGCAATTATCTTCACACGGGAGATGCGATGGCCACTGGCCGCGTACTGGAACATCGTGTCGAAACCGAACAAACAGCTGAAAAAGTATTGGAAGCCTTGGGCCCGCCTTCCAAACCCAAATCACCTCCCGAAAAAATAGGCCGGGGAGTCGCGTCCAGCATGATGAGTTACGGCAGAATGATGTTTTTACATGATACCTCCAGATCGTTTGTCAGTCTTGATTTGGACGGAAGCGTTACCGTTCGATGTGGCGTTCAGGATATCGGCGGCGGGCAGGCGTCTTCCCTGGCGCAGATCGCGGCCGAAATCCTTGGCGTCCCGCTTTCAGATGTCAACGTCTACATCGGTGATTCTGCTCTGACACCGCTGGCTGGAACCACGACGGCGACACGGCAGTTATATATGTCGGGCAACGCCACCTTAAAGGCTGCTAGGGTGGTACGAGATAATTTGTTAAAAAAGGGGGCTGAAATTTTAAATACAAGCCCGGAAAATCTGGATCTAAAGGATAGAGAAATATTTATTCAAAATCATCGTAAGGATACATTGGGTCTTAAGAAAACGGATCCGGAATGCAACGTCAACTATGGTGGAACTCGGAAGGCGGTTGTAGCGGTCGAAACATGTGTTGATGATGACCTCGATCGGGTTGTGGCGCTGGAAAACGTCGTAAAGGCCTGTGCCGCTGAGGGCATGCCGTTGTTTAATGTGGCACAATTTAATGCACCTACACGAGAATTGATCGACTTTAAAACCGGTCAAGGCAAAGTCTTTGCCGATTTCACCTTTGGCACCCAGGCTATCGAGGTTTCGGTTGATGAAGAGACGGGAAAGGTAACCGTTCTCAAAATCGTCTCCTGCTATGATGTAGGGCAGGCCATCAATCCATTGAGCGCCGAAGGTCAATTGGAAGGTGGCGCTTTATATGGGCTAGGATATGGAATGATGGAAAATGTTATCATGGAGAAGGGAATAACCCTTAGCCCCACTTTGGCCGAATACCTGATTCCGACCGCAGTTGATGCGCCTGACGTCGAGACCATCATGATTGAATCCGGAGGCGGTGTGGGACCGTTTGGTGCCAAAGGGATAGGAGAACCTTCCTGTGTACCGACCGCACCGGCCTTGGCCAATGCGGTTAGTGATGCCCTCGGCGTGCGGATTTATGAGCTGCCGATTACCCCCGAAAAAATACTGAGGGCATTGGGAAAGATATGAAGGGATAGACAGATGGGCAAAAAAATAGGCATCATCACCATTGGCCAATCCCCCAGAATGGATGTCGTTCCTGAAATGACACCGTTTTTCGGCGGCCATGTCGAGGTGTTGGAAGTCGGCGCCATGGATGGGCTGACCTTGGCGCAAGCTCGTGCCTATCGACCGGAAGCCGGAATGACACATCTGGCAAGCCGTATGCGTGACGGGACCGAAATCCTAATCGCCAAAGAAAAAATTTTGACCCGAATCGAACGTGCAGTAAACGATTTGAATCAACAAAATGTTTCACTGATTCTCCTTTTTTGCGTTGGTGTATTTCCAAAGTTTCCATCCCGCTGTTTGATCGTTGAGCCGCAAAGGATCGTGGATCATTGTGTGAAAAGCCTTATCAGTGAAGATGATCACCTGGGCATCCTGATCCCGATAACTGAGCAGGAAGCCTGGGTGCGGGAAACCTTTTTAAAGATTACCCCCCGCATTACGGTAACGGATGCATCCCCATATTCTGACCGCAGCAGTCTTGACTGGGCAGGCAGGGTCCTGCGAGAAGCCAACTGTGATTTGATCGTGATGTACTGTATGGGGTTCAACCGGCCATTGGCGAACGAGATAAGGCAGATCACCGGGAAACCCGTTATTTTATCCAGTTCCCTGGTTGCCCGGGTATTGGGTGAATTGACATCCTGACTAAAAAAATTAGGCGAGTTTTAAATGGTACAGAAAGTAATTGGCATCTTAGGTGGAATGGGACCGCAGGCAACCCTTTATCTTTTTGAAAAAATTATCCGAAACACCCCTGCCAAATGCGATCAGGATCACTTACGCGTCATTATCGACAACAACCCCAAAGTTCCGGACAGGACCCGGGCTATCCTGGAAAATGGCGAAAACCCGGTGCCGATGATGGTCAAAGGTGCACAGACACTGATCCAAGCAGGGGCTGACTTTATTCTCATCCCTTGTATTTCTGCGCATTATTTTCTTGATGAACTGAATCGAAAACTCAGCCGTCCGATTCTCTCCGCCTTTGACGCCGTGGCTAAACGGATCGTTGGTGACCATCCGGATATCAAAACAGTGGGGTTGTTGGCTACGAACGGCACCATTCAGGGAGGATGCTTTCAAAAACGACTGACAGAAAGCGGGATCCAGACACAGATACCCGGCGAACCGTATCAGCGGCACATCATGTCAGCGATTTACGGGATCAAAGGGGACCCGACAGGGCTGGCGTGCACAGAAAATAAAACCGCCATAAAGCTTGTTGCCGAACATTTAATTCAATACGGTTGCCAGGGCATCATTGCAGGCTGTACCGAAATACCGCTGGTTTTGTCTCCCAAAGACATTGATGTGCCTCTGTTCAACCCCCTTTTAATTCTTGCCGAAGCTGCAATTCAAGAAGCCAAGCAGGTCGTGCCCTCGTGTGGTGGAAGCCCTGTGTGAAAACCAAGCGAAAATCTTCTGTCTTTACCCAAAGCAAGGGACGGGTGTTAAAGAGGTGGATGCGATATCATCATATTCGATCCAGCAAGGGCGAGTTTCTCCCTGCCAGCAGGGTGTCGAAGAAATGATTAAAAGAGATAAATTTGTTTTGAATAAGCAACAATCAGGGCTGACAACAGAGGGTCGAAACATATTCGAGGATAAAGTCAATGTCTTGCAAATACAGCTATATTTTAATGAACGGAACCGTTATTGATCCCGCTAATCAACGAAATGGTGTGATGGATATTGCGGTTGCGGATAATAAAATTGCCAATATCGCTAAGGAAATTGATCCAACGCTTGCAAGGGATTGCTTTGATGCAACGGGGAAATTCATATTGCCCGGCATCATTGATTTGCATGTGCATGCATCGGCATGGTTGGGCGGCAAATTCGGTCATAAAATGATGGCTTTGGCCGGGATTACCACTGCATTGGATATGTCGGGTCCGATCGACAGTGTACTGGATATTGCCAGAGATTATGGCGTGGGGCTAAATGTGGCCTGCCTGCAGTACGTCCGCCCCGGTCATACAGTAAAAGGTACTAATCCGGGCAAATCGCAATTGATGGATTTGCTTCAGGACTCCTTGAAAAAAGGAGCTTGCGGGTTGAAAATCCTAGGCGGGCACTACCCGTTGTCACCGGAGGCGACGGCCCGGACCATTGAAGTGGCGTATCAAAATAATGCCTATCTCGCATTTCATGCTGGTAGTCTGGAAACAAAATCAAACATTGAAGGGTTTCATGAAGCCACAGCATTAATCCGGAATTTTCCCGTACACCTGGCCCACATCAACAGCTATTGCCGCGGAGCAGTCAGGCCGTATACGGTTGAAACCGAAGAAGCGATCGAGACGCTAAAGCAGCATCCGAACATTTGTTCAGAATCTTATCTTTCTCCGGTAAATGGAACCAGTGCCAAGTGTGCCTTGGGAATTCCTGAGAGCCAGGTGACAATGACGTGTTTGGAAATCGGTGGCTTCCACGCCACCGAACAAGGTCTCGAAGAAGCTATCATGAGTTGTTGGGCTCAAATCAATATTGAATCCGGAGGGCAAATCATACTCGCTACCGGAAAAAAGGCTGTCGAGTGGTGGAGACAACACGACACGGATACAACGGTCAGCTTTAAAGTAAATCCGGAGATCCCAAAACTGCGACTGGCTTCGGCAAAGAGAGACTCCGGTAACTTTGTTGTTGACTGTATTAGCACAGACGGCGGTGGAATCCCCAGAAACGTTACCGTGGAAATGGGGTTGGCACTGGTAAAACTTCAAGTTCTGAGAATGGATGACTTTGCCATTAAAACCAGTATGAACCCGGCCAAAATACTTGGTCTTAAACATAAAGGGCATTTGGGTATCGGGGCAGATGCCGATATTTCTGTTCTGGACTTTGAAACCCAAAAACCCGTTTTTAGCATGGCCAATGGAGAGGTAGTCATGTGGAATGGATTCGTTTGCGGGCGGGGCACTCGCATCATTACTACACCAGCCGGCCGAAAGTGCGTTGAAGCAAAAGGCCTTCGGTCGAGTGTCATCGACCCGGTTGAAACACCGTTGTGCCGCAGGGTACAATAAATAGCCGGTGCCAGTGAAAGCTCTTTAGTCGAAAATTTCCTTTTGAGGCCATAATAGAAGCGGGCAAAGCAATCATGTTACTTCTCCTAAAGCCTGATGACCAACAACAGCAGTTATTCTCGCTGTCCAGTTTCATAATGATAAATCCATCTTGTCCAATTAGCCAATGTTTATCAATGTTCGTCTGGATTTAGTTTAGATAACTCGTTCAATACAATATCGTTTATATATGCTTAATTTTATTTGCAGCCTTTTTTGTTCTTCGGAGAAGGAAATTAATCATATTTGTTCATCATTAGTGTTTATCTCCGGGAGTTCAATAATTTTTTATGTTATTAATCACATATTGCATTGTTAACTAATAATTAATATTTGGAAATGATATTCCCAAAATCTAAACACAGAGTGATTAAAAAATCTGAAGATAATATTTTTATCAAACACTTGTTTGGACCTCGATATTTTAAATTTATAGCATAATATCAAATATATATAAGTATATACCGTGGCATCTGACATAAAATATTCAATTTTAGTACTTTTTTACTTGACCTCTTCTTTCGGCTCTATTAGTTAATAAATAATAAATATTTTGATTATTAGTTTATTTATAAACTAAAATGTAAAGTGAGAAAAAAATTAATGAATAGTTTACAAGCCAGCTTAAAAATCTAAAACTCTCTTGGAAACAAACGGTACAATGCAAAAGGTACTTCAAGAAAAAATTAAAAAATTGCGCAAAATGAAAAAGTTTACGTTAGCGCAGTTGGCTCAAAAAGTTGGTTGTTCGAAATCTTACATATCTCAGCTTGAAAATAGAAAAATCGTTCCTTCTGTTTCGATGTTAGGTCGTTTGGCTGGCGCTCTCGATACACAAGTAGCCGAATTATTGTCAGAAAATAGTTATGTCCTTCAACGGGATTGGCATTTGCGCAAAAATGAGCGACGAATGATACATTATCCTGACGGTAAAGTGATCGGTCAGCTTTTGACCCGAGGCGTATTTCAAAAGAAAATGCAGCCGGTAATCACGATTATCAAACCGGGAGGTAAATCCGATAAAACCAGCAAACTGATTCATCCTCCCGGCAGTGAAGAGTTCGTGTTGGTTTTAGAAGGTGAAATTGACTTTTGGATCGGTACCGATCACCTTACGCTTCAAGAGGGAGATACATTATACTTTCAAGGTGATTTGTCTCACGGCTGGGCGAACTCCGGAGAAAAGACAGCCAGGGTTCTGTTCACCTGGACACCACCGGTTTGGTAAGCTTTCATATTATGTCAACAAATGACAGCATTATGAATCTATGGATGGATCCTAAAAAATGTCGGGGTTGCCTGAGGTGTGAACTGGCGTGTTCGTTTCACAAAAGTGGTCATAAATTTTTCAACCCAACCTTATCCAGTACAAGAGTAACCCGGAATAATGAAAATAAGCTGGTGACCATGATTCTTGATGAAACCTGCGACAGCTGTGCAAATGAAGATACTGCGTTTTGTGTAAAGGCCTGCGTTTTCGGTGCCAGGGGAATAATAGGGAAGACAAAAAAATGAAAAGTGATACCAACAAGCATTTTTGCGCTGCAGGCAAAATTTTACGCATTGACCTTTCCAATAATTCTATTCAAACTGAACCTACTGAAAAATATGCACAGAGATGGCTAGGCGGCAGAGGCATTAATACATGGATATTGTTAAATGAATTGAAACCTGAAGTTCGATGGTCCGACCCTGATAATTTGATTTGTTTCGGTGTTGGGTTATTGGCTGGGACATTGGCACCGGGAGCTTGCAGGGTATCTGTTGATACCAAAAACGTATTCAATAATGGAATCGGTTCTGCTAATGTTGGCGGTTTTTTCGGCGCGGAGTTCAAATTTGCCGGGTTTGATAATATTGTTATATGCGGTAAGGCAAAAAAGCCTGTTTATCTTTGGATATCTGACGGCAATGCCGAAATCAGGGATGCCGGCTTTATTTGGGGCAAAACAACATGGGAAACCGAAGCGTCTATCCGTGAAAATTTACATGATGAGCGTATCCGGGTAGCCGCTATTGGGCCGGCTGGGGAGAACCTAGTCAAATGCGCCTGCATTATATGCGATCGCGGCTGTGCTGCGGGCGGTTGCGGCTGTGGCGCAGTTATGGGCTCAAAAAACCTAAAAGCCATCGCTGTCCGGGGGAGAATGCCTATCGAGGTTGCCCGGCCAGATGAATTTATAGCCGCAGTAAATGAAACTCTGCGAAAGGTGAATTCCTGGCACCTGATAAAGGATATACGGGAAAAAGGTTACTATGGGGCAATGGGAGGCCGACTGGATTCACCTACATGGGATTGGGGCTATCGACCAGTAAGAAATGGGCAGGATGACTATTGGGAAAAAGCCAAGATTGCAAAGATTGCCGAGCCGGCAATACAGAAGTATCGAAAAGGGACGGTGTCATGCTTTAGTTGTCCTGTCTCCTGCAAGCCCTGGTTGAATATTGCTGAAGGGGAATTTTCCATTCAGGGTGAAGGTTGGTGGAACAACTCCTCCAACTCATTTTGCACCAAGTTTGACAACACGAATCTTGAAGCCGCCCTGTATGCGCATTTTTTAACTAACCAATTGGGTTTGGACGGGGATAATGCTGCGCAAACCATATCCTGGGCGTTTGAATGTTATGAACGCGGTCTTATCACTCAAAAGGACACGGATGGACTTGAATTGATATGGGGCAACTTCAACGCAATGATTGAGTTGTTAGAAAAAGTGGCCCACAGAAAAGGTTTTGGAAATTTTCTTGCCGATGGTGCCCGGCGAGCAGCAGAAAAGTTGGGCAAAGGATCCTCGGATTTCGTTATCCATGTTAAAGGGCAGGATTCTTTGGATGGGGTTCGGATTAATAAAGGGTGGGGGTTTGGTATCGTGTTATCGCCTGTTTCAGGACGCCACCTGCGAGGCAGCTTGGGCGGTTTTTGGCTCGGTGGCGATAAACCCATAAATTCCTATGAAAGTGTCCCCGAAAATATCTTTCATGCCCAGAAACAAAAATGCGTTCAGGATATGCTCGGTTTGTGCAGCTATGTATACAGCCAGACCCTTGACGATTGGGTTGCGCTCCTTTCCAGCGCCACCGGAGAAACGATTTCAAAAGACCAGTTACTACACACTGGCTTACAGGCCCACAACTTGGAAAAGGCCTTTAATACCATCCACGCCGGATTTGATCGAAAAGAGGATCATCCGTGCCATCGTTATTACAACGAACCGGTAAAATCAGGACCCTACAAAGGAGAACGAATCAATCATAAAGTCTGGGAGCAGATGCTTGATATCCATTATGCATTGCATGCTTGGGATAAACTCACTAGCTGGCAAACACGCAGGGGGCTAGAAAAGATCGGATTGGCAGATGTGGCCGATATGCTCGCAGAAGTAGACCGGCTAATCGATGACCAAAAATGAAATCTGATTTCTGCCGATATGAATTCAGACCGTGGTCAAGCAACAAGGATATATTCTCGCTTCAGAGGGAAGGGTGAACGTTGGTTATCCTTAATACAAAAGTGCGTAACAAAAGGAGGTTTAGTTATGAAATTCGTGAAAGTAATCTTTGTCGGTATTATCATTGGCACATTGGCGTTTGGTGCATTTGAATTATCCATAGCAGGAGAAAAACCAGCCGTCAAAATTGGCTTTATCGGACCCTTGACCGGACCGAATGCTGCCTTTGGCCTGGGGGCCAGGAACGGGGCGGATCTGGCTGTAAAAGAGACAAACAAACGTGGTGATGCCCCCTATCAATACAAACTCGTCGTGATGGATGATGCTTCTGATCCTTCTGTAGGCGTCAGTGTCGCCACCAAGCTTTGCACCGTAGACAAAGTGGCTGCAGCGACGACTCATTTCAACAGCCCGGTGGGCTTGGCGACTATTCATGTATTCCATCGGTATAAAACCCCGCAGGTATTTTGGGGCACAATTCATCCGGACATCACTTACAAAGATAACTTTCCGGAGGTAACCCGAATCGCTGCAAACACCATCGTCGAACACGCCCGGCTGTCGAACTTTATCCTTAAACGCGGATATAAGTCATGGAGTATATTATATGACACGACAAGTTATGGAAACAGCTGTTTTAATACAGTGAAAAACGCTTTGGCCAAAGTGGGCGCCAAGATCATTTCAGCGGACGGCGTTCCGGTCGGCACCACCGATTTCCGACCCACCTTATCGAAAATCAAGG
>PVBE011588855.1_pt1 | contig 22482 bp, 21 predicted proteins | sample 1631181 | NCBI WGS metagenome assembly PVBE01 (sample SAMN08397723, study PRJNA350692) | Marine metagenome, whole genome shotgun sequencing project. | isolation source: water | place: Pacific Ocean | collected 2012-04 | reverse complement strand
CCTCGTTGTTATCAATCATCTCCTTCGCCTTGTGAACATCAACCTCAAAATCTGGTGCGTCTGGCAAAGCCATTGTCGGCTTATCCCATCATCAAAGAGCTAATGATTAAGCATCCCGCTACAGTCAGCGCGCGTCAATGGCCAATATTGATTTTCTTGTTTCGACCCCTGGTTTATTCAGAAATGACCTCACCGACGCTATGATCCGCCCAAGCACCTAACAAACGGCTCCCTTTGTGAAACACACCGAATTCGCCGCACGCATCCCGCACCTTCGTGAAGGTCTGGTCAACACGATGTTCGTACCCGAACACAGTGCCGACCAAATCATTGATCATCTTGTAATCCGTGAGTACCAAATGCTCACCGACCAAGTTTCCTATGGACCGAGACCGATCCTGTGCCTTGTCGGGCCGCCTGGCGTAGGAAAGTCTCGACTCGCCGAATATATTGGTACGCATCTCGGGCGAGACGTTCACACTGTGGAACTCGGCCGCCTAACATCATCCGATGAACTGCTTGGTAGCGCGGATCGTCCCGGAATCATCAAGCAAGCCGTCAGTCAACTCCACAACGCATCCGGTGCACTGGTGCTCCAGAACATCGATGCTCTTGATGAGAACTGGAGGCCTTCGCCAACTACCTTTTTACAGAACTTAAGTCAGCTTCAAACACTCAAACAATTTGATGATGGTTCTTCAAATAATCCGATTGATCTGTCACAGGTCCTCTTCATAGCTACCGGGAGCTGGCTATCAGAACGCACCCATGGGAGAACGCTCGAATGCCTTGATGTCGTCGAGATTAATGGCCACCTGGATGACGACAAAATCAAAATCGCCCGCGACACACTACTCCCAGCAATCCTGCAGGAATACGGTTTCTCACCTGAAGCCGTCCAGTTGGACGAAGACACAATCGGAACTTTGGTCCGCAGTTATACGGAAGAAGCCGGCATCGTTGCGCTTGAGCGACTGCTCAGGCAGATCGTCCGGCGTTCCATCAGTAGAGAGATTCCCGTCAGGCCGGAAGCCTCCATTTTGGTCACTGTTGAGGCGCTCGCACAGATCATCGGCCGACCCCGTTCGCGTTCGCGTTCGGGGTATCGTCGGCGTCGGCGAGATGTACCCGGTCTCACGTTTGGATCGGTAGTCACCCCAACCGGGAGCCTGCTAGCTGACATCGAAGCCGTTCAAATGCCTGGATCTGGAAAGATCAGGGTCTTCGAAAACTGGGGGGTGCTGCTTACCAGCGAACACCGCCTTGGGTCCGGCGACCGAACGGTGTCGGGGTCATATGAAAAGCCGTACGAGGTCATCGAGTCGTATATCAGGTCCCACCTGTCAGAACTCGGTATCTCGACTAGGTCCCTCGAAGAGTTCGATGTCCACGTTTCAATACCAAGCAATCCGCTGCCTCAAGATGCTGGCTCCCTCGCGATCGCAGCCACGATAGCGACTATCTCGGTCCTCCTGGACCGAGCGGTGGATACCGAAGTTCTTGCCATCGGCGGAATGACCGGCCATGGTCGAATATGTAGGACCTATGGGACAGGAGCCAAGATACTTGCCGCGCATAGGGGAGGTATCCGTCGAGTCCTGCTGCCTCGGGAGAATGAGCATGAACTGGGAAACATCCCTGCGGTTCTGCACGACGCGATCACATTTATTCCGGTGGAAGATGTCGGCCAAGCTATCGCAGTAGCCCTCCGATAGATTTTGTCTTTCTGAAACCCAGAGTAGAGAAACGCTACCCAGCGAATTCGTTTGGCATTTGCCCCGTGACCCCAGGCGTGAATTTATATAGGTTGCCGGCATCCGGCTCGGCGTCTTCAGATATTCCCCGTGCAGCAGTCGTGACATAAAGATCCTCCAAACCCGACCCGCCAAACCCGCAACTTGACGTCTGGCTCACCGGGAACCGAAACACCCCACGAGGCGTACCGTCTGGCCCATAGCGAGAAATACGTGCGCCTCCCCACATAGCAACCCACAGGTCTCCCTGCGCATCAACGGTCATTCCGTCCGGCAAACCTATAGCAGCGTCCACCTCAATCAACGTCCTTCGGTTTTGAATCGAGCCCGTATCAACATCAAAATCAAACACATCCACTGTCTGACTACGCGAATCAATGAAGTACATCAAGCAATCATCTGGGCTCCAATCAATCCCATTCGAAATTGACACCCCCTCAACCATCTGCATCACCTGCAAATCGGGATCGAGGCGATAGAGAGAGCCCAGACCAGGCGGCCCCGCCTCGTCGTAAGCCATCGTGCCAGCCCAAAACCGACCACGTCGGTCGCATTTACCATCGTTCATACGCATCGCCGGGTTACCATGCTCAACCGCGGCCAGAAGCGACTGGGTGCCATCTGGATCCAAGCCCCGAAATCCGTCTTCCGCAGCGAGCACCAATCCGCCACTTGCCCTAACAGCCACAGCCCCAACGTGAACGCCCGTCTGTATTGTGGTGTTTTGGCAGGTAGCCGGATCATACCGATGAATCGCAGAACCAGTGATATCCACCCAAACAAGAGTTTGGGTCGTTGGATCCCAAATGGGTCCCTCGCCAACTTCAGCACGCGTCTTGACAACAAGTTCAGGTTTCATGCACCGCATCCATGGGAACGACCTGTTGTCTACATTCTAGATACCTGCGGGCCTAGAGCGCTCGTACCCGAGTCCCACGCATACACATCCGGTGCCTAGAACCCCACCATGGAGATCTCGTTCGTATACTTCGGGTCCATCCCCGTCTCGCTTCCCATAATTCGGAGTCCTTTGTGACCATAATATCCAGAGTTTCCGCCCGCGAAGTTCTCGACTCACGCGGGAATCCGACAGTGGAGGTCGAAGTCGCCCTGGATAGCGGTGGTTTTGGGAGAGCCATCGTCCCTTCTGGGGCATCTACCGGGGAGCATGAGGCCCATGAACTTCGAGACCAAGATGCAAAGCGATATCGAGGCCGAGGCGTCCTCTCCGCCGTAGCTAATGTGACCGAGAGCATTGCTCTTGAAATCGAGGGCGAAGACGCGACAAACCAGGCAGCCATTGATGCCCGTCTGCTCGCGCTTGACGGTACCCCTAACAAGACCTCCCTGGGCGCCAACGCCATCCTTGGTGTTTCATTAGCGATCGCCCGCGCCGCCGCGGACGGTGTAGGACTTCCGCTCTACCGATACATCGGTGGACCTGGTGCCACAACCCTCCCGGTGCCCATGTTCAACATCATGAACGGCGGACGTCATGCCTCAGGAAGCACTGACTTCCAAGAATTCATGATCATGCCGGTAACGGCCGGCACATTTGCTGAATCGCTCCGGATTGCAGTTGAGATCTATCACCAACTCCATGATGTGCTCACTGATGCTGGTCATAGCACGACCGTGGGTGACGAAGGTGGCTTCGCTCCGCGCCTCGGGTCAAACGCAGTTGCCTTTGAAGTCATTCTGGAGGCAATTAACCGTGCAGGATATGTCCCAGGAAAAGACGTCTACCTTGCAATTGACGCTGCAGCCTCGGAACTGATGGACGATGCTGGTCGCTATGTGCTGGCACAGGAAGACCGGACTCTGACAACGCCTGAATTGGTCGGGCTCTGGAGCGAATGGGTTGATCGCTTTCCAATCATCTCGATCGAGGATGGTCTTGGTGAGAACGACTGGGATGGATGGAGCGCCTTAACCGAGGCTATAGGGGACAAGGTGCAATTAGTAGGTGACGACTTGCTGGTCACCAGCACAAACCGACTGCAAGAAGCGATTGCTCGGCAGGCAGGCAATTCAATATTGATCAAAGTCAACCAGATCGGGTCATTGACCGAAACACTAGAAGCCATCGATATGGCCCATCGTGCCGGCTTTACGTCCGTGATTTCCCATCGATCTGGAGAAACCGAGGACACAACAATTGCTGATCTGGCAGTCGCGACTAATGCTGGTCAGATCAAGACCGGTGCTCCAGCGCGCACAGATCGAGTGGCTAAGTACAATCAACTTCTACGTATCGAAGACGATCTCGGCGAAGCTGGCCGATATGCCGGCTCGCGCGCTTTCACTCAGATTAAGCGGATCTGGACGTGACACCGGCCGAGTTACGCAAACTCCTTGCCAAGGTTGCCTCGGGTGAACTCTCCTCCGAACAGGCGTTTGAAAAGCTCCGAGGTTTTCCGTCCGACGACCTTGGGTTTGCCCGCCTCGACACCCACCGGGAGATCCGAACGGGAATTCCCGAGGTCGTCTATGGATCGGGAAAAACCGCTGAACAAGTCGTCGGGATTGCCCGACGTCTTGTCGAACGTGATGCCCCCCTGATTGCGACCCGAATCACGCCGGAAGTCGCAACGGAAGTAACCACGCTACTACCCACGGTGCAATACCACCCAGAAGCACGCATGCTCACAGCAAAAGGTCATGAGCCGCCCACGGTCCAGGGCCGTATCGCCGTTGTGGCTGCCGGAACTTCCGACCTTCCCGTCGCTGAAGAAGCAGCCGTCACCGCAGAAGCACTGGACGCGCACGTCGAGCGGATCACGGATGTAGGAGTAGCAGCTTTACATCGAATCCTAGACAGTCGACCATCGCTTGATCGAGCCGATGTGATCGTTGTAGTCGCCGGCATGGAGGGCGCGTTGCCAAGTGTGGTCGGAGGCTTGACAGACCGGCCAGTGATTGCCGTACCCACCAGCGTCGGATACGGCGCAGCCTTTCAAGGACTTGCAGCACTGCTCGGTATGCTCACGAGTTGCGCCCCTGCGGTATCCGTCGGCAACATCGACAACGGCTTTGGTGCGGCCGTCCAAGCTGTCCTAATTGCTCGAAGAACAGCCTCGTGAAGATTGCACACTTCGACTGCCACGCCGGTGCCAGCGGGAACATGGTGCTCGGCGCATTACTCGACGCGGGCCTAAACAAAGAACATCTGCTGACCGAGTTGCGGAAATTGGACCTTCCGCCGTGGAAACTCATCGACGAACGAACCGCACGAGGCCCATTATCCGCCCGTTTTGTTGACTTCATTATCGAAGGCCAAACAGGCCATCACTTCTACCGAGAGATCGATAAAACCATCGCGTCCGCGGATCTTCCAAGTGATGTCCGAACCACTTCCCGCGCGCTATTTCGACGTCTTGCCGAGGCGGAGGCTGCCGTCCATGGAACAACGGTCGATGAGGTGGAATTCCATGAAGTCGGTGCTGCGGATGCAGTGCTCGACATCGTCGGTGCAGTGGTCGCGATCAACTTGCTGAACATCGATTGGGTCACAGTCTCACCCATTAATACGGGAAGCGGTACCGTCATAACCGCCCACGGTCGTCTTCCGATACCGGCACCGGCGACGGCCCGCCTCCTCGCTGAATCGGACGCCATCTCGTACGGTTCAAAGACAGAGTTCGAGCTGTTGACGCCTACCGGGGCGGCCGTTCTCACTCAAATCGCGTCAGAATACGGACCGCACCCTCTAATGAGAGTGAATAACATTGGCTACGGTGCCGGATCTGCTGATCTTCCTATTCCTAACGTGCTCCGGGTTGTGCTGGGTCATTCAACGGAAAACCACGATAGCGACGTGGCCACCGTTATCGAAGCGAACATCGACGATATGAATCCGGAGATCTACCCCTATGTGGCTGAACGCCTGTTTCAAGCGGCGGCGTTGGATGTATGGACCACGCCTATCGTGATGAAAGAAGGTCGACCGGCAACGCAATTAAGTGTTCTTTGCCAGCCGGATGACGCCGACGAACTTATCAAGGTCGTGTTATCAGAAACCACAACCCTTGGAGTACGAGCTCACAAGGTGGATCGAACCATCTTGAAACGCGAAGTCATCGCGGTAGAAACCCAATTTGGAGAGATCAACGTCAAGGTTTCCTATCTGGATAATTCCGTCCGTGACGTTGCCCCTGAAGCTGCCGACTGCAAACGTCTAGCTGCCCAGCACGACGTAGCGTGGCGCGAGGTGTACGATGCGGCCCGCAGCGCCGGTTTAGCGCTCGCTCCCACAGCTTCTCCTGAGATTGGAACGAACGAATCATGACAGTGCACGATGACAGCCTCACTCAAGCGGTACAGGGCGAAGTTGTTGAGGTTGCCAACACAGCTGTCGGAAACGTTCGCGCTGACCAGGTGGCGGCACGTAGAAGCACTATAAGACGTGTAGAGGCTGACCATTTGCGGGTAGCGCAGTCGGCAATGATGGTGGGACGAGGTAACAAGCTTCATGTTTCCCATGCGGCTCTCGGCGCTTCAGCCACGGTGCGAAGTAACGTTAGGTCGAGCTTGGTCGGCGTGAACATCAGTGGAAATGCCAAGCTCGACACGGTTGCAGCCAACTGGGTAATCGCTGGAAACGTTCAAGCGAACCGCCTGCTCAGTCTCGCCGTGATCGGAGGCAATGTGTCGGGCAATGTTCGAAGCCTCCTAGGCACTCGATCAGCTATCGCCTTCGGCATTGCGTTAGGCGCTTCGTCACTCATCGCCCGACTACTGGGTCGCTTCCTTCGTTAGCGACACATCGGTAATTCGGAACTAAGGCAACGGCAGACTTACCGGCCGGCCTTCCGCTGCCGAGATGTCCGCAGCAATACAGACCTCGTGAGTGTTAATTGAGTTACCGAGACTGACGTGCGATTCCTCATCCATCTCGATGCAATCCAAAAGATGGGAAACCTGGCCACGAAAAGGATGATGTGACACGTCCCCGCTGTCAGGAAGGATGGTAGGAATCTCGGCGTAATCCGTTTGCCCAGGCACGGTTTGGCTGTGGATACGGTTGTCGAGCATGGTGCCACGATCGCCGTACAAGGAAATCCGGAATTTATATGGAGCTCGATCGTCGAGATTCGAAAGAGCCTTCCCAATAGACCCGTTCTCAAACTTGCAAATCATTACGGATGTGCCGGGATATTCAAATCGATCGCTTCCTGCGACCGTATATGCGCTCACCTCAGTCACATCACTCTCGGTGAAATAGCGCAGAGCATCAATTGCATGACATCCAGCGTTCAAAAACGACGAACGACCCTGGGCTAGGGTGCGACACCACTCGTACTGGCCATACCAAGGTCCTACGCCATGCACGTAATCAACCTCCGTCATGTATACACGGCCCAATGCACCGTTTGCCTGCTGCGCTTTAATAACATCAAACAATGGGTTCCAGCGGAGCACAAAACTCACCACAGACTTGACGCCAGCCTTAGCCACTTCTTCGTGCATACGACGAAGACTCGAAGTATCGAGAGCCGCAGGCTTCTCAATTAAGATGTGTTTTCCAGCTTGAGCCGCAGCGATGGTATTAGCCGGATGTAAGTCGTGAGGCGTACACACCACCAGAATCTGAACATCGTCCCTATCAAGAACCCGGCTAAGGTCTGTCTCTATCACAGCCTCCGGATGATGAGTCATATGTGCCACGCGAGCAGCTGAAGATTCGCGCCGGCTCGATATTGCTACTACTCGAGATCGGGAATCTGCATCAAAGGCTCGAACATGCTCGGCCGCAACCCAACCAGCACCATGAACCGCTACGCCATACTGGTTCATCACAATATCCTGAAAGATAGGGATAGGATTCCACACTCAGAAAAAGAGCTTGCGCTCGGTGCCCCAAAAGCGCAAACCGATCACTTCCCTTACGAATTTAATTTATTGATTTAGCCTTGATCCCTCTACAGACCAGGATAGATGCGAAAGAGGAAAGCACTTATGGACCGTCCACATAGCAGACCAACGCGATGATGGTGATGGTAAGACGACGTGAGCTAACCAAAAACCCTATTGCTAACGGGAGTATTTCCTTAAGTGCATCCAGCAATAGACTCCTCGATGTTTGACAACGAGTTCCTGATGTATGACATCGACTCGCCGGAGGTTAGGGCGCTACAGCGTGCCCTACCGACAGAAATATTTGCTCTTGTCGAGGGCCTAATGGCTCGCTGGCAGCAAGCAGGTATGCCGTTGAAGCCATCGCGTCGCGGTTTCGCATTTCAGGCACCGCACGGTGATCGGCTTACAACAGTAGCTTGGATATATACGCCGAATCGTCGTTACCCTGACTGTCGCATCGAGGTCGCCCTCAGCTTGCTGACACGCCGGCAGATCAGCGTTGAACAGATTGAAGAGTTGCGCGACAACCTAACTCGATTTCCGACCTACCATGCCGAGGTCGAGGGCCCAGTCCTTGATCTACCTGTAACCGACATGGTGAACGAAAGCGATATGGACCGCCTAGCCTCTATCCTTGTGCAATTCGGGTTGTCCCTCGCTTGAGCACCCCCCACCAGCCATCACCGGTCCCCACAAAACGATGGGCCACCATGGCCGTGGTCGCAAGCGGGGTCTTTATGGCGACGTTAGACGCTAGCATCGTCAACGTTTCGCTTCCCACACTCGCAAATGAGCTGAATGCCTCGTTTGACAGCGTGCAGTGGGTGTCGCTGGCCTATCTACTCATAATCACTGGACTGTTGCTGCCTGCGGGCCGCCTAGCGCAGATGCACGGTGCCAAACCAGTTTTCCTGACCGGCTTTATGATTTTCACCCTTGGCTCCCTACTAGCCGGGCTCGCCACATCCGTCTGGATGCTGGTCGCATTCCGCGTCATACAGGGAATTGGGGGGGCAATCACCCAAGCTCTTGGTCCTGGAATGGTCGTCTCGACCTTCCCAAAAAATGAACGGGGCAAAGCTATCGGGATGATCCTCGCTGCCGTATCGCTGGGACTGGTCAGCGGTCCCCTGGTAGGAGGAATATTCCTAAGCACCTTGGGATGGCCATTTATATTCTTGATCAACGTCCCTTTTGGCCTAGCAGCCATTGGTCTGGGATTTTGGGTACTGCCACCATCAATACATACGAGTCCGGGCAAGTTTGACTGGCTGGGCACCACAATGTTGCTCGCCGGAATCTTCTTGATCCTTCTCGGATTCAACCGCATCCAGATCTTTGGCCTCGGTTCCCCGCTCGTAATCACACTGATCGTCGCCGGCTTTGCCCTTTTATTTTGCTTCGCTTGGTGGCAAACACGAACAGCCTCGCCCATGATCCAGCCATCGATGTTTCGGAATCCAGATTTTACCGTTGCAGCTTTTTCGGGCTACCTGACGTTCGCCGGAACATCTGCGCACGTGCTCCTATTACCGTTCTATTTGCAACGGGTTTTGCAACTGCCCATCGGCCAAGTCGGTCTAATCATGGTTACGGTACCCGCGATAATGGGCGTTCTTGGTACTCCCGCCGGGATACTTGCTGATCGAACAAGCCACAGAGCAATTAGTTCCATCGGCATCCTGATATCAGCCATCGGGCTCGCCTTGCTGGCCACAGTGACTTTCAATACGCCACCGTTAGCCCTCGTCATGCGACTTGTCGTGCTCGGAATTGGCTTCGCCATGTTTAATAGCGGGAATGCCAGCATGCTCATGGGAGCAGCCGCAGCCACCCATCAAAATCAAGCAAGTGCCGTGTTAGCCCTGGCACGCAATATGGCCACATCCACCGGGCAGGCCTTGTGGGGCACCATTTGGGCATCAGTCCTCGTTCTACAGCTTGGCGAACAGGCCCCTGATTTGGCGGGCGGACGGGAAATGGTGGATGCATTCCGAATCGTGTTCGCCAGTGCCAGCTTGTTATTGATAGCTGGGGTACTTGTCTCGCTACTGGCACCGGTGTTAAGTCGTCAACGACTAGACGCGCTATAAAACAAATGCTCTATGTCCAGTATATCGACACGTCCACCTCCACCGTGATCACCATCACCGTACGGTTCAGCATCAGGACGCAGCAGATCTGGTGATTCGTCTGCCGAGACGTTCCGTAACCTCTGAAGCAGCGTGATCCCTTTTCTGGTATCGCTTGCCATACGAGCAGGAACCTGTGTCTTAATCCGTAACTGGAAACACCAGTAGGTAAATTCCTTAAACGTGTCCCACCGGAGCCGACTGGACTCGGCACTGTTTAGCTCTTCCCGAAATCTTTCCAACAGCTCGTCGAAAGACAAACCATAAATGTTTCTGTATGTATCTATTTTCTCCCGGTCAAGAGGGTGTGCCTTAGTTGACTCAATTTCGACCGCATGAATTACAGCTTCCTCAACGGCAACTCCATAAAAGTAGTTCAAGTAAGCCTTGAATCGGACAGGCCCTAGAAGCTGAGTAAATTCACCCGCGGAAACAAACAATGGAGGACACCCGGAAAAACGTAGAGCGTTTCGCTCTTCTCGCGGAACCTGAGCCAGCCTCTCGCTTACCAGCCGATCAATGACCAGAAGCAAATCCAAGGCCTCGCCACCAATCAAATACGTCTGCTGCCGGCCCCGATAAGTCTCAGTTGCCAATTGCCATGCCCCGGCAGCCCGAAGGGCCGCCCGATACCAATCGGTTCCAAGGTTAATTTCATGATCAAACCGTCGGAACGACTCATCAACCGCTGCAGAGTCCGGTTCCAACGAAGCCTCGAATGGGTCGTGTTCACAAGCAGTCAGAAAGTACCGCTCCTTATTTCGTCCGCACGTGAGTACTATTGTCCATCGGACAACATGTCTAGGATCTCATTTTTCCGCATGCAATATCGCGTTCATTGCGACGGTGCTAGCAGGGGGAATCCAGGAGAATCAGCCGCCGGCGTGGTCATTTATGACAGTTATGGAACAGTGACTGCCAGAATTTCCGTTCGCCTGGGAATCCTCACGAACAATCAAGCCGAGTATCGAGCTGTGCTAGCTGGTATGCGGCTGGTTGAACAACTCCACCCCACCGAGGTTGAGTTTCGCCTAGACAGCCAACTTGCCGTTCAACAACTATCCGGCGAGTGGAAGATCAAGGATGAAGTTTTAAGAGAACTTGCTTTGAAAATCCACGATGCAGCACCGTTGGACGCAACCGTGCGATATACCCACGTCAATCGTTCAGAGAATACGCTGGCCGACCTGCTTGCTAATTGGGCACTTGATCACACGTCGTCGGCAAACGTGTTCCCCATCGGTCGATAGGCATCGGCTTGGCGAGCCACAAAGGTTGCTAGAGATGACAACTTTTGGCGTATTCCGCGAAATAATTGACGATGAGTGGGGAATCTGTTCTAATATTAGCAGCTAAATTGCATTCAAGTGGGTGATTGTGGGGAGCAACAAGGCCCGATCTGGCCGTTGCGAAAAATATGGCCAGCTTCAAAGGGACCTTTGTTCACCAAATGGACATCAAGGGGCGGGTTGCGTTTCCAAGTCGACTGCGCAGCCAAATCCCCGAAGGCGGAACTCTCACTGTAGCCGCCGAACCGTGTCTCACCTTCTATCCAACAGATCTCTGGCACGACGTGGAACGCGAACTCGGACGACTGGACCAGCTCAACCCCGACGTGCGCGACACCAAGCGTCAGATTTTCGGATCTGCCGAAGATGCAACCTTCGACCGACAAGGACGAATCGCTATACCCAGCCACTTGCGCGACCACGCCCATCTGGGCAAGGAAGTGGTCGTCATGGGCGTGGGTGACGTGATCGAATTATGGGACGCGACCACCTGGTCCGAGCGGCATGCTCATATAGCCGCCGACGCGTCCGACATCATGCGGCGCGCTCGTGGAGGCGTTCCGCACTCAACCTAGGGTGTTCTGTGTGGAGCGCGGTGCCTCCCCCGCGCTCCACACACACCGATTTCCGTGAGCGACCCGTCCACCCTTCACGAACCAGTTCTTGTCCAAACGGTCGTGGAAACCTTGGCACCGTGTCTTCACGGGCTTGTCGTAGATGGAACCGCGGGACTTGGGGGACACACCGAAGCTCTCGTAACCGCCGGAGCCCATCGAGTCCTGGCCATAGATATCGACCCCGATGCTGTGCAGCGACTTGGGGATCGGTTCAAATCAAATCCACGTGTCTCGGTCGCACACGCGAGCTATACCGAGATAAGCACGACATTAGCAGCCCATCAGGTGACTCATGCGCAAGGCCTACTGCTCGACCTCGGCGTTTCATCTCTTCAGCTCGACGAAGCGAGTCGAGGATTCTCCTTCCGTCTCGATGGGCCTATCGATATGCGATTTAATGCCACAAGAGGTAGGCCGGCCGCCGACCTTGTGAATCGGCTCCCGGAACCTGCGATGACAGATCTCCTTCGTGAATTCGGCGAAGAACGACGTGCGAGGGCGGTAGCCCGTCGGATCGTGAGCGACCGTCCTCATCGAAGCACCATGGAATTAGCCGCCTCAATTAGCACCGCCTTCGCAGGTCGAACCCGAATCAATCCAGCGACCCGTACCTTTCAAGCCCTCCGAATCGCGACCAATGGCGAACTTCAGGCGATCGAGGACGGTCTGTCGGCAGCAAGCACAGTGCTCAGTGCTGGGGGCCGTCTTGTCGTAATCGCGTTTCATAGCCTCGAAGATAGGATCGTCAAGAACATGTTTCGCGCCTGGGCTCGAGCCGGCACCGGTCAAATCCTTACCCCTCGACCGATTCAGGCGGAGATATCAGAAGTGCGAAAAAATCCTCGCGCACGTAGTGCACGTCTTCGAGCCTTCGAAATGTTAGGTCAAAACTGATGGCGCTACGAGAGGATCCAATCCTCCGGCGAATAGCCTGGCATAGCCATATCGCTCGATGGTTGCCAACAAGTCTTCCAACCACCCGAATCGTCATTGCCATCGTGGTGGCTGCCTTCACGTTTGCCATGGTGGCCATTCAAGAAACCCAGACACTCGTCCGGCTTGGCGGAGAAATTCAACGACTCGAGCACACATTGGATGCGGTCGAACTGAAACGGCAAAGCATCCGTACGGAACTTGCCTTACTCAACGATTTGCCCAAAGTTCAGGAAGTCGCTCACAACCAGCTGGGCATGCGTACGCCGGACGAACGCCGATTCACGACCGCCGAGGACCTACCCCCGGGGGTATCGTTCGATTTACCGCTGTGGGCCGCACCAACCCAACGATTGCACGAACCACCTTGGTGGGAAGACCTTGTACGGGGGATCGGTGAACGCATCACGAAACTCGCTGAATAACCGTCCTCAAGACGAGCACCCTGCGGATCTCCCAGATCCCACGCGCCGCATGGTATTGATGCTGACCGCGGCGATTGCCAGCGCCGGTGTAATCGGATACCGACTCTATGACTGGCATGTCACGCAGGCCACTAAGCTTTCAAAGGGAACATCCGCCTTTCTCACACGACACGAAATCGATCCGAGACGTGGGACCATCCTCGATAGATCCGGTGACGTGCTTGCAATTAGCCGAGGAACCACGCGCGTGATCGCGGATCCGAAAAAAGTTAATGAAGAAACCAAAGAAAAAGAAGAAGCGAGCATCTTCACCGTCGCCCGGCAGTTGGCCGACCTCCTCAACCTAGACGCTGGAACAATCGTCGAAAAGCTAGGAAATCCAGAAGCTCGCTATGCGGAAATTGCCCGAGAGGTACTCGATGAGCCGGCGGCGAGGATTCAAAGAGCAATTAACAGCAAGGACGAAAACAATAAGCTCTACGGAATCCGGCTTGAGGCCGATAAAAAACGAGTTTATCCAAACCAAGAACTTGCAGCCCACGTCTTAGGATTTGTAGGTGAAAGCGCTGCCCGGCCAAACGATGTCGTGGGACAGGCCGGTATCGAGGCGTACTACGATGATCACCTCGGAGGCCAACCCGGCCTTGTCTCCTCCGACATCGACAAGGACGGCCGTCGCATCCCCATCGGTCGACATTCGATGCAACAGCCTCGTCACGGCTCTGACATCACATTAGCCATCGACCGCACGATCCAACACATCATTGAGCAAGAATTAACCACGGCACTAAAAAAGTATGACGCCGTCGCAGGATCGATCCTCGTTACCAACCCCACAACCGGTGAGGTTTTGGGCCTCGCGAATCGCCCAACTTTTGATCCCGGGTTGATTCATCAATACCCGCTCGGTCCGGAACTGAAAAACCGTGTTAGCGGCAGCATGTACGAACCTGGCAGTACATTCAAACTCATCACAATGGCAGCCGCCCTTCATGAAAATATCATCACTCCAGACTCCACCCACAACAACCCAGGGGAGATGGAGTACGGCGGACTAGAATTCAAGAACTGGGATGAAAAAACGTATCCCAATCAAACCATGACCAGCGTGCTGCAGCACTCCAGTAATACCGGCTCAATCTTTGTTGCAGACAAACTCGGCGCGCAGAAGTTCTACCAATACGTGAGTAAATTTGGCTTTGGAGAACTGACTGGGATTGAGGACGTTGGTGAAGAAACGGGGATACTCCGTGGGTACGGCGATCCGGACTGGTACCGGCCCGACTTAGCCTCGAACTCCTTCGGGCAGGGGATCATGGTCACGCCGATCCAGATGGCTGCGGCGATTGGCGCAATTGCCAATGACGGCATCCTCATGGCTCCCCGGATAGCCCGGACCCTCACACACGCCGACGGACGTGTGGAGCAACTCGACCCGTCCGCCGTTCGCCGGGTAATCCGCAAGGAATCTGCGCAAACCCTCATCCAGATGATGGAAGCGGCGGAGTACGAGCTCAGTTCCAATCTTGCTCGTGTCCCGGGCTACCGGACCGCAGGAAAAACCGGAACCGCCCAAGTCGCAGAGCAGGGAACCTACACAGACGCATCTGTAATCGCCTCATACGTCGGATTTGGTCCTCTTGAACGACCCCAAGTTCTCGCTCTCGTCATTATTGAAAAACCACAAAAAGAAACATATGGGGCGCTGGTCGCATCACCGACATTCGCGGAAATAATGCGCCCGATCTTTTCGTACTTAAAGATTCCTCAGCGAGCTTCAACCTCGTGAGCGGCGCCCCGGGGTTTAGTTGGCCTGGACGATTACCACGATGGCCAACCCATGATCCCTTCCTCTTAGTCCTCACCTTCTTGCTACCCCTAAGCGGCGTGGTGCTCGTCGCGAGTGCTCAAATCCCATCGGTGTTGAGCGGCACATCACTGTTTGACTCAACCACCATCTTCCAAATGATGTATGCCATCCTCGGGGTTACGCTGGCCCTAGTGCTCAGCGCTGTGGATTACCACCGCTATGTCCGTATTGCTCCTTTCGCACTAGCGGTGCTAGCCATTGCCCTTATCGCAGTGTTAATCCCTGAACCATGCGTCGATGCAACGAACGCCAAACGGTGGTTCTGCGTCGGTCAACTAACTGTGCAGCCAAGCGAGTTCGCCAAGTTAGTGATAATCATAGCTATTGCCGTATTAGCCCAACGCTTCGGCACAAGCATCTACTTATGGCAATTTTCAATTGGCCGTCTTGGCGGGCTGATTGCAATCGTTACCATCCTTCTTTTACTCCAACCGGACCTCGGAACCGCCGCCACGCTGTTGGTCTCGGGATTCGCCATGATCATGACGGCCGGCGCCCGCTGGCGGCACATCGCAAGCACTCTACCGATCGCTGCCGTAGTTGGAGCGATTTCGCTTAATCGTTTTGAGTATCAATGGACTCGTGTGCTGGCCTTTAAGGACCGCGTAACAGGCGGTGAGATTGAAACATTGGGGTCGCATTGGCAGGCAACACAAGCCCAAATCGCACTGGGTACTGGAGGAATCACAGGGCGTGGTTTTGGCCAAGGTACCCAAAAGTTTCGCGTCAGTATTCCAGCGTCTGACGATATCTTCGCCGTAATCGGGGAAGAATTCGGGTTGGTGGGTACCGGACTCGTGCTCGTGATTTTTCTGGCACTCTTCGTACGAGGAATTCAGATCGCTTTTTCGAGCGAAGACGTTTTGGGCCGCCTCTTAGCAGTTGGAATAGTGACCCAAATTGCCTTGCAGGCATTTGTAAACATGGCCGTCATCACAGGTCTCTTCCCGGCCACCGGCATGCCACTACCTTTCATCAGTCGTGGCGGGTCTTCAATGCTGGTGTCCCTCGCACTCATGGGGATCCTGATGAATGTGGCTCGACATACCCAACTCAAGCGGCAGACATGAGATTTGTCCTTGTCGGTGGTGGGACAGCCGGACACATATTTCCAACCATCGCGGTCGCCGATCGGCTTGTTGAATTGGCCGGACCATCCGCGTCGTTAACGGCCGTATGTGGTGTACGCAAACTCGACCGACTGCTCTACAAGAACGTCAAACTCGAAGTCTTTCCTATCCCCGCTCGCGGAATCATCGACGTCGCGATATGGCGGATCCCTTGGCATATGTGGCTGATGCTCAGGTCATTCGTCCTCGTGTGGCGTGACTTCGCGCAGCATAAGCCCAGCGTCGTCGTTGCCAGCGGCGGATACGTCAGTGTGCCGGTATTGCTTGTGTGTTGGTTACGCCGTATACCCTCCATCATCTTTTCAGGTGACGCAGCATTGGGATGGGCAACCCGACTGATGGCCCCCCTCACCACAAAGGCAACCATCGCTTTTGACGAAGCTCGCGACCAAATTTCTGGAACTCCCACTCAGCTGACGGGGTACCCCATCCGTCCGGCCTTTGCTAGCCCCGATCCGGCCGCTGGCCGGTTGCTTGGAAATGTTCGTGGCCATCGACCGCTCGTTCTTGTGATGGGCGGAAGTCAAGGCGCGCATGCGATAAACGAAGCATTGAAACTCGATCTTGAGCTGCTCCTAGAACGTGTCCATGTCGTGCATATCAGCGGACGAAACGATTACGACGGGCTGGAAACTGTACGGGTTCAGCTACCGGACGACCAGCGCCATGCTTACGAGCTTCATGAATTTGTTTTAGATGGCTTTGCAAACCTCCTCGCAGCAGCCGACATTGTCATTAGCCGTGCTGGAGCCACCTCGGTCGCAGAATTGAGCGCCGTTGGCGCAGCTTCAATACTCATACCCGGGACATTCGGTAAAGGACATCAGGTAGCAACCGCAACGGCCATTGCTACGGCTGGCGCCGCGACCATGCTGCTCGAATCCCAGCTCGTACCCGGAAAACTCACCAAGACGTTGTTTGATTTGCTGGATCACCCAGAAAAGCTAAACCACATGCGTCAAGCCTCACGAGCCCGTGGGAAGCCCGACGCAGCCGACGTTCTCGCAACCTTGAGCCTTGAGCTTGCGCTACCAACAACCCGAACCTCATGACGCCAAAAGTTACAGACGCCTCGATCCAACACATACATGTTGTAGGTATTGGTGGTAAAGGAATGAGTGCCATTGCTGCCGCCCTACTTGATCTTGGCAAGGTTGTCAGTGGTAGCGACCTCAAACTCTCGCCTCAAGCCAAAAGGTTGCAGGATCGCGGCGCTCACATTTACGAGGGCCATAGCGCGGCCCACGGAAGAAATGCCGACATGGTTATCTATTCGTCTGCCATAAAACCGCAGAACCCTGAACTCGTAGAGTCTCGAGTCCGTAATCAGCCTGTTGCGTCACGAGCCTCCGCAATAGCCGATCTATTTAATGACAGGCAAGGGATCGCCATTGCGGGAACCCATGGAAAAACCACGACAACCGCCATGGTGTCCACAATCCTTCAAGAATCAGGACATGCCCCATCATTCCTTATTGGGGCCGATGTGCCATCGCTCGGAAACCTCAACGGTCATATTGGCTCGGGAGAATGGATGGTGCTTGAGGCCGACGAGTTCGATGACGCCTTTCTTAGTTACCAGCCAGAAATCGCCGTCTTGACACATCTCGAGCCGGACCATCTTGACCATTTTGGAACCAGCGAACGCATGGTCGATGCGTTCAAAACATTTGTCAGAAATATGCCGGCTGACACCGTACTGATCGCCCGTCGAGACATTCCGCTCCTCCGAGCAGTTGCAGAAACACATCACGGAGAAGTGCAATGGTTTGGCCCAGGCAGCGATTGGCGGATTGCACATTATGAGACAGGCACACCCGGACCCAGACTTCGCATCAATAGCCCCGATGACACCGTCACCGTCACCATGCAAGTCCCAGGCCACCACAACGCACTGAATGCTCTGGCTGCGATCGTTGTAGCCGCACAGATCGAGATTGAACCATCCGTAGCTGCCTCGGCGCTCGAAACATATCGCGGTGCCGAACGACGGCTACAACTACGCACGCATACTCCCACGATCAGCGTCTACGAGGACTACGCTCACCACCCGACAGCCATTCGGGCGAGTCTTCAAGCGGTACGCGAACTAAATCCGAGTCGGGTGATCGTCGTCTATCAACCGTTGCTGCAATCCCGCACCAGAGACTTGTTCCACGAATTTCTCAACGCGTTCGACGCGGCTGACCATGTGTTCCTTGCGGAGATCTCCTCACCGCCAGGGCGTGAAGCTCCGCTCGGCATTCAATCTGCCGACCTTGCTGACGCCATAGCCCACCCGAGCGTACAAGCGCTGAACAGCTTCGAGACCATCGTCGACCAAGTGCTGGATACATCGAAATGTGGAGATCTCATTCTCGTGATGGGCCCTGAATCTATAACACCGCTCGCGAATCAACTGGTCACCACACTGGAGCAAAGCCCAGTCACATGACCAAGAAATTTCCCAGCGCACTGCAAGTCCGCTGCAACGAACCAATGGCCCGGCACACATCATTCGGCGTGGGTGGCCCGGCCGATTACTGGGTCGAGGTGCGCAAACTTGACGCACTTCGCTTAGCACTCGCCGCTGCCGACGAATTAGGCCTCGCGCGGACAGTTATGGGCCACGGAACTAACGCGCTCGTCGCTGACGCCGGCATCGACGGCCTAGTCATATACAACAGGTGCACAGGGTTCAAACACTCCACAACCAAGCAACAGATCCAGGTCGAATCCGGGCACAGCATGGCGCAACTTGCAGGCCGTTGCGCCCGTCTCGGAGTAAAAGGCCTCACTTTTGCTATCGGAGTGCCCGGAACTGTCGGAGGCGCCATCTATGGGAACGCCGGGGCCTTCGGATCGAATGTTGCTGCCGTATTGGCGTCCGCGCTCATTTGGAGGGCCAGTGGTGAGCTGGACACGCCCGCGACTAACCTCGACTTTGGTTATCGACGCAGCAGTCTGCATAACGCCTCAGACAACCCGGTGGTGCTCGAAGCTGTCTTTCAAGTCGAAACAGGCAGTGCCAGCGTTTTACGAGCCGAACTATTGCACCTAGCTAGAAAAAGACGAGCCTCACAACCCCAAGGACACCACGCCGGATCATTCTTCAAGAATCCGGACGGTGACTTCGCTGGCCGCCTAATCGAAGCCACCAGACTTAAAGGCCTAAGACATAGCACCGCTTTCATCTCACCAGTCCACGCCAATTTCCTGTCAAGCGATAGTGGCGGCCGGGCCGATGATGTTCTTGACCTCGCAATCAATGTCCAGCGCCGGGTCGCCGAATCCTCTGGGATCGTCCTGATCCCAGAGGTTCGATTTATTGGTCGCTGGGATGAGCGAACCGAGGCGCTTTTTGCATGAACCCCACCCGTGATGGCGTGATCGCTCGCACATTCTCGTTGGTCATCGCTGCGCTTTGTGCCGGGGTTTTGTGGTGGATGCTCAACGCGGCCCTCTTCGACATCCGTAACACTTCGGTTCATCGAGCCGAATCGTCACCGCCGCCCGCAGTAGATAAGGCCGTAATACAAAATGTTGCCGAATCGTACGTCGGCCAAAACGCGTTTCGGATCAATACCGCTCAGGCACGCGAAAACATGCGACAACTTCCTGGCGTCTCCGACGTACTGGTTCGCACCGGAATCGATGGCCGCTTGACTGTCACCGTGGCCTACGAAGCGCCCGTGGCGAACTGGAACGTTGATGGCAGGAGCTATCTGGTCAACGCTGAAGGCGAAGTCCTCGCGCAGCGGTACCTCAACAATCTAGCCCTTACAGTCTGGGACGAATCTCCCTCCGTCCGTGTGATCGCCGACCCGAAAGAAATCCATGACAAATCCGACGTCGTCACTGTTGCCGAGCAGTTAGCCGCAATCCTCAACCTGGATGTTGGAGCAGTTGCTGAAAAGCTATCAGATCAGGACTCGCGTTATTCAGAAATTGCCCGAGCGGTGCCTGACAAGCCCGCAACACGGATTCGGGAAGCAATTAGTGAAAAGAATGAAAGCAAGAGGCTGCTCGGTGTCCGAATTGAATCTGGCTTATCTCCAGGTGATCTTGTAAACGTGGACGCACTACTTGCGGCCCACCAACTAAAAAATAATCTTGTACACCTGCGATTGGGGGTTAAAAAAATCCTGCACCACATAGGTGGACTTTCGATCATTGATCACGCGGATAGAGTCATCGAATTCGGTGACACAAAGCACTTAGAAGGAAAACTGATCGCCCTGCATGCAGTTCTGGAAGACGCAAAAAAACAACGAGAGCGAATCACCAGCGTAGATCTACGACCTATTGACCGCCCAACGTATAGAACAAGCGAGTCGGGACCCTCAATTACTTCGATCATGGAATCACAACCATAGACATAGAAATGTTATGTAAACTTTATACCCATCATATGTCGGAAGATGGGAGCACCTAGCTTGAGCCGGAAACGTACGCTCGTTGGTTTGGACGTAGGAACCACCAAGACTTGTGCTGTCATCGGGCAAGAATTCCGCGACACACAATTACGCATTCTCGGCGTCGGCACTGCCCCATCCCACGGCGTCAAAGGCGGCCAGATCGTTGACGTTGTATTAACCGTCAAGGCGATCGACGAAGCTATTGATCGAGCAGAAAAAGCAGCCCGGGCCAGAGTATCTGGAATCGTTGCTGGCATCGCCGGCGGGCACCTTCAATCTCACAATGAGCACGCCGAAGTGAACTTGCCGACCAACGAACATGAAGTCAGTGATCATCACGTAAGTGCAGTTGTTCGTGGCGCTGCGCTCTTGAGTCTTCCTAGCGACCGAGACGTGGTCGCCGTAATACCAAAAAGATTTGCTGTGGATCATCTGGTAGACGTACCTGATCCTCGTGGGTTAGCAGCCCGACAACTCTCCGTAGAAGCGCACGTCATTACAGGTGCACGGAATGCCATAACAAATCTCCAACGCTGTGCTGAGCAGGCTGGGCTTTCAGTACAGGGAACGCTTCTGCAACCATTAGCTTCCGCCCGAGCCTGTCTTACTCCTGAACAACGGCGTGAAGGTGTGGTTCTGATAGATATCGGTGGCGGCACCACCGACGTGGCCGTGTTCGTCGATGACGCCTGTTGGCACATAAGCGTGATTCCCATTGGGGGATCTATGGTCACAGCTGATATTGCGAGGGGACTCCGATTGCCATTTAAGGTCGCTGAGGCCCTAAAGATTCAACACGGACGGGTCGACCCATGGGTTCGGCACGACGAATCCACTGTAGATGTGCCTGGGTTTGATTACGGCGCTCCAGTAGCCGTGCGACGTCGTGATCTCGCAGAAGTGATGATTGCCCGGGTTGAGGAATTGCTTGGTCTGGTTCGATCCGAACTGGGGCAAAGCGGCTACGCTGAGATTCTGCCCGCCGGCGCAGTCATCACAGGTGGGGGCTCGAGAATGACAGGTCTCGAAAATCTTGCGAGCGATAGCCTGAACATGCCGGTTACCCTTGGGAAACCGCAAGCACTCTGGGGACTAGACGACGACCTGCGTGCCCCAGAATTCAGTACCGGGATTGGCCTCGTGCAAACCGCTTTCCACGACGAGAACTTGTACGGCTTCCATACCTCGCGAGCCCAACAAGAAGGAGCTCTAGGCCGCATAGGAACTTGGATGCGTTCTGTAATGACGCCTTCCGCACGTTAAAAGCAGCCCCATCATGATTAGGTTGCTGCATAATGGCTATACCGCGATGGTAGAACTATGCAGGAAACGAACACATCCTGTATCTACGCGCACTAGAAGGGTGTCTGGCTATGGCCGACGATGACAACCGCGGCGGAAGCCGAATCACAAGATTAAACACAGGGAAAAGTTCGGATCGGCGATCGAGTGATGAATCTCTCGCTGACCTTAAGGTTGTTGGCATCGGTGGCGGCGGCAGTAATGCTGTTGAACGCATGATCGAAGAAGACGTGCAAGGCATAGAATTCATCGCCGTAAATACAGATGCACAAGCCCTTGTTCGATCAAGCGCGCCAACTCGAATTCGAGTTGGTGACAAAGCAACCCGCGGACTGGGATCAGGAGGACAACCTACTCTAGGCCAGAAAGCCGCTGAGGAATCGGTAGAGGAAATCCGTGAAGCCGTGGATGGGGCCGATATGGTCTTCATTGCGGCTGGGATGGGTGGCGGTACAGGCACGGGCGGCGCACCAGTTGTGGCTGATGCTGCTCGTGAGACTGGGGCCTTAACCGTCGGAGTCGTGACCCGTCCATTTGACTTTGAAGGTAGTACAAGGGCTCGCTATGCCGAAGAAGGTATTCGTGACTTGCAAGAACGCGTCGACACACTTGTAATCATTCCAAACCAACGATTGCTTGCTGTAGCAGACCCGAAAACCCCGATGAATGCGGCGTTCGCTATGGCCGATGATGTGCTTCGCCAAGCCATACAAGGAGTCTCTGACCTAATTATACGGCCAGGGCTAATTAACCTTGACTTTAACGATGTTCGTG
>PVBE012439225.1_pt1 | contig 22487 bp, 14 predicted proteins | sample 1631181 | NCBI WGS metagenome assembly PVBE01 (sample SAMN08397723, study PRJNA350692) | Marine metagenome, whole genome shotgun sequencing project. | isolation source: water | place: Pacific Ocean | collected 2012-04 | reverse complement strand
CGTAACATATATTTATTACGTATTCACTATTCTGGATCAGACCGAGAGAGACTATATACTTACCAGGTTAAAATGCCGATAATGTCCTTTTTGTCACCTCCCATGCCCTCCGTGCCTTCTCCGCTGTGTCCGTCCATCAGACGAAAACAGTCTCCGTGGCTTAAACCTTCTGACAACCTAAACTACCTGGATATGGAGAAAGGCTTCAGTTTGCCCGTCGGACGATGGATGAATGGCCCCTTAAGACAGCTCATTGAACAGAAACTTAAGCAGGTATGCGACAGGGATCTGTTTAATCAGAATTATGGCTGGAAACGTTGGCAGGCTTTCAGGGAAGGTAGATTGGCCTACGAGTCCATCTGGCAGATTGTAGCCGTCGAATTATGGCTGGAAACGTTCTTTTCTAATTCCTTTCCCACGCAAAATGGATATTGACGCATGACCCATTTAAACAGAATCTACCACATCACCGGATCAGCATCGCAGTATTTACAGGCCGTGATGATACTTCACCAGGTGTCTCAATCTTCGTCCTTATCGGAGATGGACCACTATCTGCTGTACGCTGGTATCGAGGATTTGCCCGACTTAAACCATTGGGCCGCCCGCAACAAGGTGTCTATCCCAACCGTTCACGAATACGAATTAAAGGGACAGAACGGACTGGACTTAAGCCGCTTACAATATGAAATCGCGCATAGGCTGGATGAAGAGCCGGAACCGGTTGCGCTGGTTGCCTATGGAACAAGCTTGGTCTCTTATTGCGCTGCATTTATCGGCGCCGGAATGAATATCCCGGTTGTCCATATTGCGGCCGGGGAAAGATGCTTTAATCGAGAGGAATTCCCAACCGAGTTACTGGGCGTCCTATCGGATCATTGCGCCTCGTTATGTTTGACCGCAACGAAACGCGGAGCTGCAAATTTGCGACGGGAAGGTATTGCACCGCAAAGAATTCGGCTTGCAGGCGATCCCCTGGTTGATTTTTTTTACACGGTCAATCTCATCGATTATCCATTGCCGTTTAATACCTCTGCAACGGAATCCGCGTTCTGTCTGGTCGTTATACATAGCCATCAAAAACAGACCGCCCCGTCGGATGTATTGGAAATCCTCACCGCATTGGAAGAAATACAGCGCCCTCTGGTCTGCATTGTTGATCCGAAAATGATGAACGAATTAGAGAAGACCTCTTGGAAACCATCCAACCGATTGAACGTGCATATGGTGTCTTCATACGGCGATTATCTCGCGCTGCTTCTTCGTTGTGACCGGTGTTTAACCAACTCTGCCGATGTGATGAGAGAAGCCTATTTAGCACATCGTCTGTGCCTCATATTAGATCCGAACCCATGGTGGCCTGAGTTGATGGAGACCGGTTGGGCTATCCCCATAAACACGCATGGGACCTCCCTCAGTCAGGCCATTGACCACGTGCCGCTTCCAGATGATGGGTCGAATTATTTACTGGGGGGAAAAAATATATCAGAAAATATTGTTCAGGAATTAACGGATTTCTTCTCCGGCGTAGATAGTCAAACGGTGTCCTGGAGCCACCATGGCCCAAGTCATGTATTGCCGAAATCGGATAAAACAGATCTAACTTTTATGAATTATCGACATCAGATCCATCAGTTTTTAGCGCATGATTACCTGTTTGTTTCGTTTCCGGAAGCCCCGTTGCTATTAAATAAACAACAGCGTTTTGTAATCATGCGCCACGATATTGACTTTGACCTTAAAAGAGCATTGTTCTTTGCGGAAATGGAAGCAGAGCTTGGTGTAAAATCCACCTATTTCTTTCTATTAAGAACCGACCACTATAATGTATTCTCCCGTGAGGGAACCGATATCGTCAATCGTATTCTTGGCCTTGGGCATGATATGGGCCTGCATATTGATTGCGCCGCCTACGATGAGGACGCAGACGAAAGATCACTGGCGAGTGCCTGTCGATTCGAAGCGGCCATGCTCGAAAATTGGTTTGAATATCCCGTTTCAATTGTGAGTTATCATCGTCCCAATCAACAAGTAATGACAGGAGACGCCGCATTATCCTACCCCTTATTACATACGTATATGAAGACCTTCACAAAGGACATTCAATATTATTCCGATTCCAGGGGACAGTGGCGATTCGGATTTCCAAGTGAATCCGACGCATTCATGCAAGGGCAACCTATGCATATCTTAGTTCATCCCATCTGGTGGCATGAGCAACCCGTGCCCCCATACCAAACTCTGCTATCTTATGTAGACGCCCAGGTGGAATCGCTGGAACGCTCGATCGCACGCAATTGTGTGGTTTATCGAAATGGTTGGCTGAAAGAGGAAATATGAAGCACCCGAACCTTGATTTGCAAAAAAATGTGGCTGGCGGGGGATGCAAACATACCACGCAGGACCTGATAGAAGGACTGGCTCGTTATGGGTATCCTATTGACCACTGCATAACCATCTCACCTGAACAGGGACACGAGGCGCAGGTGGCGGGATACCATGAATTACGACCGTATCTTGAGAAACAGGACATCCCCTATACCCTGGTCGAGAAATACAATTTACGGAGTAAATCCGATCAGGAACATTTGTTAAACTTACAGTTTGACTTATTGCTGGTGATGGGATGGCAACGGCTTATACCCGACTGGTGGCTCGAGAGCCTGTCCATCGGCGCCTTCGGCATGCATGGGTCCAACAAGCCTTTGCCCCACGGACGTGGTCGGAGTCCGATGAACTGGTCTCTTATTCAAGGAAAAACTATTTTTTTCACCCACCTTTTTCAATATTTTCACGGTGTAGACGATGGCCCTATTGCAGGTGTGCAGATATTCGACATTACCCCGCACGACACATGTCTCACTCTTCATATGAAAAACCTGATAGCCATGACACAACTTTGCGCACGACTCATTCCATCTTTGCTGGATGGGACCATAAAACTCAAACCGCAACCGACAGAAGGGGTCAGTTTCTACCCAAAGCGGTCAGCAGAAGATGGATTAATATATTGGAATGACAGTACCGCAGATATTTATAACTTGATTCGGGCCGTAACAAGACCCTTTCCAGGGGCGTTCACCTTACTGGATGATGATCCGAACCAAAATTACAATATCTGGCATGCCATACCCTTTGACACCCACCTTTTGTGGCCTGATGCACGATCCGGAGAAATCGTCGAGGTTTTTTATGATGGTCAGTATGTTGTAAAAACGGGGGATAGTTCACTCCTGGTGATAGAAAGCACTGGTCCACACGGTCTGACTTCAAATGATATCGGTCGTCGGTTTGGTTCTTTGAATATGCCCCGAAAAAAATGGGAAGGCCTGCCAGGATAGGGTTGGTGTCACAAATAATGGAACTGGAACCCCGGGCGACACCCCTTTCACCCCTCGACAAAATTATTGACAGGACGTCTTGGAATATATACGATATTTACCAGTGGCGGCCTTATCAATCAGAAGAAAATGACGACTTATAAGTGATTTATGGAGTCGATAAACACCTCGGACAGTCCCTGCCGGATAACATCGCCATAGACGCCATCCTTGCCATATGTCCACTGTCACCCTGATTATCCTGAATCGTAACGGCAAGCACTTCCTCGAACCCTGCCTGGCCTCCATCGATCGGCAAACGCGCGCCCCTGATGAGCTGATCCTGGTGGATAACGGCTCTGATGACGGGTCCCAGGCATGGATACGGGCGCACTATCCCCGGGCGACCCTTCTCGAACTGGGCTACAACGCCGGGTTCAGCGTCGCCATGAATCGGGCTGTGGACATCGTAACAGGGGATTATGTTACCCTCCTTAACAACGATACCGAATGTGAACCGCAGTGGCTTGAAGTTCTCACAGAAGCCTTGGATCGACATCCGGACGTCGGATTCTGTTCTTCGAAATTACTCTATTTCAATGAACGGGACCTAATCGATACGGCCGGTGATCTCTTTACCATCGGCGGTTTTGCCTTCAAACGTGGTTGGGGTCATATGGATCAGGATCAATATGAAAAACCAGAACGTATCTTCGGCGCCTGTGCCGGCGCGTCCATCTACCGCCGATCCATGTTTGAGGGAATTGAAGGCTTCGATGAGGATTTCTTCGCCTATCAGGAAGACGCCGACCTGAACTTTCGTGCCCAGTTGGCCGGACATCCCTGCCTGTTCGTTCCCGAGGCGAGAGTCTATCACCATGTCGGCGGCACATGGAAAAATACCGGTTATGAATTCGCCATACGTCTGGGACAGCGAAACCTGATATTTGTTCTGGTAAAAAACCTGCCTGCAGGACTCTTGCTTCGTTTCGGCATCCCTATTATACTGGCTCACGGATGCTTATTTCTCATGCGGGTATGGGGTGGCTACGGCATCCCCGTTATTAAAGGACTGTGGGATGCGGTCACTGGCTTGCGCCCCATGCTGAAAAAACGAAAACGCATTCAGCAGAACCGACGCGTTTCCAATGCCTATCTGGCCTCTATAATGACCTATAATTGGATACGTCTTTTGTTCGAACCATTCTACCGAAAACGCGCCCTAAAACGCCGGGGGATTAAGGTGTGAAGCCATTTCCAAATCTCATACCCCTATAATGACCAACAAATCAACGAATCAAGTATCTCCCCACGTAACCATCGTCATGCTCAACTGGAACCAGGAAGCTGACACGCTGGAATGTCTGGACTCTCTGGCAAAAATCAGGTATCCGGCTTTCTCGATCCTTCTTGTGGATAACGGCTCAACAGACGGCTCGGCCGAAACCATCGAACGCTGGGCAAATGAAAATAAACTGATCACTTTGATCAGAAATAAGAAGAATAAAGGGTTCATCGGCGGCAGCAATATCGGCATTCGTCGCGCGCTCACGACAGACACAAACTACATCTTTTTATTAAATAACGATACCGTCGTGGAACCACACGTGCTAACCGAACTGGTTGATGTGGCGGAGCAATCGAATGACATCAGCATGGTTGGCCCAAAAATTTATCAATATAACAAAGAGCAGGTTCTCGATTCGGCAGGCACTCGTACCATGTTGTGGCTTGCTCAAGGCTTTCTGACCGGGCATGGGCAAGAAGATCTGGGACAATACGATCAATCCTTTGAAATGCCCTATATTACAGGGACAGCGCTTTTGATAAAGCGATCTGTGGTGGAGCGGATCGGTTTGATGGATGAGGACTATTTCAACTATTTTGATGACTTCGACTGGGGATATAGAGCCCGTAAAGCTGGGGGCCGGCTTCTGTTTGTTCCCAAGGCGATTATTCAGCATAAAGGCTCTCAGGCCATCAGCTTCGGCAGCCCCTTTTACATGCGTCATATGATCCGTAGCCGAATACTTTTTGCCCGGAAACATATCCCCATCCTCCCTTTTTTATTTATCTTTCTACCCTACCTGGCAGCGTATCGCTACCTGAAGCCTGCCTTGAACTTCCTCCGCCATCGCCAGTGGGACCATTTGCAGGCACTGCATACTGGAATCCAGGAAGGTTTCATCACGAAACTGACCACAAAAATCCGTTGACTTGAAAGCCCATACACGTATTATGGATTAGTCAAATCACTTAACTTTTTCAACCCACCAGTTCACCAACTCACCACGTCACCCAAATGCCTCCACAACGTCCATCAAGGAAAAATCGCTTGCGGCGCTCACGGTCTCAGAGCCAACAGACACAGCAGAAAAATCCGATCCACCCCATTCTTCAAGATGTCCTGCTGTGCCTGTGCCTGGTGTTACTGGCCATCTTTGTCTATCGAGGATACATCATCGAGGGCAGAATCGATGTGTCACCCGATACCGTTAGTCAGGCCGGTCCAATTGATCAGTTTACCTATGATTTTATAGAAAAGTATGATTCAACACCCTTGTGGTATCCGCATATCTTCGGCGGTATGCCGTTCCAGGCCAGTGGTTCGTTTCAGTCGCTTCAATACAGCTTCGAAACGATGGTCACATCCATCATACCGAAAAGAAGCTTCAATGCATTACACGGCCGGTTTTTCTTTCATCTGCTTCTGGGTGCCTTTTCCATGTACTTTCTGGGACGGGCACTTTTGCTGACCCGCAGTGCGTCCTTTATCGCGGCTGTGGCCTATGTGTTTTCCACGCATCTGATGGCGACAGGCCATGCCAATCGGTTCATCTATTTTATGCATATTCCTCTGATATTTCTGGCCACTTATCGTATTTTCGATCGGCGCCATCCGATATACGCCGTGCTGCTCGGCGGTGCATTAGGATCTCAACTGGGGTCCTATCATCCGCAGATCGCTTTTTACACGGCGATGATGATCGGCTTCTATGCTGTCTATACCATTATAGCGGATCTGCGGGATAAACACCCTGTAGGGTCAATTATCAAAAGCAGTGTCCTGTTCGCCGGTGGGGTAGCGCTGGCCGTCGCCGTCGCTGCGGTACTGGTTCTTCCCATGCAGGAATACGCCCAGTATTCCGCACGGAACCTGTCCATCGGCGGAAGCAGTATAAACGTCCCGTTCGCTACAAGCTGGTCCTTTCCGCCGTTTGAGATATTTACGTTTATCATTCCCTCCTTTGCGGGTTTCGGAGGCGACACCTATTGGGGCGCCATGCCGTTTACCGATTTCCCGAACTACCTGGGGGTCGGCGTGATCATACTGGCCGCGCTCGCACTGGTGCTTAACCGATCCCGTATGACGGTCTTCCTCGTCACCACATTGCTGCTTGCTTTGCTGATCTCATTCGGCCGGCATCTACCGCCGGTGTCCTATTTCATGCTTAACTTTATCCCGTATTTCGCCAAATTCCGAACGCCGGTAATGATATTGGTCCTGTTGCAGTTTGCTGTGGCCCTGTTGGCCGGATACGGATTTCACGCTTTGATGCACCGGTTTAATGAAAATAGAGACCGTCTGGTCCGACTGGTCAAACCCCTGATCGGTATCGCCGTCGCATTGCTCGTGCTGACGATGTTATTGACGGTGTCCGGGTCCTCCTTCCAAACGGTTATGACCGATATCTACGATCAAGCCGAAGTATCCAACGGCGGCCGGGGGGCGATCGTCTCCAACGCCAACATCCGTGCCCAGATTGATGCCACGCGATTCGATCTGTTCATAAACGATCTATGGATCATGACCCTTTTTCTATGCGCCTGCGTAACCGTAATCGTACTCTATATCACGCGGAAATTTAATACCGCCGTATTTATTATGGCGATGAGCGGATTGCTGATCATTGATTTGTTTCTGGTGGCCGCCCGCGTCGTAAATCCTCAATATGCCCCCGGACGAGTCGATACCTATTATGACAGCCGGGGTGAAAGCGATATCATTAAAGCACTGAAACAGGACGATAGTCTATATCGCATTCTGCCTATCTCCGAACTTTCTTCGAATGAATACGGCTATTTCGGTGTATCATCGGTTGGGGGGTATCATGCCGCCAAGCTCGGGATCTACCAGGAGCTCATGGATTTGGTGGGATTCAACTCCTTTGCCGTACTGAATATGATGAACACCAAATATCTGATTTCCAACCAACCCCTCGCTGGCGCCATGCTTAATCCAATCGTCGAATCGGATACAGGTTATCTATATCAGAATGCCGGCGTCTTGCCGCGGGCCTATCTTGTAGACAGCCTTAAGATCATCACAGATAAACAGGCCATCTTCGATGAGATGAAGAATCCCCTATTCAATCCAGCCAAGTATGCCATTGTAGAAAAATATATCGATAGTCAACTGGGGCCAATAGACAGCTCGACGGTTCAGATCACCAACTATACGCCGCATCGTATTGATATCATGGTTGATGCGGCGGCGGCGGGTCTTCTGGTATTAAGCGAAATATATTATCCGGCCGGATGGGAAGCCATTATAGACGGCGGGCCCGCGGAAATATATAAAACCAATTATGTGTTACGCTCTGTCGTTGTACCCGCCGGCCGGCATGATGTGACCCTGGAGTTCAAACCGGCATCCTTCACGTTCGGCCATAAAACAAGCCGTATTTCCAGCCTGGTGATCCTGGTAATACTCATCGGGGCCGGCGCCTGGCGGATTAGAAAAATGACGGTATAAGAAGCCCCATAGGCAAAAACAGCTACGCCTGATTACCCACACGTACATAAGCACGTTCCCCTTGGGGGACCGAAGAAAAAGCCTTTGAGGGGACCATGCGACCATTGATCATCATTCCCACATATAATGAGCGGGACAATATTCAAAAACTGATCCCGCTATTAATGGAATTAGATATCTCTCTGAGCGTCCTGGTCGTAGACGATAATTCACCCGACGGCACCGGCAAACTGGTTAATGACATGTCGGAACAAAATGATCGGATACATATCCTGCATAGGCCCGGCAAGCTGGGTCTGGGCTCCGCCTATATCGCCGGCTTCAAACACGCCATTCAACAGGATGTGGACTGTATTTTCGAGATGGATGCCGATTTTTCACACGACCCTGACATGATTTCCGAATTCCTGGAGAAACTTGAGACCTGTGATGTCGTCATCGGCTCTCGATATATCAGTGGGATTAATGTGGTTAACTGGCCTATGTCCCGGCTTCTGCTCAGCTACTTCGCCAATTTTTATACACGTGTCATTACAGGCATGTCGATTCAGGATGCCACTAGCGGATTCAAATGTTTTAAACGAGAAGTATTGGAACTGATTGACCTGGACCGGGTGCGGTCTGATGGGTATGCGTTTCAGATAGAAATGAATTTTCGATGCTGGCGAAAAGGATTCCGAATCTGTGAGATCCCTATCATCTTTGTAGATCGGCATTCCGGCACATCAAAAATGTCCAGACGTATCATTTGTGAGGCCATCTGGATCGTCTGGTGGCTCCGCCTGCAACGTCTCTTTCGACGAATTTAATGTTCGGTTAAGCGGAATATCTACCCGCGTTATGGCCAAAAAAAAAACTGCACGCTTTAAAACATCTCGCTCGGCTAACCGACCCGGAAAGCCGAAAATTTCCATCCATCTTCCATCCTGGACCTGTGACTTAGCCGCCCTCCTCGGTTTTGTACTCATGGTGAGCATTTTCTTCTGGCCTGTACTTACCGGCAGATCGTTTTTCTGGGAAGATTTCCTGGAGGTGTTTTATCCGATTCAGTCCTATGTAGCAGGTGAACTGCAGGCCGGACGTTTTCCGTTCTGGGTGCCCTATGTATTTGGGGGCACTCCGTTATTCGCCATGATCGATTCCATGGTGTTATATCCTCCAAATTGGATCCTCGCTCTTTTTGTTGAGAATGAATATCTGAGTTACGTGGTGGTGGAGTTCCATGCGATCGGTCATGTGCTTCTTTCGGGTACAGGCGTCTATTTCCTTTGCCGTGAGCTCGGCGCCCAACGCCCCGGCGCCTTTATAGCCGGCACGGTAGCCCTTTTTTCCGGCCGCCTTATCCATCAGATGTTTAACGTCTCCATGTTATACCCCTATTCCTGGGCGCCCTGGTGTATGCTCTTCATGTTTCGAGCCATCGAACGAAAGAGCTGGAAGGCGGCCTCTATTGGCGGGATCCTGTTAAGTTTGACCATATTCGGCGGCCACATACAGCTGGCCATGTATATCTTCTATTCCATCGGTATCCTCTTCAGCATACTTCTCATTTCCAAACTTCGTGAGGCCAATCGCCCGTTTGCTCTCGGTACGCATCTGGTCGGTCTGTACGGTCTGATGAATCTGATCGCTGTCGGCCTGACGGCTGTGGTACTGATCCCCACATCCGAACTAGTGGATTATTCACTTCGTTCCGACTTCTCTTACGGGGCGGCCACGACCTATTCCTTTCATCCAAGACAGATCATTACGATGATTATGCCGGAATTTTTCGGTAAAGTAGAGCCTACGACCATGTCCTATTGGGGACCGAAAGTAAGGGAATACGGACGTTACTGGGAGACCTATCACTATATGGGTATCCTTCCGCTATTCCTGACTGGTATCGCTTTATTCATCCGGCGAAATAAAACGAGCCTGGCATTCGGTGTGTTGGCGTTTATATGCTATGTTCTGGCATTTGGCTCAGAATTTCCCCTTTACCGGCTCCTATTTGAATACTTACCCGGATTTCAGAACTTCCGAGTGCCTTCCAGAACCTTCTTCATTTTCAGCCTGGCGGTGGCTGTATTGGCCGGACTGGGCGCTGACACGTTATGGCTCTATGCTAAAGATCGGACCCATCGCCACCGATTCAAATCGTATCTGGTCAGTATATCCGGGCTATTTGTCACCGGTTTGTTGATGTTCGCTGTTGCCGGGGAAACGATTTCGCAATGGCTTGCCGGTAGTCCGGATCGGGCCTGGATGGCGCACACAGCCTTCCAGCAGGAATCCGGACGGGCGGCCATACTCATGATTATCTCCATACTTTTTCTTGCAGCCTGGTACCACACCTGGATCCACCGATCCATCCTGATTGGTATAGGTGCCCTCCTGATTTATGTGGATCTGTACCAGATGGGTTATGACTTTAATCTAAGCAGTAGACAACCCGTGCCATATTATGCTACGGACCAGATTATTCCATTTTTAAAGGAGCGCCAGAAAGAAGAAGGTGGGCGGGCTATACTCCGACGGGAGAAATCGTTAATGGGGCCCCGTAATGTGGGTTTACTGCACCGGGTCCGCACATTCAGTGGATATACGTCTCCATTACGGTTAAAAGAAAACATGCCGCCTGCTTATTCATGGCAACTGATGAACGTCCGCTATTATAATGACTATATAACCGACAAATTCAGTATGATCAACAATATTGGATATCTGAAACAATATAAGGAGCCCATGCCGCAGGCATTTATTGTGCGGGATTTCGTCATTGCAAAGAATAGAGAGGAGGCGACTACGGCCATGACGTCACCCACATTCAACTATCACACCATGATTACTCTTACCGAAGCGCCCTATATTGATATTTCAGCGGACTCGATACGCTCTGATGAAATGCCGAAGGTTATGCGTAATGATCCCAACAAAATCGATATAAAGGTATCCTTGCAGAAACCCGGTATACTCGTTCTTGGGGAAGTATACTATCCGGCCTGGGTTGCCTACGTAAATGGCGCACGCCAAAAAGTCATGCGGGCTAACGATACCATGAGGGCGGTCCCGCTTCCCGCTGGCATGCATACCATTGAGATACGATATGAATCTGATCCCTTTAGGCTTGGAGGTATGATTGCCTTATTTACACTCGCTGTGGCTCTAGGTGCAATTTTTCTCGATAGGAGATATTAGAGATACCTAAGATATCTCACACACGAATTGCTGCCCGAGAATTCAAAAAGCCGCCGGTATTTTCCCGGCGGCTTTTTGTTATTTTTTTCTTGAACAATCTTGTATTACGAATTCGGTGAGAACGGCAGGGTTATCGTTACGACAGTTGTACCGGACGCGGGCTGGAACCTCCAAGCGCGAACACGTCCCTGAACACAGCGTGACAAATTCCGATTGCGCACCGTATCACTGGCCACTTCAACCTTTTGCACACGGCCATTCGCTCGAATCGTAAGACGCAAGGCAAGTTTGCCCTGGAGTTTAGGATTCAGTTTCAGTTCACGTTGATAACAGAACTGAATTGGCCCCAGATTCTGTCGCATGACAGTCAGAACAGCACTACTGGATCGGGCCTCTTCATTTGAAGCACCGCCATTGGCATCCGCAATCGCGGCGACATCGATATCCACACCGCCACCGACCCCATCGCCATCACCACCTAAACTGGTGGCCCCACCACCGCCGACACCGCCGCCAGAACCGAGCAAAGAGCCTACATCCATGCCGGCATCTCCGGCTCCCTGTGTGCTGCGCCCGCCGCCTGGTCCTACTATGGCGCCTTCACCGCTCCCGGTGCCATCACCCTCACCGGTAAACGTAGAGGTACCACCACGTTTGACGCCACCAACTTTGCCAAGATTGGACTCCAGATCCGCACCGCTGATGCCGGAAGCTACTGCAGAGCCGGTACCACTGGATCCTGTACTGAGCTGAGCCCACACACCTTGCTGGGCAATCGCTGCGGCTGCAGCTGCTCTTGCATTACCGCGTCCTCTACGTCGTTCAGTACGGCTTTCGCCACCACCACCACCACCGCCACTGCTGGCTTGAGGCGCTCGTTCACGGACACGAGGCTGCGCTTCCGCTTGAGGCACAGGCTCCGTTTCCGCTTCAACGACTTCGACCTCAGGCACATCTTCGACCTCAGGCTCTATCACCTCTTCAGGAATATCGGGCATCTCGAGCTGAGAAACGATACGCACCGCTCTCTTATGCACCTCTTCCGCTGAAACTTCAGGCGGTTCCATGCTGGCAAACATCCCAATTATCGAAAAGGCGACCACAAACATCGACGCGCCGAATCCTGTGAGCTTCCAGTTAATCTGTTCGGCACCCGACCGCTTGAACTCACGCGGGAATACTATGTGACCTGATCTGGAGGCTCCTGTTTCTGCTTGACTCACGCGTTAACCCTCCCTGTAAGAACTTCTATTTACCGCGTTATGGGTGTTCTGCCCACCATCTCTATCTCTTTCTTTTATACGACTATACACCATATACTACTCAGCCGAACTTATAACGATCAGACGCATTTTACCATAATCATTTCGCGCACATAAAAACATGACTTTATACAGAGCGGAAAACGGAATTTCCTTGTCACCCTGAATTATGACTTCACCTTCGAATTTTGTACCGTACTCTTCCATCGCCAGCGCAGCTTTATGCCGTTTATCAAGATCTGCATACATAGGACTTTTTAACAGGGTCTGGAAATCCGTCTTGCCAAACTCCGTTGCGTTGTCCGCCATATGAACACCTTCAACTACAATTCCGTTTTGACCGATTTCAATCGTTAACCCTGGTTTGGCACGTTCTGCAGCGGTCGAATTTGGTAGTGTAAGTCCACTGGAAGGAGTAACCAACGCACCTTCTGCAGAGAAGGACTTTAACAAAAACGCCAGAAGACAGGTGAACATGTCAATTAGAGAGGTCATATTGAGCTCCATACGCCCACCACCGCCCTCTGCTCCATGTGCTTTGCCTTTGGATGGCGCAAATGCCATAATGAACCCCCCTTTCATCCATCAATCAATTAACCTATAAACGCCGATGGACTAACGCTATATTACGTAATTCCTGATGATAAGGACACATCAGGAAACATCATAAATGACCTTACGCCTTCTTGATGCGCCCGGGTTGCATCCATCGTCTTGACAATGACTTCATAATGGATATCCTGTCCGGAGGCAATCATGATCTTCGTTTCATCCGGGTATTTGCCCTGGACTTGTTGCTTGAGCTTCCAGAGTTCTTCATTCAACTTCTCGTAGTCGTAATCATCATCCTTAAGCGGAATGATCGGCAGACGCGCCGATGAAGCCGTGATCGTGAATCCGCCGGAGGTAATTGCTACGGCTAGATCCAAGGTCTCCTCCACCGGCTCTGGTTCTACCGGACCACTTGCTGAAGAAGCACCGGGCGCGGGCGGAAGATTGATTGGAATCATAGCCAGCTTGATATATTCCGATGCCTGCATGATCACCGGGATGAGGATCATCACGAAGTTCATGTATGGGGTCAGATCAAGCTCCTCTGGCCCCTCTGCCGCCTTACGACTCAGTGACGGTTTGAACGCCATGGATGAGACCTCCTAGTTGCTTGCCCGGGCTGCCAGCATATTGATAAGCTTCACGGAATATTCGTCAATGTCATCCGTGATTTCTGTGATTTTTTCTTTGAAGGTCGTGTTGGCCAGGATCATCGGTACGGCCACTATTAGCCCCGTCATCGTACACAGCAACGCGGCAGCGATACCACCGGCCAACATCGCACCTTTTAATGCCGGATCAAGATTCGGATCACCAAGTGCGCCGAAGGATTTGATCAGACCATACACCGTTCCAAGCAACCCCAGCAGCGTCGCAACCTGACCGATCATACCGATAAAGTTAACGCGCTTGTTCAATAGCGGTAACACTTCCAGTGTGGCTTCGTCTACGGCCGTTTGAATAGTCCGGCTGTCGGTGCCGGCATGTTGCAGGCCACGCTTGCAAATCCTCGGTAAAGCGCCTTCGCCTTCCGCATCACACAATTCAATTGCCTTGTCGATCTTATTGGTACTGATCATCTTGGTGATCTCAAGCATAAATCGCTGGCTGTTTATACTGGCACGTTTAATAAGATAAGAATAACGCTCTACGCACAAAACCACCCCTATCAAGCCGGATGATGCTGTCATCCACAAAAAGAGAAACCCTTCCGAATGCGGTGTATAACCTGCGGAATAGGTGGTTAAGAAGATCATTAAATCTTCGTACATAGCTTCCATAACTAGAATCCTCCATAAATGATCTTGCAAGAGTGAAACATTGCGATGATAACCGAATGCCGGATCTTAAAAACTTAATTAGTTAACCATCTCAAGTCAATACCTTTCATCGCGAGAAAATAGGTACCCTGTGAATATTATCTTTCAAATTAAATGCATTTTAACACACTATTACGTCCGAATTCCGGAATGAGTCATCGAGTTTCTGTTTGCTACCCAGGGTCTTCTTCCATTGATTTCTTCATTTCTTCCAGTTCTCGTTGTGCCTTGATACGCTGCTGGCGAATATCTTCGAGTTCTTCTGCTACGCGATCCGACAATTCCTGACCCGATTCAAGATTCTGAATAACACCAGGCCCTATACCTAACGGGTCCCAGTCGTCCCCAGGACCATCTGGAAATCCCAGAACGTCTTCTATCAACGGCGGTCCGACTTCCATAGAACTGCCCTTGCGTAGTTCGGTGTAAAAGTTACGCGTTCTCTGTCTGACGATTATACCTGTAAAACGGACATCCGTCCTACTATAGGTAAATTGAATGAGGGGTCGGGCAGGTTCTGCGGTTATTGCCCCTTCGAGTTCAACTGTCCGCTCTTCGCCCTCTAATTGTCCGAAAGCAGCTTCAGCGGGTTGCTGTTGAATTTCTTCCGTCTGTGCATGGACCTGGCTGGCCATACCGAAAAACATCAGCATACCTACGATACCTATAAGAAAGGCCAAGTGGGAACTTTTCATAACTTGAAACTCCTCAATCCCGTGAATTTAATCCGGTAATGTTCGCTGTCCGGAAGGCAGGCTATAATACTGTCGGGCCGTATCGATATTCTCGGCCGTTTCGGGCACACGATCCATACCACTAAGCTCCACGATCACGCTGTGTTGTTCGGTAGAATTACCCTGAACAAAAATGGCTATAACATTCCGCGAAGCCTCCATAAGCGCCCCTGTCAAATCGAAGGACTGAGGCATATTCGGATCAACCTGATCGGCCTTTCCGGCACTTAGACCATTGATAAACACCTCGTACGGCGCCGTCGAAGCAACAGTGACTGTCGGCGCATCCGGTTGGCCGAAAACTATAAATTCTTTTCGGGCATAGATCGATGAATCTGCGACTCCCGCCGTATCCGGGGCCGTCCAGATTGGCATGGCACGCGACCGCTCCAACTCGTTTAGCGAACTCATAAAGACAGGATAGGTGCCTACCGTCGCAGGCTGCCAGGTTGAATCAGCGACAAACCCGGTCATCATCCAGCCGTCAACGCTTGACATATTGCTGACTTCCCAGGAATCATCCGACGTCAGTTCGATGTTGTAATCCACCGAAGGCGGAGGATAAAGTTGAGGATCGAGGGTCGTCAAATTCCGGCGAATCTTGCTAAACCATTCATCAGCAACCGGATATCTATCCTGAAAGCCGTATCCGGCTTCATGTATTTCCAGCGCAGCGTTTCTAAGTACGAAATTCATCTCATCCCATCCGGTGGACACCATATCGTTTAAGACCGTTGAGGCATCCGCTTCCGTCAATTTATCCGCCAGAAGACCTTCACCTTCTGCCATGATCGAATCGATCTGAGCCATACGATCAAAGTACCGATCGGTGGTGATTTCAGCAAACTGGGCACTCTGGAAGTATCGGGCCCCAAGATCATAATAAAATTTGACCATATGAATTTTGAGTGTGTCGACCAGGGCCGGTGCAAGACCCATTTCTTCCGCCTTCACAATCACATTCTCATAGCGCAAAGACATACCACTACCTATTTTGAGCGATTCGTCTACATACATAGACAACAGGCCATTGTCAAGTATCCCGTACAATAAATCACCGAAATCGAATACGTCTCTGATATTTTCCGGACGATACATCAAGCTGTCGGTCAATTGCATCCAATGTAAGGATAGCGCGTCATAGTCATCCATAATCGGCGCAACACGGCTTTCGTTCATACGGACCGGCCCTATGGCAAGATTCAGCGCATGTTGCTGTGCCTGTGTGATTTCCGGACCGGTTAAACTATATCCATCCGGTTCCGGTTTCTGCAAATCCACGACATGCTGATAGGCTGGTATGGCATCTCTTAAGATATTCGCGCCCAGGGTATCTATACCCGCCGTATAGGCAAAGCTCGAAAATAGAAATTCTGCGGTTTCCTTGCCAATTTGTTCAATGATTTCTTTGCCTGGTTTCGGAACGGGAAAATAATCGTAGAACGTCTCGACCATTAACCTGTCATCTTCTGTATGAAGCTCGGCGATCATTAGGGTATGTTCTATTATTTTGCGCTTCCCCTTGACCACCCATTCATTTGTCGATGAATCGACTTTGGTTATAGAAAGGATGCTGTCGCGCGTCGCCGTCCAAGTGGTATCGTACGTAATATCGGCATACTCGTCACCTCGATGAATATGGACAGCGACCAGTGGCATGATGGCCTGTTCCAAAAAGGCGGTGGCGCCATCATTCAACTGCCGAAGTTTCTGTGCCTGTTTCAACGCTTCCTTCTCGGGCGGCGGTTGCTCCTGGGTAAGCCATACATTGGCCATCTGCTCAAACAATTCACTCTTTTTATATGCCGCCTCTGCCCCACGAATAGACCCGCTTAAAATTACCCCGTCATAGTATCCTGCCATGATACTGCCAATTTCTTTTTTGCGTTCCAGATTCGCAGCCAAAGTCGCTTTAGGCAGGGTAAGCCGAATGGCTTCAAAATCCGGATACGTCATATTCGCCAGGCGTATATAGGCCTCGGCGCGGTAGTAGGCATTGCCGTCCAGCCCTTTACTTTCCATATTGTCGCTGACCTGGATGGTCTCCTCATACTGGGATCTTGCCTGTATCAGATCATCCAGGCCGTAATAGTATTCGCCCACATCATATTGAATTTTCACCGACCGGGGATCATCCGGATTCTGCCGGGCAAACCGGGCAAACGAAAGGTTAGCACTTTCCAGATTACCCTGCTTGATCCATGCCTGGCCCAATTCAAACTGAACCCCATTCACTTTCTCATTCGTAGGATCTTCGGTAGCGAAGCGCTCAAACGCGGCAGCAGCCCTATCGACTTCCTTAGCCTTCAGCCAGGCCTGAGCCACATAATATGATCTGGCAGCACCGGCATCTTCAACAAATTCCGTAGCATATTGCTCATACGTTTCAGCAGTACGGTGATAATTCTCCACCTCGGTATAGTCATATATCGAATTTTTCAATGCATCAACCCGAAATAGGGAGGCAGGAAATTGGCCTATGAATTGTTCATATACTTTTAATGCCAGGGCATACTGTTCCAACTCATCATACGCCAATGCGGCATTCCACATGGCTGTATCCGCATAGGACACTTCCGGATAACGTGCCACAAGATCCAGCCAGACCTCTGCGGCTTTATCCAGCATGTTAGCCTTTTTATAGGTACTACCGGCCCTAAAAAGCGACGTAGTTGCATACTCGGCGTCAGGATAGGTTCTGGCCGTACGAATATAGGTTTCGGCCGCCGCCGCCAATGCGGTTTCGTCACCGGAAGAATTAGCCAGCTTCTCCTGTTCCAACGCTTGATTGGCAATGGCGCCGGCAGCCAATCGTTCCCCCGCATTCTTAAGACTGTCAGGGGCATTCGGATCGGTGCGCAGCCGTTCGCTCCAGACTTCCAGATTCTCAAAATCATTCTCACGTCGATAACTTTCAACAATATCCGCCAGCGAATTAATATACCACTCGCCGCTATTGGGATGGTTGTCGAGTATCCGCTCATATACGGTCCGGGCATTCGGATATAATTCTATGGCAAAATAACGCGCTCCGGCATTGTAGAGCAGTTCCGGTACCCGTTCATGCTCTGGAAAAAGGGATATAAAATTCTCATAACTCACAAGTAGTTTTTGCTGCGCATCAGATAATTTTTGCAAGGCCGTTGAATCGAGAATGCCGGTGGCCATCGGTATGGTCTCAACTGGCGTTTCCTCTACCACCACGACCTCTTCCGGTTTCCCGGCTGCGGGCCGTGAGCGAGGCTGGGCCTGCTTGGTCTCCAGTTTTTCGATCTGTTTAAGCAGATCTTTCACTTCTTCGGTTTGTCCCAGAATCGGGGATGGCGTACCAAACCAGAGAAGCATGCAAATAATGAGGCCTGATCCGCCAAAACGGCCCTTCATTTTATGCTGATTACGATGCAGTTTTCTCATGGCGCTACACACCATTTTAGGGATTATTCGATTCATTTTCATCATTGTCCGCAGGCGGGATATTGTTGTCTATTTCAGAAGCACCTTCAGACGACGAGGGTACAGAACTTCCTGGCGGAACAACCGATTGCTGTTCGAGTTCATACATTTTCTCTGCGACCAATATGGCATTCAAAGCCGCCTGCTCCCGGTATTTATCATGGTCTGGATGCTGACTGATCTTTAAAAAATCACCAAAAGCTTCAACGTAATTCTCAAATTGGAACATATACTGGGCATAGTTCCAACGAGCGGTATAGGCGTGTTCCCGTTCCAGAAAATTATCCAGGTACGCCTTATAATAATCAGCTGCCTGGGCTCTGCCGCTAGCAGGGTCTCCCCCCTGCTCTGCCTGTGCTGCCACCCAGTTAGCCAGGCGCCATAGCGCCTTTTCAGACAGATCCAGTGCCTCTCTGCTCGCTGTGGTATCTTCCAGTGCTCTGGCCCAATCAGGGCCAAACTGTTTGAACATGCGCTCGCGGGCACGATTTAGAAAGATATCCGGCCCGACACCGTTATGTTCATTCATAACCCAGGCCGTAGGATCAGCCAGCGTCATATTCTGCAAATCCTCATATCCGTCGATCATACGCTGTAAAACCTGAGGCGACTGCGGATTATTGGGAAACAGGGCTAATAGGGAATCAAGCGCAACCACTTCCGCTTCTTTCTGACCCGTCTCCCTATATACATCTGCCATGGCCAGCATAAGCGGTCTGGCGTACGGTTTATCTATACCTATCTTCTGCACGTACCGGACCATGGCGCCCTGAACATCACGTACCGCCCAATTACGCTCTTCGCCTTCCCGACCGGTGTAAACACGATCCCGGAAATCAATAGCAATATATTTTATTGCTTCACTGGTCAAATCAAACCCTGGATCCAGTTGCTTGGGTGTGATGCCAGCTTCCTGAGCAGCCTGCTCATATAGAGCAATACGTAAAGAATCTTCTAATAAATAAGTGAAATATCGTATAGAATGATCGTATTCTTCCTCCCGGATTTCCGGAGCAGCTATATTATAGAAGGACCAGCCCAGCTTGTAGAGCGCATTCTGATAATTCTTGTTATCAGGATAGTCAAGCACCCGATCATAAGCGGCAATAGCACGCCCCATCAACTCTTCTCCGCCCAATTCGGTCAGGCCAAGATACAGAGCATCAAAATAAAAGTCGCCGATCCGCAGGTAGGCATCGGGTATTAAAGGACTATCAGGATGCCTTTGTACCAGCGATTCGAACATTTGATTTGAACCAACCAGATCTCCCTGATCGCTCATCAAATGTCCGAGCTGAAAATAGGCCTGGTCTCTTAGCTCAGAATTAGGATATTGGCGCACGAAACGATTATACGTTTGAATTGGAGCGTTATAATCCGCCAGAGGCGCTTCACCCGGGTCTTCGCCCCGATCCAGTTTATTCGCGTAAACTTCATTGGCTGCCAGATAATCACCCTCAACCTGATCATATTGTACGTAGGCCATTTGAAAAAGCACCGGTTCGACCGTCGGACTGTCTGGATTATTCTGAAGCACTTGCTGCATATCGGAGATTAGATCTCGACGCACACTGCCTAAATCCGCTTCTATCTCACCGATCTGAACCTGCAAATCACCTACAAGCGCTTCAATCTCCGCCCTGATCGGTTCATTATCCGATAATGACTGTAAATCACGAGCAATATTGCCCATTTCCGTATATTGCGCTAGTATATCCCCTTTGTATGACTGGTATCGTGTAAAATCGACTTTGACTTTGCCGTATTTTGCCTCGTTAAGCCAGAACACATAATCGGAAGGAGGTGGATTAGCATTCAAAATGGCCAGTCGGCGTTCAACATCCTCTTTATATGCTTCAGCAAGTAAACTGGTTTGTCGGGCAGCGACCGACTCCTGGCGGACTTCCCATACGATTTCCGGGTGTTTACTGGCCAGGGTTTGACGTTCAAGCGTATTCAGATCGTTGGTCACCACGTTAAGCGCAGCGCGTTCTGCTGAAACTAAACCGGCCAGGTTGCTGAAGGCAACCTTAAGCTGACCATAGTTGATCAACTGCATCGCCAGAGGGTCCGCCTGTGAAACACGTCGATGTAAATCCAGTATTTGGGATTTTTTCTCTGCCGCAATATTCAGTTGCGATAAAACCCGATCTATTTTCGCCAGATCTTCCGAACTTTGCACTTCCAACGCGCGACGTTGAAGTTCACGGCGGATCTGATCCAGGTCACGCGTCTCATCTATAACTCTATTGATCAATGATACAGCCCGCTCCGTCACGGCCAGGTGAGAAAACACCTCGGCCGCCTTATCATAGTCCCGGATTTTCGTATAGCCTTCGCCTAAGAGGTTCCAGGCTTCATATGCAAACGGACTTGTTGACCGAATATCAAGCAAGGTCTCCAGCAAGCGGATTGCAATTTCAGAATTATTCTGGTCTATCTCGAACCAGGCCAACGCCAGGACCGCCTCGTCGTAGACAATGGCCTGCTGAGGCACCTTACCATATTGCTCCAGAGCCAGGTTACGATATCGTGAAATCTCCTCCGGATCTTCCGTTCGTTGGGCTAATTCATAGTAAATATGTCCTAAATGCCCGATGGCCGTCCAGATCGATTCATAAATAACGCCATCAGCCCATAACGGCGGTCGTGAAGTTTCTGCATTAACCAAGGGCTCGATCGCATCTTCCAGGCGATCCTGCTCAATATAAACTCGCGCAATTCCCTGTTGAGCTAAAATATATATGGGACTGTCACCCGATACTTGACCGAATATAGTCACCGCTGAGTCCAAAATTGCAATCTGTCCAGGGTTTAACGGTCTCGGTTTATCCATACGGTCAGATATGGTACTGAGGGCTTTCTGAAGATAACAGTCCCCCGCCAGATATACTGCCCCATCATAATCCTTCTGGTGCAGCAGGAATTGGTCCGCTACGGCATGGTATGTATTAAGGGACTCATCCCAGCGGCCCAGTCGATAATATATATCCTGCAACATGGCATGGGATAAAAGTCTGATCTCATCATCTGTCTCTTCGTAGGCAATTAAATCCTGAAATATGGTGGCCGCTTCAGTATAACGGGATTGAAGCTTTAAGATATCGCCCAACATTAAAGCGGCTTGTGGATAATCTTCTCCATAAGGAAATGTTTGCAGATAATCCTTCAACAGCAATTCAGCTAATTCGTATTGAACATTTAAATACCAATCAAGAGCGACCAGGAAGTCCTTCTCTGCTATTATATCGACCTCGTCAAGGCTAAGATGATCAATCAGAGAATCCCGATAGGCTTTAACCGTATGTTCCACTTCAGCCAGATGCGTTTTACGACGTGCGGGGTTGGTGGCCTGAACCTCACGTTCATCCTGCGAATCCTCATAAATCTCAAACATTCGACTGGCCTTAACCACCTTGCCGCTTCGTCTTGTAATACGCTTTTGAAGAATCTGATTGAGGACGCTCATCCGCATATTGACCAGCGCCTCACGAGCAATACGTGACTCTAATTGCCTACGTTCTTTCGCGAGATCCTGAAATGACAATAACAGCTTGCTGAGCCGATCCTCTTCCTTGTTAAGCTTATCTATATCTTCGGTCAGTGTACCGATCGACGTCAACCCATCTCTGGGTTGGCTGTCATCTATCTCTATTGGCGTTATATCCTGGGGTACATCTTCCTCAGGCGCCTGAGCATACGACTGCTCAAGAAATACCCCCAAGACCAAGGCTGCACTTACAATAATATAGATCCAATTACGCATCAAAGTTTTCATCTTAATTAAATTCTCTAAACTTATACCAATCCGACATCGAGTTTTTGTTTGCTACCCTGGGTCTTCTTCCATTGATTTCTTCATTTCTTCCAGTTCTCGTTGTGCCTTGACACGCTGCTGGCGAATATCTCCG